>Ga0209491_10000226_pt1 | contig 109826 bp, 95 predicted proteins | sample BON02_FD_187213 | JGI IMG/M metagenome (GOLD analysis project Ga0209491, IMG submission 187213) | Freshwater microbial communities from Lake Bonney liftoff mats and glacier meltwater in Antarctica - BON-02 (SPAdes) (version 2) | ecosystem: Environmental > Aquatic > Freshwater > Ice > Glacier... | reverse complement strand
AACAAAAATAGTTTGAAGTGCTAACAATACAGGTGGAAGTTCGTCTCTACTTTTGGTGGGAATTATTACTTCTGAAATAGGGAGACTTCCTAAAACAGGAGCCAATTCAAATCGTTTACGCATAATTTCTTTTTTTGACGAATCTACAGCGGTTAATCCCAGTAAAATCCTTGTTCCATCTAATTTACGCCTTTTTATTGAGAGAGATTCAATGACTATTAATAAGTTATTGACTTATTAATCAATAATTTATGAGTTTACGCCCAAGCACTAAATATGAATGGCTATATCGTTTTAAATTTAATTCATATAATCAATTATTAGAATCTATTGAAGACTATGTCAATTGGTATAATATTGAAAGATTACATGCTAGCTTAGGGTATCTCTCACCTCTAGAAATGGAAATGAAATTGAGAGGAATTATTAAAAAAGTGGCTCAAAAAATTAGTCACATATTTACTAGGTAGTCCAAATCTCCACGCAATAGCCTATAGTCTTCTGTTCAAAAGAACTACAATCAAAAGAAATCAAGTCTCCATTCTCAAAAACAGATATAATTTTTCTTTGCGCCTTTGCGCCTTTGCGTGAGAGATTTCACAAAAAAAACTTGACAATTTCCGTGAGTCTCAATGAAAAAAACTCGGCGAATCTCAATGTAAATTCTCTGTGAATCTCTGCATTATAAGGAAATACTATTTGATAAATTTGTGTGGAATAATCCTTTAGTATAATTATTGTTACACAGAGATTCCCAGAGAAAACGCAAAGTTGCCCAGAGAAAACGTTTAGTTTATTTCACAAAGATGTAAAGTTCGTTGTTAATAATTAAGCAATTGAATTCAATAATTTTTGTTCATTTAAATTCAGTTTCAAAGACAAAAGATTAAAAATATTGTATTTTTTCTTTGCGTCTTTGCGCGTGAAAATTCATTCAAAAAAAACTCCGAGAATCTCTGTGCAAATTCTCTACGAATCTCCGCGCAATAGCCTATAGTCTACTGTTCAAAAGAACTACAATCAAAAGCAATCAAGTCTCCATTCTCAAAAACAGATATAATTTTTCTTTGCGCCTTTGCGTCTTTGCGCGAGAAAATTCATTCAAAAAAAACTCCGAGAATCTCTGTATAAATTCTCTGCGAATCTCCACGCAATAGCCTATAGTCTACTGTTCAAAAGAACTACAATCAAAAGCAATCAAGTCTCCATTCTCAAAAACAGATATAATTTTTCTTTGCGCCTTTGCGCCTTTGCGTGAGAAAATTCATTCAAAAAAAACTCCGAGAATCTCTGTATAAATTCTCTGCGAATCTCTGTATAACAACCCTACTGTTCAATAGAACTACAATCAAAAGCAATCAAGTCTCCATTCTCAAAAACAGATATAATTTTTCTTTGCGCCTTTGCGCCTTTGCGTGAGAAAATTCATTCAAAAAAAACTCCGAGAATCTCTGTATAAATTCTCTGCGAATCTCTGTATAACAACCCTACTGTTCAATAGAACTACAATCAAAAGCAATCAAGTCTCCATTCTCAAAAACAGATATAATTTTTCTTTGCGCCTTTGCGCCTTTGCGTGAGAAAATTCATTCAAAAAAAACTCCGAGAATCTCTGTATAAATTCTCTGCGAATCTCTGTATAACAACCCTACTGTTCAAAAGAACTACAATCAAAAGAAATCAAGTCTCCATTCTCAAAAACAGATATAATTTTTCTTTGCGCCTTTGCGCCTTTGCGTGAGAAAATTCATTCAAAAAAAACTCCGAGAATCTCTGTATAACAACCCTACTGTTCAATAGAACTACAATCAAAAGAAATCAAGTCTCCATTCTCAAAAGAAGGCGTAATTTCTATAGGATTACAGCAAACTTCACAATCTTCAATATAGGTTTGCTTGCGAATACTTGCATCTAAAATCATAGAGATTTCTTCCCAACAATGCGGACATTGAAAAAAGTGTTCTGTTTCCATTTCTAATACTTAATTAAATTGTGAATAGCGGTTTCTAATCTGCTTTTTCCTAAATATTGCTTTTCTAACAAATTGTCAAACGGAATCGGAGTTTCTAAACTCGCCACTCTTTTTACAGGTGCATCTAAATATTCGAAACAATTTTCTGTAATTAATGCCGATAAATCACTTGCAATTCCGCCAAACATAGAATCTTCTTGCACAATTAGTACTTTCCCTGTTTTTTTAACAGATTTGTAAATCGTATCCAAATCCAGCGGTTGTAAAGTTCTTAAATCTATAATTTCTAACGATAACTCTTTGTTATTCCCTGCAAATTCTAATGCCCAATGCACAGTTGCGCCGTATGCAATAATGGTAACTGTTTTGCCTTCGGATAAAATCGCAGCTTTTCCAATTTCAGTCGCAAAGTAATTTTCAGACACATCTTGATAAATAGAACGATACAAAGCTTTGTGTTCAAAAAATAATACTGGATTCGGATCATTAATTGCAGCAATCAATAATCCTTTTGCATCTTGCGGAAACGCAGGATAAACTACTTTTAATCCTGGTGTTTTAGTAAACCATGCTTCATTTGTCTGACTGTGAAAAGGGCCGGCTCCAACTCCTGCACCGCAAGGCATTCTAATAACAACATCTGCAATTTGATTCCATCTATATTTTGATTTTGCTAATAAATTCACAACAGGATTAAAGCCAGACGAAACAAAATCTGCAAACTGCATTTCTACAACAGATTTGATTCCGTTTATAGACAATCCATAGGCTGCCGCAACAATTGCAGATTCACAAATTGGCGTATTTCGTATTCTTTCTTTTCCGAATTTGGCTAAAAATCCGTCTGTAATTTTAAAAACACCGCCATATTCTGCAATATCTTGTCCCATTACTATTAAGTCTTGATGTTTTTCCATCGACTGAAATAAACCTTCAGAAATAGCATCAATCACTCTAATATTCTTTTTTTCTTTTGATGTTTCTATTAATTCCGAATGATTATCAGCATAAACATCACCAAGTTCTGTCTCTAAATCAGGAACTACGCGTTCTTCATTAAAAGCAATTTGCAAATGTTCATCAATCTCTGCTTTTATTTCTTTGTGATATTTCTCATCTACGTCACCCGTTAAAATCTTTTCTGAAAACAAAAATTGTTTGTAATTTTCAATCGGATCTTTTGCATCCCAAGTTTCCATCAATTCGTCAGGAACATATTTTGTGCCACTTGCCTCTTCATGACCTCGCATCCGAAACGTTTTAAATTCTAATAAAATTGGTCTTGGATTTTTTCGAATATCGTCCGCAATTTTAGAAACTTTTGTATAAACTTCAATAATATTATTTCCGTCAATAATATGACTTTCCATTCCGTAACCAATTCCTTTATCCGCAATATTTACACAATTAAATTGCTCGTTTGAAGGTGTAGATAATCCGTAACCATTATTTTCTATGCAAAAAAGTACAGGTAAGTTCCAAACAGAAGCTACATTCAAAGCTTCATGAAAATCACCTTCACTTGTGCCTCCTTCACCAGAAAAAACAGCACAAATCTTGTTATTTTTCTTTAATAAATTTCCTAATGCGATTCCGTCTGCAACGCCTAACTGCGGCCCTAAATGAGAAATCATTCCAATAATATTAAATTCTTGCGTACCAAAATGAAAACTACGATCTCGACCTTTTGTAAAACCATTCATTTTGCCTTGCCATTGAGAAAATAAGCGATATAATGGAATTTCTCGAGATGTAAACACACCAAGATTTCTATGCATTGGTAAAATATATTCATCTTTTTGCAAAGAAGCAGTTACACCAACGGAAATAGCTTCTTGACCAATTCCAGAAAACCATTTGGATATTTTTCCTTGCCGCAATAAAACCAACATTTTTTCTTCAATTAATCGTGGTTTTAACATCGATTTGTATAAAAATAATGCAGTTTCAGTTGAAATTGAATTTACATTATATCTAATTTCTTCTATCATAAAATGAATATTTCGTAATGATAACAAACTTAATCAAATGAAAAGTATTGGCATAAAAATAGTTCGCAATTTTTGAAGCGTATTTTAAAAAATAACTCAGTTATTTTGAGCTTCATTATTCTAAAAAAAATGACTAGTGTTAAAATTTGTATGTAAAAAACAAAACACATTTTTTAGATTTGTAACTAACTTTAAAAAAAGTTATTCCTAAAGAAATTAAAATTGAAAAGAAAAAAAGGTAGCGTGCATGATTTTATAAGTGAAGATGGCGAAAATCCATTATTGTTCGAATTGAAATGGCAAATTTTGAACAGTTATAGGCGACCAAAAAGAAATATTTCGTATCCTAAAGATAATTCTTTTTAGGAATGTCAAGAATTTAATACGTAATCATTTTCGTTTTTGCTGATAAAAAAACCGAAGATTGTAATAATCCTCGGATTTTTTAATAAGTGAGTATCAAGTCTTAATTCTAAAAATGAAACAATCTTTATTCTATTTTAGAACTACATGTCTTTAAAAATCGCATGCATCATTCTTTTTTTATCATTAATGCTTTCTTCTAAAGCAATCATTGTTTCTGTTCTGCTTACACCTTGAATTTCATCAATTTGATAAATAATATCTTTTGCATCATTGGTGCCTTTTGCTCTTACTTTTGCGAAAATATTATATTTCCCAGCAGTTACATAAGCCACAGTAACATTAGGGATGTTACGCAAATCTTCGATTACATTTTGAGTTCTGGACGTTTTTTCTAAAAAAATACCAACATGCGCTATAAAAGAATAACCCATTTTTTCGTAGTTTAATGACAACGTTGAACCTTCTACAATACCTTCATCTTCCATCTTTTTTACACGAACATGAATTGTTCCTGCCGAAACCAATAATTTCTTTGCAATGTCTGTAAAAGGAGTTCTAGCATTTTCTATTAAAATGTCTAAAATTTGATGATCTATTTCATCGAGTGTATATTTTTTCATGATCTTTGCGTATTATTCAAACAATGATACAAAAATATAAATAATATTTAATAAAATAACTATAAAAATCAATTTAATTTAAAGTTATTCACTTTCGAAATCGATTTCGTTTAGTCCGATTTTATAATTTACATCAAAATCTTCAATTCTTTCTAATTTTGATAAAAATTCACCATCAATTATTTCATCTTTATATTGATACCCAACTGTTTCTTTTTCCGATCTTTTTATACTATCGAAAAACAATTGTGCATTATTCGGAATTTCAAAATACGCATCAAAATCATTATAATTTTCTGCTGTAGCAATATGATAAACTCCTTGTAGCAGCGCATAAAATGTAAATTCTCTAGATCTTTCACGTTCATAATCATTATAGAAATGACCAGATTCTATTAAAATACAATTAAACCCTAATTTCTGAAAATTATCTCCTGTTGCTGCTGGATAAAATTCATCTGTATATCTCCCAACATGATTCGGTATTATTTGTTGCAACAAGGTATTCATCGCCACAATTACATTCATGGTTTGTTTTCTGCCTTTGGTAATTTTTCGTTCAATTTCTTCGGATGGCGCTAAAAAAGAAACCGTCGCAGGATTTTTAGTTCCTTCTACACTAAAAATAGTTCGTTGGTCATGCATATTAAAGCAGAAATGAGGATTAAAATTCTCTAAAACCGTTCTTAAAAGCTTGCTTTCTATTGCTTTTCTATCAACAGCATCTCTATTTAAGTCGATAGCATTGCCATTTACTCTTGTGTATTTTTCGGCACCATCTGGATTTAGCATCGGAATACATAAAAGCGTACAGTTTTGTAAAATAGTCGTAACATTTTTATCTGATTCATTAGAAAAATAATTTAATACATCAAATAATGCTTTTGTTCCAGTACTTTCATTTCCGTGCATTTGTGTCCAAATTAAAATTCTCTTTGAACCGTTTCCTAATTTGATACTGTAAATTGGTCTTTCTTCTTCTGATTTTCCAATCTCTAAAACTTCGGCCGTGTTTTTAGATTTTTCAAGATTTTCTTTAATGTCATGCAAACGAATCCATTTTCCAAATAAGTTGGATTGTTTGTTTTTTAAAAAAATTTCTTTGATAAGTTCAGTTTTTAACGTCTTCATTTCTATAATAAATTGATTGCAAAAATAGGGATTATAATTTGCTTGGATTTACGAGTTTACAATTGTAAATCTTAATAAGAATTACAAATGTAAACAAGAATACTGAAAATTGAATTTACATTTGTATTCTGCTTATTGTACTTTGTAAAATTAGTAAAACTTAACAACAACTACAAATAGGTAATATCTATCTAATATATTTAAAATACTATTTTTTAGTTTATTAAACTACATTACATAAAGTTTAAGTTTATTATTAATGTTGATTCTTAAAAGTTTAAATTAAATATATTGTACATGTAGAAAACTTGTTTTACATTTGTAACAGTATTAAATTGTTACAATGGTAAACAGCGAGGAATTTACAAATAGATTAAAGAAAATATTAGCACACCACGATTTAACGGCTTCATTATTTGCAGATACTATTGGCGTGCAGCGCTCAAGTATCTCACATATTTTATCTGGCAGAAATAAACCGAGTTTGGATTTTATCTTAAAAGTAACCACCACTTTTAAAGATGTAGATATTCATTGGTTACTAAATGGCAAAGGATCTTTCCCTCTCAAAAATATAGAAAGCCACTCGCCTACTTCTAAAACGACAAATCAAGATGTTGCTAAAAGTATTTTTGAACAAGAAAATACAGACCAAAAAAAAATACAACGAATCGTTGTATTTTATACAGATGGAACTTTTGATGAATATCAGAAGTAAAAGAAAAGTTCAAGATTCAGAATTCTGAATTTAAAGTTTTTAAGGCATTATTACCTTTAAAATTTATTAAATGTTTTGAAATATTTCACAACATAAAAATTATATTCTTTTAAAATTGCAATTATTATCTTTTTTTTGTCTTGATTCCCTGCCGGCAGGTTGGTTCTAATAGTGCAACGGTCTTGATTCTTTTTTAATTAGATTACTTTTGCCAAACCTTCTTTAATTATAGCTACATTTTTAGCCATATTAGATAACTTCTTATCTTCTTGCGTCTGAATCATTTTACGCATCAAATTAATCACTACTTTATCAAAATTGAATTGTTTGTATTGATTTCCTTTAGAAACCATATCGCTCACTAAATTCTGAATTGCTTCAGAGCTATTACTCTCTGCAATCATATCAAATGCTTTTTGATAAACCGCTTTTGTTTGATCATTTCCAGTTAAAAACAGTCCAGAAAGCACGTTTTTAGCGACAAACGGTAATTCTTCTGTATTCTTTTCTTCAATAAAAATTCGAGTTAATGGCGTTGCTAATAATTGTTTCGCTTCATCTGGTAATTCTTTCGATTTTTTAATTGCGGCATCTTTATCCACATAATAAACAGCAACTAATGCGCTACCCAACATCGCATTCGATTCGCTTTCCAATGCTTTTCTATACACATAACCATATTTTGGATCAATTAATTTCCCCAAGGTTTCTATTGCAGCAGCTTTTACCAATGTCTTTTCGTCATTCAAAGCAATTTTTACAATTCTATCAATAACTTCTTGTTTTGAATTTTTGTTAATTAAATCGATTTTCTGCAACGCCAAAATTCTGATTTTATAAAAAGAGTCATTCATTGCATTTGATAACGCATCAAAAGCAATACGTTCATCTTGTTTTTTAGCAACTTCTAATAACGCTTCTCGTCGATGAACATAATTTTCTGCATTTTTCAATTGAAAAATATAATCCGTCAAAACTTTTGTTTCATTAAATTCTCCCAACACCACTCCGTCTGCATTTACCATAATTAAGTCTGGATTTTTTCCAGAGAAATTAAACTTAAACGACGCATCTCTTCCGTCCACAAATACTTTGTGTCTTGTTTTCTTTTTACCCTCAAAAAAATCAACCGTTAACGGAAATTTAAACTCGTTTGCTTGCGTTTGAATCACATTCATTGTCACCGTTTTTTCTAGAGAATTATAATCATAAGAAATATCAACCTTTGGATGTCCAGCACCAAAATACCATTGATTAAAAAACCAGTTTAAGTCTTTTCCTGTTACTTCTTCAAAAACCAATCTCAATTGATGCACTTCTGCCGCTTTGTATTTATAATCAGTCAAATATTTATTTAATCCGATGAAAAAAGCATCATCACCCAAATAATTTCGTAACATGTGTAAGATTGCGCCACCTTTGTTGTAGCTCACCAAATCAAACATATCTTCTTTGTCATTATAATCAAAACGGACTAAGTGCTTGTCGAATTCTTGACCATTTTTATACATTTCACTATCTTCAAAAAGATGTGCATCTGCATTTTCTTTTCCGTATTTGTATTCTCGCCATAAATATTCACTGTAATTCGCAAAAGATTCATTCAATGTTAAATTACTCCAGCTTTCTGTAGTAACTAGATTTCCAAACCAATGATGAAATAATTCGTGCGCAATTGTATTTTCATGAATATTCTCATCGATTAATTGCCCTGGAGTTTGATACGCTTGTTCACCGTGAAGAACAGCCGTTGTATTTTCCATTGCGCCACTTACATAATCCCGCCCAACTATTTGATGGTATTTATTCCACGGATAAGCAACACCTAATTTCTGCTCAAAAAAGCCCATCATTTCTGGTGTTAAACCAAAAATTTGTTTCGCATACGGCGCATATTTTTTTTCCACATAATAATTAATCGGAATGTTTTTGTACGAATCTTCTACGATTTCAAAATCGCCAATTCCCATAAAAAATAAATACGGAGCGTGTTTTTGGTCTAATTTCCAATAATCTGTTCTGTTTGTTCCGTTTTTGGTTTCGCTGATTAATTTTCCGTTGGATAAGGTCACGAATTTATCCGGAACAGTAATATAAATTTCTTGTGTCGTTTTTTGGTTCGGTGCATCAATTGTTGGAAACCAACAGCTACTTGCTTCTGTTTCTCCTTGCGTCCAAATTTGAGTTGGTTTGGTTTTATCAGAACCATCTGCATTGATAAAATACAATCCTTTTGCGTCTGTAATTGCTGCACTTCCTTGTTGTTTTACTTTTTCTGGACGTGCAATATAGTTGATGTAAATTGTAAATTCTTCGTCTTTTTTGTAGGTTTTTGGTAACGCAATCGTCAATTGATAATCGTTGTAAGTATAGTCTAACTTTTCCCCATTCAGTTCTACTTTTTTTATCAGCATTGCTTTTGCATCCAAAACAAATTCTTTCGAATCGTAAAAATGTGGTTTCGCAGTAATCCATGCTTCACCATTCATTGTTTTTTGATCAAAATTAAAATCGACTTTTAATTTGGTATGCACTAAATTAAAAACCTTATCTCTTTCTCCTTGATAAATTGAGCTTTGAGAAAATCCGATAGAAAAAATCATCAAAAAAATGAATGAAAATATATTTGTAAAACGCATAGATTGTTTATTTTTAAACTAGTTAAACTTCTTAAAAAATTTAAGACACGAATTTCACAGATTTACAAAGATTATTTTGTCTGTAAAAATAAATTTAGCTGAATTTCACTAATTAGAGTTTGTTGAAACTCATTTATCTATATAAATCCGTGTCGAAAAAAAGCATTATAAACTAAATGCATTTAATCAAATTATTAAAACCAAAAGTAACAAATAAAAAAACGTGTTTTGTTAATGAGTCGTTAAAAAGAAAAAGCCGTAAAATCTTCTAATTTTACGGCTTTTACATGTCTGATTTTAAGAACTTATTTATTAGAAAACATACTTCCTAATTGTTCTAAATTTAAAGTAGTTGAATCCATTTTTACATTATCCATCATTTCCATAATTAATGTAGGGTTTATGTTGTCGCCCAATAAACGCGCAACACCTACTCCAACCTTGTCTCCGTAACCGAAAGCAATAATTTCATCAATCTTATCTGTTTCGCCTGTATAATATAGGCTCACATTCATGCCTTTATATTTCATGCTCATTAAACTCTTATATTCTTTGTTTTTAAAGATTTTCTTTAATTCTGCTTTTTCTGCTTCATAATTTACTTTGTTATCTTGTTTTATTGGCAAAGCAACAATATTTATTTTTCTGATGGATTTTACTGCGTCTTTCAAATCTTGCGAAACATCTTGATCTTCTAATTGAATAAAACTTGTAGGAACATCATATTTTATGAATTCTGTTTTATCTTGACTTTCAACTAAATACTCCTGTAATGTTTTATCATTAGTACAAGAAGTAATTGCTAATGCTAACACGAAAATAGAAAGTATGGATTTTATTTTTTTCATGGTTTTAAATATTTAAAAAGCTAATTGCCAAATACAATAATCAGCTTTTGTGATTTTAAAAATTACTTTTTATTGCTTCCGTTTGTATATTTATCGGCAATATCACTTAATTTATTCAAATCGATATTTCCTGTTAAAGAAACAATTATGGTATTCATTTTGTTGTTTTTTTTCTCGTCCATATTTTTAATAAACATTAAAACCTCTGTTACATAATCTTTATTTTTAGAAGCTTTTATATAAATCTTCACACGAGAATTGCCATCTTTTGCACGCATTAACTCGGTTAAGTTTTTAGATTTTACTTCAGATTTTACCATGCCTTCCATTCTGTCTGCAATTGCTTTGTCTTCTGTAGAGAGCATTTTTAACTCTTTTAATTCTTTAATCATTCTAAAGATTTCCATTGCTTCATTTCCTTCAGATTTATCTGGATTAAATTTCGATAAAATTTCGAAAGCATCTTTGTTTACAATTATATATTCAACTTCTTTTAAATCTTCTAATTTATCAAATATAGATTGTGCGTTACTTAATGCAGGCACAATCAAAAAGATGAAAATTGCTATTATTTTTTTCATAATTACTTAATTTACTTGGTTTTATTTATACTATTTACTTGGTTCTAAAATGGTGTTAATTTTGTTTACTGTATTTTCATACGTATATAAAGTTTCAAATGCCTTATCTCCTTTTTTAAGGTTTGCAGACAAAAGCTTTAATACTTTTTCTACTTGTGCGTATGTTTTTCTTTGTTGGTATTTTTCATATTCTTGTTGCCCAACAAATACGCTTACTAATAAAGCAAAAGATGCTGCTACAGTTAACCATTTTAGATTTCTCTTTTTTGGAGTATTCGTTTCTAACGTAATGGTTTTTGTAAACGTTTCTTGCTTGCTTATTTTAAAATAATTAAATAAAGAACTGTACTCTTGCAAATGTGGTGCAACGTTATCGTTTGTAAAATAGTGTTTTAACGTTTGCTCTTCTTGCAAAGAAGTTGCTGCATCTAAATATTTTTCTACTAATTTTTCTATGTTAGCTAACTCCATAGTTGTGTTTTTTAATTAATTCTTCTCTTATTGTTTTGCGTGCTCTTGATAAAGCAACTCTTACTGCTGTTGGTTTCATATCTACCATTTCGCAAATTTCATCAAAATCATATTCTTCAATATCTCGCATCTGAATAATAATTTTTTGTTGTTCTGGTAATTTTTCTATCAATTTATGCACTTGGTTTACACTGTCTTGATATTCTAATTTTTGATCTAAAGGAGTTTCTTTTCCCTTGTAATTATTATGAATTAATGTTAAATTACTTGCTTGTTTTGATTTTAATCTGTCATAACAATAATTTTTTGTCATGGTCATTGCAAATGCTTCTACATTATTATAATTAGCAATTTTTTCGTTATTTTTCCATAGTTTAAAAAGCAATTCCTGTGTTGCATCTTCCGCTTCTTCGGTAGAAACCAACAATCGTTTCGCCAAACGAAATACCTTATCCTTAAAAGGCAAAACAATTTTTAAAAAGTCTGATTGGTTCATTGCTAATAATTAATACTTGTAAACTGGATTTTAAATATCGTCTATTTTATAACAGCCAACAAAAAGAAGACGACACATAATTTATTTTGTTACAAAGTTTATTTAAAATAAAACTATAATTCACTAATTTGCGTTTCTATTATAGATAACCCTTTATGAAAAGATATAAAATTTACAAATTCGCATTTTTAATTTTCTTATTTACTGCTATTTATGCTTGTGTTTCAGAAGAAAATGATGTTCCGCAAGATATAGAAATCAATGATTTTGTTTGGAGAGGAATGAACGCCTATTATTATTGGCAGAATGAAATTCCTGATTTAGCAGACAAACGTTTTACAAGTCAACCCAATTTGAATAATTATTTAATGGGATTTCAAACACCTGAAGATTTATTTCAAGCTGTTCGTTATCAGCCAGGAACTATTGACCGTTTTTCTTGGATTGTTGATGATTACATTGCGCTAGAAAACTCTTTTCAAGGAATTACATTGAATAACGGAATGGAATTTAAATTATTTAGAAATAAAACAAACACTTCAAATGTTCATGGGATAGTATATTACGTAATTCCAAATTCTGATGCTGCTTTAAAAGGAGTTTTAAGAGAAATGGTTTTTACTGCTGTGAATGGAACGCAACTTACCGATACTAATTACGAAGATTTACTATTTGGTGCAAACCCAAATTACACCATTAATTTAGCTAATTATAATACTGGAAATCCAACATTAAACGGAAATACTATCGATTTATCAAAAACGCAATTACAAGAAAATCCTGTTGCAATTACAAAAGTTTTTACAGAAGGTAGTTCAAAAATTGGCTATTTATTATACAATCAATTCGCAAGTAATTATGACGATGAATTAAATGCCGCTTTTGCAACGTTTGAAGCTGAAGCTGTAAAAGATTTAATTGTCGATTTACGCTACAATGGCGGCGGAAGCGTAAGAACATCGACTTACTTGGCAAGTATGATTACAGGACAATTTAACGGAAAATTATATGCAAAAGAATTTTGGAATGAAAAGGTAATGAAAGAGACAAACCCAGATTTTTTTCTAAATAATTTCACCAATCAAATTGATAACGGAACTATAAAAAAATCAATTAATAGTTTAAAGTTAACTAGCGTTTATTTTATTGTGTCAGAAAACACAGCATCAGCCTCAGAATTGGTAATTAATGGATTAAGTGCTTATATTGATGTAAAATTAGTGGGTACAAAAACGGTTGGTAAACAAGTTGGTTCAATCACATTATATGACTCTGATTTATTGACAAAAAATGGACCGAATTTTAATACAAATCACACCTATGCCATTCAACCGATTGTTTTAGAAATTAAAAACGCAGAAGGAAAAAATGAACCAAATGGTTACTCACCAGGTCAAAACACAACAGGAGTTAATTTGCCAGAAGATTTCGGACAAATTTCTGGAAACGTAAATTTAGGCGTTTTAGGAAATAAATCTGATCCACTTTTAGAAAGAACAATTAATTACATTACAACAGGTTCAAAAAGTTCTGGTAAATTTATAAACTTAATTAAGAAAGAACAGATTACTAATTCTAAATTGCAAAGACCCTTTTCTCAAGAAATGTTTGTTGAGGGATTTAGAGAATAAATTCTTTATTTGTCTTTTTAAATTAAGTACAACGTCAAGAAGCGTCTCAAATTATTTGTATTGTAGTTTTAGAGATTCTTCCTACCGTCACAATGATCTGTGTTAAAAATCTATTGTTTTTTTTAAGAAATTAGTGATTAATGCGAATCAAGAGTTGAATACATAGTGTTATAAATACTGCTGCCAGTCTTCCATAAACATGTAGATTTAACCCTTTAGTAGACCTTACTTTGCTAGCTTTTTGTATATCTGATTTTTTCAATAAGCCAACTAAATAGGGCTTCAATAGGTTGCCTAATTTTGGATACAGCTCTTGAATATAAATCGTTTGCAGCTCAATCAAACTTTTTTAAAATATCAGGCATTCCTTTTACAGCCTTTACTGGTGTTAACATTTCTGAGTTGAAGTTCCCTTTGATATCTTTGAAAAAACTTTTAGAGTTATATATTTTATCCCCAAAAAAGGTTCGATTTTCTTTTTCTGACCAAGCTTCTTTAAATAGTGCAAAGTCGTTTATGCTCTGCTCCTTGAACATCTTTGCGATACAAATCGTTTTGAGCAAAACCTTCAAAAATAAGTTTCGATATTTAGACTACCTGGTAAATAATTACCAACAAGCAGACTGAATACATTTTTATTCCAAATAATTTCTTCAAAACTATTACGCATAGGTTTAGAAAAATTTTGCCAACATACCAATTTTTGGTATATTTAGAATTAAATAGGTTTGAAATAAATAAAAACACATCAATATCTCTCGGAAATTATTTTGATCAATTCGTACAAAGCAGCATTAGTAAAGGAAGGTTTAAAAATGTTAGTGAAGTTATACGAGCAGGATTAAGACTTTTGGAAGAAGAAGAAATTAAAGTTATTGCTTTGAAAAGTGCAATTCAAGAAGGAATCGATAGCGGAATAGCTCACGATTTTGATCCCAAAAATCATCTTAAATCACTAAAAGCGAAGAAAAACACGAATGTCTCGATATAAATTAACCAATAAGGCTGTTGCCGATTTATCTAAAATTTGGGATTACACATTTGAATATTGGTCAGAAAAACGAGCTGACAAATATTATAATGAATTAATTGCTAGTTGTCAAGAGATTATTGAAAATCCAAGTTTAGGAAAAAACTATAATGGAATATCGAACCAACTTTTTGGAGTGAAAGTAAATCGGTATGTTATATTTTACAGAACTTTAAGCGAAAATTATATAGAGATAACAAGAATTCTGCACGAAAAGATGGATTTAAAAAAGAGAATTACTCAATAAAACTTGTAGAGTTTATTTACCTAAAAATTACATTAAACCAAAGATTCAACCATAAAACGCTCAATCAAATCCTTTGGATGACTCGTTTCCAAAACAGGAAAGTCAAACCAATGTTGCATTTCTTTTTCAAAACCTGCTCCGTTCAAATAATTATGGAGTGCAGCATTTAATCCTTTTGTGTATTTAGGATGCGCTGCGCCTTGAACATCTTTGTGGTACAAATCGTTTTGAGCAAAACCTTCAAAAACAGGTCCTGTTATTTCAATTCCGAATGCTTCTGGGTTTTTACCAATTGGACTATGAATTGTAGTTGTAAATAAATGCCAAAATGCAGACTGAATGCAATTTCGTTCAAACAATTGCTTTACTACTTCTAGAGAATCAATGGTTTCTTGCTCCGTTTGTGTTGGAAATCCGTACATTAAATACGCATGAACCATAATATTTGTTGTAGAAAAATTATGAGTAACTCTGGTAACTTGTGCGATATCAACTCCTTTTTTCATTTTAGAAAGTAACCGGTCTGATGCCACTTCCAATCCGCCAGTTACCGCAATACAACCGGATTTTGCCATTAATTGACACAATTCAACAGTAAATGTTTTTTCAAATCTAATGTTTGTCCACCACGTGATGTTTACATTCCGTTCTATCAATGAATTGGATAATGCTCTTAACATTTTTGGCGGCGCAGCTTCATCTACAAAATGAAAACCTGTAATGCCCGTATCATTCACTATTTTCTCAATTTTATTAACTAAATCTTCTGCCGTTGTGTTTTGGTAATTGCCGATATAATCTAAAGTTACATCACAAAACGAGCACTGTTTCCAGTAACAACCGTGAGAAATGGTCAATTTATTCCATCTTGCATCTGTCCACATTCTGTGCATCGGATTCACAACATCTAAAAACGATACATATTTATCAAAAGGCAATTCGGAATAATTTGGTGCAGGCAAATTTCTATGATGAAAAATGGTATTTGGGATTTTATTCTTGTAAACGACTTCCTCATTTTCTAAAACATACGTTCTTTCCAATTGATTGGCATCCACTTTACCTTCTAAATAATTAACTATTTTTAATAATGGTCCTTCCCCATCGTCTAAAGAAATAAAATCTATAAATTCAAAAATTCTTGGATCTGTAAGTGAACGTAATTCGGTGTTGCAATATCCACCACCAAAAGCAATTTTAATCCTAGGAAAAAACTGTTTTATAAATTGAGAACAACGCAATGCAGCAAACAAATTTCCTGGAAACGGAATTGTAAAACAAACTAAATCAGGGGAATATTTTTTGATTTTATTCTCTAAAATAGTCATCATTTCATCTTCAATGAGCGTTGGTTGATAACTTAATAAGTCATCAATTTCATTAAAACTACTTGCTGATGTTGCGATTTGTTCTGCGTATTTGGTAAATGCAAAAAACTCATCGACATTCGCCTGAATAAAATCGCCTATTTCTTCTATAAAAAGTGTTCCGTGATGTTTTGCTTTATCGATGACCCCTATTTCGCCAGCTTCCCATTTAATAGTTGTGTTCACATTAATTAATCGATGTCCCAAAGGTAAAAAATTAGGGTCTAAAATTTTATTTGCCGTTTCAAAATCTTGCTTTTGAAGAAATGAAATGACTACATCAACCCTAGAAATGTAACCTTCTTTCATTTTACGAACCTTCGGATAGTGATAATTCTTCAAATCATCTGCTTCTTTAAAAATAGCACGCAGAAAATCACTCGTAAAAATGGAGGTAAACAATTCAATACTTAAATCGCAATGCGAAAAAGAAATATCATGACCTTCCAAAAATCCTTTCAGATAGGCAGAAGCAGGATACGCAGTGTTTAATTGCGTAAATGGAGGCGTAATAAAAAGGATTTTAGATTGCATTGTGCAAAGATATAATTCTCTAGTATGAATTTGATTGATTTTTGTGTTCTTTTGTTAATTGAAAAACAAAATACTTTTGCAAAATTTTTTATCCGATTTAATTATTGTTTCTTATAAGTTTAGGGAACTGTGCTGATTTAAAATTTTCTCTAAATTAGGAACGATAAAAATCTAAAACTATTTTTGTTATATTTGTAATAATCTCTTAATAAAAAAAAATGGATATAGCATCAAGAAAATTAGAGCTTATAGAAAAATTAATGGAAGTTATCAATCCTAAAAAAATTGAAAAAATTGAGAGATTCTTTAAAAAAGAGATTTCTGAAGAAATAGATTCTTCAAATATTCAATTCCCAGAAGTTGTTCATCAATTGTTAAAAAAAAGTGAAGAAGATTTTTTAAATGGTAATGTAATTACTCATGAAAACGTAATGAAAGAAGCTAGAGAAAGATATAAGCTTTCTTAAGTTATGAAAATAATTTGGAGCAATACAGCTAATTATACATTTAAAAAAGAACAAGATTGTATTTTCAGTAAGTGGAATGCAATAGAAGTTTTAAAATTTGTCGATTTAGTTGATGCCGCAATTTTAAAATTAAAAGACTTTCCAGAAATAGGGGTAGAATTAAAAAATCATAGATATTTAGTCATTTCAAAACAAACTACACTTTTTTACCAAATTTTAGATTCTAATAATCTAAAACTTTTACTATTTTGGAATAATAAATGGAATCCAGATGATTTTAATTTGTTCATAAAAAAATAGCTTGAAATTTCTTCCAAGCTATTTTATATTTTATTTTAAATCATTATTGACAGACAAAAGAATCAAGACCGCTTACTAAACCTAGTGCTGCACAAGTCTTTTTTAGAAGCAACCTGCCGGCAGGCAGGGAAACAAGACTTGATTTCCTTTTGTTTTTCGCCATTCTTTGTCATTCCTTAGGAATCCCACGAACGGCATTGTGCTGACTGCATTGGGTTACCTGCTTTGCGTGAGACGCTTCCAGCGTTACAAACTGGGTGAACTCCGTTTGTTATTCCGCAAGAGTCTCACTCCACGCCAACAGCTCTTGCATTCCCGTCATTTTTTGGAGTATCATTCCTTTTTTGTCTATTAAAAATAAAGACGGGGTTCCTAACACAGCATAGTTTTTAAAATTGATTCCGTTTACTCCTTGCAAGTCGCAGTATTTTTGAGTCCAAGGATGTTGTGCCGCAGTGTTTTTGAAAAAAGCTTCGTCTGTATCTGCAGAAATGGTAATTATTTCAACACCTTTAGTGGTTAATTCTTTAAAATTAGCCTGTAATCCTAGCATTAATTCTTCGCAAGGACCACAGCCTGATTGGTAAAAAACAACAAGCGAATAGTCTGTTTTTTGTTTTGCTAAATCAATGATTTTAGTTTTATGATGAAGGTCTTTTTTGTCCTCGTTAGGTGCTATGATTTCAAGATTGGGCGCTTTGCCCGTTAAATCTTTTTGGTAAACACTCAAATGACCGTTATAATTTAACAATTTGTTACTTGCTCTAACCTCTGGCGTTAGTGCTGCAACAATATTGTCCTTACCCGCTTTTGTGAGCTCATACGTCAGGGCTCCTACAAAATCGGTATAAATTTGGTTATTAGGCATGCGATTGAGAAGTATTTGAGCCTCTTTTATCATTTGTTTATCGTCTTTTAAAACCATTGCCTGCAGTTGCACCCAAGTATTAATGATGCCGCCCCAATGATTAGACGTATAAAGCACTTCATAATCTAACTGATTTACGATTATATCATTAATGTTTTTAGCTTTTAAACTTTCATCTTGCGTAATGATAGCGCCTATTCCCATGGTGATGTTGGTGATTTCCCTAAAACGTGCCGCATATAAATCGGTTTTTTTTAGTGCTTTTACATATTGATTATATGCTTCTATAATAACAGCATACTCTTTTTCAAAAACAGGATACAGTGCATGGCTTTTGTCATAAGCTCTGGTAGCATAGAGCATGGCATCGTGCTTTGCAAAAATGGCTTGTTGTTGCTGGTAGTTGCTGTTACCAAAAATGTTTTCTTTGGTGTTTTTATACACAATACTTTTGGAAGATGGTATTGAATCTAAACAAGTAACCGAAAAATCTTCATTATTTATTACTAAATCTAAACCACCACCGTCTCTGCTATTGGTAATATACCATAGTGCCATGCCTTTATAGCCTTTGTATTTTTCGGGAATAGTAAGTTGCACTTTGCCGCCTTTTGGGATGGTATCATTTTGCAAGACAATGAGCTTATTGCCTTGCACTATTTTAAAGTCATAGGTTTTACCCGCAAAATACGGAAATTCTAAATGGATGGTTTGGGCAGTTGCTCCAAAACTGGCTAAGAATAGTCCTGTTAAATAAAGAAATTTTTTGTTCATAATGCTAATTTATTATTTGTTGTTTTCGTTTGGGTTCCCTACGGGAGGACAAAGTGGTCGTTCAAAAAATGCCACTCGGGATTAAAGCCCAATATCAATGTATCTTTAAGCTCTCGTCGCCAATCTTTAATTTCTTTTTCTCGGGCGATAGCCAATTGTATCCAAGTGAAATGCTCGTAGTAAACCAAAAATTCAACATTGTATCGTGCCGTAAAGCTAGTTGCATTTTTCTTTTCGCTATGCTCCCGAAGTCGTCGTCGCAGATTATTAGTAACCCCTGTGTATAAAACGGTTCTGTTTTTATTGGTAAGGATATAGACATAAAAATTGTAAATCCCTTCGGTGTATTCAATCATCGGTATGGGTTTTTGTTGTTTCGTTTGTCATTCCCTTTGTCCGCTTCGTTTGTCATTGCTTCGCCAATTCGAGCAGAGCTATCGTGTCCGCAGGAATCCCAACCATTGCATTCCCAGTATTGTGTGAGACGCTTCCAGCGTGACAAACGTTGTGGACAAACGTGCTCTATTCCTTTGTCATTGCTTCTCCCGACGCTTAAGGAAGTTCGAGCAGAGCTCTCGTGTCCCTAGGAATCCCAACCATTGCATCTTCATTGTAGCATTTAAACACACCCTCTTTGTATAGATTTACCTTAAAAACGGAAGGATGTTTTGTTTTTTCATTAATACCAGCCATTGTTATGTCTTTAAACCCCTTGCTATAAAACAAGGGGCATTTAAAAATAGTAAAATAAAATCGACCGCGGCGTTTATACTAAACGCAGTGAACGTGCGGTATGGATAAAGACGCTGCCACCCTAAAGGTATGGTATCATTTTGCAAGACAATGAGCTTATTGCCCTGCACTATTTTAAACTCATAGGTTTTACCCGCAAAATACGGAAATTCGAGATTGATGGTTTGGGAATAAGTCCAAAAGCAAACAAATTGGCATAAAACGAAGGTAATTGATTTAATCATTTGTAGTAATTTTAATAATTTCTGCGGTATAATCGGCCATAAAATGAGGAATATTCAATAAGCCATCTTGATAAGAAAGATTTTTTAAAGAATACCGAATGCGCAGTATTGGGTTGAATTTTTGGTGGTAAAGTTGTAAACTTCGACTTTTGATATTTTCGTCACTTTTTACTTCTATTGGGATAATGTCGTTTTCATATTGTACCAGAAAATCAACCTCTGCGGTGTTTCCAGAAGACCAATACCTTGGAAGGTCATCAAATTGGGTAACTAAACTTTGCAAAATATAATTTTCTGTCATTGCTCCTTTAAATTCTGTAAATAAACGAGAACCTTCTGAATAAACAGTCGGAGAAAGCTTCGCCATTTTTCGCATAATTCCCACATCTAAAGCATATAATTTGAAAGCGCTTACACCGTCATAAGCAGCTAACGGAATGCCGGGTTTTGTGCTTAATTTTACTTGATAAACTAAACCTGAACGAATCAACCATTGAATAGCATCTTCGTATTCCCTTGCTCTAGCTCCTGTGCGAACCAATTGATACACAAATTTTTTATTTTCACGAGCTAACTGACTGGGTAAAGAATCAAACACTTGACCAATTTTTGCCATATCACTCATTACAGGATGCTTTGCAAAATCTCCTTTGTAAGACAGAATTAGATTTTGTAAGACCGTTTCAGATGCATCGAATGTATTTTGCTCATTGAATGCATTTATTACCGCAGGCATTCCTCCTGTTACGAGGTATTTTTTAAAATTGTCTATTAGATCATTAAAGAAAAATTCTGGTATGGCTTCAATCGTATCAATTTGATCTAAAAAACGCGCCAATTTCTCATTCCAATAAGGCAAAACTTCACGAAATGATAGTGGGTAAAGTGTGATAAACGCTACTTTCCCTACTGGAAAGGAAGATCCTGAATGTAATACAATACCCAAAAGCGAGCCTGCACATACAACTGGAATTTCTGGTTTTTTTTCTGCAAAATATTTTAGGGCATTCAACGCTTCGGGACATTCCTGAATCTCATCAAAAATAATGAGCGTATTGGTATTAATATTGATACCGCTAATCAACGAAAGTGAATCTAGGATACGGTCAACATCTTTATTTATTTCAAAAAAGGCCTTCAATTCCGGGCGTTCATCAAAATTAAAATAAGCGTAGTGTTCAAAATGAGTTTCGCCAAACCATTTCATGATGTAGGTTTTGCCTACCTGTCTCGCTCCTTGAATGATTAACGGCAACCTATTTGGCGTGTTTTTCCAATTTAACAGCTTATTTTGTAGTGCTCTTTTCATTTATAAGTGTATAAAGCGTGATTTAAAACACAAAAATAATACTTATTATTGGTAAAAACGCTTTATTTTCCACTTTATAAACTTTCTTCCTCAGCCTATTCCTTAAGGCAACGCACAGAGAACCCGTTTGTACGGTTGTTGTTATTCGTGTTGGCATTGCTGCTGTTGAAGTTTAGGTTGTTGGCGTTGGTGCCATTCTCTGTACTACTCCAATAGTTGCCGTTGTTGCCACGGTTGTTCAACGCTCCATTACTGTTGTTGCGGTAGCCGGCAGCCGGCTATAAAAAGCAAGCACTTGATTGACGTAACTCACAAAACGATTTTTTTTTATATCGTATTTACTTGTAAGTAGCTTGCTGAATTTAACGAGCCTCTCTTATAAAGCAATTGCCTTACAAAACTCTCACTCATTCAAATCTGGATTATTACTTATTCTAAACTATATTTTTCCCACGCTACTAGTTGTTTGCTAATGCTTTCTAAATACAAATTAGCTTGCACAAAATCATTTAAGGTAAACTGCTTTAAATCATTGGCTAACCGCATTAAAAGCCTTACTACTTCCAGGTTTTCTCTTGCATTAGAAATCAATGCCTTCTTCTGAACCCTGCAATTGGCTCTATAAATATTGGTTATCAATGCCACTAATTCTTGTTTTATGGTTTCGCCAAGTGTATGCCTATAATCTCTATCCATGTTTTTGCTTGTTCTAAATAATAATAACAATAAATCATAAGAGGCTTTGTAAACAGGTAAATTATCATAAGTTGCCATTGATTATTTTTGTTTTTAATTCATCAATAAAAAGTAGTGCTTCTATAGGAGTTTTGTTCTTACAGTCAAAAGTAGTAATACTTTCAATAATTTCTTGCTGTATATTCTTATTTATAGCAGTGGGCTTTACCACTACTGGCGTACTAGTTAAATTGTTTTTCCAAATTTCAAATTTTGATATTACTACGGGGGTTATAGTATTGAAGCTTATAAAAGCATCTTGCCGTGTAACTACACTTATGTTTTGGTTTTCTAACAAAGCATCCACTTTTGGAAACCCTATTTGAACCACCTCCTTATTCATTTTTTTATACCTTTTTTTGGTGGGTTTATAACCCTTTAGTAGCCACACATAATAAGCACTTTGCTCATAAGCTAACCAAAAAATACCCTCTTTGTATAGATTTACTCTAAAAACGGAAGAATGTTTTATTTTTTCATTAATACTAGCCATTGTTATGTCTTTAAACCCCTTGCTATAAAACAAGGGGCATTTAAAAATAGTAAAATAAAATCGACCGCTTTGCGGTTTTGCTTAAATAGTCAAATAGACAAAATAAGACGAATTATTCTGAGACGCAACGCACAGAGAACCCGTATGTACGCTTGAGGTAGTACGGGTTGGCATAGCTACTGGTGAAGGTCAGGCTGTAGGCGTAGGTGCCATTCTCTGTACTACTCCAATAGTAGCCGAAGTCGCCACGGTAGTTCAACGCTCCATTACTGAAGCTGCGGAAGCCGGCAGCCGGCAAGGTCAAAGATTTTGTACTTGCATCTGGCCCCCAATGGATGGCACTACCAAAGTTGGTTGCGTTATTTGCCCAGGTACCGGTTCTACTCACGATGTTATTAGCTCTTACACCAGCCCACTGCGCGTTTGTAGGTACTCTAAAACCTGATGGGCATGGGTCGTTATCGGTTTTACTACCGTCTACCCAAGCACCGTTAGCAGCAGGAGATGAGTTCCAACCCGCTATTGCACCAACTGGTGTGGTGTCATCAGCGACTACAATACTACGCCCCCACTGGTAGTAGTTACCGTGTATGCCTTGTACAGGAGTGTGTGGGTCAAGATTGGTGTCTGCACCAAGGTTGTGGGCTAGAAATACTTTTGAAACTCCAGGAGCAATGAATACAGTGCTAGAAGGTGTTATTTTTATAATTACAATGCTGCCATACTTATCTACAGACCCCTCACCTCCTATAGCACCATTAGGACCTATATAATTTGGTAAATTGGGAGAAAACCTTCCGTTACTAGTTAAAACAGTGACACTAGTAACCGTTAATAAAGATGAAATAGTGCTAGAAAAATAATTATTATCCGCAGCCTGAGAAGCGGTTATTAATGTAGTTCCCTGACTAATTACTGAAATTGTTGAACCAGAAACAGTAGCTACATTTGGATTACTACTCGTATAGCTGATTAGACCAGTACTTAATGTTACCGGCGGTGTAATTGTAAAAGTACCGGCAAGAACCGTTTTTGGGGGTATACTAAAATCACTTAAATTAGGGTCTATTAATTGCGCAAATGAATTTAAACTCAGTACTAAAAGAAACACTGTAAACGCAAAAGATTTAATAACTTTATTTGGTTGTATTATTTTCATATATGAACGTTGTTATAACATTTAAAAAAAACCGTTTTACTGCTTCTAAAAAATCTTGCATGACTAAAAAGGCATACAAGATTTTAAACTTTATTATAATGAACTATTAATAAAAATAATCAAACTGAATTCTATCACTTGAAGACAGTGCGTAACTCCCATTATTGGCAGACTCATAAGTTAAAGTTGTACCACTCAAAGTATAGGCCAAATTACTAATGCGAATACCGTTGATGTACATTTTTACTTTGCTATTCACTGATGGCGTTTGTGCTAAGGTAAAAGCTGTTTGAGCCGCCGTTGCTGTAAATTCATCAGCAACCTCTATAATACTTGGCGCTGCGCTTCCCCAAGCCGTTATACCAGAACCGTTAGTAACTAATACTTGCCCGCTAGTTCCGTCTGTTTTGGTGTAGGTAACATCTCCTGCAGTAATTGTTCCGCTAGTTTTAACATTTGTAATAGCGTTGTTTCCTAGTTGAATGGTATTACTTGTGGTAACTTTGGCATTATTTCCTAGAGCAATTGAATTAGATATATCTGCTCCAGCTTCAGTAGTTCCTGAGTAACTACCAATAAATGTATTATTATCTCCAGTTACTAGATTGGCTCCAGACAATCTACCAATAGCTATATTATCATATGCAGGATTACTAGAGTTTCGTTCATAAAAATCAAACAATGATCGGTAACCAATACCTATATTATAGCTTCCTCTTAGATCATTAGCAAGAGCTTCATTACCAATTGCTATATTATGGACCCCATATTGGTATGTTTTCAGAGCATCAATTCCAAATGAAATACCATTCAAATTTTCTCCATTAGGAGCAAAACCAATGTTCATAGTTGCCACATTGTTGTAACTTGTAGCAAAAAGTTTTATATTTCTCCAATAAGTTTTAACTCCTCTAATAGATTGATTGGTTGTTAAATCTACAAAGTTCTTAATTTTAGAACCCGTTCCTCCATTAGTAATTGGCAATACGCCACTATATGATGTTGCTGTTGTTGTAGGAGTTCCCCAAGAAGTAACTCCAACTCCATTAGTCGTTAATACTTGCCCGGTTGTACCGTCTGTGCTAGTATAGGTTACAGCACCAGCGGTTAGCGTACCGCTAGTTTTTACGTTGGTTACGTCTGTGTTACCTAATTGGATGGTGTTGCTTGCAGTAACTATTGCGTTAAAACCTATTGCGGTGGCGTTGGTTAATTCTTCTCCACTGATCACCGAAACATCTGCAGAATAACCTAATGCCGTATTATAATTTCCTAAAAAATTAGAACTAAGCGCATAGCCACCAATTGCAACATTACTACTTCCTGTACTATTATTTTGTAAACTATTGGTACCTAATGCCGAATTATATGTTCCTGTCGTGTTTGAAGCTAAAGCACGTAAACCAGTTGAGGTATTAGTTTCAATATTTCCTGCACCTCTACCTACGGTAATGCCGTTTATTTTGGCATCATTACTAAACGTTTTTACGCCGGCTATGGTTTGGGCGGTGGTTAGATCTACAAAGTTTTGAGTTGCTGAACCGGTTCCACCGTTTGCAATAGGTAGTACTCCTGTAACTTTAGTCGTCAAATCAATACTTCCAGAAAGCATTGTATTGGTTACTTTGCTTTCACCAATTGTTGATACTCCAGCGTTATTTATTGTTACATCGCCAGATAATGCTACTTGGGTTGCTTTGTTTGAACCATTTCCTAAGTAGATTTTTCCATCAGCTAAAGTGTTGATTGCTTTTGTTGCACCGTCTACATAAGCTGTTGTAGCAACTGCGGTAGTATTATTCCCTGCAGTTTGAGTAACCGCAACAGTTCCCGTAGGTAAAGTTGGTGTTCCTGTAAAGGTTGGAGATTCAATATTTGCTTTTGCTGCAATATTTGTTGCATTCGTATCAATAGCTGTTGCTTGAGTAGTTGTAATTCCCGTTTTTAAAGTATTGGCACTAATCTCACTTGCTTGGGTAGTTGTAATTCCAACTTTATCGTTGTTTAAAGCAACATCTGCTGCATCGGTATAACTTATTTTAGCAGTGTTGGCTGTGATTTCGTTTGCTTGAGTAGTTGTAATTCCAACTTTAGCGTTGTTTAAAGCAACATCTGCTGCATCGGTATAACTTATTTTAGCAGTGTTGGCTGTAATTTCGTTTGCTTTAGCAATTGTAGCTACACCTTGGTTATCAATTGTTACATCACCTGTTATGTTTACTTGGGTTGCTTCATTGGAGGCGTTTCCTACATATATTTTTCCATTTTCAAGCGTGTTGTTGGAAGCAATCGTTAAAGTTAATGCCGCTTCAGCGTTTATTGCTCTTTGCTCTTCTTCAGCAATACGTGCAGTATTTCCTGAAATTAAATTTTGTGTTTCCAAGGTTACGGGTTGCGGCATGTACGTTAAGTTTTGCTCACTTAAAACGTTATAATTAGTGCCTTTGCCTGTAAAGTCTATTTCAACTTTTAATAATTTAGTGGTATCATTCCAAACTATATCGGTAAAATTAGCAGCACCAGTTGTGTTACCACTTCCAATTAGTAAATTTATCATACCATACCTATCGGTACTTGTATTATGGTATTCTTGGTATTCTTGATTTGACGATGCATTTATAATAGTAAACCGTATGGCTACAATACTATTTGCCAATATGTTGTTTTCTGAGTTTATACCAGGTATTTCTTGAGTATTTGGATTTAATATTACAGCCTGATACGTAATTCCTGCTTTTTGAGAGAAACCTTGGAATACTGAAACTAATAAAAATGTTAAGAATAATAGTTTTTTCATAATAAAATGTTTTATATTTTTTGTGCTCTTTTTAGTTTTTTTATAGCTAATAGTTTGAAATGTCAATTAACAACCCAAAACCAACTTTGTTACTTGCTATTTTAAATTCTGATGCTCCTGAACCAATATCTAAACTTTTTCCGTATAAATACTGTACATAAAAGGAAAGGTTTTCTGAAACTGGATGTGTAAGTCCTATTCCTGCACTGAATTCTACTAAAAAAGTATCAAAATCATCATTGTTATTTAAATCCATAACCTTACTATTTAAAGTTTGGGTTCCCTGCATAAGAAAACCTACAGTATTAGTTCCTTTTATATAAAAGTCTGTATCTTTTATAGAAAAAAGAGTCATATCCAACCCAATAGCTACTGCTAAATAATGCAGCTGCCATTCCATAAAGTTCCCTACTGTATCATCACTTCCTATTGCGCCGTATCCAGCATAATTAAGACCAACTGAACCAGTACTGTTTTTTGAGAACAGTGGACTTTTATAGCCAATTGCCATAAAGGTATTATTTGTTGCTTGGAAGTTTTCTAACTGCTTCCCTTGAGCGTCTTTATAATCAAAAGTGGTTGTCATTTTTCCGCCTTCTAAATAAAGCTGTTGTGCAGTTAGTAGCGTTGAAATGCTTAAAAATAGTACGACTAGGATATTTTTTTTCATAAATGGTTTGTTAAAATGTAGTGAGTGGAGTTTTATTTTAATAAAAATAAACAGGTATCTAAAAATCTTACTTTTTTACTATATTTTTAATAAATTGTTTATTATTGGCTGTTATCTTTAAAATATATTTTGCAACAGAAAGGTTATTAATTGTTATGTTTAATTGCTGTGCAGGTGCATATTTGTTTGAAAAAACCAATCGCCCCAACACGTCAAAAACAGTAACTTCTATGTTGCCTTTTATTACTTCTGTAAAAGCAACTGTTATATTTTCTACAAACGGATTTGGATAAGTTGCCACTTCTAGGCTTACGGGAAGGTCTTTATTGATAATTTTTGACCATACATTGGGTTGAATAAACCCTTGACGCAGTATGTAGTCAGCATTGCTAAAGGTACCAATTACACTGGTTTGCCCAATACTTTGTTGCACAACATATACAGTATTGTTTGCTGTAATTGCTTCAGAAGAACCTGAAACGCCTATAGTGGAGCGAACCAATTGAGAACTTGAGTTGTTTTGTGCTTTTGATGTATAACATAAAAACAAAAAAAAACATGTGCTTAAAAAAAGTGATTTTTGCCTCATTTTAAAACTAATTTTATAAATATTTTTTTTAAACCTAAACTATAATAATTGTGTTGGGAAAATTCTAATGCTTTGGGGGGGGCGAAAATTCTAATGCTCTGGATATGATGTAAGCATAACAAAAAAAAGTAACATAATGAATTTTTTTTATTTTTTGTTGTTTTTGTTATTTTCCGACAAATAAGCAACACCTCACTTCCTTTTGTTTTTCGCCCCTCTTTGTCATTCCGCAGGAAACCCAATAAGATTCTTCATTCCGTTACATTATTTTCAGAATAACAGTTCAAAATGTCATTCTTTTACAAGTTAACTAAAATGACATTTAGCAAAAAAAAAATAGCTTGAAATTTCTTCCAAGCTATTTTATATTTTATTTTAAATAATTATCTACATTCCCAAAAGATATGCAAAAACCAAAGGTGCAACAATCGTTGCATCACTTTCTATAATAAATTTTGGTGTATCAATATCTAATTTCCCCCAAGTGATTTTTTCATTCGGAACTGCTCCAGAATACGAACCGTAACTTGTGGTGGAATCAGAAATCTGACAGAAATAACTCCAAAATGGTGTATCTGTTCTTTCCATATCTTGGTACAACATTGGGACAACACAAATTGGGAAGTCTCCTGCAATCCCACCTCCTATTTGGAAAAAACCAATTCCTGTTCCAGCATTTGCTGTGTACCATTCTGCTAAAAACGTCATGTATTCAATTCCAGATTTCATCGTAGAAGGCTTTAATTCGCCTTTTAAAATGTACGAAGCAAAAATATTACCTAAAGTAGAATCTTCCCAACCTGGACAGATAATTGGCAGGTTTTTTTCTGCGGCTGCATACATCCAAGAATCTTTAATGTCTATTTCATAATATTCTTCTAAAACGCCAGACAATAATAATTTATACATGTATTCATGCGGTAAATAACGCTCGCCTTTTGCCTCTGCATCTTTCCAAATTTTAACAATGTGTTGTTGAATTCTTCGAAACGCTTCTTCTTCAGGAATACACGTATCTGTAACTCGGTTTAACCCTTTTTCCATCAAATCCCATTCGTCTTGTGGCGTTAAATCTCTGTAATTAGGTACACGTTTGTAATGAGAATGTGCAACTAAATTCATCACATCTTCTTCTAAATTTGCACCAGTACAAGAAATAATCTGCACTTTATCTTGGCGAATCATTTCTGCAAAAATCTTTCCTATTTCTGCTGTACTCATTGCTCCTGCTATAGAAACTAACATTTTATTACCTTTGTTTAGCTGATGTTCATATCCTTTTGCTGCATCAACTAAAGCTGCTGCGTTAAAATGCAAAAAATATTTTTCTATAAAGTTGGTAATTGGTTTTTGATTAGTACTCATCTTCGTCGTTTTTAAATTTTGATAATTTGCTAAAAGGATTGTTGTTTTTATCGTCGTAATTTTCGTCTGAATCTTCATTCGTTGCGAATTTATAACTCAACATTTTGTAGTATAATTTTGCTGCTAAAAAATCGGATGATTTTTCATTTTCATTTGGGCATAATTCAACCATATCAAATCCGACTACGTTTTTCTCTTCGAAAACACGTTTTAAGAATTCTAGAGTTTCATAATAAAATAAACCTCCTGGTTCTGGTGTTCCGGTTGATGGGAAAATAGAAGGATCTAATGCATCAAAATCAAACGTAATAAATACATTAGACGTCATTTGATCGATAACATCCTCAATCCAATCTTCATTTACCGCCATGTCATGCGCAAAGAAAACTTTGTCTAAGTTCATTTCTTTTTTTTCAGAAATATCCATACTTCTGATTCCGACTTGCACTAAATTCGTTGTCTTATTTGCTTCGTAAACTGCACACGCGTGGTTGCATTTTGTGCCGTCGTATTCTTTTCTTAAATCGGCATGCGCATCAATATGCAACACCGTTAAATTATCAAAGCACTCATTAAAGGCTCTAATTGTTCCGATAGAAATTGAATGTTCACCACCAAAAACAGTCACAAATTTATGTTTGTTGATGTATTTTTTGGTGACATTATACACTTCCTCTACCATTGCTTCTGGTGAAGCGTTTTCTGTAATAGTATCTGTTAAAAAAACACCTTTTTTATACACTTCAGAATCGGTTTCTATATCATAGAGTTCCATGTTTTCTGAAGCGTTTAAAAAGGCTTGTGGTCCTTTGTCTGCTCCTTTTTGCCAAGTGCTTGTTCCATCATAAGGCACTGGAATTAATACGATTTTTGCCGTTTCTAATTTTGAGAATTCTTCTGAAATTCCCGCGTAAGTTTTGCTCATTTTTATTTTTTAATTTTTTGTTGTCATTGCGAGGATTCCAAAAGCTTTCGGAAGACGTGACAATCTTATGATTCTAGCTCGAATCAAACAGATTGCTTCGTCATTTTATGCTTTTAGCAGTAAAATTTCTCGCAATGACGTTTTAATTTATTATTTTTTAGTTTTTACAGTGAGATTGTTTCACACTGTTCTTCATAACTTTATCTAAATTACTCTTGATAACCTAATATGGAAAGCATTTCGCTACTTTTTTGTTCTTCTTTAAATACTTTAGTGGTAAAGTTACCCTCTTCGTCTTTGTCTATTAATAAATGTTTTGGAGTAGGAATTAAACAGTGTTGTAAACCGCCAAATCCACCAATTGATTCTTGATAAGCTCCCGTATTGAAAAAGCCAATATACAATGGTTTTTCTTTTTCGTAAACAGGTAAGTAAATTCCGTTGATGTGTTGTTCAGAATTGTAATAATCATCACTATCACACGTTAATCCGCCTAATAAAACACGTTCATATTTATTATTCCATTTGTTGATTGGCAACATAATAAAACGCTTGTTAATTGCCCAAGAATCAGGTAAAGTGGTGATAAAAGACGAGTTAATCATATTCCAACGTTCTTTATCATTTTGCTTTTTCTGATACAAAACTTCATAAATTGCTGCACCAGATTCGCCCACCGTAAAACTACCAAATTCAGTAAAAATATTTGGCACATCAACTTCTGCATTGTCACACGCTAATTTAATTTGATTAATAATTTCATCAACCATGTAGGCATAATCATAATTATAAGCAAGCGAATTTTTAATAGGAAATCCACCACCAATATTTAAACTATCTAAAGTTGGGCAAACCTTCTTTAAATTGATGTACACATTTAAACATTTCATCAATTCATTCCAATAATAGGCATTGTCTTTAATACCTGTATTGATAAAAAAATGCAACATTTTTAAATCTACTTGTTTGTCTTCTGCAATTTCACGTTCATAAAAAGAAACGATGTTTTTATAACCGATTCCCAATCTTGATGTATAAAATTCGAATTTTGGTTCTTCTTCGGATGCAATTCTAATCCCAACTTTAAACTTCTTTTTCGTTTGTTTTTTGATTAATGATATTTCTTCAAAGTTATCTATAATCGGAATGCAATTTTTATGTCCAGAATTTATCAATTCACCGATATTTTGGATATACTGGTCACGTTTAAAACCATTGCAAATAACAAACGTATTGTCTTTAATTTTCCCTTCTTTTTTAAGGTTTTTAACAATATCAATATCAAAAGCAGAAGAAGTTTCTATATGAATTTCATTCTTTAACGCTTCATGCAAAACATGTTTAAAATGAGAGCTTTTTGTGCAATAACTATAAAAGTACTTCCCTTTATATTTATGCTTTTTCATACTGGCTTTAAACCAATCTTTTGCTCTATTTATATTTTCGGAGATTTTTGGCAAATAGGTGAACTTTATTGGAGAACCATGTTCTTCTATTAATTCCATTAAATTAATATCATGCCAAAACAATTTGTTGTCTTCTGTTTTAAATTCCTCTTGTGGAAAATAAAATGTTTGATCAATAAGATCTTTATATTTTGTGTTCAATATGTATTTTTTTTATAAATTATTATGATAAAAGGTACTAAACTAAAAAGAAAAAATTAGAATAGCCAAAAATAAAAGGATAAAGGTCTTTTATCACTGAATAATTTGTAGGTAAACTACGTGCAACTTTAAGAAACGTTGCAAATTGAAAAAGTTAATAAAGGGAGAATCATTTATTTTTTCGTTACACTTCTTAAATGCTGTACTTCTTTTTTTCTCCAAGAAAAAAATACTTCCGAAATAAGTTAAATAGATCAATTTTACTTAAAAACGCACAAATATAATTTATTTATAAATAGGATTGAAAAGTTTTACTTAGATTTTTAAATATGAAATAATAGCTCTCGATTGTGCTCAAACAAAACTAAACCACTATGGACTTGAAGTCCATAGGTTTTTTAACAGACTAAAATTCTGTTTTATTCGTAAAATGAATAGTATAACATTTGCGTAAGCTTTTAGGTAACATATTGATTCGTATAAATTCGTGTAATTCGTGGCAGAAATTTTCAGAAACTAAAGCGAGATGCACTAAAGTACATCGTTTTAACTATAACTGAGACCAATAAAACCGTAAAATAGTTACGAATTAATCAACTGGCGGATGTCCGTGAATTTCTTCAAAAACTTCATCAAAGTTAGCACGTAAATATGAATTCAATTTTTTACGATAATCATCTTTTAACCAATCTAAAAAGTTTTTTGTGCTTTTAGAAATACATTTCGAGTAACGTAAAATTCTATCATCAATATCTTCACCTAGTTTTTTAGCTAAAATTAACGCATCAAAGACATCTTCGCTATTTTCAATACAAATTTTTGCATGATGTTCTATTGATAATTCTAACACTCGTTTTGAAGATTCACCAGCTTGAATACAGTCGACATAGGTTTTTTTCATATCGAAATACATGTCTTCTGTTTTGCCAAACTCTGCTCTATCCGCTGGCGGTAATTCATACCTAAATGTACTTTCTAAATCTTCATCAGATAAAATACTTTCTAAATAATTGGTTGGATATTTAAACATTCGCTGCCAATCTAAATCTGCACCCCAAGGTCCAAATCTGTAGAAATTATTTCCTAAATCGATAACCGTAAATGTAGATTTATTATTTAAAATACGCGAACCACGACCAATCATTTGATAATATAACGTCAATGATTTTGTAGCTCTGTTTAAAATAATAGATTCAATTGTTGGTTCATCAAACCCTGTGGTTAAGATACTTACAGAGGTAATAATTGCGCCTGGTGTTTTCTTAAACCAACGTAAAATTAAGTTTCTTTCTTTTTTTGTATTCGTGTTGTCTAAATGTGCAATGGGATAGCCTGCTTTTTTAAACGCTTCATAAACACAGATTGACGTGTTAATTCCGTTATTAAAAATCAACGTTTTTTTACCTTTAGATTGCTCTTCGTATGCTGCCAATAATTTAGACAACATATCATTATTTGTGTATAAATCTTCAGATGATTTTACCGTATAATCTCCATTTGCACCAACTTCTAAAGAGGTCAAACCAACGTTATAAGAAAAAACTTCTGCTCGTGATAAATACTCTGCTTCAATTAAACCTGCAATGGTTTCACCGACAATTAATTTTTGGTAATTCTCATTCATCGGTAATTTCGTATTCGAACTTAAAGGAGTTGCAGTTACTCCTAATATGAATGAATTTTCGAAATATTTGAACAATTTAGTGAATGAGTTGTAGTGTGCCTCATCCACAATAATTAAACCAACGTCAGAAATATCTAACTTTTCGTCGTTTAAACGGTTGTTCAACGTTTCTACCATTGCAACAAAGCAACGAAAATCATGCTGATCTTCTAAATTTGCTTTGCTGTTAATAATTTTATTTTCAACATTAAACTCTGTAAGCATTTTAGAAGTTTGCTTACACAATTCAATTCTGTGTGTTAAAACAAGAATTTTCTTGTCATATTTTTCTAAATACTGACGTACAATTTCCGAAAAAATAACTGTTTTTCCTCCACCAGTAGGCAGTTGATACAACAAATGATAGTTATCAGCTGCATTTTTGAAACTATTAAAGATTTCATCAATAGCATCTAATTGATACCCATAAAGCTGTTTTCCTGTTTCTTGTGTTGTAAGTGCCTGCTCTGCCAAAAATAGTTGAATTTAGCTAACAAAATTACGCCTTTTTATCCCGTAACGACAAGAAATTTATCATTTATATTTTTCTAGATTTATTTGAGTTATATCATGATGAGATGCGTTAGCTACTGCTGTTCCGTTTTTTATAACCACTAATTGTGGCGATTGATGCGGAACTTGAAACTGTGCTTCTATCTCATTAGATATTGCTCTGTAATTCAATAAATCAAGATAATATACTTTTAAATTCTGATGAGATTCATCGAATAATTTCTCAAATTGTTTGATAACCATACTACTAATTCCACATCTGGTAGAATGTTTAAAAATAAAAATTGGTGCTGACTTCGATTGATTTTTAATTTCTATTAATTGATCTATTGTTGTTAATGGAATCCAATTTATATTCGATTTTTGCGCTTCTTTATCCTCACTTCCCTTAAATATTTTATCAAATAATCCCATTTTCTTTTATTTTTGTTTGTTAGAGAATGCAAAGATATAAAACTTTTAGCAGTCAAAACGACAGTATAAGCACTATTTCAAAAGACAAATTGTCTGATTTTTAATACTTTATAAAACTGGTGCTAAAATTGACTATCTTAGTATATAACCAAAAAAATAAAGATGAATTTTAATAATTATACAACTAAATCACAAGAAACCATTCAGCTTGCACAACAATTGGCGCAAGAGTTTGGACATAGTCAAATAGAAAACGAGCATATTTTTAAAGCATTAATTCAAGTAGATGAAAATGTATTGCCGTTTCTATTAAAGAAATTAAATATCAATTTTGATATAATTCAGCAAATTTTAGAAAAGCAAATCCAAAGTTTGCCTAAAGTTACTGGAGCAGATTTAATATTCTCTCGAGAAGCTGGAAAAACGTTAAACGAAGCAGCGATCATTGCAAAAAGCATGAAAGATGATTTTGTTTCTATCGAACATTTAATCATGGCAATTTTTAAATCGAAAAGTAATATTTCACAGATTTTAAAAGATCAAGGTGTAACCGAAAAGCATTTAAAAGCAACCATTGATGAGTTGCGAAAAGGAGAAAGAGTAACGTCTCAAAGTCAAGAAGAAACATATAATGCATTGAACAAGTATGCAAAAAACCTGAACGAACTCGCAATAAACGGAAAATTAGATCCCGTAATTGGACGAGATGAAGAAATACGACGCTTATTACAAATTTTATCAAGAAGAACAAAGAACAACCCCATTTTAGTTGGTGAGCCAGGAACTGGTAAAACTGCCATTGCAGAAGGTTTAGCACACAGAATTGTAGATGGTGATGTTCCAGAAAACCTGCAAAATAAATTAATTTTCTCTTTAGATATGGGCGCATTAATAGCTGGCGCAAAATACAAAGGCGAATTTGAAGAACGTTTAAAAGCGGTAATTAAAGAAGTTACCGATTCTGACGGAGATATTGTGTTGTTTATTGATGAAATTCACACGTTAGTTGGTGCTGGCGGCGGACAAGGTGCAATGGATGCAGCAAATATTTTGAAACCTGCGTTGGCGCGTGGCGAATTACGTGCAATTGGTGCAACTACGTTGGACGAGTATCAAAAATATTTTGAAAAGGATAAAGCGTTAGAACGACGTTTTCAACGTGTAAATGTTGATGAACCTACAACAGAAAATGCGATTTCTATTTTACGCGGAATTAAAGAAAAATATGAAACGCATCACAAAGTAAGAATTAAAGATGAAGCGATAATTGGTGCAGTAGAATTGTCTCAACGTTATATTACAAATCGTTTTTTGCCAGATAAAGCAATTGATTTAATGGACGAAGCAGCTTCTAAATTGCGAATGGAAATAAATTCAAAACCAGAAGTTTTAGATGTTTTGGATCGTAAAATTATGCAAATCGAAATTGAAATCGAAGCTATCAAACGGGAAAAAGATGATACAAAATTAAAATCTTTACATGCCGATTTGGCAAATTTAAAAGAAGATAGAAATGAGATTAATGCAAAATGGCAATCAGAAAAAAGCGTTGTTGATGCGATTCAGAATTTAAAAACAGATATCGAAGATTTTAAGATCGAAGCAGATAAAGCAGAACGTAATGGTGATTATGGAAAAGTAGCCGAATTACGCTATGGGAAAATTAAGGAAAGTCAAATAGAGCTTGAAGAACAACAAAAATTATTGGCAGAAAATTCATCAACTTCATTAATAAAAGAAGAAGTTACTTTAGAAGATATTGCCGAAGTTGTGGCAAAATGGACCGGAATTCCTGTGACTAAAATGATTCAGTCAGAAAGAGAGAAGTTATTAAAACTGGAAGACGAATTACACAAAAGAGTTGTTGGACAAGAAGAAGCAATCGAAGCTGTTTCTGATGCTGTACGTCGTTCTCGAGCAGGATTGCAAAATCCTAATAAGCCAATTGGCAGTTTCTTATTTCTAGGAACAACAGGTGTTGGAAAGACCGAATTGGCAAAAACATTAGCAAGCTATTTGTTTGATGATGAAAATGCAATGACTAGAATTGATATGAGTGAATACCAAGAACGCCATTCTGTGAGTCGATTAATTGGCTCGCCTCCAGGATATGTTGGTTATGATGAAGGCGGACAATTGACGGAAGCAGTGCGAAGAAAACCATATTCTGTAGTCCTTTTAGACGAAATAGAAAAGGCACATCCAGATACTTTTAACGTATTACTGCAAGTTTTAGATGAGGGTAGATTAACAGATAATAAAGGAAGAGTTGCCGATTTTAAGAACACAATAATTATTATGACATCCAATTTAGGAAGTCATATCATTCAAGAAAAGTTTGACGACCCAAATGTTGATATCGATTCAGCTACAGAATTGGCAAGAATTGAAGTTTTAGGATTGCTAAAAAAATCTGTTCGTCCAGAATTTGTTAACAGAATTGATGATATTGTAATGTTTACGCCACTTTCTAAAAAAAATATTTTATCTATTGTAAAAATACAATTAGAAAATGTTAAGAAAATGGTTGCAAAACAAGAAATCACATTAGATGCTACAGATGAGGCAATTGCGTATTTAGCGAAAAAAGGGTATCAACCAGAATTTGGTGCAAGACCTGTAAAAAGAGTGATTCAAAAAGAAGTATTGAATACCCTTTCAAAAGAGATTTTGTCAGGAAAAGTTACTACAGATAGTATGATTCTATTAGATGCTTTTGACGATAAATTGGTGTTTAGAAATCAAACAGAGTTGATAGATAATTCATGATTTTTTCACAAATAATAGATTTAAAAAGCGATAGGTTTCCTATCGCTTTTTAGTTTTTTATCATTATTGTCCGATAAAAGAATCAAGACCGTTTACTGAAACCAGTTCAGCACAAGTCACTTTTAGAATCAAGAAACAAGACTTGATTCTAACCACCTGAAAAACAACGGTTTTTTAAAATAGAAATTGCATTTAATTGTCTTTTTTACAGTGAACTATAAATTCAAACTAATATTTAAAAACGACATTAAACTACACTATTTATTGACGTTATTGAAATTGACTTGTACTGAACTAGATTCAGTAACTAGTTTTAATCGGACAACAATGGTTTTTTATATATTCGCATCAAATATATTTTTGTTATGAAGCAGTTTTTATTTGTTTTCAGTCTTTTTATGATGCTTTCTTCTTGTGCGCAAGATGATGTGACAACGTACTATTTAATTCGTCATTCAGAAAAAGAAAGAACAGATTCATCAAATAAAAATCCTAATTTGAGTGAAAAAGGTCAAAAAAGAGCTGCAAATTGGGCGGAATATTTTAAAGATATAGCATTTGATGCTGTTTATTCTACCAAATACAATAGAGCAATACAAACGGCTACGCTAACTGCCAAACTGAACAAGTTAGAAATTAAACAATACGATGGAAAGAAAATGTTTGATGCTCAATTTGAAAAAGAAACCAAAGGGAAAATAGTTTTAGTTGTTGGTCATAGCAACACAACTCCGTTTTTTGCAAATAAAATTTTAAAACAAGATAAATTTAAGGAGATTGATGATGGTAATAATTCGAATTTATATATTGTTACTGTAACCAAAGATTCAAAAAATGGTAAAGTTTTAAAGATAGATTAATTCGTAAGAATTGCTACTTTTATATTTTGCAACACAATTTCAGAAACTTTTATTAATTGGTCTTTTTCATACAATTCATCTAAATCTGCTACTTTAATAGTATCATTTTCAGACTTAAAATTGTTATAATCCACAAACCGAATTCCGTTTCTTACACATTGCTCTTTTAGTTCTCTAAAACGAACACCGCCTTCATTCACGTGAAATTCGTACGCTAAATAATCAACAAAGAAAGTTTCTTTATTTATCCAATAGATAAAAACATCGTCAAAATCTTGCCCGCCATTTTCTTCTGCAAAAGACACCTGAATCTTATAATACGCTTTCCCTTTAATTGTTACTTCTGGCAATAATTTCTTTTTTACCGCTTCATCATTTAATCCAAATGGTAAAACGGAAAAGTAGTGAACAGAGTTTACTGAATTTGCAAAACGTGTTGCCATAGAATCTGCAACTTCAACCTTTTTTTCATTTACCAATCGCTGAAATCCATCATTTGTAATAATATCTCTGATAGAAATACTATCTGCAAATAGTATTCTATCGATTGTAAACTTACCGTTTTTACGGATTGCTTTGTAATTATTATCTCTAAAATCGAAAGTGATAATTGAATTAGAAACCAAATCTGCACCAGAAATTTCAATCGATTTATCTATTATTTTTTGTGCTGTTAACTTTTTATCTGTTGAATTACAACTAAAAAAAAATAGTATGATTGTAAAAATAGCGTATTTCATGTTTTTATCAAATAGAGTTTATTTACGGCTAATTTACATTTCTTAATCGGTATCAAAAATGTATCTTTGTTAAAAAATTGCAAATTTACTGCAATTTAATATCAAATTTTTTGAATTAAAATGAATTTAAATATGATGCTTTTTATTTCACCAATCCAAATTTTTGCTTTCCTGATAATTTTATTATTACTAATAGTATTATCATTAATACTAGCTTCGAAAGAAGAAAAAAGTTTTCATTTCCTTATTTGGTCTGCAATAATCATTTTTCTACCATTTGTTGGAAGTTTAAGTTATTTATTAAAATATTATTCTTCAAAACAAAAGTTAGCCTAATAGTTTATTAGAAAATATTAAATAATTTTTTTAGATATTCTCTATTATAGTTAAATTAATTATCCTAAAACCAGTCTATGGCTGTTCAGCAAAAAATAAATATAAAAAATAAAAGAGCTCGTTTTGAGTATGAAATTCTTGACAAATTAGTGGCGGGAATTCAATTAACGGGCACAGAAATAAAATCGATTAGACAAAGCAAAGCACGAATTACAGAAAGCTTTTGTGAGTTTAATGAGCGTGGCGAATTGTTTATTATCAACATGTATATTGAAGAATATATTTTTGGTCATCAATTTAATCACAATCCAAAAAGTGAGCGAAGATTATTGCTTAATAAGCGTGAATTGCGCAGTTTAAAGAAAGATGTGGAAGCGAAAGGAAACACTATTGTGCCGTTAAAATTATTTATTAATGATAACGGATTTGCAAAATTAGAAATTGCTTTAGGAAAAGGTAAAAAGAATTATGACAAACGTGAAACGATGAAATCTCGTGATTCTGATAGAGATTTAGCGCGAATAAAAAAGAATTTTAGGTAGTGATTTTACTTTTTAAGTAATTTCATGAAATTAATTATGCTTTTCGGTATTTTATCAATGATTTTATTCCGATTTAATCAAATTCATTTTTTACAATCGTACAGAAATATTATTACCTCTTAACTCTTTTTTTAGGGCTACAATTTCTATTTCTCCGAAATGAAAAACGCTTGCCGCCAAAGCTGCATCTGCTTTTCCGATGGTAAACGTATCTATAAAATGCTGAACAGTTCCAGCGCCACCAGAAGCAATAATTGGAATATTTAATTCAGTAGATAATTTAGCCAACGCTTCATTCGCAAAACCAGCTTTTGTGCCGTCATTATTCATAGAAGTGAATAAAATTTCTCCTGCTCCACGAGTTTCAACTTCCTTTGACCAATCGAATAAATTCAATTTGGTTGGTATTGTTCCTCCCGCTAAATGAACAATCCATTCGCCATCAATTTGTTTTGCATCAATTGCCACAACTACACATTGACTCCCAAATTTCTCCGCCAATTCATTCACCAATTCGGGTCTTTTTATTGCAGAAGAATTAATTGATATTTTATCTGCTCCACATTTTAACAGTAAATCTACATCTTCAATTGACGAGATTCCGCCACCAACTGTAAACGGAATATTTACTTGTTCAGCTACTTTTAAAACCATTTCTCTCATGGTTTTTCTGCCTTCTAATGTTGCAGAAATATCGAGAAACACCAATTCGTCAGCACCTAAATCCGCATATTGTTTCGCTAAAACCACAGGATCTCCAGCATCAATTAAATTTATAAAATTGACACCTTTTACTGTTCGTCCGTTTTTAATATCTAAACACGGTATTATTCTTTTTGTTAACATAAGCCCATCCTAACCTTCCCAAAGGGAAGGAACTAATTCGTTATTATTAAAATAATTATAGATTACCATGTAGTCCATAATGTCAGTTCGAGTGATTTCGATTTTTCATCGAAATTGTATCGAGAACATTTAATAACTTCTCGATATTTCTTTAAAGTTAAAAGTTTGATATTAAATCACTAGTGTCCGACAAAAGAATCAAGACCGTTTACTGAATCTAGTTCAGTAAATAGTTTTAATCGGACAACAATGATATTAAATAGTAAAAGTAAATCTATCTATGAACTTTGTACTTTTAATATTTTATATTTAACCTTGTATTATATAATTTTCCAATTGTTTCAAACTAATCTTATTCTCATAAATTGCTTTTCCAATAATTACACCTTCACAACCTAATTCTGCTAATTTAGGGAGTTCATCAAATGTTGATATTCCTCCAGAAGCGATTAATTTTATGTTTTTTACTTCAGATAAAATTTGCTGATAGATTTCAAAGCTTGGTCCTTGTAACATTCCGTCTTTAGAAATATCTGTGCAAATTACGTACTGAATTCCTTTTTGCTGATAATCAACAATAAACGGAATTAACTCCAACGAACTTTCTTCTTGCCAACCATTTGTAGCTATTTTTCCACCTTTATTATCTGGATAAAAATCGGCTCCTAAAATAATTTTTTGAAAACCATATTTAGCAATCCAACTTTCAAAAATATCGCTGTTTTTAACAGCAATACTTCCACCAGTAATTTGATGTGCGCCAGAATTAAAAGCAATTTCTAAATCTTTATCAGATTTTAAACCGCCACCAAAATCGATTTTTAAATTTGTTTTTGATGCAATCTGTTCTAACACTTTATGATTAATAATTTTACTCGCTTTTGCGCCATCTAAATCTACAACGTGTAAATATTCGATACCTGCTGCTTCAAATTCTTTGGCAACTTCAAGCGGATTCTCATTATAAATTTTCTTTGTACTGTAATCGCCTTTTGTTAAGCGAACACATTTTCCGTCGATGATATCTATTGCTGGTATTATTCTCATTATCCTCTCTGTCTTTTCAAGACATCTCTCCGAAGGAGAGAAAACTTATTAATATGCTTTTGATATTTATTTACACTTTTATTTTTTTTAGACCTCATAGATTTTGAAAACCTGTGAGGTCTAATTCGTTATAATTCTAAAAAATTATTCAAAATTCTTTCCCCTGCTTTTGATGATTTCTCTGGATGAAACTGAACTCCATAAAAATTATCTTTTTTTAATGCAGATGCGTATTCAAGTTCATAATGGGTTGTTGCAATTGCTTCTTCGCAATTTTCAGCATAAAAACTATGTACCAAATACATAAATTCTTTTTCTTTAATTTGGGCAAACAAGTCAGACTTCAAATCAGAAATTACATTCCAACCCATTTGCGGAACTTTTACCGAATTAGAGAACTTTTTCACAGCAACATCAAAAATTCCCAACCCTTTTGTGTTTCCTTCTTCAGACGAGTTGCACATCAATTGCATTCCCAAACAAATTCCTAAAACTGGCTGTTTTAAAGTGGGAATTAGTTTATCCAATCCGCTTTCTTGCAACATTTTCATGGCAGAACTTGCTTCACCAACTCCAGGAAAAATTACTTTATCAGCGGCTTTTATTTCATCAATATTGTTCGATAAAATTGCATCAATGCCTAATCTTGTAAAAGCAAACTGAATACTTTTTATGTTTCCGGCACCGTAATCTATAATAACTAGTTTCATATTAAATATTCGATATAAAATATTAGAAGTTAAATTGAAACTGTCAATTTACGTTGTACTTCTACTATTTAACTTTTCACTTTATAACACTCCTTTTGTTGACGGCAAAAACATTTTATTCGCATCTCTTTTCACCGCCATTTTCATTGCTTTTGCAAAAGCTTTAAAAATTCCTTCTATTTTATGATGTTCGTTTGTACCTTCTGCTTTAATATTCAAATTACATTTAGCGCCATCTGTAAACGATTTAAACAAGTGAAAAAACATTTCTGTTGGCATGTCACCAACTTTTTCTCGTTTAAAATCTGCATCCCATTCCAACCAGTTTCTGCCACCAAAATCGACAGCAACTTGTGCCAAACAATCGTCCATTGGTAAGCAAAAACCATAACGTTCTATGCCTAATTTATTTCCTAAAGCTTTGTTGAATAATTCGCCAAAAGCAATCATGGTATCTTCTATCGTGTGATGTTCATCAACTTCTAAATCGCCATCAACTTTTATGGTTAAATCCATATTTCCATGTCGCCCAATCTGATCTAACATGTGATCAAAAAACGATAATCCTGTAGAAATATCATTTTTTCCAGAACCATCTAAATTTAGTTTAATGTAAATTTTAGTTTCGTTTGTATTTCTGGTGATTTCTACAACGCGATCTTTTAACTTTAAAAATTGATATATTTCAGACCAATCTGTAGTTGTTAACCCAATACAGTTTAGAATTTCTTGTTTAGATGTTTCTATTTCTTCCACTCCCAAATCTGCATTTTCAGCTAAAAAAATTGCTTTTGCACCAAGGTTTTTAGCCAATTCCATATCTGTAATTCGATCGCCTAAAACAAAAGAATTTTCTAAATCATATTCATCAGAAAAGTACTTTGTTAGTAAACCAGTTCTGGGTTTTCTAGTTTCAGCATTTTCATGAGGAAAAGTAGTATCTATCAAAATTTCAGAAAAAACAACACCTTCTTTTGCAAAAGCAGCTATTATTTTGTGTTGTGCTGGCCAAAAAGTATCTTCTGGAAAAGAAGCTGTTCCTAAACCATCTTGATTGGTAATCATTACCAATTCGTAGTCCAATTCACTAGCAATTTTTGCCATATATTGAAATACTTTCGGATAATATTCTAACTTATCTAAACTATCTAATTGATAATCAATAGGCGGTTCTAACACTAAAGTTCCGTCTCTGTCTATAAATAATACTTTTTTCATGATTAAAGCCCCTCCTAACCTCCCCAAAAGGGAGGAACTCTTACTCGGTTTTGTAAGAATTTAGTTGTTTGTATTTCCTGTAAAGTTTCAAAAACTTTAAAGATATATTTATATTAATTTTTCAGACCTCACTAATTTTAAAAACGGGTGAGGTCTTTCAACACTTTCAATAATTTCTCATTTTCAACTTCAGTTCCAACCGTAAAACGCAAACAATTTTCACATAATGGTTGCGTGGTTCTATTCCGAATTACAATTCCTTTTGCAATTAACTGATTGTAACGTTTGGTTGCATCATCAACTTTTACTAATACAAAATTACAATCTGTTGGATAAATTGTATTGATAAAATCGATTTGTTTTACGTTTTTAACAAGTCGATTTCTCTCTTCAATAATTTTTTTGACTTCAATGTTAACTTCATCAACCTTTAATAAACGTTCAATAGCTCTTTTTTGAGTTAATTCGTTCACATTATAAGGTGGTTTAATTCGATTTAAAATCGAGATAATTTCTTCGGATGCATAACAAATTCCCAATCTTATTCCTGCTAAACCATAGGCTTTAGACAGCGTTTGTGTGATAATTAAATTCGGGAATTCCCCCAGTTTTTTCAACCAACTTTGCTCTTCAGAAAAATCAATATACGCTTCATCAATCACAACTAGACCGTTAAATTTCAGTAATAACTCTTCCACTTTATCCGCAGAAAAACTATTTCCAGAAGGGTTATTTGGTGAGCATAAAAATAGAATTTTACTGTTTTTATCAGCTTGATTTAATATCTGTTCAACTTTTGGCTGAAAATCTGCTGACAATAAAACTGCTCGATTTTCAATTGCATTGATATTCGCCAAGACAGCATACATGCCATAAGTTGGTGGCAAAGTGATTACATTATCTTTATTGGGTTCGCAAAATACTCTGAAAATTAAATCCAACACTTCATCACTTCCGTTTCCTAATAAAATATTTTTTTTAGAAACGTTTTTAATTTCTGACAATAACTCTTTTACAGAATTCTGTTGCGGATCTGGATACCGATTTACGCCATTTTCAAACGGATTTTCATTCGCGTCTAAAAACACCATATCATCAACAGTTGCGTCTTTATATTCGTCTCTTGCAGATGAATATGGTTTTAGCGATTTGATGTTTTCTCTAACGAGATTATTTAAATTAAAAATTGTTTTCATTTCTAATATTTTAAACCTCAAAGTTTTGAAAACCTTTGAGGTTTGTGTTGATTATTATTTTAAATCATTTAATTTAGGTACTGAAATAAATTCAGCACGATTACTTTAAAGTTTCCAACCTTAAAGTAATCGCATTTTTATGTGCTTGTAAACCTTCTGTTTCTGCCATAATTTCAATTGCATTTCCAATATTCTGAATTCCTGCCGCAGATATTTCTTGAAAAGTAATCGACTTTGTAAAACTATCTAAATTCACGCCAGAATATGCTTTTGTAAATCCGTTTGTTGGTAATGTATGGTTTGTTCCTGAAGCATAATCTCCAGCACTTTCTGGCGTGTAATTACCAATAAAAACAGATCCTGCGTTTGCTATATGATCAACATAAAAAGCATTGTTTTTTGTGCATACGATAAAATGTTCTGGTCCATATTCATTAATAATTTCCAGTGCAATTTCATCACTTTCTACAAAAATAGATTTCGAATTGTCAATTGCTTTTTGTGCAATTTCTTTTCTTGGCAAATCATTCAATTGACTTGAAATTTCTATTTCTACGTTATCAATTAGTTTTTTTGACGTTGATACTAAAATTACTTGACTATCAATTCCATGTTCTGCCTGACTTAATAAATCGGAAGCTACAAAACTTGCATTTGCAGAATCATCTGCAACAACTAACAATTCACTCGGACCTGCTGGCATATCAATTGCAACACCGTATTTTGTTGCCAATTGTTTTGCAACCGTTACAAACTGATTTCCTGGTCCAAAAATTTTATATACTTGCGGAATGTTTTTTGTCCCAAAAGTCATTCCTGCAATAGCTTGAATTCCGCCTACTTTTATAATTTTTGTTACGCCACATAAATGTGCAGCATACAAAATTGCTGGGTGAATTTTACCTTCTTTATTTGGTGGAGAACACAAAACTATTTCTTTACAACCTGCAATTTGTGCAGGAATTGCCAACATTAAAACGGTGGAAAATAAAGGCGCTGTTCCGCCAGGAATATACAAACCAACTTTCTGAATTGGTCTTTTTTCTTGCCAGCACTTTACTCCTATTGTAGTTTCTACAAAAACTTTTTCTGTTTTTTGGGCTTCGTGAAATTTGGTAATATTCTCTTTTGCTATAGTAATTGCCTCTTTTAATTCTGATGAAACTTTTGAAATTGCTTCTTGAACTTCATCATTAGAAACCAAAGATTCTTTTAAGGAAATTCCGTCAAATAATTGCGTGTATTTATCAACAGCAGCATCACCATTTCTCTTAACGTCGTCAAAGATTTGATTGACTGTATTTTCAATATCATCAACCGTTTTTGTTGGTCTTTTTAAGACTTCTTTCCAGTTTTCTTTTGGTGGGTTTGTTATTTTTTTCATGATTAACTTTTTAATCAACCCTGAACTTGATTCAGAGTCTTTTTTATTTGTCTCATTTAAGTTAAAAAAACTTGCAAGAATCTTTTACGATACTGAAACAAGTTCAGCATGCTTTAATTATTAAAAAAATTAAAGCACCATATTTTCAATTGGGCAAACTAAAATTCCTTGTGCGCCGTTTGCTTTTAATTCATCAATTACATCCCAAAATTTATCTTTGTCAATTACAGAATGAATAGAACTCCACCCTTCTTCTGCCAATGGCAAAACTGTTGGACTTTTCATGCCTGGTAACAAATTAATAATATCGTCTACCTTTTCATTTGGTGCGTTTAACAATATGTATTTTGAATTTCGCCCTTTTAAAACAGACTGAATTCGAAACTGAATTTTCTCTAAAATAGCACTTCTCTCATCAGTAATTTCTGGAGAAACAGCCAAAACAGCTTCCGACTTAAATAAAACCTCAATTTCTTTTAATCCGTTTTTGAATAAGGTACTTCCGCTAGAAACAATATCGCAAATGCCGTCTGCCAAACCAATATTTGGGGCAATTTCTACAGAACCAGTAATGATGTGTAGTTTTGCATCAATATTATATTCGTTCAAATATCTCTGAACAGTTTCTGGATACGAAGTTGCAATACGTTTTCCGTCTAAGTCTTTTAAAGAATTTGCTTTTGATTCTTTTGGAACAGCAATCGAAACTTTACATTTAGAGAATCCCAAACGTTCTACAAAATCGATATCATTTCCTTTTTCAATCAAAACATTTTCGCCAATAATTGCTGCATCTACTACTCCGTCTCGTAAATATTGCGGAATATCTCCATTTCTTAAATAGAAAACTTCTACAGGGAAATTTCTTGCGGATGCTTTTAATTGATCAATTCCATTATCGATTGATATTCCAATGGCTTTTAAAATACTCATGGAATCTTCATTTAATCTTCCAGATTTCTGTACTGCAATTCTTAATTTATTCATTTTAGTTTTAAAATTTTTGCTTGAGCAACTATTGATTTTTCTTTAGATCCTGACCTTTGTCAGGATTATTTCTAATTTTCTCTGAAAATTAGAAATAAAAAACCCGCTTGATTTGCTCAAACGGGTTTGTAAATATTTTGATTTTATTCAATACATTTTTACATCGCTTGATTGCAATTGCTAAAATGATGATGATGGTTTTGAATAAAGTTCATGTCTTTTTATTGTGATACAAATTTAATTGATAATATTTTAATTGAGCACTATTTTATGAAAGAAATTTTATTTTAATGAAATTTTATCAAAATTTAACTATTTGTTTAGAATTTTTAACGAAATATAAAATCGATTTTAAAAACGATTTTATATTTAAAAAAGAGGATTGATATTTTGTCACTCTGTGGCTGGATTTCTATTAATCCTAGGATTTTAGAGGAATCTCTGGCAATTTATTCTTAAAACTTGGTGCATTTTCCCTGTAAGAAACCAGTTTCTTTTTAGAAATTAGCACTAATAAATCTTGACTTAAGGTAAATAAAGTTCCCAATCTAAAAGATTCTGTCAGTAATTTCTCCACTTCAGAAATTGCTTCATGTAAAGAAAATTGCTTGTATTTTTCTTCTGTTGCATACCTATATTTGAATTCAAAAATTGGTTTGCCTTCAATTTCAAACAAACGCAAATACACATTATTGATTAATCCCTCGCCTTTTCTAACTGGTTTGCTTAATGTTAGTTTTACAAACTCGTTATTCAATAAACTTTGTTGTACTGCTTCAAAAAAATGGTTAAAATCACTCATATTGTAAAGTTAAAAAAGCCCAAGTTAAAAAACTTGAGCTTTTTGTTTATATAATTTAGAGAATCTAATTGTGAGATTTTCCTTATCGTAGAAATGATAAAAAAGTAAGTAGTTAAGAAATACTGAAACAAGCTCAGCATAAAAAACTATCCTTTAAAAACAATTTTACGCATACGTAAGCTTTCTGGAGTCACTTCTAAATACTCATCTTCCTTAATATATTCCATATTTTCCTCTAAAGAGAAATCTACTTTCGGTGCAATTTTCATCGCTTCATCTGTACCAGATTTACGCATGTTTGTTAATTGCTTTCCTTTAATTAAGTTAACAGCCATCTCATCAGATTTACTGTTTTCTCCAATTACTTGACCAATATAAATTTCTTGATTTACATCAATAAAGAAACGACCTCTATCTTGTAGACGGTTTAGTGCATAAGCAGTAGCTTTACCAGCTGCAGAAGAAATGATTGCTCCTTTTACTTCTTCAGTAAAATCTCCTTTATAAAGACCATATTCACTAAATCTATGGTTAATAATTGCTGTACCTGCTGTTGCCGTTAAAATTCTATTTCTTAAACCAATTAAACCTCTAGACGGAATTGAAAATTCTAAATGTTGTAAATCTCCTTTAGGTTCCATAATTAACATATCTCCTTTTCTAAGAGATACTAAATTAATTGCTCTGGATGCCATGTCTTCTGGAACGTCAATAGACAATGTTTCCATTGGCTCATGTTTTTTACCATCAATTTCCTTTAAGATTACTTGTGGTCTTCCCACTTGTAACTCATAACCTTCTCTACGCATTGTTTCTATTAATACAGATAAGTGTAAAACGCCACGTCCATAAACGTTAAATTTATCTTCACTATCTGTAATTTCTACTTTTAATGCAAGGTTTTTTTCTAGTTCTTTAAATAAACGATCTCTTAAGTGACGAGAGGTAACATATTTACCTTCTTTACCAAAGAAAGGAGAGTTGTTAATTGTAAACAACATACTCATAGTAGGTTGATCAATTTCTGTTCTTGGCAATGCTTCTGGGTTTTCTAAATCTGCGATTGTATCACCAATTTCAAATCCGTCTAAACCAGTAATTGCGCAGATATCTCCACAAGGAACTTTATCTACTTGAACTTTACCCATTCCTTCGAATACGTGTAATTCTTTAATTCTAACTTTTTTAGTGGAACCATCTGCTTTACACAACATATAATCTTTCCCTACTTCTAAATCTCCTCGAAAAACACGCCCAATAGCAATTCTACCTGTAAAAGCAGAAAAATCTAAAGAAGTAATTTGCATTTGTGGTGTTCCTTCATTGTATTTAGTTGCTGGTATAGATTCCAATACAGCATCTAATAAAGGGAGAATATTATCTGTTTGGTTTCTCCAATCTGTACTCATCCAATTGTTCTTTGCAGAACCATAAATGGTCGTAAAATCTAACTGATCTTCAGTTGCTTCTAAAGCGAACATTAGATCAAAAACTTTCTCGTGAACAATATCTGGAGTACAGTTTTCTTTATCAACCTTATTGACTACTACAATAGGTGTTAAACCTAAAGCTAACGCTTTACCTAAAACAAAACGAGTTTGTGGCATTGGTCCTTCAAAAGCATCAACTAATAATAAAACACCATCAGCCATTTTTAAAACACGCTCTACTTCTCCTCCAAAATCGGCGTGACCAGGAGTGTCAATAACATTAATTTTTGTATCCTTGTATTGTATAGAAACGTTTTTAGAAAGAATGGTAATTCCTCTTTCACGCTCTAAATCATTATTATCTAACAATAAATCTGTACGTTCTTTGCGATCGTCTAAAACTTTTGCTTGATCTATAATCTTATCAACTAAAGTTGTTTTCCCGTGATCGACGTGTGCTATAATTGCAATATTTCTAATAGGTTGCATAGGTAATTTTAAATTTTGTGCAAAAGTAGTGTTTTTGTTTTTACAGTAAATAAATTTAAATGATTATTTTATCTCATTATCAATATCTTTAAATGCACTTGGTAAAATAGTCGGAATTAATTTTATTAAAAGTGGTAATAAAATGGCACCTCCAGGTAGCATAAATATAGTAAAAGCAGGTATTGATTTACAAATATCTATTAATTGAAGTTTAATTTTAATTTTTTCTTCTGATGTTAATTTAGAATGTGTAGCCTTACTAATTAAATAAACAGCTTCTTTACTTTCTCTTAATTCTTGTAATAATGCTCTTTTATTTCTTTTAATTAATAACTTAACAGTATCTACGGTTTTCATTCTAACTTTCTACGGTTCAATTCTTTTGTGATTAAGTTTAGTTCACGGCTCGTTTGTCCAGCAATAGAAGTATTTTCTTCTGCTCGCCTAATTAAATAAGGCATCACATCTTTCACTGGTCCAAAAGGCAAGTATTTTGCAACATTATATCCTTCATTTGCCAAATTAAAACTAATATTATCACTCATCCCATATAATTGACCAAACCATAATTGCTTATCATTCGGATTAATGCCATATTGTTTTGCTAAATTTACTAATATATGCGCACTTTTTTCATTGTGTGTTCCAGAAAAAACAGCCATTTTTGGTTGTTCCATCATATATAATATAGCGCCATCAAAATTATCATCTGTCTCTTTTTTGTCTGCACAAATTGGTGACGGATATCCTTTTTCTTCTGCTCTCTCTCGTTCTTTTTCCATATAAGCGCCGCGAACAACTTTCATTCCAATATAAAAACCGTTCTCTTTTGCTTTGTGATGTAAATTTTTTAAATAAGCTAATCTATCATGACGGTACATTTGTAACGTATTAAAAACAATTGCTTTCTCGGTATTATAAGTAGCCATTAATTCTTCAATTAAATGATCAGACGCATCTTGCATCCAGCTTTCTTCGGCATCAATTAAAACAGGAATATCTTGCTCTTTGGCAGCTTTACAAACCGTATGAAAACGCGCTACAATTCGTGACCATTCAGATTTTTCATCTTTAGTTAGTACTTTTTTCTCTGTAATTTTTTGATAAATTTTAAAACGTCCAAATCCTGTTGGTTTAAAAACAGCAAACGGAATTGACTTTAAATCTTCACAAAAATTAATGATTTTTAATATTTTTTGAACAGCATCATCAAATTCTTTTTCATTTTCCTTTCCTTCTACCGAATAATCTAAAACCGAATGTACTTTTTTAGTATACATCTTTTCAATAGTCTCTAAACAATCGTTTTCTGAAATTCCGCCACAAAAATGATTAAAAACAGTAACACGAATTAAGCCATTTACAGGTAAATGCAATTTTAAAGCAAAAATGGTTATTGCAGAACCGATTTTTACCAATGTGCGGTTCTGAATCATTTTAAATAAGAAATTGGCACGTTTTAATTCTCCATCAGATTTTAAAGCAAAAGCAACTTCTGTATTATTAAATATATTCATTCAGTTTCTAAAAAAATTTGTTCGTGCAAATATAAGGCTTAATTCAATTATTTCTAGTTAATTTGTAACCTCAAATTAATTTTATGCAATCAATTAAAGCAGCTTCATACTTTGTTCATTTTGAAGAAATTGGATATTTAGAAATAAATAAAATCATAAAAAATAAAGACTATTCTTCGATTTTTATTTTGGTTGATGAAAATACAATGGAATTTTGTTACCCAAAGTTTATCGCAAATTTAGAGACAGATAAACGTATTGAAGTTATTGAAATTGAAGCTGGCGAAATCAATAAAAATATTGAAACTTGCAGTGGCGTTTGGCATGCGATGACCGAGCTAAAAGCAGATCGTAAAAGTTTACTAATTACTTTAGGTGGTGGCGTAATTACAGATTTAGGCGGTTTTGTTGCAGCAACTTTTAAACGCGGAATCGATTTTATAAATGTGCCAACAACATTGTTAAGTATGGTTGATGCTTCTGTAGGTGGAAAAACTGGTGTTGATTTAGGAGTTCTAAAAAATCAAGTTGGTTTGTTTGCAAATCCTGAATTGGTTTTGGTTGATACTCAATTTTTAGAAACTGTTTCTAAACGAGAAATAAAATCTGGAATGGCAGAAATTATAAAATATGGAATCACTTATGATGTTAAACTTTTTAATGAGATAAAAAGTGATAACAAATATAAAACCAATAACTTAATTCATCGTTCTATAGAAATAAAAAATGAAGTTGTACTTAAAGATCCAAAAGAAAATAGTATTCGTAAAGTATTAAATTTCGGACATACAATTGGGCATGCTGTTGAATCTTTTTATTTAGAATCTTCGGATAAAGAAAACCTAACTCATGGAGAGGCAATTGCAATTGGTATGATTTGTGAAGCGTTTTTATCTAAAATGCTATTAGACTTTCCTTCTGATAAATTAGCTGAAATAAAAAAATTAGTTTTAGATACGTACGATAAAATCAATTTGGAAGAAAAAGATTATTCTGAAATTATTGATTTATTAAAACACGATAAGAAAAACGTAAACGGACAAGTAAATTTTGTGTTACTTAATGATTATGAAGATTGTAAATTAGATTGTAAAGTTCCAGTAGATTTGATTATTGAGAGTTTTAACTTTTATAATTCTTAATCCGTTTTTGCTATTAAAAGAAAGAAAATAACTTCACTTTTCAAATTATTTGGAATAATTTTTTAAGACAACTTTTTTTAAAACTACCTGAAAACAGAAATATTTCAGTTAAGTGGATAGAATAATTTCACAAAAAACATCTCGATACAATTCTGATGAAAATCAGAATCACTTGATGTGACAGTAGGTTAAAATCTAAACCATAAAATTCAGAAATCTAGAAATAAACCACTATGGACTCGAAGTCCATAGTTTTAAAATCTGACTAAAGTCAGCAGTCCGTGATTACTCGAATGAAAATCGAATAGGAAAAACCAACTTCAAATTCAATTTTCGTTAAAGAGGACTGAATAAATATTTTTAGAAGCTAAAGCGAGATGCACTAAAGTACATAGTTTTAACTTCATTTGAGACCAATAAAACACAAACAAGCTCAATTTTCCCCTTCGGGGAAATATCTGAAAGACAAAGGGGATTTACTCAATCCAACCCTTAAAATCCTTAACCCGTTCTCTACTCACAATAATATCTGCCTCTTTATAGAATTGTAAAATAAGCTGCAAACGGCTATTTGTATAAGAAATAATATCTTTTATCGCATTAACATGGACGATGAAAGTACGGTTTACTCTAAAAAATTGTTCGGGATTTAATTGCTCTTGCCAATATTCGAGCGAGTTATCAAGTAAGTAATTTCGGTTTGAACTGGTATGAATATAGGTCGATTTATTTTCACTATAAAAACATTCAATCTCATCAACGTGAATAATTTTTATATGCTGACCAATTTTAATAGTAAAACGTTTTTTAAACTTCCGATCAACAGGATTAATCAATAATTTTTTGATTTCATTAATGTCAACTTTTAAGTCTGTTGCTGTAGTTTGCTGGCTTTTATACTTCTCTACCGCAATTTTCAATTCGTCTTCATCAATTGGTTTCAGCAAATAATCAACACTATTTAACTTGAAAGCTTTTAGCGCATATTCGTCATAAGCCGTAGTGAAAATAATGGCAGATTTTACAGTAACCTCTTCAAAAATTTCAAAAGACAATCCGTCAGACAATTGAATATCCAAAAATATTAATTCTGGATGTTCATTTTCGTAAAACCAATTAATCGCTTCTTCCACCGAATGCAACATCGTTTTTACTTCAATATTTAGTGTTGCCAACATTCTGCTTAGCCTTCTTGCTGCTGGTTTTTCGTCTTCTATAATTAATACGTTCATGTTTGGTTTTTGATTGTTATTAGGTTGATTAATTGCCCATAAAATAATACTACAAGTTGTCTATTTGTTGGAACATTTGTCATAGATTATAAAAACTGATTATATTTTTCTGTGTATGTCTGCAATATCTGCAGGAAAAATTTCGCAACAGGTTTCTATTTATTTCCCGCTGATGACACAAATGTTCTGCAGATTTTTTAGCCAGAATGATAAAAAACGGGCATACAGATTGGTTTATTAAATTATTTACGCAAAACTGAAAACTGCGACTGCGAATGAAAACTAAACATTCCGTTTCAGTTTCGCATCTTCCTTATCCATAATCTCCTTAATCTTTCTGTCTTCCCAATCTTGACTAATCACAGATTTGAATCCGAAAACACCCATCCAATGAAAAAATACTCCAATTCCCCAAAATAACCAAGTCGAATAAACACCAAAGTTAGATACTATTTCTGTAAAAGAATCACCACTTTGTTTCAATCCAAAAATAATTATTCCGGTTAAAAATAAATTTACCAAAACATAAACTGACAAATGAACATAAAATCCCTTAATTTCTTTTACTTTTTTTTTGGCTCTAATATAATTTTGCTCCTGTGTATAATTTGCTTCCATAATTATCTTTTTTATTTGTTAGTATATTCTTTAATCTTTCATTCTTCCCAATCGTTCCCAAATCCACTATATTTGAATCCAAAAATACTAAACCAATGGAAAAACAAGCCTGTTCCCCAGCCTAAAAATGAGAACCAAAACCAATGATAAGCGGGTTCAAATTTTAAATTGTTAAAAATTAAAGTGGGGATTATGATACAATATATTGTAAAATGTGGGTAAAACCCTTTAATATCTTTTACTCTTTTTGCTGCTCTAAAATAACATTCTTGGTCTGTAAAATTTGTTTCATTTTAACGGTTATTCTCTTTTTCCTTTCGAATACTCATCAATTTTTCGCTGTTCCCAATCTTTGCTAAAGAACAATCCATTTCCAAAAATAGTTAATGCTTGGTACAAAATTCCGAATCCCCAATAAATCCAAATTGCTATATTTTTATATTGAAAAAAAGCTTCAGAAAAAGTATCGCCGCCATCTATATCGCTAACAATAAAAAGGACACTTAAAAACGTATTTACGATACCATAAATAGCAAGATGTTTGTAAAATTTTTTGATTTTCTGTACTCTTTTTTTAGCTAAAATAAATCGTTTTTCTTGTTCATGATTTGTTTCCATAATCTGTTTTTTCTTAATTACTGGTTTTTAGTTATTAATTCTTTAGTTATTTAGGCAAGAACTGAAAACCGCTACTGCGACTGCGCAAGGAATCTAAAAACTCCGTTTAGCCTTCTTCCCTTCTTCTTCCATCATTTCTTTAATTTTACGTTCTTCCCAATCTTTTCCCATGAAGATGTTGTAATTATTCACTTCTAAAAAGTGAAATGTTAATCCAATTCCCCATCCAAAAATCGGAAACCAAAACCAATGAAATCCTGGAGAAAACCTAAAATTAATGAAAATCAAAAACGGAATTACCAAACAAAAAGAAACTAAATTCTGATAAAATTCCTTCAGTTTTTCAACTTTTTCAACTGCCTTTATATAATTGCTGTTTTCAAAATCTTGTGTGTTCATCATCGTATTTATTTTAGTTAAAAGCGGTAAACTCACCTTAAATATTTTGTTGTTATTCTCTATTTTTACTTGTCTGTTGGATATTAATCCATAGCGATCTACAATATTCTGCAAACCCACTTTTGTGCTTTTCCCGATTGTTTCTTTTGGGTTGATGTTATTCTGAATATGCAGAAACCCATTCTCTTCAAAAATGATAATTTCCAATGGTTTTATTGAAGAAACTACATTGTGTTTCACTGCATTCTCCAACAACAATTGCAAAGACAAAGGTACAATTTTCAACTCTTTATTAGAAACTTCATTAGGGATCGAGAATTGTACAGCATCTTCAAAACGCATTCCCAACAACTCCACATACGCTTTTGCAAACTTTAATTCTTCTTCAATTGGTACTAAATCTTTGTTTCGTTGCTCCAAAACATACCTGTAAATTTTGGATAGTTTTGTCGTGAATTTCTCTGCTTTTACCTGATCCTCAAAAATCAGAGAAGTCAAAACATTTAAACTATTAAATAAAAAATGCGGATCTAATTGATTCTTTAAAGATTCGAACTTTGCCGTTTCTGTTTTCGCTAAAATTTCTTGTTTAGTGCTTTCTTGACTTACAGATTTTTTCCATTCAATCATAAACCCACGAGCATGTAAAAATGCTGAAATTGCGAATGTAAATATCATCCAGAATAAATGATTCCAAATCATTTTTTCGCTAAAAAATATATCAAAACTATTTCCAAATATCTTAATATATAAAAAATAATGAATAATCAAAATAACAGGAACTGTGTAACAAATCGTAGCAATTATACCAACCCAGACTCTGCGGTTGGTTTGAGTCACCCAATCCCATTTAGTTGTTAAATAATCATTTAATAGACCTTGCCCTAAACCTAAACTAAAAGAATACATTGCAGAAATACCCAAGTTTATTAAAAATGATTTTACTGTGTAATTTCTGTTAATTAAAAAAAATAAAATCGAAAAAATTAATGTAAGTTTTATAGTTAACCACAAACCTTTTTTTAATTCTTTTAGTGAAAATGTATTTTCTTGGGCTCTCATTCTAACTTTTTAAATTGAATTTTAGTAATTAAAATTTAATTTCTAAAGATATGTTTTTATCTCTCAACACAAAATATGCATCGCTATATTGTGGTGGTCCAAAACTTGCTGGATTATTGGAAACCCCATAAGATTCTAATGGCATTCCACTTTCTGAAAAATCCATTTTATCATTGTCATTCTTATCATGATAACAAATAATCGCATAGTCACCGGCTTCAACATCTTCAAAAATTATTTCTGCAACTCCGTCTGTAATTTTAGATTCGATTGCTTTTGTTGGGGTAATTCTAAAATTATCTTCTTGATACAATGCAAATTTCACCGTTCCATCATTTGATGAAATATTCGGAACTCTAATTGTAATCGAATGTGTTTGTGCAACAATTTCTGTCGATAAAAATAAAACTGTTGTGGTAATAAGAATTAATAAAATTTTCATGATTTTTTTGTTTTTAAAATTTAGTTATTTAATCTGATGATACAAAGATGCAAAACCATCAAAGTTTTTAAAATTGTGAGATACCCAACTGTGTTTTTTTTAGGATGAAATGTAGTATTAGGTTTTAGTGGTTGGTTTTAAGTCTTATTTCTATTCAATTAAGGGAATTTGTGTAAATTCGTGTCTTTAAATCCATCCAAATTGTTCGCTCTAGATAAAATCACTTCCGCAAAACAAACCAAAGAAGCTGATGCTTTCACCATTGACAAACAAAATATTTCATCAATAGAGTTAATGGAAAAGGCATCGTTGGCATTCGTAAAAGCAATCGAGAATAACCTCAACAAAAAACAAAAAATAGCAATTGTATGCGGAATTGGAAATAACGGCGGAGACGGATTCGCAATTGCCAGAATGTTAAGAAACAAAAAGTATGCTGTTGCTGTTTTTCTAGTTCAAATTAGCGATAATTTATCCAAAGATTGCGAAACCAACTATAAGAAGTTGACAGATGTTTCAATTATTGATGATAAAACTCACATCGATTTTTCTAAATATGATGTGCTAATCGATGCGATATTCGGCGCAGGATTATCAAGAGAAATAACAGGAATTGCAGCAAAAGTAGTCGCCAAAATAAATCAATCAAATGCAACAATATTTTCTATTGATATTCCTTCTGGATTGTATTGTGATAAAATTTCTGATTCAGAAACAATTGTAAAAGCCGATGTAAACATCACTTTTCAACGTCCAAAAAAGTCGTTTTTCTTTCTGGAGTCTCAAACCTATTTAAAAGAATGGAAAGTTGTAAATATTGATTTGGATGATCATTTTATTCAAAATCAAAATAGCAAATATTTTGTTTTAGATAAGAAGATTGAAAAACTCGTAAAGAAAAGAGAAAAATATTCTCACAAAGGCACTTATGGACATTCATTAATCATCGCTGGCTCTTACGGAAAAATCGGCGCAGCTGTATTAAGTTCAAAAGCATGTTTAAAAGCAGGTGCTGGTTTAGTAACTGTTAATTCGCCCAAATGTGGATATCAAATTTTACAATCAACAATTCCAGAAGCAATGTGTTTGGTGGATGAAAATGAAGAATATATCTCTCAATTAGTTGCTCTTTCACCTTTTAATGCAATCGGAATTGGGCCAGGAATCGGGAAACACCCTAAAACAAAAGAAGTATTAAAAACGTTTTTGTCAACCTATAAAAAACCAATTGTTATAGATGCAGATGCATTAAATATTCTTTCTGAAAATCAAGAAATGCTTGAATTAATTCCGAATAATTCCATCTTAACACCGCATCCAAAAGAATTTGAACGATTAGTTGGCAAATGGAAAACAACACCAGAACGTCAGCAAAAACAATTGGATTTCGCATCAAAATACAACTGTATTATCGTTTTAAAAGATGCAAATACCTGTATTTCTGATTCAAACGGAAACCTATTTTTCAACACGTCTGGCAACCCCGGAATGGCAACAGGCGGAAGTGGAGATGTCTTAACGGGAATTATAACTGGTTTATTAGCACAACACTACCAACCATTACAAGCAGCATTAATCGGAGTCTATTTTCACGGAAAAGCAGGCGATAAAGCAGCAAAAAAGAAAGGACAACTTGCTTTATCTGCTTCAGATATTGTTGATTGTTTAAGAATTGAATAGTTAGTGTTCAGAGTTCAGTAATCAGTAATCAGTATACAGTATTCAGTCACAGTTTTCAGTAATCAGTAAAAAAGAATCAAAACACTAGAAGACTCCACCCAGTTTGTCATCCTGAAAGGATCTCACACAAACAAGCTAACAAAACAAGAAAAACACAAAATACTATCAAAAAATTAATGATCCCAGATTCTTACAGAATCACAAACTGCATGGAATTGGCTCATTAAATAACGACAACATCATTATTAAATCAAATTCCAAAAACTATCAGAATCAAAACTGAAAACTGCCACTGAATACTGTATACTAAAAACTCAACTAATCTCACTCCAAACCTTACTCGTCTTAATCAATTCCCCGAAAGCTTTTTTAATCAAAATATTACTCGGGTTTTCCAATTCGGGATCATCTTGTAACAAATCTATCGCTGTATTTCTTGCTTTAAATAACAAAGCCGAATCTTTAACAATATCTGCAATCTTTAAATTTAAAACACCACTTTGTTGGGTTCCCATTAAGTTTCCTGGGCCACGTAATTTTAAATCGACTTCTGCAATTTTGAATCCGTCAGACGTCTCTACCATTGTTTTTAGTCGTGTTTTTGCTTCTTGAGATAATTTAAAGCTCGATAATAAAATACAATAACTTTGATCTGCTCCTCGCCCAACGCGTCCCCGTAATTGATGCAGCTGGGACAAACCAAATCGTTCTGCACTTTCAATAACCATAACGCTTGCGTTGGGCACATTTACACCAACTTCAATAACAGTTGTGGCAACCATAAGCTGCGTTTCATGATTCACAAAACGTTGCATTTCAAACTCCTTATCCGCAGGTTTCATTTGTCCGTGAACAATACTTATCTGATATTCTGGTTGTGGAAACTCGCGCGAAAGACTTTCATGACCATCCATTAAATCTTTATAATCCATCGCTTCCGATTCTTGAATTAGCGGATAAACAACGTAAACTTGTCTCCCTTTTGCAATCTCATCTCTTATAAATTTAAAAACTGCCAATCGATTACTATCATATCGGTGAACGGTTTTTACTTCTTTTCTTCCTGGCGGTAATTCGTCAATTATAGAAATATCTAAATCTCCATAAACCGACATGGCTAACGTTCTGGGAATTGGCGTTGCCGTCATAACTAGGATGTGTGGCGGAGTAAAAGAAGCCCCTCCAACCTCCCCGGAGGGGAGGCTTTTCTCACTGTTGTGTTTTTGGTTTGCTGAATTTTTTGGAGTTGTAGAAACTAGGTTTTTCTCTGTTGGATTGTGTTGATCTTCCAATTCTTTTAAAATTTTATTTATAACTGTTTCTATATCTCCAAGTACCTCTTCATTGGTGAATCTGATGACTTTAAAACCAAAATCTTGTAAAATTGTTGTTCTTAAACCGTCTGCTTCTTGTTGTTCTGGTGTGTTATGGTATTGTCCATCAACCTCAACGATTAATAATGAAGAAATACAAACAAAATCAACAATAAACTCATCTATAATATGCTGTCTTCTAAATTTGATATCTAATTTTTTAGTTTTCAAAGATTCCCAAAGAATACGTTCAGCATCAGTCGTCTGCTTCTTCCGTTCAATCTGCAATTCCTTCATCAATTTGTAAACAGAAGGTTGAGCAGTCATATACTTTTCACGTACTGCTTGGTCTCCCTCCCTTCGGGAGGGCTGGGGTGGGCCGCCTTTTCCCCACAATTTCGAACGTTGCGCTACCCCAAACCGATGCTGCTCATCAATAATTGCAATTCCCAAATTCTTATAAACTACTTTATCTTCCAACAAGGCGTGCGTTCCAATCAAGATATCTAAACTTCCATCTTCTAATTGCGCATGAATTTCTCTTCGCTTTTTTATTTTTACAGAACCAGTTAATAAGGATACCGTAATATCCATTTCTTTTAGTAATTCAGATACCGCGTGATAATGTTGTGTTGCTAAAATTTCTGTCGGTGCCATAATTGTAGCTTGAAAACCGTTGTCAATGGCTAATAACATCGATAAAAGTGCAACAATTGTTTTCCCAGAACCAACATCGCCCTGTAACAATCTGTTCATGTGAACATGCGAAGCAACATCTTTTCTTATTTCTTTTAAAACTCGTTTCTGTGCATTTGTTAACTCAAATGGTAAATACTTCTCATAAAAAGTAGTAAACTTCTCCCCTACATTTTCAAAATAAAAACCTTTTATTTTTTGATTTCTGATGAGTTTCTTGCGCAACAATTGCATCTGAATAAAAAATAATTCCTCAAACTTTAAGCGTTGTTGTGCGTTGGCAAGTTTTTCTTGATTTTTAGGAAAATGAGCATTCACCAACGCTTCTCGTTTGCCAATTAAATTATTATCGGTAAGTATTTCTTCGGATAAGCTTTCATCAATCTGCTCAAAAATTTCTTGAAGTAAATTCTGAACATACGTCCGCATTAATTTCTGACTAACGCCAGAGTTTGTTAATTTCTCTGTACTCGGATAAACAGGTTGTAATTTCGTTTGAATCTTTGCTTTATAATCATCCAACAAATCCATTTCTGGATGCGCAATACTAAAAGTACCATTGTAATGATTCAGTTTGCCATAAATCACATACGGTTGATTCGGTTTTAAAGAATCTTTTAACCATTTCTGCCCGCGAAACCAAACCAATTCCATCGTCCCAGTTTCATCTTGGAACGTTGCGACTAACCTGCTTCCTCTTTTCTGTGCAACCGATTTAATATGCGTAATGCGCCCCACAATTTGCACTTCAGAGCTGTTGGATTGCAACTGGTTTATCTTATAAAACTGCGTTTTATCAATATATCGAAAAGGAAAGAAATACAACAAATCAGCACATGTTTTTATTCCTAATTCAGAATAAAACATGGCAGCTTTTTGTGCGCTTATTCCTTTAATATATGTTATGGGACGTTGTAGATTCAAGTTGGAATGCTATGAGCTACGAAAATAAAGATTTTCTTTGAGACTTACTCAATTTTATTGTTTTTGGTTGGAATGAAACACAATTTTGTCTTTTGTATTGACGTTTAGCGCAAGGAAAAATCTCCAATCTAACTAAACCACTACGGACTTGAAGTCCACAGGTTTTTTTTAACAGACTGAAAGTCTGTTTTATTCGTAAATGAATAGTATACCATCTGCGTGCGCTTTTAGGTAACAAATTGATTCGTGTTAATTCGTGTAATTCGTGGCGGAAATATTTACAAGCTAAAGCGAGAGGCACTAAAGTACATCGTTTTAACTATAACTGAGAACAATAAAAGTTTAACATATAGAAACAATAGAAACACATAGGTTTTGTTTTTGTCATTCTAATAATAGGAAGAATCCCTAGTTAAATAATTTATATGTTACGTTCTCAAAAATTTATCTCTTTACTTTATTCTATTGATGAAAAAAGTAACAAAAAATCCAGACTTATTATAATTTTCTGAAATTCTACTTTTTTTTCCACTGTCGCATCCTGACCGCTTCCCTTTTTGGATGCTTTGCCGCTTCAAAAAAATCGAATTTTAGCGAAAATTATAATAGTTAGGGAGCTAACTTTATCTACTATTTATAAAAATTTAAAATTCATACAATTTAATGCAACCAAAATTAAATTATCTTTGTTTGTACGGTAGTTAGCGACAGTTTAAGAACTCGCAAAGACAACTGCAAAGACAAAGATAAATAAGGAATAATGAACGAAAGATTTTTACTCAAAATGCAACTATTGAAAATGAAGAGAAGTAATTTATAGCAGACGTTCTTTTGGCAGACGGATTTATTATGCAAATCGTAATCATATAGCCATAGTTTTTAATAACAAACAATACCAACAATGAATATGATATCAAACGACATTTCTAAAGCAATTGAAATTTTAAATAATGAAGACGTAGTAGCAATACCAACTGAAACAGTATATGGATTGGCAGGAAACATTTACAGCGAAAAAGCAATTCGCAAAATATTTCAAGTAAAACAAAGACCTTTATTTAATCCTTTAATAGTTCACATTCATTCCATCGAGAAAATAGAGGAAATAGTCAGCGAATTTCCTGAAAAAGCAAAATTGCTTGCTACGGCTTTTTGGCCAGGATCTTTAACTTTAGTACTAAAGAAAAAACCCAATATCCCAGATTTAATTACAGCAGGGAAAAACACTGTTGCCGTAAGAATACCAAATCATCCTGTAACTTTAAGCTTACTAAAAAAGTTATCCTTTCCTTTGGCAGCGCCTAGCGCAAATCCATTTGGAAGCATAAGTCCAACAAATTCAACACATGTTGCCAATTATTTTAGAAATACAATTCCAATGGTGCTTGAAGGTGGACAATGTGAAAATGGAATAGAATCTACAATTGTTGGGTTTGAAAATAATGAAGCCATACTTTATCGGTTAGGTTCTATTTCTATTGAAGAAATTGAAAATGTTATTGGCAAACTAAAAGTTAAAAATAAAAAAGAAATAGCACCAAACGCACCAGGAATGTTAGCGAGGCATTATGCACCTAAAACGAAAACATTTCTGGTAAAAGATATCGAAGAGTTCATGAAAAATTACACGCATAAAAAGATTGGAATGCTTCGATTTTCTAGTAATATAAATTTTTCACGTAGTGCACATTTAGAAGTATTATCAAAAAATGGAGATTTAAAAGAGGCAGCATCAAATTTATATGCTGCATTACACAGATTAGACCAGTTAAATTTAGATATGATTGTTGCGGAACTTTTTCCAGATATCGGATTAGGAAAATCCATTAACGATAGATTAGAAAGAGCTACTAAAAACAAATAAGTATCAATTCATTAAAAATTAGATGAGTAAAGAATTATTTAAAGATAGAAAACTAATTATAGCCACTAAACACAGTAAAGAAAAAGTGATTGCACCGCCATTAGAAGAGGCATTAGGTGTATTTTGTTTTGTACATGATGATTTTGATACGGATACTCTTGGAACTTTTACAGGAGAGATTGAAAGAGAACTTGACCCATTAGCTGCGGCAAGACAAAAATGTTTGATGGCAATGGAATTAAGTAACTGTGATTTAGGATTAGCAAGTGAAGGTTCTTTCGGCGCTCATCCTTCAATGTTTTTTGCAAGTGCTGATGAGGAGTTTTTAATAATTATAGATAAGAAAAACAATTTAGAAATTATAGTTAGAGAATTTAGTACGGAGACCAATTTCAACGGAAGTGAAATTAAAAATGAAAAAGAGCTTATAAACTTTGCCGAAGTAACAAAGTTTCCATCTCATGGATTAATACTTCGGAAATCAAAAACTGAAAACAATAATATAATAAAAGGGATTACCAACTTACAAGACTTAAAAAAAGCATTCCAGCTGCTATTTAAAAAATTCAATTCCGTTTATGCAGAAACAGATATGAGGGCAATGTACAATCCAAGTCGAATGAAAGTAATTGAAAATGCAACCAAAAAATTAATTGAGAAGATAAATTCTTGCTGTCCCCAATGTGATATTCCAGGTTTTGGAGTTACAGATGTGAAAAAAGGATTAGAATGTAGTTTGTGTAGTTCGCCAACAAATTCTACTTTAAGTTATATTTATGTTTGCCAGCATTGTCAATTAATAGAAGAGGAAATGTATCCACATAAAAAAACTACTGAAGAGCCTATGTATTGTGATTTCTGTAATCCATAATAATTTTGATAGAGCTTAAAAAATACAATCAGATGGAAGAAAACAAAGTCGTTAAAAATGTTTTAAAAAATAGGAAATTTAGTTTCGTAAACGATTCTTTTGTCGGGCAATAATGAATTATATCATCTTTATTTATATAGTGGATCATTGTTGTCCGATTAAAACTATTTACTGAATCTAGTTCAGCACAAGTTAATTTTAGTAACATCAATAAATAGTACCGTTTAACGTCATTTTAAATGTTAGCTTAAATTTAAAGTTCACTAAATGCAATTTCTAAATTAAAACACAACTGTTTTTCAGATAGTTAGAATCGAGTCTTTTTTCCCTGCCTGCGGCAGGCAGGTTTTTTCTTGTTTCTTGATTCTTAAATCAAGTCTATTTTCTATTCTCTTTTCTCTTGTCTCCTGTTTCCTATCCCTATTCCCTATCTCCTATTTCAAAATACAACAAACACTCAAACAAAAGATACTCCATAGTAAAGCTATCATTAGTTCATGATAACCCAAAGTAAAAATGCAGTGGTAAAAAACCAATTTTCAATCTTTAAAACTTTCCACCATTCATACTAGTCATTATTTGTAACTTTGCAATTCGTTATAAAACAAACATGAGACTACATAGAAACTTAACGTATGCAGTAATAGACAGCATTCGAGATATATTTAATGAAGGCGTTTACGCAAATAAAGCAGTAGAAAAAGCCCTAAAAAGAGACAAACGCTGGGGAAGCAGAGACCGTAAATTCGTGGCAGAAACCATTTACGAAATCACAAGATGGAAACGGTTGTATGCAGAAATAGCTGAAGTAAAAGAACCTTTTGATCGCGATAATTTATGGCGAATCTTCTGCGTGTGGTGCGTTTTAAAAGGAATACCCTTACCCGATTGGAATCAAATTGGTGATGTGCCAACAAGACGTATCAAAGGAAAATTTGATGAACTTTCTCAAGTAAGAAAATACAGAGAATCCATTCCAGATTGGATCGATGAACTTTGTGTTAGCGAATTAGGCGAAGAATTATGGACAAAAGAAATTGCAGCTTTAAATATACAAGCAGATGCAATCTTAAGAACCAACACGCTTAAAATTACCAAAGCAGAATTACAAAAGAAATTGCGTGAAGAAAACATAGATACCGAATTTATTCACAACCACAAAGATGCATTGCGTTTGGTAGAAAGAGCGAATGTATTTAGGACAGAAGCCTTTAAAAACGGCTACTTTGAGGTACAAGATGCCTCCTCTCAATTGGTTGCACCATTTTTAGAAGTAGAACCTGGAATGAAAATCGTTGACACGTGTGCAGGTGCTGGTGGAAAAACCTTACATTTATCTGCATTAACAGAAAATAAAGGTCAAATTATTTCTATGGATATTTACGAAAGTAAATTGAGGAAATTAAAAGTAAGAGCCAAAAGAAACGGCGCCCACAATATTGATTTAAAAATTATAGATAACTCCAAACCAATAAAGAAATTATACGGTATGGCAGATCGTGTCTTAATTGATGCTCCTTGTTCTGGTTTAGGTGTTTTAAGAAGAAATCCAGATGCAAAATGGAAATTACAACCTGAGTTTCTCGATAATATTAAAAAAACACAGCAAGAAATATTAAGAAGTTACTCTAAAATGGTAAAACCAGGCGGAAAGTTAGTCTACGCAACCTGTTCCATTTTACCATCAGAAAACAGAGAACAAGTTGACAGTTTCTTAACATCTGAATTGGGTAAAAACTTTACTTTTGTACATGAAAAGAAAATATACGCTCATTCTTCCGGCTTCGACGGATTTTATATGGCGCTATTAGAACTTAAAAAATAAACACATTATGATTAAAAAAATACTCCTTTTTGTTTTTACAGTATCATCGTTAATATCCTTTTCACAAGTACAGCCTTATTATAATGATGTAGATAAGACCTTATCTGGTAACGCTCTAAAAGACGCTTTAGTCGCTAAAATTATTAGCACTCATACAAATTTTTTGTCTTACACTCCTGGTGTCTGGGAAGCTTCAAAAATCACAGATAAAGACACAAATCCAGCTAGAGTTGTTTTAATTTATGGTTGGGAAAATGGTACTGATCAAGACAATACAAATGACAGAACTAGAGACAATTCATTGCAAGATGTTGCAAATGGTCAAACTTTTGTTTGGAACAGAGAACATGTTTTTTCTAAATCATTAGCAAATCCTAGTTTAACTACAGATAATCCAGGTCCAGGAACAGATGCCCATAACTTGAGACCTGCGGATAAAAGCAGAAACTCAGCAAGAAATAATTTTAAATTTGCTTTAGGCACGGGAACATCAGAACGGTCAAATGTTACATATAACGGTCCAGATGGTCCAGAAACAAGAGGATGGTATCCTGGTGACGAATGGAAAGGTGATGTTTCTAGAATTATAATGTATATGTATTTGCGTTATGGTGCACAGTGTTTACCTACCAATGTGGGTGTGGGTGATAAACAGTTTACGCCAGATGAAATGATTGATTTATTTTTACAATGGAATGTGGAAGATCCTGTATCAGACTTTGAAAAAGGAAGAAATACCTATCACGAAAATACATCAAATACGTATGCTCAAGGTAACAGAAATCCATTTATAGACAATCCATATTTAGCAACTAGAATATGGGGAGGAAACTCTGCAGAAGATCGATGGGATCTTTACAAAAATACAGATACGGAAGCTCCTACTACCCCGACAGATGTAACCTTAACTAATATTGGGTTAACCTCAATGGATCTTTCTTGGGATGCTTCTGAAGATAATGTTGACGTAACTGGCTATAATGTATATGTAGACGATGTTTTAACAGCACAAACTTCTAGCGCAATTACAAACACAACCATCTCTAATTTAACTACAAATACTGACTATAAATTTACAGTAATTGCAAAAGATTTGATCAATAATTTTTCTACACCCAGTGCTGCAGAAAACGCTACAACATTAGAAGATACTGCACCACCTTCTGTGCCTGAAAACGTTACAATAGCTACTATTACTGATAGTTCTTTTAATGTAAGTTGGGAGGATTCTTCAGATAATAATGTAGTTGCCGGTTATGATGTTTTTGTTGATGAATCTTTTAAAGCTTCTACTTCAACGACTTCTTATACAGTAACGGGCTTAGCTTCTTCTACAACCTATACTGTGGAAGTTTTAGCAAAAGATGCAGATGATAATAAGTCTGCTAAAAGCGCTACTTCAAATGCTACAACGAGTACGGGATCTGCAGGTGCAGCTTCAGAGTTATTTTTCTCTGAATATGTAGAAGGTGATGATAGGGGTTCAAATAAAATATTAGAAATTTTTAATCTAACGGGTGCAACCGTAAGTCTTTCGGGTTACGTAGTAAAGTTAGAACGCAATGGTGCTGGCGTATGGACAACACCCTTAGCGCTAGATCGTGGAACGGTTAAAGATATTGTTCCTGGTGATGTTTTTGTTATAGGTAATGGAGATAATAATAATCCAATATTACAACCTAATTCTGCTAGTAATACAGCTGGTCAAGTAGATTTAGTACAACCTAGTAATGAAGATACTTCTTTTGGGCAACCAGTCAATTTTAATGGAGATGATGCAGTTGCTTTGTTTAAAGACGACGTATTAATTGATATTATTGGAGTTTTTGGAAGTGATGCTAATTTTGCAGAAAATATAACATTAAGAAGAAATGGAGATATTACTTCACCTACCACTACTTATAACCAAAATGAATGGGAATCATTTCCTGCAAACACTTATGACGGAGTCGGAAGCCATACTGTAACTTTAAGTACTAAAGATGTTACATTTGAATCTTTTAAGATGTTTCCAAATCCTACAAATGGAAATCAAATTTACTTTAATGTAACAGAGGCTGCTACTATTAATATTTACACGGTTTTAGGTAAATTAGTACAAACATCAAAAGTGACAAAAAGTAAAAACAGTGTTGATATTTCAAAATTTTCAACCGGTATCTACCTTTTAAAAATCAATTCTGGTAAACAATTTATTACTAAAAAATTAATTAAAAACTAATATTCAAAATTATTCCTCAACCAAAACGATTCACAGTTATATCGTTTTTTAACACTGAAAAAAATGAAAAAAAAATTACTTTTATTATCTTTATTTTTAACGTTTGTAGTTTCAGCACAAGAGCAATATTATAGCGATGTAGACATTACTGCTGAAGGCTTAGCTTTAAAAGAAAATTTAGCATCAAAAACAATAAGTGCGCATACTAACATTTTATCTTATGGCTGGGATGCTTTAAAAATAACAGATGTGAACCCAGAGAACAGTTCAGAAGTTTTATTAATTTATGGATATTCTTCTGGGTCTGGGACAACTTCTAGAACTAGAGGAATAAACGACCATGGTGGTGACTCTGGAGATTGGAATAGAGAGCATGTTTATGCAAAATCTTTAGGTACACCTAATCTTGGTGACTCTGGTCCAGGTGCAGATGGTCATCATTTACGCCCTTCAGATGTGACTTTTAATGGTCAAAGAGGTAGTAAAAAATTTGCTAATGGATCAGGAAATGCTGGTGACCAAAATAGTGGTTGGTATCCTGGAGATGAATGGAAAGGAGATGTTGCTAGAATCATGATGTATATGTACATTCGTTATGGAAACCAATGTAAACCAACAGGTGTTGGTAATGGAAGCTCTGCTTCTACTCCAGATGACATGATTGATTTATTTTTAGAATGGAATGTAGAAGATCCTGTTTCAGACTTTGAAAGACAAAGAAATACGTATCATGTTTCAAATGGAGCATACGCACAAGGAAACAGAAATCCTTTTATTGATAATGCATATTTAGCAACTAGAATTTGGGGTGGAACTCCTGCTGAAGATTCTTGGGGAATTTATACCTCTAATGACAATGAAGCGCCAACCGTGCCAGCAAATATTGCGTTAAGTGCTATTACAACAAGTACAATAACTGCCTCTTGGACTGCTTCTGAAGATAATGAAGCTGTTACAAAATATGAAGTCTATGCAAACGAGACTTTAAACGGAGAAACTGCGAATACAAATTATACTTTAACCGGTTTAACACCAAACACAGCGTATAGTATTACTGTTTTAGCTAAAGATATTGCGAATAATAAATCTGCACAATCTACTGCTGTAAATGGTACAACTTTAGCAGATACAACTGCGCCATCTATTCCAACAGGAGTTACTATTTCTAACGAAACAGGCACAAGCTTTAAAATAACTTGGACTGCTTCTACTGATGATTCTGGTGTAGCTAGTTATGAAGTTTTTGTAGATGGAAATTCTAATGGAACTAGTGCCAATACAGATTATCAAGTTACTGGTTTAACAGCATCAACTACATATAGTATAACAGTTTTAGCAACAGATGTTGCCAATAATTCTTCTGTTCAATCTGCTGGAGTAAATGCAACAACTACTGATGGTAGTAATAATATTGTTGAATTATTATTCTCCGAATATGTAGAAGGATCTGGTAATAATAAAGCGTTAGAAATTGTAAACATCACAGAAAATCCAATAAATTTATCGGGTTATAGTATTAAAAAACAATCTAACGGCGCTGGTGGTTGGATAGATGAATTGCAATTAACTGGTACAATTGCTGTGAATGATGTATTTGTAATGATACATTATCAAGCAGATAAACAGACTTTATTAACAGAAGCAGATTTAGTAGGTCCTAGTTCTAACAATGGCGCACCTGTCAATTTTAATGGGAATGACCCAGTAGGTTTATTTAAAAATGGTGTTTTAATTGATGTTATTGGAATTTTGGACAACGCAACCAAAACGCTTGATGATACAACTTTAAGAAGAAAAAAAGCGGTAACAAAAGGAAACACAACTTACACAGCGTCAGAATGGGATGTATTTCCTGTGGGAACTTATGATGATATTGGTAAATATTACGAAACAACTGCAAGTGTAAATGACAATGTACTAAATAGCATTACCATGTATCCAAACCCAACAAACGGAAACATATTATTTATAAAAGCAACAGAAAATACGAAGGTGACTATCTATAATTTATTAGGTAAGGTTGTACATTCTGCATCAATTACTGCAAATAAAAATGATATTGATGTTAGTAAATTAAATAATGGTATTTATGTAGTAAAAATTACTGCGGACGGAAAATCTTCAACTAAAAAATTAATTAAGAACTAATTAATTGTAATTACACATAATACTCAAAGACGGCTTTTTAAGTCGTCTTTTTTTTGTTTAAAACTTCGTGAATAAATCAAAAATTCAAATTGATTTTCCATAAGTTAATTGAACCAAAAAAGTTAAATTTACACTTTCTAAACCTACAAATTCAAAATAATGATTCATTTCTTTGGAAACACAAACAGTACAATATTTGCTGTTCAAACTACAAAAGAATTAACTGCGGAAAGCACTTCAAAATTAACTTGGCTATTTCATAGTCCTGAACTTGTTTCAGGAGCTCCTAAAATAGAACAAGCTGCCTTGGCAGACATTTTTGTTGGACCAAGAGCTGCAATGATTACACCTTGGAGCACAAATGCGGTTGAAATTACTCAGAATATGGGAATTAAAGGAATCATTAGAATTGAAGAATTTAAAGCCGTTTCTGAAGATTACACCGATTTTGATCCAATGATATCAGAAAAATACAATGGATTAAATCAAGATTCTTTTACAATAGAAATCAAACCAGAAGCGATTATTGAGATTGATAATATTGCAGCATACAACAAGCAAGAAGGTTTGTCTTTAAGTGATGAAGAAATAGAATATCTAGAAAGCGTAGCAAAGAAAAACGATAGAAAATTAACCGATTCAGAAATTTTCGGATTCAGTCAAGTGAATTCAGAACACTGCCGACATAAAATTTTCAACGGAACTTTTGTTATTGACGGAGAAGAAAAACCAACGTCACTTTTTAAGCTTATAAAAGAAACAGCAAAACAAAATCCGAATACTATTGTTTCTGCCTACAAAGACAATGTTGCTTTTGTAAAAGGACCAAAAGTGACTCAATTTGCACCAGAAAAACCAGATATTCCAAGTACTTATAGAACCCAAGATTTCGAATCTGTTATTTCTTTAAAAGCAGAAACGCACAATTTCCCAACCACAGTAGAACCTTTTAACGGAGCAGCAACTGGCGCTGGTGGAGAAATTAGAGACAGATTAGCAGGCGGAAAAGGTTCACTTCCTTTAGCAGGAACAGCAGTTTACATGACTTCTTATTCTCGTTTGGAAGTCGATTCAAATTCTGGCGAAAGCAAGCGTCCTTGGGAACAAAAGTTTGAAGCTAGAAAATGGTTGTATCAAACACCGATTGATATTTTGATAAAAGCATCCAACGGAGCATCAGATTTTGGAAATAAATTTGGGCAACCTTTAATTTGTGGTTCTGTTTTGACTTTTGAACATTCAGAAAATGCTGCATCAAGCGATGCAAAACCTAGAAAATTAGGGTACGATAAAGTAATTATGCAAGCTGGCGGAATTGGTTATGGAAAAGCGGATCAAGCAATAAAAGAAGTTCCGAAAAAAGGCGATAAAATTGTTGTTCTTGGTGGAGAAAATTATAGAATCGGTATGGGTGGCGCAGCAGTTTCATCGGCAGATACTGGTGAGTTTGCAAGCGGAATTGAATTAAACGCAGTGCAACGTTCCAATCCAGAAATGCAAAAAAGAGCTGCAAATGTGGTGCGCGGAATGGTAGAAAGTGAAACCAACGAGATTATTTCAATTCACGATCATGGGGCTGGTGGACATTTGAATTGTTTATCAGAATTGGTAGAAGATACTGGTGGTTGCATTGATTTAGATCAACTTCCTGTTGGTGATCCAACCTTATCTGACAAAGAAATTATCGGGAACGAATCTCAAGAAAGAATGGGATTGTTAATCGCCGAAAAGCATTTAGATAAAATCAAAAAAATTGCAGAACGTGAGCGTTCGCCTTTATATACGGTTGGTGAAGTTACCGATGATCAGAATTTCTGTTTTGTTTCTAAAACGAAAGGAAACAAACCAATGGATTTGAAATTAGAGGACATGTTTGGTTCTTCTCCAAAAACGATTCTGACGGATAATACGATCATCAGAAATTATAAAAATCCGCGTTACAAAACCAAAAACCTACAAATTTATTTAGAACAAGTTTTACAATTAGAAGCTGTGGCGTGTAAAGATTGGTTAACAAATAAAGTTGACCGTTGTGTTGGTGGAAAAGTTGCCAAGCAACAATGTGTTGGTTCTTTGCAAATTCCGTTAAATAATGTTGGCGTTATGGCTTTAGATTATAAGGGAAAAGAAGGGATTGCAACTTCAATCGGGCACTCGCCTATTTCGGGATTAATTCATCCAGAAGCTGGAAGCAGAAACTCAATTGCAGAAGCATTAACAAATATTATTTGGGCACCCTTAAAAGACAATTTAAAAAGTGTTTCATTATCTGCAAACTGGATGTGGCCTTGTAAAAATGAAGGAGAAGATGCTCGTTTATACAAAGCTGTTCATGCAATTTCTGAGTTTGCAATCGATTTAGGAATCAATGTCCCAACGGGAAAAGATTCACTTTCTATGAAGCAAAAATATGAGAATGATGAAGTAATTTCTCCTGGAACTGTAATTATTTCTGCTGCAGGAAACTGTAATGAAATTACAAAAGTGGTTGAACCTGTTTTACAAGTTGATGGTGGAACTATTTATTACATTAATATTTCTCAAGATGATTTTAAACTAGGCGGAAGTTCTTTTAACCAAACATTAAATGCAATTGGTAATGAAGCACCTGATGTTAAAAGTGCAGATTATTTAAAAACAGTTTTTAATACAATTCAAGATTTAATTAAAGCTGATAAAATAGTCGCAGGACACGATGTTGCTTCTGGCGGATTAATCACAACTTTGTTAGAAATGTGTTTTGCTGATAACAATTTAGGAGCAGATTTTGACGTTACTTCATTAAATGAAGAAGATTCCATAAAAGTATTATTTGCAGAAAATTGTGGAATCGTCTTTCAAGCTGATGCATCTATTGAAGAAGTTTTATCAGAAAAGAACATTGAATTTTTCAAGATTGGAAATGCAAATAATTCAGGTAAAGTAACGATTAAAAACAATGAAGAGTTTTTCTCTTTTGATGTTGCTCAAATTAGAGATGTTTGGTATAAAACCTCTTACCTACTCGATCAAAAACAAACGGCAAATGGTTTGGCTAAAGACCGTTTTAATAATTATAAAAAGCAACCGTTAACGTATAAATTCCCTAAACATTTTACAGGGAAAATCCCCATCCCAAACTTCCCCAAGGGGAAAGGAGCTCCAAAAGCAGCAATCATCAGAGAAAAAGGTTCAAATTCTGAACGTGAAATGGCAAATGCAATGTATTTAGCTGGTTTTGAGGTGAAAGATGTTCACATGACCGATTTAATTTCTGGTAGAGAAACGTTAGAAGACATTCAGTTTATTGGTGCTGTTGGCGGATTTTCAAATTCTGATGTTCTCGGTTCTGCAAAAGGTTGGGCTGGCGCATTTTTATACAATGCAAAAGCAAAAGCAGCTTTGAATAATTTCTTTAAAAGAGAAGATACATTGTCTATTGGCATTTGTAACGGCGCACAATTATGGATGGAATTAGATTTAATAAATCCAGAGCATAAAGTGCATGGAAAGTTGACGTATAATAATTCTAAAAAACATGAATCTTCTTTTACATCAGTAAAAATTCAAGAAAATAATTCGGTTATGTTAACAAGTTTAGCAGGAAGCGAATTGGGCGTTTGGATTTCTCATGGAGAAGGAAAGTTCAGTTTACCCGAAAAAGAAGAAAATTATAACATTGTTGCAAAATATGGATATGAAGATTATCCGAATAACCCAAATGGTTCTGATTTTAATACAGCAATGATTTGCGATAAAACAGGGCGACATTTAGCAACAATGCCACATATTGAGCGTTCTACATTTCAGTGGAATTGGGCAAATTACCCGAAAGGAAGAAAAGATGAAGTTTCACCTTGGCTGGAAGCTTTTGTAAATGCTAGGTTGTGGATTGAAAAAAATAAATAGCTCAAAACCAATAATTATTTTAATGTTGGTTAATCGAGCAATTTTTCCTATTTTGCAGGCAACAAACAACACTATTTTATATGGCTATAGCAGTTAAAAGATTATTCGATTTCCCATATTATCAATTAGAAAAATACAATCTTGATAAAGCATTAATTACTAAATATAATGGTGAATGGAAAGCGACATCAACTAAAGAATATATTAACCAAGCAAATGCTATTAGTCGTGGTTTATTGCGTTTAGGTATTCGTAAGGATGATAAAATTGCGATAATATCAACAACAAACAGAACAGAATGGAACATTTGTGATATTGGTATTTTACAAATCGGAGCACAAAATGTACCCATTTACCCAACAATTTCTAAAGAAGATTACGAATACGTATTAAATCATTCTGGAGCAATATATTGTTTTGTTTCTGATGATTCTGTCTTGGAAAAACTAAATCAAATCAAAGGAAATACAAGTTTAAAAGAAGTTTTTACGTTTGATGACGTAAAAGGAGAAAAAAGCTGGAATGCCGTTTTAGATTTTGGAAAAGATGAAAGCAATCAAAATGAGGTTGAAGAACGGAAAAATTTAGTTTCTGAAAATGATTTAGCAACTTTAATTTACACTTCTGGAACAACTGGCAGACCAAAAGGTGTTATGTTATCTCATAAAAATATTGCTTCTAACGTAATAGCAAGTTCATTGCGTGTGCCTTTGGATCGAGGAAAAGATATCGGTTTAAGTTTTTTACCTGTCTGTCATATTTTTGAACGTATGATTTTGTATTTGTATCAATATGACGGAATTTCTATTTATTACGCAGAATCAATCGAAAAATTGAGCGAAAACGCACAAGAAATTAAGCCAAACGTAATGACTGCTGTACCGCGTTTGTATGAAAAAATCTATGACAAAATTATTGCAAAAGGGAATGATTTATCAGGTATAAAAAAAATCTTATTCTTTTGGGCAGTTGGTTTGGGTTTAAAATACGAACCTTATGGCGCAAACGGTTGGTGGTATGAAAAACAATTAAGTTTAGCCAGAAAATTAATTTTCTCTAAATGGCAACAAGCTTTAGGTGGCAAATTAAAAATTATGGTTTCTGGAAGTGCCGCATTGCAACCTCGATTAACTAGAACTTTTGCCGCAGCAGGAATGCCAATTATGGAAGGTTATGGATTAACAGAAACATCGCCCGTTATTTCTGTTAATGATCAAAATAATAAAGGTTTTAAAGTGGGAACTGTTGGACGAATACTTGATGATGTTGAAGTTAAAATTGGCGAAAAAGGTGAAATTTTAGTGAAAGGGCCTAATGTAATGTTGGGTTATTATAAGGATGAAGAAAAAACAAATGAAGTTCTTAAAAATGGATATTTTCATACAGGTGATGTTGGTGAAATAGATGATGATGGTTTCTTAAAAATTACAGGAAGAACAAAAGAAATGTTCAAAACTTCTGGAGGTAAATATGTTGTACCGCCTTTACTGGAAAGCGATTTAAAGCAATCTCGTTTTATAGAACAAGTAATGGTTGTGGGTGAAGGCGAAAAAATGCCAGCTGCAATTATTCAACCAGATTTCGAGTTTATAAAGAGTTGGATTGCTAAAAAAGGAAAAAAAGTTGGTACAACTAATGAAGAAATAGTTGCATCAAAAATTGTAATAGAAAGAATACAAAAAGAAGTTGATAAATGCAATAGCCATTTTGGAAATTGGGAACAAATAAAATGTTTTGAATTAACTGCGGATGAATGGTCTATTGAAGGCGGTCATTTAACTCCAACAATGAAAATGAAACGTAAAATAATCAAAGATATTTATAAAGATTTGTATGATAAAATATACTCACGTTCTTAAAAATTTAAAGCGTTGCAATTGCAACGCTTTTTTAATGCAAAATTTTAAATAATAATTCTTTTAAAATATCCGCTTGATTGTAATTTGTTGCGCCAACTCCTTTACTTTTTAGATCGGCATCACGTAAATAAGAAATTACTTGCGCCACTTTTCGCATCGGATAATTTCTAGCCGCAACAAAATATTCATCTACAAAATAAGGCGAAACACCAATTGCTTTCGCGACAGTATTTTTCGATTTATTTTCTAAACCGTGAAATAATAAAAGCTGTGTAAAGAATCCGTTTATCAATGAAATAGTTACCACTAAAGGGTTATTTTTAGAATTTTCTGCAAAATAATTAATAATTCTGTTCGCTTTTACAACATCCTTCTCTCCTATTGCTTTTCGTAATTCAAAATTATTAAAATCTTTTGATATTCCAATATTCTCTTCAATCTGTGATGCTGTAATTGTAGTTTCTTTTGGTAAAATGAGCATCAATTTATTTAATTCATTGCTAATTTTACTCAAATCATTTCCCAAAAATTCAACCAACATTACAGCTGCTTTTGGCTCAATTTGATATTTTTGTCCAGATAAAACCCGTCTTATCCAATCGCCAACCTGATTTTCATACAGTTTTTTACTTTCAAATAAAACACCTGCTTTTGCGACAGCTTTATACAGTTTTTTACGTTTATCTAACTTTTTATATTTATAATTTAATACCAAAACAGTTGATGGTTGTGGATTCTCTGCATAAGAAACCAATTTCTCTATAGTCCTGCTTAAATCTTGCGCTTCTTTAACAATTATTACTTGCTTTTCTGCCATCATTGGGTAGCGCTTTGCGGCACCAACAACGTCTTCAATTGTAACATCACGTCCATACAATACAGATTGATTGAATCCCTTTTCTGATTCATCTAAAACGGTATCTTCAATAAAATCCGATATTTTATCAATATAATAAGCTTCTTCACCCATTAAAAAATAAATAGGTTTTGTATTTCCTTTTTTTATATCAGCAACAATCTGGTTGATTTCGTTTATCATTTAATTAAATATATATGCCACAAATTCACGAATATTTAAAAATCTATTTGATTTTAATTTGTGAAAATATTATTAATTCTATTATAACCATAAAAATTGGTGAATAAGTGGCTGAAATTTATAAAACTATTCTTTTAAATTCAATAGATTCATTTTGAAAATTAGCTAAAATACATAGTTTATTTCCTGATACTTTCAAATAATTAATACATTGAGCAATATGTTTTGGATGAAAATCTTTGACCGATTTCACTTCTAAAATAATTTTATCTAAAATAACAAAATCAGCAAAAAAGTTATGTGGCAAAACAATATCTTTGTAGTTAACTAAACATTCTTTTTCTCTTTCAAAAATTATATTTTGTTTTTTAAATTCATATTCAAGTGCATCTTTATATACTACTTCTAAAAAACCGCCTTCTAAATTATTATGAACTTCAAATAAAGTTCCTACAATATCATAACTCTCTTTTTTATAAATCATTTTAATTTGTGATATCGTGGAAATAAAAATGCAAAAACTGAATCTACCTTCTTATGATTTCAACATCAAAAATAGCGAAAATAAGCCCTATATTTTTGATATTTCAAGAAAAAAGTTTATTGTCTTAACTCCAGAAGAATGGGTTCGTCAGCATTTTGTAAAATATTTAATTGCCGAAAAAAAATATCCACTTTCAATTATTGCTATTGAAAAACAATTGGTCATTAACAATAGAAAAAAAAGAACGGATATTTTAATTTTCGATTCAAATGGAAATCCAGATATTATTGTAGAGTGTAAAGCACCGTCCATAAAAATTACACAAGCCACTTTTGATCAAATTGCACGCTACAATTTAAAATTAAATGCAACGTATTTAATTGTAACCAACGGCTTACAACATTTTTATTGTCAAATGGATTTTGAAAATGAAACCTATGTTTTTTTAAAAGATATCCCTGATTATAAGTAATTTATTATTTCTGTTTCTTCAAGTGGTTTTTAAAGAATGAAAAAGTTTAAATCGAGAAGTTTCTCACCTCATTTCACTTGCGGCGTTCTCGATATAAAATTCTAAAAAAAAGAATTTCACTCGAACTGACAAGTCACGAAATTATTAACTACAATTAAGAAAACTTTACAGAAAAAATAAGATTTAAAAAGTACATTTGCAAACTTGAAAATAGCAATCGTCATATTAAATTGGAATGGAAAAAAATTGTTGGAACAATTTTTACCTTCTGTCGTAAATTTTAGTTCACAACAAGCTGATATTTATGTTGCAGACAATGCTTCTACAGACGATTCCATTAACTTTGTTAGAGAATTCTATCCTTCAGTAAAAATAATACAAAACACTAAAAACTGGGGTTATTCAAAAGGTTATAATGATGCTTTGCAACATATTTCTGCAGATGTTTTTTGTTTGATTAATTCTGATGTTGAAGTCACTCAAAATTGGTTAACACCTATTATTTCTGTTTTTGAAAATAATCCAAATACGGCAATTATTCAACCAAAAATTTTAGATTATAAAAATAAGAATAAATTCGAATATGCTGGCGCTGGTGGTGGATTTATAGATTTATTTGGGTATCCTTATTGTAGAGGAAGACTTTTTAACCAATTAGAAGAAGATCATCATCAATTTAATGACACAACAGATATTTTTTGGGCTTCTGGAGCGTGTTTTTTTATCCGAAGTAATGTTTTCAAAAAACAAAATGGTTTTGACGAAGATTATTTTGCCCATCAAGAAGAAATAGATTTGTGTTGGCGGGTTCAGAACGAATGCTATAACATAAAATACGTCGGAACATCAACTGTTTATCATTTTGGTGGCGCAACTTTACAAGAGACAAATCCGCACAAAACATATTTAAACTTTAGAAATAGTTTGTTGAATGTGGTTAAAAATGTACCTAGAAAATGGTTTTTAATTGTGATTTTTTCTCGGTTATTTTTAGACGGAATTGCAGGTTTAAAATTTATTGTGGAATTAAGACCAATTCACACTTGGGCAATTTTAAAAGCACATTTAAGTTTTTATAAAAACTTTTATAAATTTCTAAAAAAGAGAAAAGTTTTACAAAAAAAGGAAGATTACAATTTACATACCAGTATTGTTTGGCACTATTTTGTTTTGGGAAAAAAGAAGTTTAATGAATTAGATTAACTATAAAATTTCATTGTAGTCAGATTAAAACTATTTTAATTGCAGTATCATCAATAAATAGTGCAGTTTAACGTCGCTATTAAATAGTAGCTTGAATTTGGAATTAAGGTTAAAAAGATAAAAAATACAATTTCTATTTTAAAGTATATCTGTTTTTCAGATAGTTAGAATTAAGTCTTGTTTCCCTGCCTGTCGGCAGACAGGTTGATTCTAAAAGTGACTTGTGCTGAACTAGATTCAGTAAACGGTCTTGATTCTTTTGTCGGACAATAATGATAAAATTCCTATTTTTAAGATTTAAACTTTGATTCCAGGACTTTAAGATTTGAATTAAAGTACATCCAGACTCCCTTTACCTTCTCTAATAACTTCTGGAATAGCTTCAGTTAAATCAATTACAGTAGATGCTGTATTGTCTCCGTAACCACCATCAATAATCAAATCAACCAAATTTTGCCATTTCTCAAAAATTAATTCTGGATCTGTAGTATATTCTAAAACATCATCTTCATCACGTATAGAAGTAGATACAATTGGATTGCCTAAAGCAGTAACAATTGCTTTACAAATGGAATTATCTGGAATTCTAATTCCTACTGTTTTTTTCTTTTTGAAAACATTTGGTAACGAGTTGCTTCCTGGTAAAATAAACGTATAAGGTCCAGGCAAAGCACGTTTTAATATTTTATACGTAGAAGTATCAATTTGTTTTACAAAGTCTGAAAGATGACTTAAATCGTTGCAAATAAAGGAGAAATTAGCTTTGTCTAATTTTACTCTTTTAATCTGGGCAATTCTTTCCATTGCTTTTGTGTTTGTAAAATCACAACCTAGCCCGTAAACGGTATCTGTTGGGTAAATAATTAAACCACCAGCTTTTAAAACCTTAACCACTTTCGCAATTTCTTTTGCATTTGGGTTTTCTGGATATATCTTAATAAATTCTGCCATGCTACAAAAATACAATAAGCTCAATTAAAAATTGAGCTTATTTTGTTGTGGGAAGTTAATTAAATTAAGTTTTATCTACTAATCTAAAACCTTCTCCATGGATATTTAAAATTTCGACGTTTTCATCTTGTTTTAAATACTTTCTTAATTTAGCGATGTAAACGTCCATACTTCTAGAAGTAAAGTAATTATCATCTCTCCAAATCTTTGTTAACGCCAATTCTCTTGGCATTAAGTCGTTTTTATGAATTGCTAACATCCGCAATAACTTACTCTCTTTTGGTGATAATTTGTTAATTTCACCTTCTTTACCAATTGATAAATGACGTAATTTAGAGTTGAAAAATAATTTTCCAATTTCAAACTCAAATTGTTCTGATTCTGTACTTTTTTCTGATTCTTTACGTTGTAAGATTGCTTTGATTTTAAACAATAAAACTTCAGAATCAAATGGTTTGTTTAAATAATCATCTGCACCAACTTGATAACCTCTTAAAACATCTTCTTTTAATGTTTTTGCAGTTAAAAAAATAATTGGCACTTCTTTGTTTGTGCCACGAATGTCTGACGCTAAAGAAAAACCATCTTTTCTAGGCATCATAACATCTAAAATACACAAATCATATTCGCTATTTTTAAACATGATAAGACCTTCAATTCCGTCTTTTGCATGTGTAACGTTATAATCGTTTAGCGTTAAATAATCTTTTAATACTGTTCCGAAATTTGGATCATCTTCTACTAACAAAATCTTTTTGCTTCCCATGATTTTTTATTTTTTAAAATTAATTTATTAATGGTAATTTTACTGTAAATGAAGTTCCTTTTCCTTTTTCACTTTCTACAATTACAGCTCCTTCATGACTGTCTATGATTTCTTTAACATATGCTAAACCTAAACCATGCCCTTTAACGTCATGTATATTTCCTTTTTGTTCTCTATAGAATTTTTCAAAAATTTGTTTTTGAACATTTTTACTCATTCCAATTCCTTGATCTTGTATTTTTAATATAAAATATTTTGTTGTACTTTCTGAATATACATCTATTTTTGGTGCATCCACAGAATATTTTATTGCATTTTCTAAAATATTCACAAACAAGTTCGTAAGATGAAATTGGTTTCCTAAAACTTCTGTTTGCGCAGCTTCTAAATGGGTGGTTATTGTACCTTTTCTATCAATAACTAACAAACTTATGTGAGAAATTGCGTCATCTAAAATATCATCTGCATCTACAGCTTCTTTATCCATTTCCCTTTGATTTTTCTCTAACTTGGAAATTCGTAATACACTTTCTACTTGTGCGTGCATTCGTTTATTTTCATCACGAATCATATTAACATAACGCAACACTTTTTCTTGATCACCAATAATCTTGGGATTTTTTATAGAATCTAACGCTAAATTTATAGTTGCAATAGGTGTTTTAAATTCATGCGTCATATTATTGATAAAATCTGTTTTGATTTCTGATAATTTTTTCTGACGGATTAATTGATATAATGAACTTGAAAAAGCGATAATTATGATAAAAATAAAGAAAAGTGACAACAACAAAATACCAGATATTCCCCCTAAAATATGTTTATTTTTGGTTGGAAAAGTAACAAATAATTTATACTGACTTTCTCCAGAAATTTTCTGAAAAAGTGGATACGATTGGCTTTCTTTTGTGTCAATCGTATAATAACCAGATTTTAATGCAGTTGCAAATCCATCATTTGTATAAACACCATATTTATAATCAATATTTATATCTCTTTTCTGTAATTCTTCTTTTAAAATTGTATTTAATTCTCTGTTAGAAATTCTTTCTGTAATTGGCGCAATATCCTTATAACCTTCAAAAACAATTGTTAATTCTCTGTATTTAGGATCTCTAAAATCAATGATTGAAGTAACTCGCTCTTCTGCATCCCCACTAAACAAATCTCCATTTCTACTTACGGATGAAGCACGGAAAAAATCTTTTTTTATAGTGGTTCTTTTAATTAAAACAGAATCATTATCTAAAAAATCGGTAGGCACTTTAAAATTTTCATCTAAAATTGTTGTTCCTAATGAGAAACTTTGATTTCCAGATTTATCAAATTGTTGAAATAAGTAATTTCTAATTTCGGTATTGTCTGCTAACGTTTTATTCTCTAAAATGTCAGGGAAACTTTGATAGAATTTTGTTGCTTCAAGTTCTTTAATTCGATCTGCAGAAGTTGCCAAAGATCTATGGACATCATTTTTAAATTGTTCTTTTTTGCTTTCTATTGTGCTATTAATCCAATAGACTTGAACTGCGATAATTCCTATTAAGGAAACGCTCATTAAAAAAACAATTAAAAAGAATATTTTTCTTCTCATTATTCAAAAATAATTCTAAAATTAATAATGAAATGGTATTATAGTAATTATTAATATAAAAAATTGAAGTTTTAAGAAATATTTAAGAAAAAAGATAAAGAATATTAAAATTACAACTTAAATTTCGTTAAAATATTATGAATCCTTTTAACTTCTTTTTCAGATTGCTCTTTGGTAAAGTTATGAACTACATAGTTACATTGCAGTAACTTCTTCTCCTCTATCCACTGATTTTTCATTCTATTTAGTACTTCAATTTCAGTAACATGGTCCCTATCCATTATCCGTTCTATTCTCAATTTAATAGGAATCGTAACACAGATAATTGCATCACAAATAGCATCATTCCCATTTTCAAAAAGAATAGCATTTTCATATAAAATGTAGTCTTTGGTACTATTTTTTTTAATAAATTCATTAAAATGATTCTTTACCGCTGGATGAACGATCGAGTTTAAAACTTGTAATTTGTTTTTATCCTTGAAGACAATATCAGAAATGTGTTTTCTATTCAAAGTATTGTTGATGTATGCTTTCTCACCAAATTCATTACTAATTTGCTTTCTCAAGGCATTAGTCAACATTAGTTTTTTTGCTTCATCATCTGCAATATAAAGTGAAATAGTATTAAATTTTGAAAAAAATTTAGCAATGGTAGATTTTCCACTTCCAATACCACCTGTTAATCCTACAATCATTTATTTTTGAATTAAAAAATCTATTTTAGTTGGCGTAATTTTTTCATTTGAAGCAAATTCAGAGCTTCTTTTAAGCTCCGGAATCAAATAAGATAATGAGTTTTCTTGAGAATATTTATAATCGCAAACAATAGAGAAAGAGCTTGCTTCTACTTTACTAAAATTTGATAAACCCACTCTATAAATAACTTTTATCGTTTTTGGAAATGTATTTATTTGAACACTTGTTGGCAAATTAATAATGGTAAACGGAATTTCAATTTCATCTTCTGTAAATTTTTCTACAATTGCCTTCATTAAAACAGTTTTATCTTTAATGCGCACATTTTTAAGGTTTTTAAATTGTTTTACTTTTACTGCAAAATTAATATCCTTATCTATTTCTTTTAAATTTATAAACTCTAATTTTATTTTTTTAATAGTATCAATCGTTTTTTCTGGACCAGAAACGACAAGCGAATCTGGCTTAAATTTTATTTTCCCTGCTAAATCATAGCCTGTTTTATAACTAATTTTATAATTAGGAACCACTGGTAATTTTTTTGATGCCAAATAGCCTAAATCAAAATAAATAGTATCATTGTAAAAAGAAGTTATTTTTATTCCTTTTTTAAGTTGATATTCAATACTATTTTTTTGTTTTGAAACTAAAATATAACTTTTAGATTTTGCTTTACTTCGGATTGTTTTTACATCGACAATTAAATTCCTTTTAGAAAATTGAGACGTTAGCAATCTAAATCCTGTAGCTTCTAACTCTAAACTCATTTCTTTTAAAGGCTCATTTTGTAATAATTTATTTGAAGGTAAATTAATGTATGTTAACGTAAATTTCTGTTCACTTTCATAGGTTTTAGAGAGTTTTATTAACATCCAAAATAAAAACGAAACCAATACAAAAAACAACAAACTTTTAGGTATCTTTAAATTCGGTTTCTTTATTATTTTCTTCATAATTAGAGTCAATTTTTAAACTATAAAAATACAAACTTTTTTAAATAAAAAAAGTGAGCAAAATGCTCACTTTTACTTACTATAAATTTTAAACTTATTTTGCTGGAACTGGATTCAATTTCTTGCTCAACTCCATTGAAATTGCAGAACGCTCAAATTTCATTCTTCCAGCACCAGTCTCTATCGTTACTGTGCTATCTGAACTATGAACTTCAATAATTTTACCGTGAATACCACTTGTAGTAATTATTTTTGATCCATTTTTAATTTCTGCCTGAAAAACTTTTTCTTTTTTAGCTTTATTCATTTGTGGTCTTATCATAAAGAAATAAAGAACCACTATCATTGCTACAAAAGGTAGCATTGACATAAAACCACCACTTGATTGTAAAAAAATAACTAAATTCATATCACTAAATTGCTTTTGGAGTTACAGAACCTCTTATAATTAAAATTTCTCTACCTTTTTCTGTATTTGTAGTTAATGTTATTGATTTAGATTGCATGTTTGGTTTACCAGAAGTATTAAATTTTACTTGAACATCTCCAGTTTCTCCTGGCTTAATTGCATCTTTTGGCCAAACAGGAACTGTACAACCACAAGTAGCTTGTGCATCTGTAATTACTAAATCTGTTGTTCCAGAGTTTGTAACTTTAAATGTGGTTTCAATAATATCGCCCTCATTTACTGTTCCAAAATCATAGGTAGTTTTATCAAAAGAAATAGTTGCCATTTTTCCTTTGTTATCTACATCTCTTTGATTTGCATCTTCTAAATTGTCTGCATTAATTTTTGATGAAGCATTTTTATTATCACAAGAAACAACCAAAGCTGAAACTGCGAATAATGCCATAAATGTTAATTTTTTCATTGTATTCTAAATTTTTTGTAAAAATAATAAATTATAACAGTCCGCGACCAATTTTTACCGATCTTTTATCTTCAATGTACTCTTTTGATAGTTTATCTAAAACACCGTTGATAAAATAAAAGCTCTTTTCTGTCGAATAATCTTTTGCAAGCTCAATATATTCGTTAATTGTAACTCTATTTGGTATTGATGGGAAATATAAAAATTCAGAAATTGCTAGTTTTATTAGAATCAGGTCTATATCTGCAATCCTGTCTGTTTCCCAATTTGGGGTTTTATTTTCTATATCTTTATCGTATTTCGTAGATTTTAAAATTGTTTTTCTAAACAAATCAGATACAAACTCTTCATCATCCTCATCTTTGTACAATTTTCCTAAATTAAATGTTCCGTTTTCTTTTAATTTATTCAAACTTCTTAAAATCCAAGTATTTACAAACGGAATATCATCAACCCAACTAATTGTAGTATCTTCATAATACGCCGCTAACTTTTCATTTGGGGCGATAATTTCTCTAAAAAAATCAATAATAAAAGTTTTATCAACCTTAAAAGAATCTTCTTTATTCTCCATATAATTAAGGTACAACGCACTTTTGTTTAATTGTTCTAAAATGATTTTTACATATTCATTATCTTCTGCCCAATTATTTATCTTATTATTTTCTAAATAAATCTTAAACGCCTCACTTTCAGCTAGCTTTTTAATGACTAAATTATCAATAAATTTTGTGTTTGGTCTTAATTCTTCTTTAGTCGCCAAATATTTCTTTTTAGAAATTTCAGCTTTTTTAACAGCTAACTTTTGGACTTCAATTAACAATTGTAAAGACAAAACATACAGGTCAAACAATTTATTAATGCTGTATTTTAAGAATTTCTCTTCTCTAATTAGGTCTTCATTGTGTGATTGCTGCATTGCATATACAGATTGCATCACTTTTATTCTAATATGTCTTCTGTTAATCATTTAAAGAACTTTTACGGGATATTTTAATTTGCAAAAATAGAATTAATAATTAAGTTAAGAACCTTTTTGTTTCTTTTTTTAGTGGATTAAAAATTACTTTTTATGCTGTATCTTTGTGCCTCAAAATCATTTTTTATTCTTTAAATTTATCGCTTGAAAGCACTCAAATACCTCAATAAATTTTTCTTAAAATATAAATTCCGATTATTATTAGGAATTTTCATCACCGTTTTATCCCAAATACTGGCGTTACAAATTCCTGGTATTATTAGAAATTCACTAAATGCAGTGGAAGATTACAACAAAGGAATCACAACAGATTTGGAGTTTGTAAAAAGTGAATTGCTAGAAAATGTGTTAATTATTATTGGTTTCGCAGTTTTCGCAGGTTTTTTTACTTTTCTAATGAGGCAAACCATTATTGTAATGTCTCGATTGGTAGAATTCGATTTAAAAAACGAAATTTATCAACAATACCAACGTTTATCCATCAATTTTTACAAGAAAAACAGAACTGGAGATTTAATGAACCGTATTTCTGAAGACGTTTCTAAAGTAAGAATGTACGCTGGACCAGCAATTATGTACAGTATGAACATGATTGTTTTGTTTGTGGTTGGTTTTGCAAAAATGATAAATATCGACTCTACATTAACGTTATATACGTTATTGCCTTTCCCTATTTTATCAGTTTCCGTGTTTATTATTAGTCAGAAAATTAACAAGAAAAGTACAGTTGTTCAGCAGTATTTATCAAAATTAACGACGTATAATCAGGAGTTTTTCTCTGGAATTGGTATTGTAAAATCGTACGGAATTGAAAAAGGAGTAGTCAAAAATTTTAATTCTCTGGCAGATGAAAGCAAAGAAAAAAACATTGATTATTACAAAGTGCAAGCTTTATTTGGGCCTTTAATGGTTTTTTTAATTGGCATTAGTAATTTGTTAGTCATTTATATTGGCGGACAAAGATATATTGCTGGAGAAATACAAATTGGTGTTATCGCAGAATTTATTTTATACGTAAATATGCTAACTTGGCCAGTTGCTGCGGTTGGTTTTGTAACAACAATGGTGCAAACCGCAGAAGCTTCTCAAGAAAGAATTAACGAGTTTTTAAGTCACGAACCAGATATTGTAAACACCACAACAGAAGAAACTATTATTCAAGGAAATGTTCGGTTTGAAAACGTTTCTTTAATTTATGAAGACACAGATATTGTTGCGTTAAAAGACGTTAGTTTTACAGTTAATTCGGGGGAAACAATTGCTATAATAGGAAAAACTGGTTGCGGAAAAACGTCAATTATCAATTTAATTGCACGTTTGTATGACGCTACAAAAGGAACTATTTATATTGATGAAAAACCAATTAAGGACTGTAATTTGAATGATATTAGAAAACAAATTGGTTTTGTACCACAAGATCCGTTTTTGTTTTCTGAAAGTATTTCTGAAAACATAAAGTTTGGAAAAGAAGATGCCACGCAAGAAGAAATTGTTGAAGCCGCAAAAAATGCAGTTGTTCATCAAAATATTATCGATTTTCAAAAAGGATATGAAACTGTTTTAGGAGAACGTGGTGTAACACTTTCTGGCGGACAAAAACAACGTGTTTCTATTGCGAGAGCGATTATTAAAAATCCACAAATATTGATTTTTGACGATTGTTTATCAGCAGTAGATACAGAAACCGAAGAGCAAATTTTATCTAATTTAGAGCGTGTTTCTAAAAACAAAACTACTTTTATTGTAAGTCACAGAGTTTCATCTGCAAAAAATGCAGACAAAATTATGGTGTTAGATAATGGCGAAATTATTCAACAAGGAACTCATAATCAATTATTAATAGAAGAAGGTTATTACCAGAAATTGTATGCACAACAACTTTTAGAAAAAGAAAATTAATCTTTACCATTGTCAAGTTAAATATTTTATTAGATTTGTGTGTATAAATTTAATAAAAACAACATTTATTAGGAATCATGGCAGAGAGAGTTGAACAAGAAGAAATCTTTTCACAGGTTTTAAGAGCAGGAAGAAGAACTTATTTTTTTGACGTAAGATCAACAAAAGCAGACGATTATTACTTAACCGTTACAGAAAGTAAAAAATTTACACATGATGATGGTTCTTTCCATTATCAAAAACACAAAATATATTTGTACAAAGAAGATTTTAGTGATTTTCATGAAATGCTAAAAAGTGCTACAGATTATATTTTGAACGAAAAAGGACAAGAAGTAATTAGCGAAAGGCATCAAAAAGATTTTAAGAAAGAGGATTCAAATTCTGATGAAACTTCTGAAAAATCTACAGAAAGTTTCACCGATGTTTCTTTTGACGACATATAACAATCGAAGATTGTTTTGGTATTAGTTTGATTGCGGGAAATTTTACAATTCAAGTTTATCATAACGCAAACCTCAAAGGTTTTTAAAACCTTTGAGGTTTAATTTTTTACAAAACTTGTTTCATCGTATTGCTTTTTGCAACAGTTTCACTCCACTCCTTTTCTGGATTACTATCTTTTGTAATTCCGCCACCAACATAAATATTCGCTGTTTTATTGCTAATTTCCATGCAACGAAGATTTACAAACAGTTCAGATTTCTCATCAATATTTAATTCGCCTAAAAAACCCGTATAAAATTTTCTATTATAATTTTCATTATTCAAAATAAACTGTTTTGCAGCTTCTCTTGGCAAACCACAAACGGCTGGTGTTGGATGTAGTGCTTTAATTAATAATTTTAAGGACTCTTTTTCTGATAGTATTTCACCAGAAATTCTAGTTCTTAAATGCAATAAATTAGCTGTTTTTATGGTTTCTCTTTTTTCAATTTTTAAGCTTGATGAGATTCCGTTTAGTTGTGTTTTTATGAAATCGGTTACCAATTGTTGTTCCTCGAGTTCTTTTGATTTCCAAACAGGATTTATACTTTGTGCTGAACTTGATTCAGTATCCTTTTGAAAAACTTGTGTTCCGGCTAAAGACATGGTTTCAAACTTGTTATTTTCTGATTTTAAAAGTGTTTCTGGAGTTGCGCCAAACCACAAACCAACTTTTGGATGATACCAAACAGAAACCATCGCTGTAGGATATTTAACCAATAAATTTTTAAAGATTTGAGTAATTTCAAGTGAACTTAATTCAATCTTTTCTTTTCTAGAAACAACAACTTTTTTGAACCTGCTTTTATTAATTTCTAGAATTGCTTTTTTAACTAATCTAATGTGATTTTCTTTTTCAACACTTGAATTTTCACTTTTTAAAGTCGACAAAATCTCTTCTGATAATTCAATTTTCTCCTTTATAAATTCAGATTTTGAAGAAGGAATTAAAATGCTTTTTTCGTTATCATCAAAAGGAGTAAAAATGAATCCGCTTTCCGTGAAATCATCAACATAACAAAGAGAATCCTCATTTTGAAAAAAACTTAATACGTTTTCAGAATTAGGTTTTCTGTAGGCTACAAATGGCAATTTTTGCTTAAAAGAAGTTTTTATTTTTTTTAGTATTCGCATTTTATTAATGAATCAACCCAGAAAGTGTTTGAAACCCTTTCTGGGTTATTTAAATTATTTTTAAAAACTTTTAACAACACTATTTCTTTCGCTCCAAAACAATATTTGTCATTTTACAAACAGAAATTAAATTTCCATCTTCGTCAATAATATTTACTTCCCACAAATGCGTAGTTCTCCCTTTATGAATATTGGTTGCTTTAGCAAAAACAGTACCTTCTGTTTTACTTTTTATGTGATTTATAGAAAGCTGAATTCCGTTTACAAATTGCGTTTTAGAGTCTATAAAAAAATTAGAAGCTGCGCTACCAACACTCTCTGCTAAAGCAGCAGTTGCGCCTCCATGCAATTGACCGTAAGGTTGATGAACTCTTGAATTTACTGGCATTTTTGCAGTTAAAAAATCTTCACCAACATCAATATATTCAATTTCTAATGTTTCCATCAATGTATTTTTACTTCGTAAATTAAATTGTTGTAAAATTTCTTTTTTGTCCATATTTTTAAAGTTGATAAAAATGTTTTAAAACTCTCTTTGAATACTTTATTTGGAATATTGATTCAGAAAAACTTACCACGAATTCAAAAACAAAAATTAGTGCAAATTTTATCATAATTATTTTTTCTAATTTTAAAATTTGTGAATTCGTGGCAGTCTTTTTTTTATTAATCTTGATTTCAAACTATCTAAATATCGTTGAAATGTTATTATTTTACTCCAATTTCTCCGTAAAAATAAGCATAAAAAATCGTATTTTTACACTTTAAAAAGAATTGATTTATGTACAAGATACGTGTAATTTTAGACACAAAAGAAGACGTAATTAGAACTATTGCGGTTGATAAAACGATAAATTTAGAAGAATTGCATTTTTCTATTGCAAAAGCGTTCGGTTTTGGAGGTCAAGAAATGGCTTCTTTTTACAGAACTGATGACGAGTGGAACCAAGGTGAAGAAATTCCGCTTTTTGACATGGCAGATGCTGGCGTAGATAGTTCTATGGCGAGTCATAATTTACAAGAAACGCTACTTTTAGAAAACGAAAAACTAATCTACGTTTACGATTTCATGAAAATGTGGACGTTCTATGTTGAATTAATAGAAATCGCCGAAGAAAAAACAGCAAATTTACCTTCTTTAATTTTATCAGTTGGAGAAATTCCGGCAAAAGCTCCTGAAAAAGAATTTTTAGCAGACGAAAACGAATCTGATTTTGATGAAGAATTTAATGATGATGATGAATACGATTCTTATGAGGATGAGGATGAATATGATTTTAATTAAAATTTTTTAGTCGTGTAATTGTTTATTTGTTTAACTGTTTTGAATTGAATGTGTAAGCGTTTAACTGTTTATTTGTTTAACCGTTTTGAATTGAATGTGTAAGCGTTTAACTGTTTATTTGTTTAACCGTTTTGAATTGAATGTGTAAGCGTTTAATTGTTTATTTGTTTAACTGTTTTGAATTGAATGTGTAAGCGTTTAACTGTTTATTTGTTTAACCGTTTTGAGTAGAAATTCATTTGATAGTTTTACGTATAAATTATGTTTTTAAAAACTAAATATACATAAAATCAAACGTTTACAAGATATGTTTAGTGCGAAAAAACAAACAATTAAACTTTTTCAACAGCAAATTACACACTTGCACAAATAAACGATTAAACCTTTTTTAAACAATTCCACGATTCAACATATAAAAAATTAAACATTTTCAAGTAACAAATTCGTAATTTGGTCGTCCTAATTAAAACCGACTAAAACTTATTTCTTTGGAAACCATCTTATCACTAAAAAACCTCGACAAAAAATACGGCAAAGTTCACGCTGTAAATAATCTTTCTTTTGATATTAAAAAAGGCAATGTTTACGGAATTCTTGGACCTAACGGCAGTGGAAAATCGACAACATTAGGAATTATTTTAAATGTAGTTAATAAAACTTCGGGAGAATTCTCTTGGTTTAATGGAAACTTAACTACGCATCAAGCGTTAAAAAAAGTTGGTGCAATTATAGAGCGCCCAAATTTTTATCCTTACATGACGGCAACTCAAAATCTAAAATTGATTTGCAAAATAAAGGGAATTACTTCAGAAAAAATTGAAGAAAAATTAAAAGTCGTAAATCTTTATGACCGGCGAGATAGTAAATTTCAAACTTTTTCATTAGGAATGAAACAACGTTTGGCAATCGCTTCTGCGTTGTTAAATGATCCAGAAATACTGATTCTAGATGAACCTACAAACGGATTAGATCCGCAAGGAATTCACGAAATCCGTCAAATAATTCAAGAAATCGCAAAAGAAGGCACAACGATTTTGTTGGCTTCTCACCTACTCGATGAAGTAGAAAAAGTATGTAGCCACGTTGTTGTAATTAGAAATGGCATAAAATTATACAGTGGTTTAGTAAATGAAATGACTGCATCAAACGGTTTATTTGAATTAAAAGTTGATGAAAATGAAGAAAAACTGATTGAAATTCTAAACAATCACAAAGCTATTTTAAAAGTAACAAAAGAGCATGAAACGATAATTGCAACATTGAATGAAGAGATTTCATCCGCAGAAATAAATAGGTTTTTATTTGAAAACGGAATTATATTGTCTCACTTGGTAAAACGCAAACCAAGTTTAGAACAGCAATTTTTAGATCTTATAAAAAACAACTAACCAACAAAACCAAACCTTAATGTTACGTTTACTAACCATAGAATTCCATAAATTAAAATACAACAGAGCAAGTAAAATATTGTCTATCATTTACTTTGGCTTACTTGCGGGAATTGCATTAATTGCAGCCATAAAATTTGATATTGGTCCAATAAAATTCCACATGGCAGAAATAGGAATTTTCAATTTTCCGTATATCTGGCACTTTAATACGTATATCGCATCAATTTTAAAATTCTTTTTGTTGTTGGTTATTGTCTCCATGATGTCTAATGAATACAGTTACAAAACATTAAAACAAAATTTGATTGATGGTTTAAGTAAAAAGGAATTCGTCTTATCAAAATTTTATGCAGTAATTGCTTTTGCAGCAATATCTACACTATTTGTTTTTGTAGTTTCTCTAATTCTTGGTTTATTTTATTCAGATTTTAATGAATTTGCGATAATAACATCAGATTTAGAATATTTATTCGCTTTTTTCATCAAATTAGTTGGGTTTTTCTCTTTCGGATTATTTTTAGGAATTTTAGTAAAACGATCTGCTTTTGCAGTTGGTGCAATGGTAGTTTGGTATATTATAGAGTGGTTAATTCTAGTTTTATGTAAATGGATTTTACCAATTACCTGGGAACAAGGTTTTCAAATTAAAGGTTTTTTACCTTTAGAAGCAATGTCAAATTTAATTAAAGAACCTGGTACTAGACTTGGTGCAGTAAAATCTGTTGTTTCACAAATTGGCGAACAAATAACTAAAAACTATGCAGTTCAATTTATTGATGTTTTAATTGTTTCCATTTGGACATTTATCTTTATTTACTTGTCATTTGTATTGTTAAAAAAACGAGACTTGTAATACTTTTTAAATATATTTGATGTTCCTTATTCACAAATAACATTAAATGAATCTAAAGTATTTTTGCGCAATAATTATTTTCGTAAGTTTTCAATCCATTTTTGGACAATTAAGTAAGACACATTTTATACCACCATTAACTTCTAATAATAGTTTTTCTGATCAATATATTTATATTTCTACGCCAAAAAACAAAGATGTAGCTTATAAAATTACTGCTGTTGGGAATTCAAATCAACCGGCTTATAGAGGAATTGTTTCAAATTCAAATCCAGTTACTCAAGCAGTTTTAGATGAATTTGGTAATGAAAATTTTACTGGAGACAGTCAATTACATGTGCCATTATTTTTATCTAGCTCAGTATTGACAGATAGAGGTTTTATAATAGAGGCAGAAGATGTTGTCTATGTTTCTGTAAGAGTAAGGTCTTCTGTAGCTATAGACAATAATGGTAATCCTCAAAAATATCACGCAGGTGCTTTAGTTAGTAAAGGAAATTCTGCTTTAGGTTTAAATTTTAGAATTGGAGGTTTTGTTAGAGCTGTTCCAACAAATAACGACACCACATTTGGGTCAATCATGGCAACAGAGGATGATACAACTGTTACTATAGACGGTTTTATTAATGGAGTTACTTTAGAGAATTACAGTGGTACTTTTCCGCTTGTAGTAAATTTAGATAAAGGAGAAAGCTACATTGTTGCTGCGCAAGCAAATCAAGCTAAAAATATAATTGGAGGCTTAATTTCTAGCAATAAAAATATAGTAGTAAATAGTGGTTCTGCTATTGGAAGTTTTGGAGATAGAGATAATAATGCTGATTATGGCTTTGATCAAATAGTAGGAGTATCAAAAATTGGTAAAGAATATATTTTAGTAAAAGGTGCAGGCACAATTGTAGAAAAAGTTTTGGTAATTGCTCATGAAAATAACACTGAAATAGTTGTTAATGAGCAATTTGTAGCAACCATAAATGCAGGTGATTATTATATCGCAGAATCATTTAGATATAGTTCTAGCGGCAATATGTTCATAAAAACTACAAAACCTGTTTTTGTTTATCAAGGTGTTGGTGGTCTCGGTAATGATGGGAATCCTAGTCAAGCAAATCAAGGAATGTTTTTTGTACCGCCCTTAAGTTGCGAAAACAAAGGTGACGTTAATAATATTGCGAATATTGATAAAATTGGAGACGATTTTTTCGCTGGTGGTGTAACAATAGTTACAAATACAGGTGGAACAGTTACAATAAATGGAAAAAATATAACCGAGTTTAATACTTCTGGTCCATTTAATGTTATTGGAAATCCTAATTATGTAACTTATAAAGTCAAAAATTTAACAGGCGATATTACGGTTCAAAGTGATAAAGAATTGTATTGTGCTTATTTTAATCAAAATGGTTCTGCGACAACAGGTAGTTTTTATTCTGGCTTCCCTTCTGCTCCAGAAATTAATTTTAATACTACTGTTTCAAGTTTAGGAAATTGTATCCCAAATGTTACTTTACAAGCTGCAAACACAGATTTATTTGATAGTTTTAGATGGGAATATTTTGATGATTCAACAACCACATGGGTTCAAAAAAGCACGAATGCTGAATATAAACCTGTAGATTCAGAACCAGGTAATTATAGATTAATAGGAACTGTAAATTGTACAGGTGCAACATTTGAGTCTGCAATAATTCCTGTAAGTATTTGTCCTGATGATTTTGATGGTGATTTAATTATAGACAATTTAGATGTTGATATAGATAACGATGGAATTTTAAATTGTGATGAATCTATTGGTAATGCTACGTTAAATCTAGCAGATATTGCAAACCCATCAATAATTTTTAGAGATACCAGTACAAATTCAACTATTATCTCAAGCGCTTACACTGCTTCTGTTGCAACAAATACTTTTATAGGTGAAAATAATGGAAATTTCATTTCAACACAAAATGCAAATACGTCCTCTAATTCTTCGTATGAATTAAATTTCACCCAAAATATTAATTTTAGTTTTTCCCAAAATAAAACAGCCAACCACGTTATTTCTGATGGCGAATTTTTCACTTTAAAAGTAACGCCAAACAATAAGAACATTACACTTATAGATCCTGATGATCAATTATTAATAGACACTGATTTTGACGGCAAATTTGAAACAGAAGTAACAAATTTTTCAGCATTAGAAATCCGTTTTAAATATAAAGCAAATCTTTCTGGTGCTGCAAGCACATTTAAATTTGTTGCAAATCAAGTCAATCAAATTTACTTTGAGCACAAATCTGTGGGAACAGTTACTGATTCAACCTTTTCTGGAAATATTCAATTAACATGCTTTTCTCTAGATTCTGATGGAGACGGAATTGAAAATATGTTTGATGCTGATTCTGATAACGATGGAATTCCAGATATTTTAGAATCATCTTCTCAAAAGATAACATTGCTAAATATTGACGCAAATCAAGATGGTTTAGATGATGCATTTGAAGGAGTAACAACAAACATAGATACAGATAGTGATGGCGTTCCGAATTATTTAGATTTGGATTCAGATAACGATGGAATTTTTGATTTAGTAGAAGCTGGTCATTTAAAGACAGACGCCAATAATGACGGAATTTTAGATGATGCAAATGCAACAAGTGTTGGAATTAATGGCATATTAAACAGTTTAGAGACTGTAGCAGATGCCAAAATTTTAGCATTAAATTTCACAGTTTTAGATACAGATGCAGACAACATTCTTAATTTTTTAGAATTAGATGCAGACAATGATGATTGTAATGACGTTATTGAAGCTGGATTCACAGACCAAAATAATGATGGATATTTAGGTAATTCACCAATAAATATTGATGTAAACGGAGTAGTAATAAGTGGTAGTGATGGTTATACAGTTCCAAATGCAAACTATATAACATCAGCGCCAATTGAAATTACACAATTTGCAGACTTATCATTTTGTGAATTAGAAACGAATACAATTACCATCGTCACAAATGCAGACACATATCAATGGCAAGTTTCTACAGATAATGGTGCAACTTTTACCAACACAATAAATAATCCAACTCGTTACAGCGGATCAAACTCTAAAGATTTAGTAATTATAGCTACACCTTTATCTTTCAATAATCACCTATATAAAGTCATTTTAAATAAAACAGGAAATACTTGTGGTAAAGAGTCAAACAGTATTAAGCTTACTGTAAATCCAAAACCAATTGTTACTGCGGTTGTAGAATTGAAACAGTGCGATACAGATGCAGATAAAATAACAACTGTAAATCTTACAGAGGCAGAAATTAGTATTTCAACAAATCCAGATGTTATCTTTCAATATTTTGCAACAGAAAATGACGCTTTAAATGGGTCTCCTCAAGTTTCAGATAAAACAAGTTATCCCGTAAATGGAAACACTCCGCAGTCTGCCTGGGTACGTACAATTTCTAAGTTTGATTGTTTTATCATTTCTAAAATCAATTTATTTGTAAGCTTTACACCTAACCAACCTTATGAAGAAACATTTGTTTCTTGTGATGACTTTTTAGATATGGATGGTAATAATACCAATGCAAATTCTGATACAGATGGAATTGCCGCTTTTAATTTTAGTATTGCTCCAAGTCAAATAAGTACCGATCCAGATATTGAAATCGAATTTTATGAAACTGAAAGCGACAGAACAAAATCGATAAATAAAATTAGAGACACGCAAAGTTTATCAAACTACAGAAATAAAAACATACCAAATACTACAGGAAATCGCTTCCCAATATTTTATAAATTAATCAGTAAAACGAATAATGATTGTTCTGGTCTTGGTCAAATATATTTACGTTTAGATCCTGTACCTGTGGCAAATTCAGTAACGGATTTAGAATTGTGCGATGATTTAGCTGATGGTAATGCAACAAACGGAATAGTAGATTCTTTCGATTTAAAAAGTCAAACTTTAGCTATTTTAGGCACTCAAAGTAACGCAGATTTTACGGTAACATATCACGATTCTGCAACGAACGCAAATTTAGGAAATAATGTATTGACATCACCTTTTACAAATACAGTGCGTGATTCACAAACCATTTATGTTAGAATTGTGAATAATACAAATGGTTGTTTTACAGATCACACTACTTTTAACGTTGTTGTTAATCCGTTACCAACTGCAAACTTTGTGCCAGATTTAGAAGTTTGTGATGACAATACTGATGGTTCAGCAAGAAATGGCTTTTCTAGTTCGATTGATTTAGAAAGTCAAACTGCAACTATTTTAGGCATGCAAAATCCATTAGATTTTAAAGTTACTTACCACATTTCTTTAGCAGATGCACAAGCTGGTAACAGCTCTTTGGTAAGTCCGTATCAAAATAGCACTCCAAATAGAGAAACTATTTATGTACGTGTTTTTAATGCAAATACACAATGTGCAAACGGAATCTCTAATTTTGATGTAATTATAAATCCAGAACCAACTTTTGAGGTAATTTCTAACCTTTCGTATTGTGATAATGATTTAGACGGTGATGATGCAAACGGAATTATACAGAATATAGATTTAGATAGCCAAATTTCAAATTTATTAGGATCTTCCCAAGATCCTGATGATTATATTGTAACTTTCTATAATTCACAGACAGATGCAACGAATGGATCAAATAGATTAGAATCACCCTACACGAATTCTTTAGCAACAGAAACTATTTTTGTTAGAATTCAGAATAATAAAACTAGCTGTTTTAATGATGATGCAAGTTTTGATATTATTATAAATCCCCTTCCAGAATTTACAGTAACCACGCCTCAAATTATATGTTTAAATAATCTGCCATTAACGATTTCTGCGGAAAATCCAAGAGGTGTATACACCTATGTTTGGACAAATCCGAATGGTGATGTTATTAGCAATACAGAAACTGCAACAGTTTCAAGTGGCGGATTATACTCAATAAAAGCAACGAAAACTGATGGAACAACTTGCGGAAGAACAAGAACAATTCAGGTTAATGAATCCATTATTGCAGCTTTATCTGTTGATGACATTACAGTTATTGATGACGCAGATAATAATTCAATTTCTATTAACAATCTCAACCAAAATTTAGGAATTGGAGATTACGAATATGCGCTTGAAAATAGTAGTGGAATGATTATTAGAAATTATCAAGATGAAACCATTTTCGAAAATTTAGATGGTGAAATTTACACTGTTTTAGTGAAAGATAAAAATGGATGCGGAATTGCACGTATTCAAATTCCTGTTGTTCAATTTCCACAATTCTTTTCACCGAATGGCGATGGAAAAAATGATACTTGGATTATTAAAGGCGCAAACAGACTATTTTTTCCAAATAGTGAAATTAACATTTTCAATCGTTATGGGAAATTAGTAGCTAAAATTCCTCTTGATTCTAATGGTTGGGATGGTTCATATAATGGAAAATTATTGCCTTCAGATGATTATTGGTTTTCTATAAAATTAATAGATACTAGTGGTAATTTACGTGAAAGAGTTGGCAACTTTTCATTATTGAGAAAGTAAATAGTTTTTTAAACTCATAAACAAATACAGATAGTTTTTTACTAAAACTATCCGTATTTTTGTAGTTATGGATTTCAAATTAAAATCAGAATTTTCTCCAACTGGAGATCAACCAGAAGCAATAAGGCAATTAACAGAAGGTGTCTTAGCTGGAGAAAAATACCAAACACTTTTAGGAGTTACCGGTTCTGGAAAAACATTTACTGTTGCCAATTTGATAAAAGAAGTGCAAAGACCAACGTTGGTTTTGGCACATAATAAAACATTAGCGGCACAATTATATTCGGAATTTAAGCAGTTTTTCCCAGAAAATGCAGTGGAATATTTTGTTTCTTATTACGATTATTATCAACCAGAAGCCTACATTCCTGTCACGGGAACATATATAGAAAAAGATTTATCTATTAACGAAGATATTGAGCGTTTGCGTTTAAGCACTTCTTCTTCCCTACTTTCTGGACGTAGAGACGTGTTGGTTGTTGCATCGGTTTCTTGTATGTACGGAATTGGAAATCCTGTGGAATTTAAGAAAAATGTAATTCCCATTCAAGTTGGACAACAAATTGCACGAACCAAATTTTTACATCAATTGGTGCAAAGTTTGTATTCTAGAACAGAAGTAGAGATTAAAAGTGGAACGTTTAAAGTAAAAGGTGATGTGGTCACAATTTTTCCTTCTTATGGCGATAATGGTTTTCGGGTTCATTTTTTTGGTGATGAAATTGAAGAAATAGAATCGTTTGATATTGTAAACAATCAGGTTTTACAAAAGTTTGATCAATTGAGTATTTATCCTGCTAATTTATTTGTGACGTCGCCAGATGTTTTGCAAAATGCAATTCACATGATTCAGGAAGATTTAATGAAACAGTATGATTATTTCAATGAAATAGGAAAACCTTTAGAAGCAAAACGAATTAAAGAACGCACAGAATTCGATTTAGAAATGATTCGTGAACTCGGTTATTGTTCGGGAATTGAAAACTATTCAAGATATTTAGACGGCAGACAACCAGGAACGCGTCCGTTCTGTTTGTTAGATTATTTTCCAGACGATTATTTAATGATTGTTGATGAAAGTCACGTAACCATTCCGCAAACTCACGCAATGTATGGTGGCGATAGAAGTAGAAAAGAAAATCTAGTAGAATATGGTTTTCGTTTGCCTGCTGCGATGGACAATCGTCCGTTAAAGTTTGATGAACTAGAAGCGATACAGAATCAAGTTATTTATGTTTCTGCAACTCCTGCGGATTACGAGTTGCAAAAATCCGAAGGTGTTTTTGTAGAGCAAATTATTAGACCAACCGGATTGTTAGATCCAATTATTGAAGTTCGTCCAAGTTTAAATCAGATTGATGATTTAATTGAAGAAATTCATAAAAGAGTCGAAAAAGACGAACGTACTTTAGTAACAACGCTTACCAAAAGAATGGCAGAAGAATTGACAAAATATTTAACAAGAGTAGATATTCGTTGTCGTTATATTCATTCTGATGTCGATACATTAGAGCGTGTAGAAATTATGCAAGATTTACGTAGAGGAATTTTTGACGTATTAATTGGTGTTAACTTATTACGAGAAGGTTTGGATTTACCAGAAGTTTCTTTAGTAGCTATTTTAGATGCGGACAAAGAAGGTTTTTTACGAAACAACAAATCATTAACGCAAACGGTTGGTAGAGCCGCAAGAAACGTAAACGGATTGGCAATTATGTATGCTGATAAAATTACAGCAAGTATGAAATCTACGATGGATGAAACGGATAGAAGAAGAGAAATTCAAATTGCATACAACTCGAAACACAACATCACTCCTACTCAAATTAAAAAAAGCATAGAAAATACATTGACTAAAAATGCCGTTTCTTCTTATCATTATGACGGCGCAGCACAAAAAGCTGCAGAGCAAGATTTAGAGTATTTAACAAAAGAAGAAATCGAGAAAAGAATCCGTTCCAAAAGAAAACAAATGGAAGCTGCTGCAAAAGAATTAGACTTTATTATTGCTGCACAATTACGAGATGAAATTGCTGTTTTAAAGGGGAAAGTGTAAATATATTTGTATTTGCTTCTTAATTTAAAAAGAAAACAATATCAACCTGAAATAAAGTATAATAATGAAACACAAAACTTCATATCTTTATGCTTTATTTTAACTTGGTATAAATGATTGGACTAAATATCTGGGATTTAACATTGCCATTAACAAATCCTGTATTAAAATTTCTATTGATTTTAATAATTATTCTAATTACTCCTATTGTACTTAATAAATTAAAAATACCTCATATTTTAGGACTTATAATCGCTGGTGCGGTAGTTGGTCCAAATGGTTTTAATTTACTTTTAAGAGATAGCGGAATTATATTATCTGGAACGGCCGGACTACTTTACATTATGTTTCTAGCTGGATTAGAAATTAACATGTCCGAATTTAAAAAAAATAGCTCAAAAAGTATGCTATTTGGTTTGTATACCTTTTCAATACCAATGATACTAGGCACTTTGTCTAGTTTTTATATTTTAAATCTATCTATATTATCTTCCATATTGGTTTCTAGTATGTATGCATCACATACGTTAATTGCATATCCAATTGTAAGTAAATTGGGTGTTTCTAAAAATCGTGCAGTAAATATTACTATTGGTGGCACTCTAATTACAGATACGCTTGCGCTTTTAGTGCTTGCAGTTATTATTGGAATGACAAAAGGAGAAGTAAATGCTGCCTTTTGGACAGAACTTTTTGTTTCAGTTTTAGTTTTTGGTTTAATTGTAATGTTTCTTTTTCCGAAAATTGGAAGATGGTTTCTAAAACGATACGAAGACAAAACATCTCAATATATTTTTGTGCTTACCATGGTTTTTTTAGGAGCAATATTAGCAGAAGCTGCCGGAATTGAAGCTATTATTGGAGCGTTTTTATCTGGTTTAGCTTTAAATAGATTAATACCAGCAACATCAGCATTAATGAATAGAGTTGAATTTGTAGGAAATGCTATTTTTATTCCCTTTTTTCTTATTGGAATTGGAATGCTTGTTGATTTCCATGCCTTCTTCAAAGATTTTGAAACTATAAAAGTAGCCATAGTGATGACTTTAGTTGCAACGTCTGCAAAATATATCGCCGCGTGGCTTACCCAAAAATCTTTTAAGTTTTCAAAAGACGAACGTAGATTAATTTTTGGCTTAAGTAATGCACAAGCTGCTGCAACGCTTGCCGCTGTAATTGTTGGATACAATACAATTATAGGTGAATCTGCAAGTGAAGAACCCATCCGATTGTTGAGTGAAAACATATTAAATGGCACTATTGTAATGATTCTTGTTACGTGCACAATCGCAACATTTTCAGCTCAAAAAGGAGCAAGAAATATTTCTTTGAATCAATCTTTGAGCGCAGAAAATAATAGTAATGAACAAACAGAAAGAATTTTAATACCTGTAAGTAATCCTGATACGATTGAAGAATTAATTAATTTAAGTACAATTTTAAAATCAAAAGAGAATAAGAAAGGATTATTTGCACTTAACATTATAAATAATGAAAATACAGATTCAGATACCGATAGTAAAGCAGATAAAATGCTTGAAAGAGCTGTAATAACAGCATCTGCAACAGACATAAAGTTGCATAGAATATTGAGATATGATATTAATATTTCTAATGGAATTACAGGAGTTATTAAGGAACAAAATATAACAGATTTAGTTTTAGGACTTCATGTTAAAAAAGGAATTTCCGAATCCTTTTTAGGTAAATTAACTGAAGGAATAGTATCAAATTGTAACGTTACTACTTTTGTTTATAAATCAATACAACCTATATCTACTATAAAAAGACATATTATTATTGTTCCTACAGACGCAGAAAAAGTAATTGGTTTTAAATTCTGGCTTTCTAAAGTTTGTAATATATCAACAAATTCAGGTGCAAAACTTGTTTTTTATGCAAGCGAAGCATCTACAAAATTTATAAGGAATATTTTATCGAAACAAAAATTAGAAGCAGAATATAAATTGTTTGAAGATTGGAATGAAATCTCAACCATTTCAAATAAGGTTAAATTAAATGATAATTTAATATTTGTTTTAAGTAGAGTGGATAAGACATCCTATCATGAAAAAATGTTAGATTTACCAGAATTGCTAAATACTAATTTTAAGTCAAATAGTTTTATTATTATATATCCAATGCAATCGGGAATTAAAAATAATGAGGCAATCGATTTAAATAATCCTTCCTTAATTGAGCCAATAGAAAAATTGGATGAATTAAGAAAAAAATATTTTAAGTTTTTTAAGCGTTGATAAGTCTCAAAGCAAAACGTTACTTCTACTTAAATTAAAAGGATGTAGAAAATATATTGATTAATTACGTTTCTTTCTATAATTATGACTGTGCAGCACAAAAAACTACAGTATCTATTTTAAAATATTCACAAAAAAAAGAAACCGAGAAAAGAATCCGCTCCAAAAGAAAACAAATGGAAGTTGTGGTAAAAGAGTTAGACTTTACTATTGTTAAACAGCTACGTGCTGATATTAATATTTTGAAAAAAATGTAAAATTGGTTTAGTTTGTTTTTTAAAATAATTTCGCAAATTTCGAATTAAAATTCGGTCATACCAAAAACGCGTTAGCGGGATAAAAAAATTAGCTATTTTTAGGACTGCTTTATTAAAATTTTATCAGTAAAAATCACACGATTATCTGAACAAAAAAAAACAATATTTTAATAAAATTAAGTTAAATTTGAACTTATCTGCTCATTAAACCCATATAAGTTGCGTTAAACCTCTCGATGTTGTAGCTTTGCGCCTATGGAAATAAGGATACACGAATTGCGTAACTTTAGAATATTCAATTTTAAATTTTTGGTTTTTAGAAATCAATCACAGAAATTTATTCCTCCACACACTCGTTAGCTAAACTGGTAACAAAAAGCAAACTCGCTTTTTTTGATTTATGATTTTGTCATATTTCGAATATAAACAATTATTTAGTTATTCATTATTTATCGTTTTCAGATAAAATTAATCAGATAAAATAAATGCAATGACTGTTAAAAATAGTCATCTTTAATATATATACATAAATTAATATTTAATCAAAAAGAAATGAAAATTTTAGTAATTGGCGCAGGAAACATGGGATTAACCTACGCAGAAGGAATGTCTAAATCAAAACTATTAAAGAAAAAAAACATAATGGTTTTAGACAGTTCCGCAGAGAAAATAGAAGAACTAAACGCAATTTCACATTTTGATGCTTATAAAGATTTGGCAGATTGTGTTCCAAAAGCAGATATTATATTTATCGCTGTAAAACCATATCATGCAGAAGATTTATTTAAAGCGTTAAAACCATTTACAAAACCAGGACAAGTTTTAGTGTCTATAATGGCTGGTGTAAATATAGAAAACATCAAAAAATACTCTGGTTTAAACAAAATAGTAAGAGCAATGCCAAATTTACCAGCTCAAATTGGTAAAGGATTAACCTCTTATGTGACATCCGAAGAAGTATCGAGAATTGAAAAATTAACGGTAGAAAGTTTTTTAGATACCACAGGAAAATCGATGGAAGTAAGTACCGAACAACTTATTGATGCATCAACAGGAATTTCTGGAAGCGGACCAGCGTATGTTTTTTACTTCATGCAAAGTATGATGGAAGCTGCATTAAAAATGGGCTTTTCGAAACAAGATTCTACGGTTTTGGTAAGTCAGACTTTTACTGGTGCAATAGAATTGTTTAATCAATCTAACTTATCGCCAAATTCTTGGATGGATAAAGTAGCTTCTAAAGGCGGTACAACACGTGCGGCGTTAGATTCAATGAAAGATAATAATGTAAACGAATTAATTAAAGATGCTGCTTTTGCCGCTTTTAAAAGAGCTGTAGAATTAGGAAAAGAAAATTAAAATGTACAAAGAAAGAATAGTTATTAAAGTAGGTACAAACGTAATGACAAACAGAGACAACAGAATTGTTAGACCTGTTTTAAGACGATTAGTAAAACAGGTTGCAGAACTTTATGAACGCGGAATAATATCGATTTTGGTTTCTTCTGGTTCTGTTATCGCAGGAAGAGAAGTTTTGGGCGAATCTACCATCGAAAATGAAACACAAAGAAGACAAGTTTATTCGGCAATTGGGCAACCAAGAATGATGCGCCATTATTATAATATTTTCAATGATTATGGAATGAAATGTGCCCAAGTTTTGCCAACTAAAAGAGATTTTAGTGAAGGCGTTCACAGAGAAAATATGATTAATTGTTGCGAAGGTTTATTGGCAGAAGGTGTAATTCCAATCGCAAATGAAGATGATGCGGTTTCTGTGACAATGTCTATGTTTTCTGACAATGATGAGCTGGCGAGTTTGATTGCACAACTAATAAATGCTGATAAATTAATTATTCTAACTGATATTGACGGATTATATACTGGTGATCCAGAAGCTGAAAACAGCAATTTAATTACGCATGTAAATCCGAAAGACGATTTAAACAAATATATTAAAGACAGTAACAAAAAGTTTGGTGAAGGACGTGGCGGAATGGGTTCTAAACTAGATTATGCGCAAGAAGCGGCAGCAAATAACATTCCCACGTATATTGCAAACGGAAAAAGAGACAATACCATTATTGATATCATCGACGGAAAGTCTGTCGGTACTAAAGTGGCACTTTAAAATTTATAGTATGAAATTATTAGAGACAACAACAAAAAATAACGTTTTACAAAGTATGACAAGAATTCTTGATGAAAATCGTGAACTCTTACTACTAGAAAACAAAAAAGATTTAGACGCTTTTACTAAAGAAGACCAAGCGATGTTTGATCGTTTGATTTTAACCGATCAAAAAATTGATGGAATGATAAAAGCCATCAATGAAGTAAAAGCGCAAGAAGATCCAGTAAATCAAATTATTAGTGATAAAAAATTAGAAAACGGATTACAAGTAACTAACAAAACGGCACCCTTTGGAACCATCATGATTATTTACGAGTCAAGACCAGATGTTACGGTTGAAGCTGCAGTTTTGGCGTTTAAAGCAAACAATATAATTTTACTAAAAGGAGGTAAAGAAGCTATTCACAGTAACAAAATATTAGTCGATTTCTGGCACAAAGCGTTAGTGGAAAACAATTTGAGCAAGGAATATATTAAGTTGTTACAAATGGATAGAGAGGAGACTCAAGCGTTTTTAAAAAACCCAACACAACAATTAGATTTAATTGTGCCTAGAGGTGGTGAACGTTTAATTGCTTTTGTAAAAGAACACGCAAAGTGTGCCGTTTTAATTAGCGGAAGAGGAAATAACTTTTTATATGTTGATGAAAAAGCAGATTGGAATAATACATTAGCTGTAGTTCTTGATGCAAAAACAGAAAAAATATCTGCGTGTAATGCGTTGGATAAAATTCTAATTAATAAAAACATAGAAAATTACGATCAGAAATTAAAAGAGTTACAAACTATTTTAAAAGAAAAAAATGTAACAATTTTGGTTGATGATGAAGTAAAAAAAGTATTAAAAGAGGAACCCCTAATTCCAGAGGAAAAAGTTTGGAAAGAAGAATTTTTAGCATTAAAATGCTGTATTGGTGCTGTAAATAATTTGGATGAAGCGGTTAAAATGATCAATAAATATTCTGGTGGACATTCAGCTTCCATAATGACAAAAATTGATGAAAATGCAGAAACCTTTATGCAACAAGTAGATTGTGCGGCGGTTTATAAAAACTCATCAACCCGTTTTACAGATGGTGGTCAATTAGGGGTTGGCGCAGAATTAGCAATTAGTACAGACAAATTACACCACAGAGGTCCGTTAGGCTTAAAAAAATTAGTGACTAACAAATATTATATTTTTGGTGAAGGTCACGTGCGGAAGTAATTTTAAATAAAAACTAAACCTCTACAGACTTGAAGCCCATAAGTTTTTTTACAGACTGAAAGTCTGTTTTATTCGTGAAATGAATAGTATAGCATTTGCGTGGGCTTTTAGGTAACAAATTGATTGGTATAAATTCGTGTAATTCGTGGCGGAAATGTTTAGAAGCTAAAGCGAAATGCACTAAAGTACATCGTTTTGACTATAACTGAGACCAATAAAAAAGGTAGTAATTTAAAATTACTACCTTTTTTATTACATTATTATTAAAAGAAATTTACAATTTCTAGACTACTCTGCCATAATAGAAGCAGCAATTTTCTTATACGTACCGTTTTCTAACTTTTCTCTAATTGCAGTAAATCCTGTAATTGTTTCATCAATATCTACTTGTGTGTGCGTTGCAGTAGGTATTAATCGTAAAATTATTAATCCTTTTGGTATTACTGGATACACAACTATTGAACAAAAAATTCCGTGATTCTCACGCAAATCATTAACCATTGCCATTGCCTCAGGAATATCACCCTTTAAATAAACAGGCGTAATACATGTTTGTGTTGTGCCTAAATCAAAACCAGCTTCTCTTAATCCCGTTTGAAGGTTTGTTGTGTTTTCCCACAATTTCTCTTTTAATTCTGGCATTGTACGTATCATGTCTAAACGTTTCAAAGCTCCTTTAACCATTGTCATTGGTAAGGATTTCGCAAACATTTGTGAACGTAAATTATACTGTAAAAACTGAATTACATCTTTATCTCCAGCTAAAAAAGCACCAATTCCAGCCATTGATTTTGCAAATGTTGCAAAGTAAACATCAATTCCGTCTTGCACACCTTGCTCAAAACCTGTTCCTCTACCTCCTTCTCCAAGTGTTCCGAATCCATGAGCATCATCAACTAAAAACCGGAAATTATATTTCTTTTTAAGTTCAATAATCTCTTTTAAACGTCCTTGTTCTCCTCGCATTCCAAAAACTCCTTCGGATATTGCTAAAATTCCGCCTCCAGTTTTTGCAGTCAACTTTACAGCACGCTGGATATTCTTTTCAAAACTCTCAATATCGTTATGTTTGTAAACAAAACGCTTCCCAGAATGCAAACGCACACCGTCAATTATACAAGCATGTGTGTCTACATCATAAACAATTACGTCATTTTTACTAACTAAAGCGTCAATTGCAGACATAATTCCTTGATAACCGAAGTTAAGCAAATACGCTTTCTCCATACCAACAAACTCGGCACATTCTCTTTCTAATTGTTCGTGAAAAACGGTGTGACCAGACATCATTCTTGCACCCATTGGGTACGCCATTCCATATTCTGCAGCAGCTTCTGCATCTACTTTTAACACCTCTGGATGATTTGCCAAGCCTAAATAATCGTTGATACTCCAAGTAACAACTTTCTTTCCGTTGAATGACATTCTGTTAGAAATTGGTCCCTCTAACTTAGGAAAAACATAGTACCCTTCTGCTTTATCAGCCCAATTCCCTAAAGGTCCTTTGTCTGTTTTTATTCTTTCAAATAAATCTTTCGTCATGTAATTGCATTTGATTTTTAAGAACTGCAAAGAAACTGCTTTTTTATGGTTTTATCAAATTGTTAATTGTTAATTGTAAAGTTGTAAAGTGTAATAATTCTTGATAAGGAAAAATTTTAGGTTGAGTTTGGTTAATAAATAAGGAGAAATTGACTTAATTTTCAAAAAATATTAACCATATAAGGAAAGCCGTAATGAACTAAGATAATTAATTGTATTTTAGGGACTTTAAACCAACTGAAAAAATATGGAGTTAATCCAAAATAATACTTACCGAATTGCAGGAATACTATCTAACGCAACTGAAAAGGAATTGCAAAGAAACAAAAGTAGATTTCTAAAATTTGCTGAAGTTGGAAAAGAAATTGAATCTGAATCTGATTTCAATAGTTGTCTTCAATTAATCAAATAAACCGTAATAAGGAAAATTTAACTCAAGCTTTTTCTCATATTCAGCAAAATCAAGACAAAGTAAACCTATCTCTATTTTGGTTTCTCAATGCAAATCCTTTTGACAATACTGCAATTGAATACCTAAAAAAGGGCGACGAACAAAAAGCTTTTGAAATTTGGGAAAAAGTAACACAAAACAAAGAAGTAAATTCTAAGAATTTTTCTGCTTTTAATAACTTGGGAACTTATAAATTGTTAAGCCAATCGAAAGATGATATAAAAGATGGTATTGAGGCAAAAATAAAACTTATAGAATCTGAATACTTTGAAAATTTTGTCCATTCTGTTGCAGATGAAACTTTTACGATTGATAATGAAAAACAAATAGAAAAATTGGTTGATGAATTGCTAGCACAATTCAAAAACCAATATTCTAGTTCTGAAATAGTACAATTGTTTAGTAATTGTAGCAGTTCAATACAAAAATACCCTTTCAAAAAAATTCACAGAAGAACCACTACACAATATAGAAAGCCAAATTGAAAGCACCAAAAACAAAAGAAAAGGGAACGATAGTGAAGCTTACGAATTTGGAATAAAACTTTTTACAAATTGTAAAGAGGACTTATCGCTTTTAAAATCTTTACTTGGTATAAGTGACTTAAAATACAAAACAATTGCCGACCAAATGGCAAATGAAATAATGCAATGTGGAATTGATTATTTCAATGCTAATCAAGAAAATGATTCTAATGAAAACCACCTTGAATCCGCTCAAAAACTGACAAAATTAGCGGATTCAATTGCTATTGGAAGATTAACCAAAGATAGAGCAAAAGACAGTCTTGCTACTCTTGCAGAAATGAAAGATAAAGAACTTTCACAAGCTATTGAAGTATTATAGTCTATTAAAGATGCTTATCAAAAAAATGAAAGGCAATTATTACTTCAAGTAAAAGAACAAGAAGAAACTATGCCTTATGGTCAATCCATAAATTGGTCAAAAGTAAGTGAATTGATTACTAACTCTATAGATTGGTTTAAAGCCATCGAGCTAATTAATAACTCAAGTTTCGCAGGTCAATACCCCTTGAAAACAAAGAGAAAAAGAATAAAAAAAGTAGCATTTTTATTCCTTTAAGTCACTAAATTCAAGTATCTTAAAGGCGTAATTCCAATACGCGTAACTATTCAGCCATTTTGGGCAAGAAAGGTTTTTTGTTAAAAGCAAGCTGAATATTCTCCAACACTTTTTGTTTATTTTTTTTGAGCGTTGTAATATATCCTCTAATTCTAGCAAAGTATTGTGCATGTGTTTCTGACCTAAAACAACCAGACACTTTTTGTTTCACTTTAATCATCCTTAAATCTCTTTCCGCTTGATTATTATCAAAAGGGACGTTGGGTTGTTTAATGAATTTCAGAAATAAGTATTTGTGTT
>Ga0209491_10000225_pt1 | contig 109970 bp, 76 predicted proteins | sample BON02_FD_187213 | JGI IMG/M metagenome (GOLD analysis project Ga0209491, IMG submission 187213) | Freshwater microbial communities from Lake Bonney liftoff mats and glacier meltwater in Antarctica - BON-02 (SPAdes) (version 2) | ecosystem: Environmental > Aquatic > Freshwater > Ice > Glacier... | reverse complement strand
GGCGACAAGAGGCATTGGCGTTGGCTGAACGATTGGATCTTGAGCCCCTGCCAGTGATGCCCCGGTTGTTGTTGGACGATACCACGGCGGAGGCGGTCGAAATGCAATTGGCGGCCCAAGGTGGGCGGCTGGTTGTGGCCGGTGCCGAGGGCGGGTTGTTCGACATAATGGGCGGCCGGTATGCAAGCGGTTCGGCTAACCTTGATGCGTTTCTCAAAGGCCATGCCGGTGATGATTTGCGCGTTGATCGTGTCACCCGTGAATCGGTGATCGTTGATAGGATTTGCCTGACGCTGGCCTATGCGGTTCAACCTGAAGTTTTGCGAGGCATGGTGAGTAAACGGGCGTTCCGTGGGCGTGGTCTGATTGGTCGGTTTATGTACGCGATGCCTGCGAGTCCGTTGGGTTCACGTCGAATCGATCCCGAGCCGGTGAGTGATGACATTGCCCAAGGTTATGAAAACGTCGTGCTGCGGTTGTGGGGAATCCCGGAAGGTTCTAAGGGGCCGGCGGTGTTGATCATGAGCCCACTGGCGGAGGTGCTGTTCAAGTCGTGGGCCACCGAAGTCGAGACGATGCTAGGCGATGATGGCAGGATGGCGTCGTTCACGGATTGGGGCGGGAAGCTCGTGGGACTGACTGCCCGGCTGGCCGGTGTGTTCCATTTGGTGAGCGTGATTGATGCCCCTGATCCTGTGGCGGTGCCGATCGGTGCTGACGTGATCAAGTCGGCTATCGTGCTGGCTCGGTGGGCGATCGATCATGCCGAGGCGGCTATAGGTTTGATGGCGGCCGATGATGGCTCGTTGGGTGATGCGAGCTATGTGCTGCGGTGGTTGCGTCAACGGGCGGGTGCCGATGTGAGCCGTCGTGATGTTCACGTTCACGGGCGGGCTCGGTTCGATGCTGAACCGGCCCGGTTAGATCGAGCGTTGGACGTACTTGTCGATCGTGGTTGGTTGCGTTCCGTGGGTGATGATCGTCAAAGCCCTGGCCGGCCAAGTGTTCGCTACCAATGTCACCCGAGCATTGCGAGCGGATCCGGGAAGGCCGATCGGGCTGAGGTGCCACCGTGGGAACCGGCCGAGCGTGTTTCGGGGGTGATCTAATGACGATTCACGGGGCGGAAAACCGTGCACAAAATACACAAAATGGGGCCGAGGCCGGGTTGGCGGTGGGTTCTGTGTATTTTGTGCACGATTCTGGGCGGGTGAAAACACTTTTGGCCGAGTTGCGATCGGCCGGCGTGATCCTGTCGATCGAGGGCGATCGGTTGGCGTACGATGCCCCGGCCGGCGCGATAACGGATGATCGGTGTTGCAGGATGCGAGCGGATCGTGATGGCCTGTTAGCGCTGCTGCGTCCCGAGCCTGTGGTTGATGCCGTGGCGGCCGATCCGGTTGCGGTTGCCCTGCTGATACCGTGGCCGGATACTGATAGCCCGCCATGCCCACGATGCGGCGTGAAACTGGTTCGCTTGGCTGCGTCCCCGATCATTGATGGCTGGGTGAATTTCGATTGCCCGAAGCTGGGCTGCGCTGGCGTGATGCCGGTTAACTTGAGGTAGAAGTAGATCCGTCAATTGGCGGATCGTGATGGCCTGTTTGGAGAAACGGGTAACGGCAGAAAAGTAGCTGGGCAAATTTGCCCACCTACTTTTACCCAACCACCAACCAGACACCACCGCCAACCCAAGCAACCCCAACAAGGTTCCGGCAAATTTGCCAAAACCTTTCGACACCCCCAACCCCAGAACCCAACCCCAACCCCACCCATTACCACATGTCGCACAAATGGACCCAGAAGGGGGGGGTGGTAAAAATCTGGCTGAAGTCAGACGGATGACCGTAACCGAAAGCGTGTACGTATTTCCACATAAACGAAAACCCGGATTAACTATCAATACTCCTTGGCAAATGGGTTGGTATGGAAAGCCGGCTTAACCTAGTCAGACGACGATGACGACAACCAACTACAGACTCGAGCGCGGGATTAGTGCTAACATGAACATGCCACGGCTAGGCTTAGCGGCCGAAAACCGGATACCCGATCCGGCTGCCGATGGCGTTCTTTTTCGGGTTCTCAACAACGGGAGTTGAATTTATGGCTAGTGTGACAAGATTAGATTCCGGTGGGCGTCAAGGGTTTCGGGTTCGGTTTTACTGCGACAAGCGGCGGCGGGAAATTTACATTCCGGGAACTGGGCGTAAAGTTGAGGCACTAGCCAAGACGGTTGCGGGACATTGTGATGCGTTAGTCCTGGCCCGAGGCCATAACGTGGCGGCCGATCCGGTTGCGGTTGCGTGGGCCAATGGGACCGATGGAGGTTTAAGAGACAGTCTGACCGGGTGGGGTTTGGCGGATCCTGCGAGCCCCCGGCTATCGACTGACGAGGGCCGTTTGTTGAGTCCTATTTGAAAAGCCGAACGGATTGGAAACCCAGAACGGTGGCCAATGCTAAACAGGTCAATCGATTGCTGAAAGAGTATTTCGGCGATCGTAAGCCAATGAAATCCATTACCCCCGGCGATGCTGATCGGTGGCGCCGGTGGTTGTCGTCTGATAAGAGGTTGGCTGTTTCGACGTGCTCAAAGCATGCCAAGAGAGCCAAGGCGATGTTTGCCGAGGCGGTTCGCGACCGACTGCTAATTACCAGCGCTTTCGATGGGCTCAAGGGTGGTGATGAATCAAATTCCGAGCGTCATCGTTTTATCGATCCTGGGATGATGGCAAAGGTACTTGAGGCCTGTCCTGACGCTGATTGGCGGTTGATCATTACGTTGGCGCGTTACGGTGGCCTGCGGTGCCCATCCGAAGTGTTGGGACTGCGGTGGACGGATATCGATTGGGATGCGGGCCGATTGCGGATCGAGTCATCCAAGACGGGGCTGCGGTTCTGTCCGATGTTTCCCGAGATTTTACTGGCGCTGAACGATTCGGATTGCGTTGCCAAGCAAGGGGCCGTTAATTGCGTGGCACGCTATCGGGCCAATGATAACCTGCGAACACAATTCGGCCGGATTATTGAACGAGCCGGAGTTAAGCCGTGGCCCAAGATGTTTGTTAACCTGCGATCGAGCCGAAGGACGGAGCTGCAGGAGCGATTCCCCGACCATGTGATCAATAATTGGCTCGGTCATTCCGGTGCTGTGGCGGCCAAGCATTACTTGCAAGTGACGGACGAGCATTGGGGCCGAGCGATCGATTTTGGTACCCCCACTGGTTCCCCCATCGCTAACAATCAAGGCCCATTGGTGCCAATCACAGAAACAAGAAAACCCCTAGAAAACAAGGGTTCTGATGGTTTGCGATACGCGCAAGACGGTAGCCTAATACCCCCTCAAGGACTCGAACCTTGGACCCGCTGATTAAGAGTCAGCTGCTCTAACCAACTGAGCTAAGGAGGCGTGTTTTGGTGGGCGGGAAGTGGTTGGTGTTCCAGCCTTGTTTGACCAAATTGTAATCGATTCGCTTGCCCTGGCAAGGACACTGTTTCTTCCGATTTTGTTCGCCTTGTGGTGGGTCGTTTTTCCGTTAGTACAGGTATTGCCGATTCAAGGGACTGGGGAGTCACTTTTGTCGATTTCATTCAAGTGTTTTATTTTGAAAAATGTCGATTTTTCGCTACTTTTGGGTCAGACGGATGACTCCGTCCCAGCCTGCGGGCGCTTTGCGGTTGTGCTGTGTGATCAACATAGTCAGCAAATCTTTGGCCCGATCCTGTGATGGGACCTCGTGCAATTGTCGAAAGGCTTGTTCCCAATCACCATTTTGAAAGGATTGCAAGGCTAATGCAAACGCAGCTAGGTTTTGATCAGTCAGTTCCGACAGCGACTGAGTGGGCAGCACTTCAATGATCCCGATGGGTTGGGTTAGGCCAACTGGTAGGAATTGACCTAAGGGCCGCAGACGAAAGTCGATGTGCTGCGTCTTCCCGGACCGTGCCAGTTCAGTCGTCAATTCGTCCAGGGTCTGTTTGTCGATCAGGATCGAAGTGTTTAGTTGCCGATTCATCGTTTCCAATCGCGAAGCCAAATTGACTACCGGTCCAAATGCCGTGACTTTGACTTGGTCTTGAGTGCCGATTTGGCCTGCGACGGCAAGGCCTGTCGCGATTCCCAATCCCAATTGAAAGCCGTGCAGTGGACTGTTATGATCAGATGACATTTCAGCGAATTCTTTGTGAATATTAATTGCTGCTTGACACGCTCTTAGCACTCGGTCGGGCTGAGCGATTGGCCACCCCCAAAATCCCATCGACGCATCGCCGTGGAAGTCTCCAACGACACCCCGCTGTTGCAAAATATGCCCGGTGGTCACGCCCAATGCCTGGCTGACTCGGTTGAGTAGTTGCAACAAGTCACCCGACATGCGTTCGCTGGCGGCCGAGAATCCCCGCAGATCGCAAAACATCACCGCGACTTCACATTCGCGTGGTTGAAAGACTTGGGCAGGGTCGGTGGTTTGTAATGCGTCCAATACCACAGGCGAGAAGAAAGATCTAAGTCCGGCTTGTCTGGTTTGCAAGTGTCTTAGGCTTAATAGACTGCCCAAGATGTTGGCGACCAATTCGGTAAACTTGATGTCTTCTTGCAGGCTGCTGGCAATCGTACTGGCCGAGTCTACCTGGCGCGACTTTTGTAATACTCCGCTGATGTATACTGCCAGTTTTCGGTTTTCAACAGCTGGCAGCGGTGTGACGAATGCCCAGTCGTGCGATGGGTCGATCATCGTAACGGCGGCATGCGTCTGAGGATCGTCCCAGACGTGCAAGACCGATTGTCCTTTGGAGATTGCGGCTTGGATCAAGCGTTGACTGGGCTGGAAGGCTGAATCTTGGTCAAACCGACGATCCCAGTGCAAGACGTTGACGACCGGGTTGGTCTTGGTCTTTGAGTTGCCAGGTTTATCGATCGGTGCCTCACTTCCTTCCAATGACACAACGGCGACACTGGCGGCCAACGAAACGCCACCAAAGATCACGTTGGACAGTCGTACGAATAGTTCATCATCGGTTGCCGCGCCTGTGATCAGTTCGGGTAGTTCTGTCAGAATGGCCAACCGACGTTCGGCGTCGCGAAAGCGAATTTCGTTTAAGACTTGACGACTAAAAAGCTGTTCACGGGCAGGGTCGGGCATTTGCAGGGTGGCGCCCACGGTGGACTGGGTCAGCGTAAAGGTGGTTCGCCCAATGACAAAATGTTCGCCGATGGTAAGCGAAAATTTGTCAATTTCCTGGCCCTTGAAGAAGATCGGGTTCTTGGCGTCTGGTAATTTGCTTACTAGAAGCGTTTCGCCATTCCAAGTAAGTTCGGCATGCTTGCGAGACATTAGCGAGTCCCACGGCACGGACCATTGGCAGTGTTGCCGTCCAAGGACAACTGGCAGGTCTCGTAAGATTGGCCGCCGCCAACGGTTGCTGGCGTCGTCCGATTGCGCGACTAGGTCGGCCATGGCTTAGGATCCGAGGAATGAGCGTGATGCAGTTCAAGGGTAAAATGAACATGCGTGTGACTTCTGAATCGATCGCCGATTGGTGCTGACTCGGTAACAAGGTTCTTACCCAATGTCGCCATAGTGACATCCGCCCGAGCTTGGTGCGTTGTTGAGTCTACCTAATACCTGAAAATCGGATACGGGTAAACTTGATTCAGGTAAACTTATCGCAAGCAGGCGACAAAAGGGTGGACTTGCAAATCGTGGATAAACGCCTTCGCCCCAGCGTTTAAGGAGGGCTTGGAAGCAAGACCTACAACGGGGACGCTTGACCCATGTTGCGGTAATCGCGGCTTCCTTGCATCCCACTCCGGTTCTTGCACCACTCCAGTTCTTGCACCACTCCAGTTTTTGCATCCTACCTATGTCGTGTGCATGATTACGACGGCAGCGGTTGATCGATATGTACATCCATTTGTGGAAACGGAATTGAGATACCCGCTTGATCCAGGCTAAGTTTTACCGCGCGGGTCACTCGTTCGCGAACGGCCCAATAATCTTCGGTTTTGCTCCAAGTTCGGACCGACCAATCGACGCTGCTGGTACCTAATTCCACGAGATAAACCACCGGGGCTGGTTCGCTAAGAATGCCTTCGATGCTGGCGATTGCTTCGGTCAAAACGACTTTCGTGTGATCGATGTCGGCTTGATAGCTAACGCCTACTGCCACGTCGACGCGGCGCTGCCTATGATGCGTTACGTTTTCGATGGTCGACCCAAAGATGCTTCCATTAGGTACGATGAATCTTCGATTGTCTGGCGTATCTAGCGTAGTGGTGAATAATTCTAATTCGTGAACCTTGCCGACAGTGCCATTCAATCTGACCACATCACCGACTTTGAACGGACGAAAAATCAAGAGCATGATCCCTGAGGCAAAGTTTGAAAGTGTGCCTTGAAGCGCTAAGCCGATTGCCAAACTTCCAGCACCGATCACCGCAGCCAACGAAGTCGTTTCCACGCCGAACAGATTTAGCACTGCGATGCCAGTCACCAAAAGGACTGCCCAGCGGGCCAGCTTCGCAAAAAACACGGTCAGCGTGGTATCAAATCTTGCCTTAACCAGGGCACCACGGACCATTCGGCCGACAATCCCTGCAGCAATCCAGCCAGCGAAAAGGACTATGGCAATTAGAACCAGATTTTGCGCGAACCCCAAAGTAATTTCTGGCGTAATGCCAAAGTTGCTAAGTTGGGACCAAACATCTTTAGGAATTGTCGCTGGAGGTGTCTCTGATTTCAAGGCTTCGTCTTGGATGTTCCAGGCAAGGGGAAGGTTCAATAGGTGTGTTAGTTGGAACAATGCATGAATCCTTTGGAAGGGGCAGCAAGATAAAGGAGGCTTGATGTTCAGACGATATGATGAACAACCGATTGAGCCGGCAAGGATAACAAACTGCCAAGATGTGTCCAAGCTCAAGATCTTGCTAGCATGGTTTTAACTGCCGCAGATTTCTAACAATCCGTTGGCGGTAATCGATCGGGAAGTGCCGTGGGTCGTCACCTTCAATTTCGGTATTTGATTGTAAGTGGCAAGAAACAAAAAAAGGGAGCCAATCCGAACTTCGGATGGCTCCCTTTGAAGGATCGTCTAACTTGGATCTTAGAATCCAAGCAGATTGAAGGCTGCCTCTTCGGCAACGATTGCAGGCAGGCAAGTAGAACCAAATGGTTGGTTGGTGACTGCACCTATAATCGTTGGGACACCAGCACCGTTGGTCAGACCGTCAAGTTCCAACACAAAGGAAGGAGCACCGCTGTTGTTGACCACTGTTGCATCCAGCGAGAAGACGTTGTTGCTCATTGCTAGGCAAGTTCCAGCGGCGAAGCCGTTGGTTACCAGCAAATCGCGTGTCAGCAGTTCAGCAGGGTTCAATGGGTCGTCGCCCAAGTCGTTACCCGTGATCACGTTGCCTTCAAGCAAGACGTTCAACTGTCCCGTTCCCGCTGTTGTCAAGTTCAGGCCTTGTTGAGCGTGACCCGAACTGACGTTGTTGACCATTCGCACATTTCCAGTACCGCCGTTGATGAAGATTCGCATACCGTCTTCGTGCGGCAAATCTCCCAGTCCGTTGAGGACGTTCAATGGACCCGAGTTGGTTACCGTGTTGCCTTGAACGTTTGCCAACAATCGACCAGCAAACCCACCCGATTGAGCGACGAAGCCAAAGTTGTCAAAGCCGTCGATCGTGTTGTTGGTGAACGAAGTTCGCATCAGTCCGTTGTTGCTGAACAACACGCCAGCAGCACCCAGTTGCGCTGCCGCATCATTCTGGAAGACTAAGTTATCACCCAGGAAGTCCACTTGCGAACCAGCACCGTTGTTGACAAGCAAGCCGATGGCTCCAGAGGCCGTAACCGTTGAGTTGGTCAGGTTAATCCGAGAGATCAACGCTGGATCCGTTGCTGTCAGTTCAAAGGCAAAGCCTTGCGTCGCATTGGTGACGATGATGTCATCAAGGTTCGCATTCAAGATGCCCAGGTTACCCGTTGCAGCAAAGATACCGCTTCCGGAGATGTTCTGAAGCGATACGTTGCTGATATTCGCTGTCAGCGTAGCAGCGTCTGCCGAGAACAGGTCGCCGGCGAACAGTGAGAAGCCGTTTCCAGCTGCCGCACCGTTGCCATTCATGTTCAATCGACTAGACCCATCCAACTGGTTCAGTCCTAGCAATGTATTGGTAACGGTTGCTGTGTGGACCGCACCCAAGATCGAGCGAAGGAAAATTCCGTCTTTCAAGTTGTTGGATACCGAGAAGTTATTAATGATGTCGGTGGTTAGCGAAGTTCCCAAACCGGAAGCAGTGATTTGCAGACCGTTGATGTTTTGGTCCACTTGGCTAAATTCGACCAACAAGCGTTGAGTTGCACCAGGATCGTTCAGATCCACAAAGATACCCGCCCCGCTGTTAAGCGTGTATTGGGAAATCGTTGAGGCACTCGAAGTGATCAAAGTCTGGTGCAACGGGTTGGTATTGCGAACGTTGATCAAGCTGACGCCGTTTCGGCCGTTGTTCGACATGATCGCGTCTCGGATCGCAAAGTTTCCGTCAGCGTTGCTGATACGCAAACCATCGGAAACGTTACCCGTTAGCGTAGGGGCTTGGAACAAGTAGCCTGCACCTAAGCCAGAAGAGTTGGCAAAGTCTTCAAGGTTGATGCCGTGACGCAAGTTTGCAGAGGCTGCAATCGACCCTTGAAACGCGACGGTAGCTGCGTCGTAACCATCAAAGTGAATGCCGTCTCGACCATTGTTCGAGGCGTTAATGTCCCGCAGCACAATGTCGGTGTCACTATTACCAAAGTTGGTTAGGTTGATGCCGTCTCGACCATTGTTCTGAGCAGTGATACGAATCAAGTCCGCATTGCCGGTCATGTTTTCCAGATGGATACCATCTAGAACAGCACCGTTAACATTGACATCTTCGATTCTGGCATTCGCAATCGGATTCACAAGGCCGTTGGCGAAGATACCGTGCGTCATGAACGTACCGGGTGCTGAGCCGTCAATGTTGAAGCCGCGAATGATGGTGTCGCTACCGTCGATCGTGATAGCACTTCCAGCCAAATTCGTAATCGTAGGTAAGTTCCCATCGACATCGTTCGGCAGTTGAACCGCACCGCCACCAAACAGTGGGACAATGTGTTGAATACCGTCACCCAATAGGAATTGACGATCTTGCATCACAAAGCCGGTGTCGTAACCTGTTGTGGTTCCGTCACCTTCGTAGACGAAGATGATGTCATCCGGCGAAGACACAGCTTCGGCATCGGCCAAGGAAGCAAAACGACTTTCGAATGCACCAGTGCCGCCGGCGCCAGCCGAGTTGTCTACGTGCAGTACGTTGTAAGCAGCACCCGTGTCAGGGTCGACCGCCAAAACCAACTCCTGCTTGAAGCGAACGATGTGATCGTTCCGCATCGTTGGGTCAAGGTCGTTGCCCAATCCAGAGTAAGTACCGCGATCGTTAGCACCCCAGACGTATGCCAATTGCAGAACGCCAGTCCATTCAAACATGTCATCGCGATTGATTTCGCCGCTGACACGCCAGCCATTCTTCAACTGAATTCCCGTGCGGGCTCGCACACCCGTGAAGTAGCTGACGGCTTCGGATTCATAACCGTAAGCACCAAAGTCTACGCTGCCGTTATAATTGGCAAACTGCGTTGGGCGGTTTCGGAAAGTAACGTCGTAACCGCGAAGAGCAGTGTCTAGGCCCGCTTGAAGTGCGATGCCGTTTTCGAAGAAGCTGACACCGTTCAAGCTACCTTGAGTGTAGACAGTGTCACCAAAAGGAATGTAACCGTTGGCGACGACGTCCCAGCGATCCGTCTTGATCGATGCGTTAAACGCACCTTGCCAAAATGGATGAGCGAAGCTTCCCGCTTCATCGCCATCGTAATCGATCCAACCACCCAGGGTTATGTCGGCTCCGGCTTTCTTTAACGAGAAAACACGTTCCAAACCAATATTGGCGAAAAGACCACCACTCTCCATCGAGACATGGCCTTGAGTTTCCAAGAGCCAGCGGCCGTCCAGAAAATCGTCTGCCAGGTGCGTCTTACCGCCCAAGGTGAAGTACGATCCCTGGTATCCTAAGCCGTCGCCAAGGTTGGTTTCAACCCAGACTCGACCCGGAAGCGGCAGTGATTTGCCTTCGCCGCGAAACAGTTGCAGGCTATTGCCTGCACTGCCCGTGGCACCGTTGACGAAGCCTGTTTGAGCATTCGCGTAGGACGAACCTATGCTCAATGTCGCTAGGCAGCAGAATCCAAAATTACGAAACATGGTTCTCATCGATGTCTCCCGTGCACCTTCGTAACGGGCTGAAGGGGCTCAACCACACTACAGTTGTATGACGCTATAAGCCGAAATATCGGTCTATGCCGAATAAGTGATCGACCCGTTAGAACTATATCCATGAGAAATTTCGGTACGATTCATGTAATTACTACAGCTTAACATGCACTGCTAGCGATACCGTGCGCTGGCAGTGACGCTTGCGGGCTTTTAAACTCTGGCAAACAATGACCCAAGAACTGTGCCCAGTCCACGTGCCCAGTCCACGTACCTAGTCCATGTGTCGTTCACACGCCCGGTCCATGTGCTCAGCCAAGGCGGGGCAGCCCAAGGCATTGCTCACTGAACATCAAGAGTAAAACGAAGCGGGACCGCCACTAAGTTACGGCGATTGGTGGATATCGATTAAGTTAGGGCGATGCGTTGGGGAGTCGCGGGCTTAAGATCAAGATCGATTCCGAAAGCTTCCCGTCGGGACTGTCTGCCTGGACCACGGTTTAAGACGGGAACCAATTCGGGTTGCGTTTTTCCAGGAAGGCAGCCAGGCCTTCTCGGGCGTCGTCGGTCTGTCTGGCGACCGCGGAAACCGAGATCGAAGCTCTGGCTTGGGCTATCACGTTGTTGGCAGCACCGTCGCTGAGGTGCTTTTTGGTAATCGCCAAAGCAGATGGTGAACCGCTTAAGACACTTTTGATCAGCGCTTCACATCGGCTCTCTAGTACTTCTTGGGGCGTCACGTCCAAGCACAGCCCCGTCTGGTGGGCTCGCTGTGCGGACACTCGTTCCCCGGACAATAACCATTGCCCGGCAACACCTGCACCCACTCGATAAACCAGAAACGGTGTCACCATTGCGGCAGTGATGCCGCGAACCGGTTCAGGCAAGGCAAAGAAGGTGTTTTCCGTGGCCACAATCAAATCACATGCCAGCACAATCCCGACTCCGCCCGCTAAAACTGGCCCTTGAACCTGTGCCAGGGTTGGAATCTTGAGGGTGAACAGAGTTTCTAATAACTGGCAGTAGATTTCTGAATCCAGTTGCCATTGCTGCTCCTTGTCGTCGGCTGCTGCCCGCTGCTGCATTTCACTTAGGTCCATTCCGGCGCAAAAAACGGGGCCAGACGATTGAATGACTAGCAGCCTGGCTTCGGGATCGTTTGAGACCGCTTCGACCGCTTGGACTAACTGTTGCAGCATCTGGCGAGTCAACGCGTTTCGCCGATCAGGGCGATTTAAACGCAACGTTACGACTCGAGGGTTGGATGATGGATTGCTAACCAATTCAATAAGCTGATTCATGGAGGTTGCCGTTGCAGTCGTTGCTGCAGTTGAAAGAAATCAATGGGTTAAGTGTGGATCGGCAGGGCAGTGGACAAGCAAAAAAAGCTTCAGGCTAACCGATCCAATGCACGTTTGGGCAGTTATTTTCCGGACGATGCTTACAGCCATTTGCTGATGGGATGGCCACCGGCTGCGATGGCATCGACGCGACCACTGACCGCTGGGTCTTCAACTAAAGGCGGCGCGTGGTGGGCTTTGATCCGGGCATCAATGACTAGGCTACCACGACAGCCCCAATGTTTGTAATCCGTAAACGCCAGGATACCATCAATGTCCAGGGCAGGGTTGCTACGAGTAAAAGTGACCCAAACAAAGTTGTTTTCCGTGGCCGCCGCAAACGGGCTATCGTCGCACAGAACGATCAACGGGAATTGATTGATGGCCGACCGACTGGAGAACGAATCGCAGAAATATCGCAAGCTTTGACTGGTTCGAATCCGGGCCTCAGCAGTGTTGGGAGAGTTCGCGAATTTGTCGGTCAGGGTCTGGTTAGGACCCGCGGAAGTGGATTCATGCGGTGGAGCTTGCACCATCAAGACGCCGGGCAGCGCGACGGTCGGCGAGTGGAATCCTGGCGGAAGAGAAAGGTCTGCGGGTACCTGGCCAGGCAGTTTTCGCAGCGGTTGGCCTACGGCAGCGAATACCACTTTGGAACCTTCGTTCAGGCCTTCACCCGAATAGTCCAACGTGTCGATGGTGGTGCGAGTTTGAAAGTGAAGGTCACGCGTCCAATCAATCCGCTGCAATAAGTGCTGGAAAAACGAGGTAATTTGGTGGATGTCTAACTTGGGAACGTCGCCACGATTTAGGATTAAAAGGTATTTGGCCAGCGACATTTGCCCCTGACCCAATACGGCGTTGGCTTGAGTCAACAACTCTTGCGGGCGATCTAGTTTTTGATAGGCAGTGTAGCGTTCATTTCCAATCGCCAATAAAAGAGGGTGGACCCCTGCTGCATCCACCGCGTGAACGCTGTCGATGCCTGGCAAGACCGTTGGGATTACCGATCCGGTCAATTCGTGGATCAATTCGCCAAAAGTGGTGTCCTCTTGAGGCGGTCGGCCGACTACGGTGAAAGGCCAAATTGCTCCGTCACGATGGTAAACGTTCGTGACTTTCATCAGCGGAAATTCATGCGTCAAGGAATAGTAGCCCAAGTGGTCTCCAAACGGACCTTCGGGCTTGGTTTGACTTCCGTCGATGTATCCAGAAATGCAAAAGTCAGCGTCACGGTAGATCGCGGCGCGGTCGGCCTTCAGGTCACCACGAATCATTCCAATGCGGTGGCCAGCCAACGCACCGGCAAAGCCCAATTCGCTCATGCCTTCAGGTAAAGGCATCACCGCCGCTAATGTCATCGCGGGGTTACCGCCCACAAAAATGTTGACTGGGAATCTCTGGCCGTTCGCGATTGCCTTTTGATGTTGAACACCGATGCCACGGTGGATTTGATAGTGCAGTCCGATTTCCTGATGGGTGGTGAATTGATTTCCGGCTAACTGGACCCGGTACATTCCTAGATTAGACTTGCCCAAGCCCGGTGAATTTGGGTCCTCGGAGAAGACCTGTGGTAACGTCACATACGGACCGCCGTCGTTTGGCCAAGAGATCAGGCCAGGCAATTGATCCAATGCGATCCGATTCTTCATCACGGCACCCGATCGCACGGACATCGGCAGCATTCGCCAAGCAACCAGTGGCATACGGCGATGAGCCCACGGGCTTTTAAGCGGAGCCGTCGGATCGGCTTTGACATTAATTGCGCGGCGAACATCATCGTAGGTGTCGCGAAAAATAAATCTCGCCCGTTCCAAGGTCCCAAATAGATTACTGACCATCGGGAAGCGACAGCCTAGCACGTTGGTAAACAGAACCGCGGGTCCACCCGATAGATAGACTCGTCGTTGAATTTCCGCCAATTCCAAATTCGCGGACAACGGCAAGTTGACCTCGATCAAGTGCTGGTTTTGCTTCAGGTCGTTAACACATTGTCGCAGGCTGCGATAACCCATGATGTTGCCAAAATTTCTGTGAGTCGTAAGCGAAAAAGAGCCGCAAGATTTGAAAAAGTATATCTGCTAAACGTTCAATAAAGGGGTTTCAGTAAGCTGATGCCCCGCGTCGTAAGTTGGTCGCATTAAATAAACTCTGTTTCGTAGGATCACCCGTTGGCGATTCTCTCGCAGTTGTTCTCTCAACGACGTGCGCACGGACTTTGCGAACGGGCCTTGCGCAGGACCTTAGTCTCGGCGATACCTGCGAGATTCTAGTTGTTTGTGAGATTCAAGTTGTCTTGGGCCAACGAAAATCCATGCTACGACACCAAAGGTGTCAATACCTTGGTTTCGCGATAGGTGCTGTACCACCCAGGACGACTGCCAATCCGCCGCAAATGCCGTTACAATCGGGAACTTAACCCACAGGCGAACCCAACCCACAGGCGAACCCAACCCACAGGCGAACCCAGTGCAGCAAACTCACCGCATCAAACCCAGTGCTTGCTCGCCTGTGCTGGAATCATCACGACTGGAGTCGCATGAGTTTCGAACGCCTGGTTGTTCCAGGCCTAGCGTGTTCGAGCCATTGGCATCATGACCGGTGGCATCATGACCGGCACACACTTCGAATGATGTTTGTTCGCGCGGCTTGCTTTCTGTTCATACCGTTTGCTGTTTGTTCACTCGGTTTGTTCACTCGTTGTGATCGTGACCGGGTGATCGTGACCGGGTGACCGTGACCGTGACCGGGTGCAGGCTGTCGGCAAATCCAGGGCTTGCTGGGTCGCAAGTGATCGGGTTCACCGCTCATTTATCCGAAACCTGGCCAACGAAATTAACCGATCCTATCGTGTTAGGAAACATGGCTCATTCAGCAATCAAGGTTTAGTTCTATGAAAATCAGTTTAACCAAGCAGTCTGTCTTAGAGATTCAAGCGGACGTTGTCGTCGTTGGAATTTCGGGTACCCAGAGTCTCGAGGGGGCCGCTGCTGAATTGGATAAGGCTACCGGCGGAGCCATTGGACGTCTGATCGATAGTGGTGAATTTACCGGCAAAATTTTCTCCAGTGCGACACTTTGTCCTGGCGAAAACGTTGTGGCGCCGATTGTCTTCTTGGTGGGGATGGAAGTTTCGGGCACTTCGCCTGGCCCAATTCGGATTTCTAGCCAAGTGGCTGGTTACGCCGCCAAACAGTTAGCAAAACGGCAGCGGCGTACGGTGGCATTCTTTTTGCCAACACCTTCGATGCCCGACGCAATTTGCGGAGCGATGGTAGGGTGTACTGGGCAAGATTTGTTTCGCAAAGAAAAAAATTTGTTTCCTTTTGAAGAGTTGATATTTTCCGGATGTGATCAAGCTCAATTGGAACAGGGGCGGATCTTGGGCCAGGCAACTAATTTGACTCGGCACTTGGTCAATTTGCCTGCCGCCGACTTGTATCCCGAGTCTTTTGTGACTCTGGTTCAAGAGGCATTGGAGGGTTTACCGCTAGAATTTGAGGTGTGGGATGAAAGCAAGCTACAGGAAGAGAAGTGTGGCGCCATCATTGCGGTAGGGCAAGGTTCGGATCGGCCGCCGCGTTTGATGATGATTCACTATCGCGGCGCTACCCCGAGTGATCCGGTTTTGGGTTTGGTCGGCAAGGGAGTTACCTTTGATTCGGGTGGGCTTTCATTAAAGCCAAGCGACGGCATGTTGGATATGAAGTGTGACATGACCGGCGCAGCAACAGTGGTCGGTGCACTACAAGCCATTGCTGGGATGAAGTTGCCGGTCAACGTGTCGGCTTATTGTGGCTTGGCCGAAAATATGGTGTCAGGCAATAGCTTTAAGTTGGGCGACGTTATTCGAACCCGCAGCGGTGTGACGGTCGAAGTTCACAACACGGACGCCGAAGGCAGGCTGGTTTTGGCCGACACTTTGGATGTGGCTGTTTCGCAAGGTGTTGGAAATATCATTGATTTTGCAACATTGACTGGCGCGTGCATGGTTGCCTTGGGGCGACAAGTTGCCGGGTTAATGTGCAACGAACAGAAATGGTGTGGCAAAGTGCTGAAGTCGGCGGACACCGCCGGTGATTTGGCTTGGCAGTTGCCGATGTTTTCGTTGTACAACGAACAAATTTCCTCAAACGTTGCAGACATCAAAAATGTTGGCGACGGCCGCTGGGGTGGCGCGATCACCGCCGCTAAATTCCTTGAACGATTTGTCGGTGACGTCCCTTGGGTGCATGTCGATATCGCAGGACCCTCGTTTGCGGATCGGGCCTCGAATTGGGTTGACGCGGGGGCTTCGGGATGTTTTGTGCGAACCTTAACCGTCTTGGCTGAAAATTTTGACTCGGCGGACGCTGACGCTCCGACCGTGTAGTTCCGACCGTGTAGCTCCGGACTCGTATGACCGGCCTAGTTAAATCGACCGTGTAGCCCAGGTTTTGCCGGGCTGCGCGTTGCCAGAGCTTCTCAATAATTAGATAGACTTGATTTTCAAAAGTCAGTTTGAATTTGGCCTGCGGGCTAGAATCGTCATAATCATTAGCGTTTCTTATCGACCCAGGCCACAAATCTCGCAAGTTCTCCGGCGGTTCAGAAACGACTGCACAACCCAGATGGGTTGACTATGATGAGGAGGGGTTTGTGCGGAGCCCCAGGTTCCTTGGAACGCGCCCGTTTTCCTGCCCGGTCGTCTTGCGATCCGTTTCCGTCCTTCGTGATTGCTTGGTTGGATTGAAAACCGTTGTCTTTGAAATGGATGTTCAATTTCTCGTCGGTCAATTGACGTCCTACGACCTTAATTTCCTAATGCCCCTTAACCTGAGAGCAAAGTGAATGCATTTATTCCACTACGCTAAACGTTCGCGTCCCTATTTGCCGGCGATCGTGTTGATGATCTTTGGATGCTGTTGCTTGGGCAACATTGCTCATGCCCAAGATCCTGCTGTGACCCAAGTGCAATTGGCGGGATCTCCCGCACTTAGTCCAGACGGGAAGCAATTGGTTTTCGACTACGCCGGTGATCTTTGGATCGTGAAGACCGGAGGTGGCGTGGCCCGACAATTGACCAGTAATGACGCGACGGACACTTCGGCTATTTTCTCACCTGACTCAAAGACGCTTGCGTTTGCAAGTACTCGATTTGGTAGCACTCAAGTTTGGACCGTAGACATTCGCGGCGGTATTCCACAGCAGTTGACATTTCACACCGCTGGTTGTCGTCCGGTTCAATACACTGCGGATGGTCAACAGCTTTTGATCACTTCGCGTCGTGATCACTATTGGCGTGACAATGATCGCATCTTCTTGATCGATGCCAAACAGCGTTCAGGTGAAACGATGTTGTTTGACGCCGCCGCCGAAAATGGAAGTCTGTCCGCCGATGGCAAGCAGCTGTTGTTTACTCGCGAAGGAGTCGTATGGTGGAGAAAAGGTTATCAAGGTAGCCAGTCCAGCCAATTGTGGCATTGGACCAAGACTGATGGCAACGATGTGTTTACCCAATTGAGCGATCAGCCGACGGGCGCGCGATCTCCGCTGTATGCTGCGGACGGAAAGTCATTCTATTATGTGGGCGGCCAATCAGGCGCCTTCAACTTGTATCATCGCAACATGGAATCGGGCGAGGAAAGCCAGTTGACTTCCTACGACGATGATTCAGTGGTGATGCCGTGTCTGTCTGCCGATGGCAAGACGATCGTGTACCGACATTTGTTTGATCTTTATCAATTAGACCTGACGGCCGAAATACCGATGCCCAAGAAGATTCCCCTGCGAGTGCGGACGGATCAATCTCAATTGCCTGAAGTTTATGACGTGGTAAATTCGGCCACCAGTGTCGCTTTCACCGAAGATGGTTTGGAAATCGCCTTGGTTGCCGGCGGTGATGTGTGGGTGATGGATTCTGAATTGCGTGAACCCAAGCAAGTGACCGCTACCGACGGTTGGGAACGGGATTTGGTGTGGTCCAAAGATGGTCAGACGCTGTATTTTGTTGGTGAAACTAAAGACCAATGCGATCTGTGGCAAGCCAAGCGAAGCGACGATTCAAAGTACTGGTGGCTAAATGAAGAGTTCGATTTGAAACAGATCACCCAGGATTCGGAAGTCGAAGCAGACTTACAGATTTCGCCCGACGGTAAGCATTTGTCGTATGTCAAAGGGCGGGGCGATCTAATGTTGATGGATATTTCCAGTGGGGATATCACTCGCTTTTTGGAATCATGGAACTCGCCTTCTTACGATTGGTCGCCTGACAGCAAGTGGTTGGTCTATGCCGTGTCGGACAATGATTTCAACAGTGACGTGTTTGTAAAGCCAATTGATGGTTCTGGCGAAGCCGAAAATTTGTCGATGCATCCGGATAACGACAGAAGTCCAGTGTGGTCGCCAGATGGGAAAGTGATCGCCTTCACTGGCCGTCAATTCGGCGAAGAATCCGACATCTTTTTCGTCTACTTGCAAGCGGACGTCGATCAGCAGGATAGTCGTGACCGCAAGTTAAAAGATGCCTTGGAGAAAATGGAAAAGAATCGCAAGAAAAAGGAAACGCCCAAAGCAGATGGCAAGCCCGAAAGCGAGAAGCCTGCAGCTGAAAAGCCGCAAGCCTTAGCGGTCGATCCCAAGCCAGAGGAACCTGGAAAGGCAATCGCTGAAGACAATCCAGAAGTGCCTGCACCCGATGCCAAAGCACTCGAGGAAAAAGAGGAAGCAAAATCAGATGAGGTCGTTGTTAAGATAGACTTTGAAGGGATTGGCGACCGAATTCGTCGGGTCTCGATTCCTCAAACCATGGAATCGTCACTGCTGTGGTCGGCCGATTCCAAGAAATTGGCCTTCTCGGCTTCGATTGACGGCAAGCGAGGTCTTTATACCATTTCCCCACCGGAGGAGATGACGCCCAAGTTGCTCTCAACTACGACAGGCGGTAGCGCGAAGTGGCTGAAAACAGGCAATCAGATTGTTTGGTTGGTGGCTGGTGTGCCAGCCAGTTTGACTGAGGCCGGCAAGGCTACCAGTTTTTCGTTTTCCGTTAAACATCGCTACTTGAGAAGCGCCAAGCACGCTGCCGCTTTTCAGATGGCGTGGCGAGAAATGCGGGACAATTTCTATGACGGTGCATTGAACCATCGCAATTGGAATCAAATCTATCGGAAGTACCTACCTGCCGCCGAATCGGCAGTCGACGGTGCAGCCTTTGGTGATGTTGTCAATTTAATGTTGGGTGAACTCAATGGTTCACACTTGGGGTTCAGTTCCGGCGGTCGTCCAACCGGAGGTGGCGGTGCAGCGGCAGGTCGCCAAGACTGGTCGGAGGAAACAGTCCACTTTGGTTTGCGTTTCGATGCTTCATTTAATGGGCCAGGCCTGAAAGTACGTGATGTGATCATGGGCAGCCCTGCATGGGAAGAAGGAAGTAAGATTTTGACCGGCGAAGTCGTGCTGAAGATCAACGGTAAAGAAGTGGATGCCAAGTCAGACTTGACCTTGGCGATGAACGGGCGAACTGATGACGACTGGGTCTTGCATGTCGCTGATGCCGCAGGTGAAAGCCGAGTGGTAACGATTCGTCCGGTGTCTTTCGGTGGGGCGTCAGGATTGCTATACGATCACTATGTCGACTTGCGTCAGAAGGAAGTCGCGAAGCAAACCAATGGCCGCTTCGGTTACCTGCACATTCGTGGAATGAATCAGAGTAGTTTCTACCGCTATGAACGAGAGCTGCAAAAAGTGGCAGGCGGCAAAGAGGGATTGATTATCGATGTCCGCGACAACGGTGGTGGTTCGACCGCGGATCATTTGTTGACCAGTTTAACGCAGCCACTGCACGCGTTCACGATTCCTCGTGGTGGCGGAACGGGCTACCCCGCAGACCGCATGATTTACGCTCGCTGGTACAAGCCGGTGGTTGTGCTATGCAATCAGAATAGCTTCTCGAATGCAGAAATTTTTTCGCACGCGATTAAAACCTTAGAACGAGGCAAAGTGGTGGGTGTGCCGACCGCAGGCGGAGTGATTTCTACGGGCGGGACTAGTATCATGGATATGGGCTTTCTGCGAAAACCGTTTCGGGGTTGGTACTTGTTCAATGATGGCCAGGACATGGAACTTAATGGTTGCGTCCCGCACCATGTTTTATGGCCAGTTCCCGGTCAGATGCCTCGGGCGGAAGATTGCCAGTTGGCTAAAGCGATTGAGGTCTTGACCGAAGATGTTGCCCAGTTCGCCAAGAAGCCGCTGCCTAAAGCGAGCAACGCGAGTGATCGAGGGATGTAAGAGTCGTTGGTTTCCAAAAGCAAAATTTCTTTAGTCATGCCGACGATTGAAGTGCCTGCACGGGCCTTCAGTCGGCGGCATTTTTTGTAGGCCCAGGTGCAGATGGCGGGTGACGTAAGATGGCGGGTAATGTGATGTGGCAGGTAATGTGATGTGGCGAGTGATGTGATGCCTGGCCCCGTGTTTGCTTCTGTTTTCTAAGTAAGGTGGCCGGTTTGTATGTGCCACTTGTAGGTTAGAAGCTTTGCTTTTCAGGATCGCTATCTTGGCCGGCAGCGATGCGAATCGCTTCGACCGGCAGTTCAATATCTAAACGCCGATTGTTCATGCTTCGTTTGCCTCGGTTGATTTTCGAAGCTCCATTGCCAGGTTCGAAGATGCCGATTCCCAGTTTGTCAGCGCCTTGCAGATCGGCAAACGGAATTAAAACATGATCGACCCAGATTTTTCGTTGCTTGGGTAGCCAGCGACTGCTGTTGGATTGTTTGGCATGTCGCAAAATGACGTTTTGATGATTGCAAATGTGCAAGAACCGCTCTTTGCCAGTGGGTTGATTACTCCGCCAAGCCGTTTTTAGCCTTAGTCCGTCTGGGTGTGCTTCCAGGGATACCGCGAACAGGGTCGCATCGTCGCCGAATTCGATGGCTTCTTTCCCGATGATGGAATTGGCTAGAACGTCTTTCAGTTGGGGTGTGACCAAGGATTGTTCGATCGCTTGTTGGTGGTTGCGAACTGCCGAAATCGATAGCATCAGCGCGCAGGCGACGGGTAAGCCCACGAACAGGATGCGTTTCGGTGTTTGCTGAAGCAACGCTATGGTTGCCTGTCGCCATTTTCCTTGGTAGACCTGTAAAATCCAATCCTTGGCCGGTAGTTCGACCAATCGGTACAAACACCATGAAGATAGGCCCGAGATCCCCAAGATCGAAACTAGTGACAGCCAAGTTGGCGGCTGGGTGACTCCTGCGAAGTTAACCACCCAAAGACTGATCACAATTTGATGAATCATATAGAGCGAGAAGCTGATTTCACCAAGGAATACCATTGGGCGTCGCGACAAAAGCCAAGCGACGGGACCTTTCGAGGAAGCAAAAATTGCGACAACCGCAGCAAACACGACGGTGAACGCAGAAAATCGAGTCCACGCGGTGACGACCGGACTGTTGAAATCTAGACCGGCAAATGCGTTGCCAATCCAGTGGTTGAGTAAAACGTAACTTGCGCCAAGGACTAATCCTATCGCAAGCAATTCGGCCCAGACGTCATGCCAGCCAAAGCCAACCGATGGGTTCAAGCGTTGTCGCAAGTGCGGAAGCATCCCCACACCCATTCCCGTGGCAAATTCCAGCAAGCGAAGCAATGGATTTAGGTGAACAATGCTGCGGTAGTTTAGCGAATCCGCAAAGTAGTCACTTCTGGCGCACCAATGCAGGCTGATCAGCGCCAGCAAAGTAAAAAGGGCAAGTCCAACATATTTTTTGGCAAATGCTTGAGAACCGCCCCAAAATAGAAACGGGAACATAGCATAGAAAAATAGTTCGTTCGAAATGCTCCAGCTGACACCGTTTAATGAAAACCCCCAATCGTAAGAGGGAGCCCAGGCTTGGAGCAAAAAGATATTACTAAAAAGCTGGCCCATGCCGGTTGCGGACTGCAAGTAGAACTTGGTGTTGCAAGTGCAGAGCAGTGCAATGAGCAGGCAGGTTAAATGAAGTGGCCAGATTCGTGCGACACGAGTCACCCAAAACTTTTGGAACTCCGCCTTGGTGTTCAGGCGGCCATGGTAGGCGTAAGAAAGGATGAAACCAGACAGTACAAAGAAGAAAGTTACTGCAAAATTGCCCAGCGGCAGTTCAGGGATTTGGATCCCCATTTTGTCATCGCAGTGATGGACTACAACCGCCAGTGCCGCTACGAATCGCAGGCCGGTCAGCGCATCTAATTGCCCAGGTTTGGTTGACATCCGTGTCTTCCTAAAGTTTTCGGCCTAGAGTCGACGCCTGCCAGAAGTCTCTTGGTAGGCGACAATCTTTGGCAAGGCGCTTGAGCCTGTTCATCTTAGCGCGGGTGCGCCGGACTTAATGCCATGAGCGGCGCAAGCCAGGCCAAAATGCATTAAGACGTCCCTTGTTTGGCGACGGATAGCAAAATAGGCGACTTCCACCAAGTGATATTTTTCAGTGGCACTGCTGGCAAACGGAGAGAAAATCTGGCCTGATCAACTTGCTAGCATTCGCCAATGGTTGCTAAATGTCGATCAAATCGACGACTTGCCAGTTTTTGTGCGCCGCTTGAGGGCAAGCTTATTACTGGCTTGACGAGACTGGGCTGGCGAAAAGAAATTTGCGATTCGTAGAAATTTGACCAGGAAGGGGGGCGAGCGGAATGGTGGAGGATGAATTTTATTCGTTGGAAATCGTCCTCATTGAGAACGGCTTGTTTTCACGCGGGTGCCGAACGACCGTCGTGGATGATCATAGAAACCAGTGCTCAAGCTTGCCAAGAAAGTACCCGCCGCAAGCCCTTTTGCCACTTCGCTAGTCCAGTGGTCAAGATCGCTGGACTCGCTGAATTGCAGTCGGCAACCTGAATTGCAGTCGGCAACATCGGATGAAACACAAAAATTCAAAATGTGAGATTGGGTCGGCACCAACCCAGACCCATTCGCCGCACGAACACGAGCGAGAAATCGCGTGCTCGTCATCGGTTTTGAGAAGTTGCGGTCGAAAAAGCAACGAATTGGTTTGTGATTTTAGTGCTACGACAATCCAAGATCATTAAGGGTCAGCAGGCTTTCGAAGGCAACGCCGTCTTTTTCAAAAGCTTCACGGCCACCTGCTTGGCGATCAATAATCGCGATAACTTTCGTGACATTCAGTCCAAAGTCACGAGCCGCCTTGATTGCTTTTAGGCTGCTACCGCCGCTGGTTACAACGTCTTCGATGATCACGACATTGTGCCCAGGCTGCACCGGCCCTTCCACTTGGCGTCCGGTTCCGTGCCCTTTAGCTTCCTTTCGGACAATAAAACCAAGTAGGTTTAATTGCTCCAGTCCGGCTTGATGGACAATGCCCGCAGTGATCGGATCGGCACCGATGGCCATGCCGCCAATGGCGTCAGGCAACGGCTCGGCTTTAAGTCGATCGATAAAGCCAGCGGCAACTTGGACCAGGCCTTCTGGGTGTAAGGTAAGCTTCCGGCAATCTAAATAAAATGTCGCTTTGGCGCCCGAGGCCAACGTAAAATCACCTTGGGTTACCGCCAACTGGTGAACTAACTGAATTAGTTTCTCGCGATCAAAGCTGCAGACGCTATCCACTGGCTAGCCTTTGTCGTTAAAGTGAGTAAGGGTGGTTGCCCAACCGGCAAAATGGTTGCCAGGGTTTGGACCGCAAGTTTATCACGTGTTTTGTTATTGGGTAACGCATGACGCTGTTTTAGCCATTCGTTTTAGCCATTCGTTTTGGTTCGCCAATCGGTGAGGGCAGGAGCATGAAACGGCCTAGCTCTCCTAAGTCTACAGAATTCTGCCGGCGCGTGAATCGGCAGGTGCTCTTTTGTAGGAAAGCACACGCCGTCAAATCAAAGCTAGTCCCGCCAGCGAACACCAGTGATCGGGTTGTTTTGGAAAGGGTTGACCGGGAATGCGTCTGGAAAGTTGCATCCGAAAAGTTGGCAACTTCGGCAAGGCAACTGGCACGCAATTCGATTCAAACGCAGAGCATCAACTAATTTTCCTTTAAGAACTTGATGGATCGTATGTCTATTGTCGTCATTAATGTTGATCACCTTCCGCCATTCTTACTGGGCGTTTATGGAAATTCGGTATTGCCCACGCCCGCTGTGGATTCGTTTGCCGGGCAGGCATTTTTGTTGGAATTCGCAATGTGTCGTGGCGACGTAAAGTCGATTCGGGCCTATGATCGGAAGTCATGGTTCGAAAAATTTCATAATTCTGACAGTGCCACGCTGTGGTTGACATGGGAAGCTTCGCCTGATTCCAGTGATACGAAGTTGGATTCTGATTTGCATCGAACCATCCGCTTGCCCATGTTGGCCCCTGCACAATGTGTTGAAGAATGGACCCAATCGTCACTGGCCGGGTACGTCGAATCGGTGATTGCGGCACTTGAAAGCGAAGTCGAAGATCATTTTGGGTTGGATGCAAGCAATACAAATATTTGGATCGATCTTCCATTGATGTCTGTCACTTGGGACGCGCCATTGAAGTGGCGCCAGTATCTGTCTGGCGAAGACGACCCCGAAATCATTACCGATACCGTACCACCCAGTTTTCGTCTTGTGCAAGTTGACGAAAGTGGGCCGCACAATGAATCGCTTGTCCTGAGAAATGATGACGCTTCGATTGGATTTGACCCTGATCAATTATTGGGCTTTGAACAAGCCTGCGGGGCCCAGGTCATGTTGTTGGACCATTGCTTTGAAAAATTGTTATCGCGGATCGAATCGACAGGTTGGGGCGGTCTGGCCACCATCGTGTTGACGGCAGAATCTGGATTTGCGTTAGGTGAGCATCAACAGATAGGTTGGAGCGAAGATTCGTTGCAAATCGAACAAGCCCAAGTTCCGTTCTTAGTTCGCCCCTCAGGGTATTTGGACTACCCGATCCGTGTGCCCGGCTTGCAGGCGAAGTCCGAGTGGTTGGATTTTGTAGCCGTCCAGGAGTTGACATCGTTTCACGACGGTGTCAAAGATGATGAGCAATGGTTGGAGGCATCGGGGCAGCAGTTTAGTTGGCAAGATTATTCATTGTTTGGTCACGATTTTGAAGAAGCGGTCCCTGTGGTCCGTGCGTCGGTGGACGCTTTGCCTAATCCCTATCACAGTGAATCCAGTGGGGTTGAACCCTTTGGAAAGGATGGGAGTGTTGTTGACGAAGTGGTAGTAGCGGGATCAAGCAACATTTCGTCAATGCCCACTTCAGCTGAAGTCTCGGCTGAAGTCAGTGCGGCGTTGCCTCCGCCTCGTCGAACCGCCGTGTTGACTTGGTCGGAAGATCAAGTGGCGGTGCGAACCAATAGCTGGGGATTTTTGTGGCGGCGTGACGATCAGGTTCAGTTGTATGTTCGCCCTGATGATCGTTTTGAACAGAATAATGCGGCCGACCGTCGGCAACGTTTGGTCGAACAATTTCAGTTGCGGATGTTGGATTTCTTCGCCGTTTTGGCGCCGCAGGCGGTTGTCCCCGATTGGTTGGCCAGTCACATCCATGCGGTAGAGCGATCGGTGGATTCGGGCACAATGGCGGGGGAGGAAGTCCGAGTCACAAAAGATATTGCCAAAACGTTAGAGCAATTACCCGTCGATTTTTGGATAAGTGCACGCTGAGCGAATGAAACTAGGTTTGGCTTGGGTTAGAATTGGATGTTGGCGATTGGAGTGGGTTCGAAGTGCTGGGCCTGGCAGCGATCGGCCAATAAGTTTCGGCATTGCTCGCATATTTCAGGAGAGCCCGCGTGATGGTGTTGCCCGTTGGAAGAATTTTCGCTTGGCTTGTGGTCGTGTTGTGTTCATTGCTTGTCTTGCCAGAGTGGAATTATGCTGCGATTAATTTTTTCGCCTTGCCAATTTCGCAGCAGCAAGACGAGAACGCCTTGAGTGCGGACTCGTACCCAATTCAAGGTGTCCCCAAAGGTAGTGTCGAAGGCCCGTTCGTTTTTCACAGTCAAATTTTTCCAGGCACTGTTCGCAACTATTGGGTCTACGTTCCGGCGACTTATCACCCAGAAAAAAGGCAATGTCTGTTGGTGGTCCAGGATGGAATTGGCCGCGCCAATGACTGGCGTTTGCAAACCGTGATGGATAACTTGATTCACAAAGGGGAAATGCCCAGCACGATCGGGTTGTTTGTCGATCACGGGATTGTACCTGCTGCCAATGAAGAGGCTCAGCCACGTTTTAATCGCAGTTTCGAATACGATGCGATGGGTGATCGCTACGCCAAGTTCTTAATTGATGAATTGTTGCCCCAGGTCGCCAAGAAGTACAACATTAGTGCCGATCCCAACGACCGTGCGATTGCTGGGGCAAGCAGCGGCGGCATTTGTGCATTCAATGTTGCGTGGGAACGACCCGATCAATTTCGCAGGGTGAGCAGTACAATTGGAACCTTTGTCGGCCTGCGTGGTGGCAATGAATTTCCTACGTTGGTCAGGAAGACCGAAGTCAAACCGATTCGAGTCTTTCTGCAAGACGGCAGTGACGACTTGGATATTTATGCTGGTGGTTGGTGGACGGCCAATCAATCCATGTTAGCTGCGCTGCACTGGGCCGGTTACGACGTCAAGCACGTTTGGGGAACCGGTGGTCACAATGGCAAGCAAGGCGCAGCGGTGATGCCTGACGCCATGCGGTGGCTTTGGCGAGCTTATGAGAAACCGCTGGTGGTTGACCCAGATCACGGGGCAGGGCGACGAGTGGATTTGCTACTGCCCAACCAGTCTTGGCAAGCGGTCGGTGACGGCTACCAGGCGGTTGAAGGTTTGACTCTTGGTTGGGACAGCCATCTGTTTTTCGCCGACGCCGGAACTGGGCGAATTTATAAGCGGGTCGACGGTCAGAAGCCGATTGTTTTTGCAAATTTGGATCAGGTTTCCAACTTGGCGTTCGGCGCTGATCAGAAACTGTACGCGACCTGCCCAGCAGGAATTGTTCGTTATGACGTTAACGGCAACCAAGAACCGATCGCCGCTGCTTCGAATCCAAACCACCTGCTAATGCTGGCTAACGGAAGTGGCTATTGGGCTGCTGGCAATCAGAAGAAATTGTTTGGACTTTCCAGTGACGGGACGTTCGCAACGGTGGATCAAGGGATCGATTTTCCTGCCGGATTGGCGGTTTCTGCCGACCAGACTCTGCTTTGGGTTGGGGATCGTGAGGGCAAATTTGTTTACAGTTTTCAAATTTCGGCGACGGGTGGTTTGCAATATAAACAAGAGTATGGTGACCTACATACGCCGCATGCAACCTCTCATAGTGGTGCTGCGGGTATGGCGATGGATACCGACGGTCGGCTTTACGTTGCGACGACTTTGGGCGTACAGGTCTTGGATCCATTGGGCCGGGTCAATTTGATCATCGCCAATCCGCCCGGCCAGCGAGTGTTGGACATTTGCTTTGGGGGTCCCCAAGGGCATATACTTTATGCAGCTTCGGGCAAACAAATTTATCAGCGAACATTGACTTCCAGCGGTTGTCACAGTTGGCAAACGCCTGTGAAGCCGCCCAAACCAGGGCTGTAATGTGTAGGCAGCCTGTGTAAACCGTGTGAAGGTTGATACGACACAGACGGCGAATATTAGTGTGGGCCTTCTGGTCGGATGACAATGTAGTTGGATGACAATGTGGTTGGATGATAACGATTGTGGAACTCGGCTTTGGGTTTGGCCCGGTGCCGGCACTGCAGATAGAACTTAGTTCCTTTCCAGATTAAGTGGTGAAGCTAAAAATATGAGTGTGAAATCCAAGTTGGAACTAAGGATGTTGTTGGCGTGCTTTGCCGCGTTGACGTTATCGTCCGCGTCGCCAGATTTATCGGGGCTGGCCTGTTTAGAAGCTGCAAAATTATCGGCGCAGGAGATTAAGACCGAACCGGGTTTTGAAGAAAATTGGGAATTGGATGTCGATCTTGCGTTGGCAGACGCCAAGCGGGACGGCAAGCATGTTTTTCTGGACTTTACGGGCAGTGATTGGTGTCCTCCTTGCATTCGTTTGGACAAAGAAGTTTTATCTCAAAGAGATTTCTTGACGGAAGCTGAAAAGAATTATGTCTTGGTGAAAATGGACTTTCCTCAGGATCAGGCGAGGGTCCCAGCCAAGTTGATGGAAAAGAATCAGGACTGGATGAAACGCTTGGGGGTTGAGGGCTTTCCTACGATCGTGTTGATTGACGTGGAAGGCCGTCCATTTGGTTTCCTAGGATATATGGCCGGCGGACCCAAAGAATTTCTGGCGAAAATGCAAGAGAGTTTAGCGAACAAGAGTCGTTTTGATCAATTGATGGAACAAGCAGCCGCAGCCCAAGGTGCAGATAAGGCTAAGTTGCTTGATCAGGCATTGGAGGCGATTGACCTTGAGATTGGTCAAGTTCATTACACTTCGGTGGTTGATGAAATATTGAGTTTGGATTCGGACAATAGCTTGGGTTTGCGTGAAAAATATCGTGGCGACATTGATTCAGAACAGCGGAAAGCAATTTTGGCCGATATTCTACTGATGGCCAGATTGCAGCCGCCAGCAGCAGTGTTGAAGTTTATGGATTCGGTTCGGGAAGAAATTCCGATGACGCCACAAATGGAAGCGACGTTGCTTCAGATTCGCGTGGACCTGGAGAAAAATGGTGGCGATGTCGATGCGGCATTGGTTACGTTGGATCGACTGGCTGAACTTTATTCAAGTGATGACGATGCTTGGCAGCGGACGCTGGTGCGAAAATTTTATCTAATGCTTTCTCATCGGGATGAGACCGAGGCGATTTTGATGATCGACGCTGCGATTGACCAGCGTCCAAAGGCTCCCCGATTGTTTTTGGCTCGAGGTGATTGGTTCGAAAAGCAAGGGGAAGTCGAAAAGGCGATGCTGGCCTTCGATCAGGGTTCTGCCTTATCGATTGATCAGCCCGATTTGTATTGTGAACTGATGGAAGCAAAGGCGGACGCTTTGCATGGAACTGGAGAGGTTGAGAACGCGATTAAGATCTTGGAACAGTATGCTGCCAACGAACGCTTTCCCGCAGATCTACGAGCCAAAGCACTGATCCACAAAGCAGTTTTCTTACGTGAACAAGACAAACAGCGTGCGGCTCTGTTAAGCGAGAACAAAGCGTTAGGCTTGATTGAATCGCCTAAGCAACGGGCCGAAATGGAACGCCTGATCCAACAGGTTCGTGAAGCATTCAAATAGTGTATTGGGTCCAGCGAATTTAGCTTGGCCGATTTAGGTCAGTAAACAATGACGATGTCTAGATGCATTAACATTGAAAAAAAGAAAGCCTTCGACCTGATGTTCAAGTCGAAGGCTTTTTGCTTTCTTGCTTCTTGCGCAGATGAACGCAGCCTGCTCAATTCTTTTATTCGTCCAGCAATGTTTCGATCATTTCATGAAGTGCGTCTGCGTTGGCTTGACCGCTTCCAACTTTGATCATTCGCACTTTACCAGCCTTGTCAATCAAGACAGCCTGCGGAATTCCGCTGACGCCGTATCCCGGTTTCATTTCTGATAGTTTTGGGTTGACCATGCTTCTGTGCTTCAGTTCATGGTGTGCTAAGAATTTTTCTAGCATTACCAATTCATCTTCCATCGAAATATCTTCTTTGGACCTGGAGGCTCGGGTCGCTTCGTCGTCCCAGGTGTAATTGTATTGACTGGTCACACCTAAAATGACCAAGCCTTTTTCGCCGTAGTCTTCGTTCCATTCCTTTAAGTGAGGGAAGGTTGCGATGCATGGCCCGCACCAGACCGCCCAGAAATCAAGCAGAACCACTTTGCCCTTCAGGTCATCCAATGTGACGGCATCGCCATTGACCCAAGCGGCAGCATCAAACACGGGTGCAGGTTGCCCGATCAACTGTGTCAGCTTCAGGGCGGATTCGATGCGTGGCTTCAAGGATTGAAGACTTCGCATTCCGTTTTCTACAGACTTTACGTCGGCCTCACCCGACTGAGTCATTTCGGCCTTAGATTTTTCTAGTAACTCAATCGCTTGGTCGACCATGATTTTGGCGTCTGCGGGCTTTTCTCGAAGGCTAATGCTTGCAATTCTGGACATCGTCGAAGCGTACGATGAAGCAGATTGCGTGGAGCCTAGATTATTTTCCAAATCCAACGTGACGAAGCTGACCAACTTGGCCACCATGTCATCGTTAGGCTTTCCGCCAGTGTATACCGGGAACGCCATCGTTTGCATCGCGTTGACATAAGCGGCGGTTGCAAGATTATTTTCGGCGTCTGCTAGGTATAGTTTTTCAACACGATTAAATTCGGCTTGGATTGATTCTGCGGCTGCTTCGGCACTTAGGTTTCGAGCGTTTGCTGAAAGCACATTCATGTACAAGGTCGTGTTGGAATTGATCTTGTCGCTAGAATCTTGATCGATCTTCAACGCAGCGGTCAGGTCGGCCATCAAAGGTGGGCCAAGCTCGGGTTGTCCGGTGCGGCGCGCCAGACTATCGATTTGCATGGCGGCCGAGTATCGCATCGCAAACGAACCGGCAAGCGTTGGGTTATCGGCGAAATGTTGATAGTTTTGTTGCAACAATTTTAGGGCGTCATCATAACTGCCTTTTCGGATAAACTCCGATGCTAAGAGAGATCGTCGGCTGGCCAGCCATTTCGTGCTGGGGTCTTTTGCTGCTGCGGATTCTAGAGCCGCAGCTGCCTTGTCCAATTCGTTGGCGGTGATCAAGTCGCCGACCGTCTTGGATGTGATCTCAGTCGCTTCCTGCGTGGTTGCGTCAGCCTCTTGCAGCCAGGTCGCCGCAACGGACGTGGTGGACAAATGCCCTAGGCTGCAGCCAGCAACCAGTATGGCGGGGAACAATTTGGATAGTTTCATATTGGAAATTCCTTAGATTCTCTACATAGAGCTGGAGAAACACGTGGTGGCCTCTTAGTATAGCCGTTTGGTTGGGCACTGTGCTGGTTATGCTCCGACTGCGGTATCGAAAAATTGGCCACCTTTGTGGGGTAACTGTGGGTTAACGGGCCCAGATTGTCCAGTTGGAATGGCTGCTGGGTAAGGTTTTCAAAATCGTTGGCCCACGGCAGTTGAATGCTGTAAAAATAAAATCGATCGACAATTGGAATTGTGATTAAAACTTCACGAATCCAATCCCAGGGTGTGATTGCGGTTGAATTTACCAAGATTTCCCCGCGTACCGCGGCGTCAATTCTCAAGTGCGGGCTTGAACTTTCGATTGCGCGCAAGTCGAATCTTGCGATAGATTCGCAGAACGGAACGTAAGGCCGGTCGCCATTTGTGAACGTTGCCTTATTCCAGGCGAGGTCTAGATTCGTGTTGTTTTCAGGAAAAGGATTCTAGCGACCATGCCACCAAGAATGTCGCGTTGGTTTCTAGTTATTGGAAGCGCCGTGTTTTTCACCGGTGCGATCCTACTGGGTTGGAACGCCAATGCGTGGCAGTGGACTTTCTGGCTATTGGCATGCATGGTGTTGACGTTTTCGCTTCACCGAATGTGTGAGTCGTTGTTTTATCCATTGAGCCGATTTCAATCGATGGTCAATCGGGTAGCCGCGGGCGACTATACCAGTTTGTTGGGTGTTCATGGATTTGGAATGCCGTGGAACGGATTGGCGGAAGAATTTGATTCAATGCGAGTGTCGCTCCGCAACCGCGAAGGTCGGCTGCGAGATACGAATCAGCGAATGGAGAGCGTGCTTAGTAGCATGATCGAAGGTGTCTTGGCCGTTGATGGCGAAGAAAAAATCATCCTCTTCAATCGCGAAGCCAAGAGAATGTTGGCAGTGACTCAGGTGGACGTGATTGGTCGTTCGCTGCGAGAATTGGTGCGGATTCCCGAATTGAATCAAGCGGTAGCGTTGGCGATCTTGAAGCAAGGTACCGTGCAAAGCGAATTTACGACTTCGCGAACTCCGCGTCGAGTCTTAAGTCTTAGGGCGACGCCCTTGCCTGCGGATTTTGCAGAAGGTTTGACGATCGTGCTGGAAGATGTCACGGAACTTCGGCACTTGGAGAATCTTCGGCGAGACTTTGTGGCGAACGTGTCTCATGAATTGAAGACTCCGTTGACGGCTATCAAAGCGTATGCCGAGACACTGCGTCTGGGTGCGGTTAACGACCCGGAGAATTGCATCAGCTTTATCGAGCAAATCGAGACTCAGTCGGAACGCTTGCACCAATTGATTCTGGATCTGATCCGATTGGCTCAAGTGGAAGCCGGCGAAACAGCGTTTGAAATCATGGATGTGGACGTCTGTAAAATCTGTACCGACAGCGCCGACTTGTTGAAAGACGAAGCCGAGCAACGAACGGTCCGTGTGTCATTGGAAATTACGGAATCGGCATTGCTGGCCAAAGCAGATGCCGAAGGTGTTCGAACCATTGTCGATAACCTGCTGGCCAACGCCATTCGTTACACGCAAGCTGATGGGAATGTTACTTTGCGATGCATGTCACAGCCTGGGTGGGTGATTATTGAAGTTCAGGATACAGGCATTGGGATTGCCGCCGAGCACACCGAGCGGGTTTTCGAGCGGTTCTACCGAGCGGACAAGGCTCGGTCCCGGGATGTGGGTGGAACCGGGCTTGGATTATCGATTGTTAAGCACTTGACACAGTCCTTTGGAGGGGGTGTCGAGCTGAAGAGTGAGCTAGGCAAAGGGTCGCTTTTTCGGGTTAGATTGCCCCTGCAAAGCCGGGATTAGCCGAAATTTCACTTAAACTTAAACTAAAGGGTCGTTCTTAACCTTTTCTTAACCTTTTCTTCATTTTGTCTAGTTATCTTTCTGTTCTATTGGCGTTAGATTTGTGAAAGTGTTCCAGTAGATGAGACCCACTTTGGTCCGTTTGCGGTCAACTAAATTTCGGAGTGTGATTCCCATATGCAACGTTTTTCAGTCACTTTTGGGCTTTTGGCTCTTGGTTTGTTTTTCATTACCGGTTGTCAAGACAAGTCTGCGGTCACAACACCGGTGGCGGGTTCGGATCTTAAGGGGAAGATTCTGATTGATGGCAGTAGTACCGTCAAGCCGATCGGTGAGGCGGTCGCTAATCGGTTCAATAAACTGCATCCTGGAGTGTCGGTTGATGTCGGTGGCCGTGGCACTGGAAATGGTTTCAAGCTTTTCGAAAACAAAGAAACCGACATTTCCGAGGCATCACGTCCGGTAAAGCCAAGTGAACTAGAAAAGTTGAAGGCGGCTGGTATTTCGTTTTTGGAGTTACCGGTTGCTTATGATGGTCTTACGATTGTGATTCATCCAGAAAACGACTGGGTTCAGCAACTAACCATCGATCAGCTGAAGCAAATTTTCTTAAAGGCAGACAACGCCACCACTTGGAAAGATGTGGATGCAAATTGGCCTGAAGAACAGATTAAATTGTTTGCCCCTGGCACCGGATCTGGTACTTACGATTACTTTAAGGAAGTGGTCGGCGAAGATATTCGCGAAGACATGAGCTTCAATGAAGACGACAACGCGTTGGTGGTTGGCGTTGCTGGAAACAAGTACTCCATTGGGTTCTTTGGCGTCGCTTATTTCAATGAAAATCGTGAAAAATTGCAGGCCGTGCCGATCTTTAACCCTGAGTTAGAGAAGGCCTTTTTGCCCGAAAAAGAGAACATTGAAAATAATAATTACGCTCCGTTTAGTCGCCCGTTGTTTGTCTACGTTAGCACCGAATCGCTGAAGCGAAGTGAAATGCAGGCGTTTGTAAGCTTCTACATCGAAGAGGTTTCCGGTTTGGTTGAAAACGTGGGCTATGTCAAGTTGCCAGATTCGATCATGGAACGTGCTCAAATTTTATTGGATGATCCAGAAGCGTCTGCAGGAACTTGCTTTGTTGACGCCCAAGGCAACAGTCGCAAGGGCAGGTTGGACGAACTTTTCAATGATGCAAATCGCATCAAGTAACCTTCAGTTGTTTCGTTATGTGGCGGCAAGTATGGTGGTAACCAGGCTTGCCGTTCTTCCCCAAAGCACAGTCTCTTTCTGTGACCATTTAAGTACTGCTAAGCAGTAGAGTTTCATCTGTGAACGAACGGATAACCTTGCCGACGGCATTGACTGATAAGCGATTCAAGTCGACTTCCACAAGTCGGCTTTCTGAACGATTGATGGTCGCGCTCTTGGGTGGTTTTGCTTTTTTGACGATCGCGATTTCTGCTGCGATCGTTTTCATGCTTGTCAGTGAAAGCTGGAATTTCTTTTCTAGCGACTATGTCAAATTTTCTGATTTCTTTTTTGGCACTCGATGGACGCCGTTGCAGGTCACGGACATTGAACGGGTCGAGTTTGGGATTTGGCCTTTGCTGTCAGGGACGATCCGAGTCACCGCCATTGCGATGCTGATTGCGTTGCCTTTGGGACTGATGACGGCTATTTATCTCAGCGAATACGCATCGCGTCCGGTGCGGGCTGTTTTGAAGCCTGTTTTAGAAATATTGGCGGGCGTGCCCACCGTGGTTTTCGGCTACTTTGCAATCTTGTTGATTAGTCCTTCTTTACAATTGATTTCTCCCAGTTTCGATACCTTCAACGCGACCAGTGCGGGTATTGCGGTTGGGATTCTTTGCTTGCCGATGGTGTGTTCCTTGTCCGAGGATGCGTTATCCGCGGTGCCTCGGTCTCTACGCGAAGGCGTTTATGGACTGGGTGGGACTCGTTTGGATACATCGTTGAAGGTGGTGGTCCCGGCGGCGATGTCGGGAATCGTTTCCGCCTTTTTGTTAGCGTTCTCGCGAGCGATTGGTGAAACGATGGTGGTTGCGTTGGCGGCGGGAACGTTGGCAAATTTTTCGTTTGATCCGCGTCAGCAGTCGCAAACGATGACGGGGTTTATTGTGGAAATGTTGAAGAGTGAATTGGAATACGGCACCGTCCAGTATTACAGTTTGTTCGGCGTGGCAATAACGTTGTTTGCGATTACGTTTGTCATGACTTTGATGGGGCAGTACGTGCGACGTCGCTATCAGGAGTCGTACCAATGAGCGAACTGCCAAAGGCGATTGCCAACATCGATGTCAATGCAGAATTGAGTTTGGCTAAGCGGAGACATGGCTACAGTTGGTGGTTCAACTTGCTGTGCCTTTCGATTGCTTCATTAAGTGTTGTGGTGCTGGTGTTACTGTTGGTGTCGATTGGGTACCAGGGGCTGGGCAGCATTGACGCGACGTTCCTGACTGCTTCGCACGACCCCGAGGATCCATCAAAAGCGGGCATGTCTCCTGCGATTATCGGGTCGGTCTTGGTATGCGTTTTGTGTGCTTTGACGGCTTTGCCGGTTGGCATTGGCAGTGCGATCTTCTTAGAAGAATTTAAGCCAACCAATCGTTATCTGAAATTAATGCACGGCTTTGTGCAGTTGAACATTTCGAATCTGGCGGGTGTTCCGTCGATCGTTTACGGACTCCTGGGACTGACGTTATTTGTCTACATGTTCCAGGTGTTTGGCAAATTGGAACAGAACGCGGTTTCAGGTGTCGACTTTTGGGGCGTGCGGCGTTACTACCAGTTGTTAAGCTTGGATCAATCTTCGACGGTGCTGGTCCCAATGGTTGATTCCAAGCAAACCACCTATAAGGTTACCCAGTCGATTGCTGGGTTTAATGGGAAGGAACAGCCGATTCAGATTCAGGTCTGGCGCCGTGGAGAAGCGAAGCCGACGGATCCCGAAGTTCTGTCCAGGACGGTTCGTGAAAATGCGAGTGGCGGTCTGTTGGAAATATATTCCTGGTATTACTTCCGCCTTCCTTTTGGTTCTAGCTTCTTGGCTGCCGGCCTAACGCTGGCCTTGGTCATCTTGCCGATCATTGTGATTTCGTCCCAAGAGGCGTTGCGAGCGGTACCTCCGTCGTTGCGCGAAGCAGCATTGGGGTTGGGGTCGACTCAGTGGCAAACCGTGCGAGGCGTTACGTTGCCTGCGGCATTGCCAGGCGTGATGACGGGTGCGATTTTGGCGATGGGGCGAGCGATCGGGGAAGCGGCACCGATTTTTGTTGTGTTGGGTGGAAACATTGGCAAGCGGACGGGCCCCGAACACTTGATGGACAGTTGTGTAACGATGCCGATCCTGATTTTTGGCTGGGCCGAAAACCCGGTGGAAAGTTATCGGGAATTGGCGGCAGGTGCCATCATTGTACTGTTGGTCATTTTATTGCTGATGAATTCAGTGGCCGTTTATCTACGGCAGCGAATGAATCAACTGAGTGGGTAATGCTTAGTTGTTGTTATGAGGTTGAACCTGCCGATTGTGGGGCAAGGAATGGGCAGGTTTGGCTAGTCATAGCGGGCCGTTGGTTTGGATGTCATGAATACCGAGTCTAAGAAAGAAACTACCGTGTCTCAGACGGACGATGAAAACCAAAGCGAGTCCACAGTCGTCGACTCTGTCGACGTTGCTGGACGTTCGATTGTGGCCAAAGAGGCGAGGACCCAAGAGGGAAAGATTCAAGTGGCAACAGAGGATTCTGGCAATAATTTGGGTTCGGACTCTTGTATCCAGGTAGCGGGTTTGGACGCGTGGTACAGCGATTTTCAAGCCCTAAATGACATTAATATTGAAATCAAACGAAATCAGGTAACCTCGTTTATTGGTCCAAGCGGATGCGGGAAAAGCACGCTGCTGAAATGGATCAATCGGATGAATGATATTGTGCCAGGCGCCAGGGCGACCGGTGTTCTAAAGATGGGCGACTTGGATGTTCTGTCGCCTAATACCGACGTGGTGTCGTTGCGACGAAAGATCGGGATTGTCTTTCAAAAGCCTAATCCATTTCCCAAATCGATTTACGATAACGTGGCGTTCGGGCCCAGGTTGCACTTTAAAATCTCGAATTCAGAGATGGATGAATTGGTGGAGTGGTCGTTGCGAAAAGCGGCGTTGTGGAACGAAGTTAAGGATCGATTGCGAAAGTCGGCATTAGGGCTCAGCGGTGGCCAGCAACAACGTCTTTGTATCGCAAGGGCGATCGCAGTTGGACCCGAAGTCTTGTTGATGGACGAACCTTGTTCCGCTTTAGACCCTGGAAGTACCGCGAAGATCGAAGATCTGATTTATGAACTTCGCCAGCAATACACGATCGTGATCGTGACTCACAACATGCAACAGGCATCTCGTTGCAGTGATTACACCATGTTCTTTTATCAAGGGCAGGTTGTCGAAACCAACGCCACAAAGGAACTGTTTACTCGCCCCAAAAATAAACAAACCGAAGATTACGTGACCGGTAAATACGGCTAATAGGAAAACTGACGTCCATGTCGAAACACTTTATTCGTGATTTTAATTTGATTCATCAACAGTTGTTGGAACTGTTTGGTGTCGTAGAAAAAATGGTCAATGATTCGGTCAGCTCTTTTTGTGAACGACGATTCGAATTGGCCGGTGACGTCGTTGAACAAGATTCTAATGTGGATCAATCCGAAGTGTTGATCGAAGAGAACTGCTTGAAGACTTTGGCTTTGTATCAGCCGGTGGCCGTCGAACTTCGGCGGTTGACGACCATGATGAAAATCAATGGCGAATTGGAACGCATTGCGGACCTGGCATGCAATATCGCCGAGCGAGCGTTAGCGATCCGGGACTGTGCGCCTTATCAAGCGCCCGTGCGGTTGCCGATGATGGCTGAAATGGGCATTAGTTTAGTGGCGAAGAGTTTGGATTCGTTCGTGAACTTGGATACCAAGATGGCTCGTGAGGTCATTGAAGCAGATCTGCAGGTAGACGAACTTTGTCGACAAATTATTGCTGAATTGGTTAGTCGGATGAAAGAAGATTCGGCGGCAGTGGAAGCTTCGTTGAATTGTTTTTCTGTTTCCAAACATTTGGAACGGATTGGTGATCACGCAGCGAATATCGCCGAGGATGTTATTTATTTGGTCGAAGGCGAAATTATTCGCCATCAACACGTTTAAGTTTGATCATTGACAAGAGGCAACACGATATGTCACGACACAAGATCTTAGTGGTAGAAGATGATCGTTCCTTGGCAGATGTGGTCCGCTATAACTTGCAGCAGGCGGGCTATGAAGTTTTTTGGGCGTATGACGGGCAGGATGGACTGACCCAGGCCCAGTTACAATTGCCCGATTTGATTGTGTTAGATGTGATGCTGCCGGTGATGGACGGACTGGAAGTTTGCCGTCGCCTACGTTCCAGCCAACAGACCAAAGACGTGTTGGTGCTGATGTTGACCGCCAAAGGCGAGGAGACCGATCATTTGGTTGGGTTTTCTGTTGGTGCCGACGATTACGTAGTCAAGCCCTATAGCGTAAAAGTGCTGTTGGAACGTGTGCGGGCGTTAATCCGTCGTCGAGATCGTCAGGGCGTTAGCAGTGAAGTGATCAGTAGCAACGGAATCGTAATCGATCGAATGAAGCATAACGTGACGCTGAACAGTCAGCCAATGGATTTAACCCCAAGTGAATTTCGTCTGTTAGAAACGTTGATGCGGCAACCCGGACGAGCGTTCGATCGGTCGGAACTAATTGATTCGGCGTTAGGTGCTGACACGTTAGTGTTAGAACGCACGATTGACGTCCATGTGCGTGCACTACGCAAAAAGTTGGGTGAAGCTGCCGATCTGATTCAGACAGTTCGCGGTGTCGGCTATCGCTTTCGCGACGAATCGAAAAGTTCCAACACCTACGCTTAATACCAATAACCAGACACGCCTGCAATCGCCACCCAACGCCGTTTAACGTCGCTTGTACTCAATAGCGTGTAGCGTTGACCGAAGGAAAGAATTGGAATAGGTGGCAGATCAGGCGAACTATCGCAATCGCAACTTCAAAACGCGTAAGCTAGGGACGGAACTTCCGGAATTGATTGCCAACGACGTCGTTGGCTTGGCCGTTCTTGATCCTATCTGGTGCCGATCATCATCGGCCAATCGTACCCTCTGCTAATGCGTTGGGCATCTATTTGGTTTTCGTATGTACTTGGTTTGGACATCCGGATTTCAGCCTGCTTATTCAATCAGGGCGATTCCGTCTGCCAGTGACTGTCCAATTCGCACTCGGCAGTTGCTACCTTCGATTTGAATAATGGCAAGATCGTCTTCCAGTCGCAGTACTTTGGCCGCCAAAACGCCTTGCTGGAAAGTCTGGCCTTGGTCAATGATTTGCGTTCTTGCTGGGTTTGCGACGCGAAACCAAGCTTGCTTGGTACCGGTTGAATCTTGAGTGATGGCGGATAAAGTAATCCCGGCCGCGATCTTCATTCCGCCGCCTGCGGCAAACACATTCCGTTTTACAATTTGGTCCCATGGTTTTTCGTTCACTGCGGCAGTCGGCAAGGTAACGTTAGCCGGTGAAGCGTCTGTGTTAGCCTCACTAGTTTGGGGATCTGCCACTGGATTGACTGGATCGTTTGGTGCTGGTTGAGTTTCTGAGGCTAAATCAACGGTCTGGACCTTTGTTAAAGCATCGTCGGCACCGCTTTCCAGAACTTTAGTGTTTTCTGCTGCTGCGATTGTTGGGTCAAGCAGGGCATTGACTGGCGGTGGCATGGGGGAATCAGCTGGATTAGTTTGGGTTTGGGCAGAAGCACTTACCAATAAGTGATCGTTTGCCAAGATTTGCCCAGGCAAGTTTTCCAGTTCGGTTGCTGAGCGAAGCGACATCGCCACTGCCGTAATCGAGAAGTTAACCGCTTGTCCTCCATTGATGGGGGTCAAATTTATGGATTCGATTTGATGCAGTAGGTCAGTCGAATAGAATTCGCTTAGTAGTTGGGTGGTTTGATTAAGGGTAGCGTTGCCTCGGACGGTAACCACGAATTCATGGATATCGGGCGGCGAATTTTTCTCGGGTTTTTTGGAAAGGAAGCGAGCCTTAGCCTGGCTAACGTCCACCGAAGGGTTGATGATTCGGTGCTTCGTGACCAGTTGCCACCACCAAGATTGATAACCTTGTCTGGCGAAGTCCGTTTTGGCGGGTAGGCTACGATCTTCGATTTCGGCAAGATTTTGAACCGATTTCTTGGCTTTAAGCAGTTGGGTTTGAATCTCGGATCTTTGCTTTTCCAGCGAGGCTTTGGTTTCGGCTTGTTTGGCAAAGGGTGCTTCAACCCACTGGCGATAAAGTGCATCGCCGCCAAAACCTAGTCCTGTAAGTAGCAATAGGCCCAGCAGTATTGGTTTGCGATCCATGATTTAAGAACTCGAGTGAAATAGTGTCGGGCGAAACCGTCGGCATCCATGATTCGAATGGGTCTACGGTTTGGAGGGTGCGGGGAGTTTTTCTTTGGGTGACGCTGAAGTTTTCAAGGTAGGGGTTTGGGCAGAGTCGCTTTGGGGGGCTGCACTTTTTGCTTTAGCTTCAGTTGGCGCCTCGGTCAATGCTTCCGCCACTCCACCGGGAGCCAGTAGAACGGTTTCTAGGCGAATCGGGAAATCTCGATCTTGGGTCTCGAATAGGCGTCGGATTTGCAACTTTAGTTCACTGTCTCGGATGGTGTCATCGATCTGCTGGACGACTTGAAGGTCGCGAACATGGATTTGCATCGAAATGCTGGCGCCTGCCGCGGTTTTGGTCCCATTAAACTGCCGAATGACGGCTTGGTCGCCAGAAGGAAGTTTTTCCGTTAACGACTGTAATTGCTGCAACCAGTGTACCCGCTGTTTTTCCCACTGCTGGACGAAATCAACCACGGCAGCCTTGGGAGCCGTTCGGTCGAGTAATTCTTTCTTTTTCTTCGCATCGGAAACGATCTTCGTCATTGAAGTGTAGTTGACCGAATACTGATGATACTTCGAATACCCGAAATAGCCGACGGCAAATAATATCACCGCAGTCACCAAAGCAATGCGACGAAGCATGCTGGCTGGCTGCACTGGAGTCTTAGGGTTAAGCAGGTCCAATACCGCTGCAGTGGGTGATTGAACATGTAGTAATAAAGTCCCAAGCATCGGCGTGATGCAGTTGTTACCTTCGGGGTGTGGTTCTTTCGATGCCGGGTCTTGATCTTGTTGCCAAAAATCACGGAAATCAAAAGCCTCCATTTCGAAGGGATCCATTCGAACTGCGTCGATATCCAAATCCAGTTTTAGCTGGATTATCGTTTGCGTTGCGATCGCTTGATTGGCAATCACAATAGCGTTAGTTAGCGTTTCATCCAAATCATCCAAATCATAAGTCCCAATCGACAGTCGGATTTCGGACATCAATTGTTTAGCAACTTCGTCTGCCACTTCGGGATGCTGTAGGTTCAAGCTGCGAATGAAATGGGGTTGCCGATCGTGCAGCAAAATCAAATCAGCCTGCCGACCGTAAACCGCAATTAGCAAACAAGTGCCCTGCAACTGTTGTTGTGATAGGGTCGAGATTAGTTCTATGGTTGCTAAAGGCCGAACCGAAATATTTTCCAGACGCAATTGTTGTTGACTTGCTGCCTGATTCCATCGTCCAATTTCATCGACATCCAACCAGGCTACGTAGGTCAATTGGTCATCGTCAGCGGGTATGGATGCGAAATCGATTGAAAACGCAGTCGGTTCAATCTTTTCATCAATCGATAGTTGGTTTTGCACCGCTTCAGAAAATTCGACACCTTCGATCTTGGGCAATCGCAACGCACAAAATTCAACTTCCGGACGATTAACGCAAAGGACTAATCGGCGTCCCGCTAAACGAATGGATTCGGCCCTGAGACTTGCCAATCCATCACTCAAAACCCACGACCAAGATGAGGGTCCTAAATTGGAACTTGAAGAATCGGCAGCATCGTTGTCAGCGATTTCACGCGAAACGCTTCCGCAATGTTCCAATGCCCATTGTTGGCCAACGGGTTTTGCTAAAAGGTAATCAAAACCGGTGTCGCTTAACTGCACGACCACCGCAGGCATTGGCTTCAATGCTGTGGTGCGATACGGATTTTTTTTTGTACGGGAGGTAAAACCAAACATGATTAACGTTCAAACGCTTGTGGGCAGGAGGTGGGCCTAGGAGCACAGGTTGAGCAGGAAAGTCGTCGGGCAGTTCACCAGGCGCAATCGGTGTCGCGGCCCTATCGTTGCGGCCCTCTTGGGCCATCATTGCTTCTGAACCTCATTGGATTTTCAGTGCAATGTCTTGCGCTGCAAAAAATCTCCACTGGGCCGTCAACCGTTACTAACTGCGGGGTAAGGGCTGAAGGAACAGGTTGACGTTCCAATCAGGTGGTAAGGAGGGGTAGGGGTTATCACGATCGGCGTTACGGAGTCAGGCACGAATTGAAGCAAGTGCAAATTGAAGTGAGTGCAAAGCGACCACTTCATCGATTTCAAAACGCTCCCAAGGCTTGATCGCTGGGGGTGCTGGATCCCGTACCGTTGGACGCGGTTTCAGCCAAGCGATCAACGATTGCTTGCATCACAGGGCGAGGCAACAACATCTTTCGATAGTATAGTTGCCGAGCCTGGGAATCGGAACCATCAACAATGATTCTGCTGACTTGTGGTGTGCGAAAATTTCCAGAATGCGAAAAAATGCACGCTGAAACGGCATTGCCGGTTTCGGTTAGTTGCGGCTGCAAGAGTTTCCATTGCGATTTAGACAGCTTTTGCTGCTGGTACCAGCGGGCAAATGTGTTTGTCATCGTCGCTGTTGTGAAGTTGGCAACTTCGGTCGATGCCTCTAGGTCCATGGGAAAAACACTGTCCGGGCTACTGTTTTCACTAGACCGACCACCAAGCAGCCTTGCGGTTTCTTCGGTCAATCCTGGTAGGGAGCTTACGAGCAGTTTATCCGCCGTTGGCCAATGCAATTGGCCAATAATCTTTGGCTGGGCTACGGTTGTAATGCGATCGAGTAAGTTTTGGACTTGTTCTGCAAATTCGTTCTGTTGAGTGTTGGAGTCCAAGGGCGAATTGACAATCAATGTCGTCTTTTCATCTTGGGGGATTTCAATGTGCGAATCGACCAAGTCAATGATCGACTTCAGTGGTGTGCCAGCGGCGGTGGATAGATCAACGGTAATGTTTTCGATACTCTGCAAGGGGCGTTCTATACTGGATTGGGCGACGATCCCATCGGAAACGCCGTATTGCCGAGCCAGGCAAATGTAATTGGCAATGTTTGGACCAAGTGTTTGAGTCAATTTGGACTGCAAATTCTGCAGCGTTTCCAAGTTAACTACGATCCGTGGTTGTCCATTTTTGTCGACGTTTCTTGCGACCGAACAGACCGTCAAGTTTTGCCACAGGCCCAATGCGGTGTTCTGCAAATTGGACGAATCTTGTGTCTCTTGCGAAAGAGGGTCGATTGATTGCGTGATGTCGTCGAGTTGCGTTTTTGACAACGCTTGCAGAGAAGTTCGCTCTCCGTCGCTGCTTTGAACTTTAGGCAGGCTCATTACAAAATGTTGGCCATAAAATACTTGTGGGGTAATGCCAGGCACCAGTAGCAGTTCGTCCAAGAATGAAGGCACTCGATTCGGTGGTGCATAGGGAAGCCCAAGCTGTTGGTAATCGTTTGCCTCGGCTCCAAATGGACGAGTGATCTGATCAGAATCAATCCAATCTAAGATTCGATCGGCTAATTGTGGGGACACTCCACAGAGTTTTTGCAAGATCGGACTGGCCGGTTGGCCTTGGGCTTCCCATCGCAATAGAATCCCTAAATGCAATTTACTGGATTCATTGGTAAGCCCAAATCTGATTGGATATCTCTGGTCGGAAGTGGCATTCGAAAAAGTGTTTGTCGCAGCTGAGCCCGCGTAGACATCTTGACCTTGCGAATCAAGGTCGGAAGTTGCTATGAATTCAAACAATGCGAAGCCTGGCGACTGTAGGTCAAAATCCGTTAGTGATGTTGATTCCGAACCCAAAGCATCAGTAGCTTGCCCTCCATCAAACCCGTCTGTTGTCGAAGGCCCGTCTGTTGTCGAAGGCCCGTCTGTTGTCGAAGGAAAGTCGCTACTAAGCGAAGTCGACATACCAGGGGAAGCAATCGCGTTTGACGTCGCCGAAGTGGCATCCAATGCGTCTAAACTTTGGATAAAGATCGCGGGGTTGTTTTGAAGACCACCCAGGGCATTTTGTTGGGTGGGCGTTAATGCTGCGATGCTTAAAGCGACTGCGACGCCTGATTCATTGGCCAGTTTGCCTTGGTATTGTTCGGCAATCGCTTTGGATGAATGGTTACTTTGCTGCATTAACAAAGCGAACGAAAGCCCAGCCGTGGTTAGCAAGGCAACCACGATTACCACCAAAATCAAAGCGATACCCGATCGCAGGTGGGGCATCGAATTGGGCATCGAATCGACGCAGTCACTGCGACGCGCAAAGCGAAAGTCGGGCCAAGTTGCGGGGCGGCATTCAGGCATTTGAGGTCGGGTCATGGACGCTGACTTCCTGCAGGCACGGCACTGCGAAGCGAAAGTTGATTGCCCAATGCATCACCTTCGATCGCATTATCAGGCGCAACCGAATCGGAGTTATCAAAATCAAGGCTTGTTGATTGAACGTTCGATTGGAAAACGTACATCGCGACGTAGTTGAATTCCAATGGTTCCATTCCCATTTGCCCGGTCGCCTGCTCCCAATCTTGGGCCAGCGGTCCCAAATCATCCAAGGCATCGTTTAACGATTCCAGTTGATTTTCAGTGGACTGGGTCGCTTGACTGTCGGCAAAACCTCCGACCACGGGGCAATGCCGTGGATCAACGTTGTACTGGAATCTTACCGCATCGGGTTGAAAGCGTTCGCCCGTGGCGGAGAAGGTGTCCTGCCAATTGCCATCCACCAGATATTCAAGTTTTCCATCCACCACTTCGGGTAACCAATCAACCGTGGGCTGTCTGTCATTGGTCAACAGGCGAACCTGTGATTGACTTGAATTTTCGTTGATCGGTAGTTGATCTTCGTCAGGCGATTGGACAATGTCCAGATCCGATGCCGCAGAAGATCGAGCGGAGCCGGCATTTTCGTGGAACCGAAAGTAAGATGAATCTTTTCGTCCCAGTATTTTTGCCAGCCACTGGTTCCGTCGGTCGGTAGTGCTATCGGTTGATGCGTCGGAAGTATCGCTGCCCTGTGGTTGATTATCGGTTTCGCGTGGCCAAGTCCAATCGCAAACAATTCGCACCAGCCAGCGTTTGGCATTGACTGAATCCGAAGAGTCAGGGAACTGAAATTCTGAACGCCGGGAATTGGTGGGGTCCATTGGTGGGTTTCCCGACGATTCGCTGCTTCCTTGGGGCGTCAGTTCTGAATTTCCGAATTGGATTCCGCTCAACTCTTGAATCTCCTGTTCGCTAAGCCAAGCGTACATGATGCGTTCAAACGGCGTCGGAGCGGTCGTTTGGGTGGATAGGTAACCGTTGCCAGTGAGGTCGCTGAGCGACGAATCGCTGGCAAAGTCAGAGTTCACTTGCCCGGTAGGGGCGCCGGTTGCATCGTTTTGCAGCGATGTCGAAAATGCCGGAAGCTGATAACTGTCGCGGTGGACATCGATCAACAGCCAATCGGAACCCCCTTGGAATTGGAATTCCGTTTGGAAAACGGGACGGTTTGAACTCAAGTTGAAACTGGAGTTGCCAAAATCAACGCTATCACCTGTGGGGATTTCCGAATCCGGTTCACTGTTGGTCGAGTTGATCGGAGGTTGGATTTGGATTGGTCGATAGCTAAGTACTGCCCGGCTGAGATCGTCTTGGAAAAAAGACCACGCCGACCGAATCGCTCGCCCTTCACGACTGATGCGTTGACCTTGTTCCAAGGTACGTTGCTGCATTCGGTACATGCTCCAAATACCAATCATCAGGACCGAAAGCAGCATCGACGCAATGATAACCTCGACTAGTGTGTAGCCGGGATTGTTTCGATCGTGCAAGCGATTGTCACACGACGGTCGGTGAGACACCCACCCATTTGCGCGTCGAACCACTGACCAATCGGGCTGGCTGGAGTGTTGCGTCGGAATGGGTTGGATCCAAGTCATGGATGGTTCTTCAGACAGGGGTCAAAAGTTGACGTCGAACAAGTCATTGGGGCGGGTTTGCGATATCGGACTGCCACTGGAATCGCCCAAGTAGACAAGTCGGCTTAGTGAATACTGGAATAAGGCGTCTGGTACTTGGTTAGCCGAGTTCAGATTGCTTTGCGCACCAAGAGAGGCAGTATTTGAGTTGGCCGCGTTGTTTTGATTTGAAGCGATCGAGGTGTTCCCGCTGGACGCATTCGCAGCCAAGTTGTCATTTCCTGTTTGATCACTTGGCATGCGAAATACGTTGACTTGAACTTGAAGGGTGCCTGGCACTTTTCCAGGCTGACTTGTGATTGAATACTGCCAGTTGTCCCACAGGTGTGGTTGACTTGCCGTGGTATCGACCGCAGTCATCGTAGTCTCGAAAATCGCTTGCGGAGGCGAATTCGTCGCAGGGATCAGGCCGGCAACAATTTGTTGCATTTGATGGGCGGCAATCTGCTGAGCGATCGTACGATCCTCGGCTCGCTTCGCATTTTTACTGGTCACAAACGACAGCTGTGCCATTGTGATCGCGGCCGCCATCAAGATGGCCGTGGCAATAATCATTTCCAAAAGCGAAAGTCCAGATCGTAGGTGCCGTTGCCGAAGTCTAGTATTCATTGGTTGGCGGTTCCTTGGTCAAACGCTTTGATCGCGTCAGTCGTTTGAAGATTTTCACCAGACATCGAGGCGGTTGTTTGATCCACTTGCCTAATGGGGCCAATCTGCAATTGTCCCGACGCCGATCGAAGGAGGGCAGGGCACTGCCAACGTTGATCCAGTTGTAGCCAGAAATCAATTTCCTGCGCACTACCATTGGGTAAAAAAGCGATCATCGTTGACCACCGAGCACTGATTGATTCGTCCGATGAAGTTGACGATGGCAGTGAATTGTTTCCGGTGTTGTCGAACCGTTGCGTCTGAAATTGACTGTTGCCTGTATCGATAACACTCTCTAGATTTGTTTCTGCTGGACCAGAAGTAGGCAGAGTCTGCGCGACGCTTTTTTCTTCAAGTGTCGCATTAAAAGGCAAAGTGACGATTTCAATTAACCATTCTTCGGTCGTGTCTTCGCTTGATAGGTTTTGGATAGAATTCAGAGTCGCCAACAGAGATTGGTTAGAATTTTGACCGCCGGTCAACGACGGTTGGTTTTGAGGTGTTTGCGAGTCTCGGTTGATTTCTAATTTGGGAACACGGAAGACTCGGATTTGCGAAGACCCCCAACCCAATTGTACAAAGATCGGGGTTCCCGATTCGATGGCTTGGATGCGAAGTTTCCCCAGTTCCTCTTGCAGTTGTCGGGCCGCGTCTTGGATGCTGTTTTTTTGGAACGAACGCCGCAGGTTGGGAACGGCAATGGCAGTGATGGTGACCAAGATAGCCAAGACAATCATCAATTCAACCAAAGAGAAAGCCGACCTGCAAACAGGTCGGCTTTCGTTCGACTTAAGCCAAGCCACTGGTTTCGGCCTAAGTGATTTTTCAAATGCTGGGCTGGCCACCTGGGCGCCGTCGGCCAGGTGGCAAAGGCATCCACCTGAAATTCCCCGATCGCATGTTGGTTGGGGGAAGTGGAACATTCTTGACGCCTTTAACTAAGTGTAATTGCTTCAAAGCATTAGTCATTCATTTTTTTTAACGTTACATCCTTGTAGCGGCAAAAAACCTGCTTCACCTGAAAAAACGCGATTTGAAACACTTGCAGTGATTTGGACACCGTGACTTGGACACGGTGATTTGAACGCCGTGGTCCCAGCGATCTTCCTAGATCGTCAGTTCGTCGCCACCGCTAGATCTGCTTTCCTCGTCGCTTTGCGAATCGCTCGACCAGTTCTTAATGTCATCATCGGTGCCATTTTCACCGTCAGGTCCATTGGACCAAATGTTCGGGAAATCTTTACTGCCGTTCGTGGGTGGGTATTCATAATTGTAGGTACTTCCCCACGGATCGATCGGCAATTCGTCCATGTAAGGTCCGTCCCAATTTCGAGAACGATTTTCATCTTCAGGCTTGGATACCAAGGCCTTCAGGCCCTCTTCTGTCTTCGGGAATGACCGGTTGTCTACCGAGTACATTTCCAAGGTTTGCTTGAAGTTCGCAATCTGAGTCATGGTTGTTTGAATGTCTGCTTTTTTCTGCGAGCCCAACAGTCGAGGCAACACTAGACCAGCCAGTAGAACCAAGATCGCCAGTACGATCATCAATTCCACCAAGCTGAAACCAGAACGATTGATCAAGTGGGTAGAAGTAAGGTTAGATTTTCGGGTTTTCATGGAGGGACTCCTGGCAGGTAGGATCAATTGCAGGTTTTGGAATACAACGGGAATGGTATGTTAGGGACAAAGGCGGCAAGTCGGTTCCAGAAAACTGGATCAAATTGCAGCACTCATGTCAAAGATTGGAAGCAGTAAACCGACCAGCACAAACAGCACCAGGCCACCAATCACGACTAAGGTTAGTGGTTCGATCAGTCGAACCATTGTACCTAATTGTTGTTCGATCTTTTTCTCAGTCTGATCCGCAATTCGAATCAAAACGGTATCAAGTGAATTCGATCGTTCGGCAACATTGATCATTGCCATGACCGAAGGAGGGACCAATCCACTGACCGAAAGCGGACCGGACAACGTTTCACCTGATTGAATATTGTCACACGATTTGTTAATTGCCTGTTCCAGGCGTTTATTTCCCGTGGAAGTGCTGCTAATTTGCAGTGCCTTGACGATCGGAACCCCGTTCGCCAACAAGGTTCCCAAGACTCGGCAGAATCTTGAAACGGCTGAATTGTGCAGAATTGCCCCAAAAACCGGGATTTTCAAGCGAACGCCGTCCAATATCCAACGCCCTGATTGGGTTTTTGCCCATTGCACAAACGCAAAGCCCATGCCTGCGATTGCGATCAATAGCAGCCATCCATACGCCATTAGAAAGTCGCTGGTTCCCAGCAAGACAATTGTGGGGCCAGGCAAGCCTTGCCCTGACTTTTCCAGACGCTCGAATAGACTTTCGAACTTGGGTACAAAAACGACAATCAACACAACGGTCACGATGATGCCTGCCACCAAAAGAAACGCTGGGTAAGCCAACGCACCGGTGACTTTACCTTTCAATTCTTCGCGACGTTCTAGAAACATTGCGGTCCGTTTGAGCGCATCTTCTAGGAACGCCCCCTCGGTCCCGGCTCGGACCATTGATAGCGTTAGTTCATCAAAAATCGAGTGCTTGGCCATGGCCTTGTCGATATTGACACCCTGCGCGACATCGTCACGAATCGCTGTCAATACAATTTTCATCACAGGATTGGTGGCCTGTGTGGCCAGGATTTCAAGGGATTCCAGTAGGGGGACTCCGTTGTCCATTAGTTCAGAAATTTGAGACAAAGTGCCCGCCATGATTTCGCCACTAACGCTCTGGCGAAGCGGCAATTTCCAATTTGCAAAATCGAACCCAGTTTTCAATTGCACCTTGACCGGCGTCAACGCCTGTCCCGCCAGCGACAACAACGCTTCGCGGCGATCATCGGCTTGGATGACGCCGTTTGCCATTTGGCCATCGGTCGTTCTTGCAATGTAAGTGAATTGAGGCATGAGATCGGGCCGGCTTGAACTGGGTTGGATCTAAATGGCGAAGTGGTGTGAAATAAAGTGGTTGTGAGTCGAATTGGGCCAGTGCGGGCTGTGATTAAGGCCCCCGCAGAACCTCTCTGCATAGAGCCCACTGGATAGCATGCGGCCCGCTCAACTTAGTCCTCTTTGGTCGCTCGTAGGACTTCTTCCAGCGAAGTGATTCCATTCAGAGCCTTGTTCCAGGCATCGTCTCGCAAGGTGGTCATGCCAGACTTACGAGCCGCCTTCTTGATTTCATTTCCCGGGGCTCGTACGCTGGCCAGACGCCGGATTTCATCATTGCTGGAAAGTAATTCATAAATGCCAAGTCGACCCACGTATCCATTCCCGCGGCATTTTTGGCAGCCCACCGGACGATACAATTTTTCGCCCTTTGCTTCAAATTTTCGATAGGGAAAATCTTCCGGTAAGTTCGACTTTTCAGGAGTGTATTCTTGGCGGCATTCCTTGCACAGTCGGCGAACCAGTCGCTGCGCCATGACGCCTTCGAGTGTGCTGCTGACCAAAAAGGGTTCAACGCCCATGTCACACAGTCGCATAAACGCACCGGCCGAATCGTTGGTGTGCAATGTGCTAAAGACCAAGTGACCGGTCAGCGATGCTTGCGTGGCATTGATGGCGGTTTCTAGATCGCGAATTTCGCCCACCAAGCACACGTCTGGGTCGTGACGTAAGATACTGCGAAGACTGGCGGCAAACGTCAAACCGACTTTTGCATGTACCTGGATCTGATTAATTCCCTCCAACTGATATTCAATCGGATCTTCGGTGGTAATGATCTTGGTGTCTTCGCTCTTGATTTCATTCAGGGCGCTGTACAATGTCGTGGTTTTGCCCGAACCCGTTGGACCCGTCACCAGAACGATTCCGTGCGGCATGCGAATCATGCGGCTGAACGTATCGTAGATATGTTCAGGCATGCCAATGTCACGCAAGGAAAAACTCAGATTGTTCTTATCCAGGATTCGCATGACGATGCTTTCGCCGTGCAACATTGGGATAATCGACACGCGAATGTCAACTTCGCGGCGGGCGATTCGCAACTTGATGCGTCCGTCTTGAGGCACTCGTTTTTCGGCGATGTTCAATTTCGCCATGATCTTCAAGCGGCTTACGATCGCGTTCCGAAAACGATTCATCTCCGAAGGTGCGGCCTGCTTCTGCAGGACACCATCGATACGGTAGCGAATCTTCAATCCGCGTTCCTGAGATTCGATGTGAACATCGCTGGCCCTGGCGTCGATCGCTTCGACCAAAATCTCGTTCACCAGACGAACAACCGACGCTTGCTGAGCGGCTTCGGAATCTTCACTGCCATCAAACGACAGGTCGTCGAATAATTCAACCGCGCCTTCTTCTTCGGATTGTTGGGCCAACAAGCCATCGATCGTTTCGGCACCGACTCCCAAGTGCGATTTGATCAAACGGTTTAGTTCGTCGGGCAGGCACACAACCGGAGAAACACCCCGCCCGGTGGCGGCTGAGATAGCGTCAATCGCAGCAACATTGAAAGGATTGCTAACAGCCAGTTGCACCGAATTGCCGTCGACGCTGAGCGGGAAGACCCCGTAGCGGTGAACCAGTTTGGCAGAAACCTGTTCCAGGCCCTGACCGTCAGAAGAAAGCTTGCCTGCCGGGATAAATGAAAGCCCTAACGACAACGCCACCGCATGCAACAATTCAGATTGGTCAGCGAATCCAAAATCGATCGCTAAATCATCTAAATGTTCGTCACTTTGCAACCGAGTCCGTATTTCGCGCAGTTGCGAAGCAGTCAACATCAAGTCAGGGGCAGTGGGTTTGCCAATGATCATAGTTATGCCAATGTCGGCGACACCGCGTTCGCCAATCTAATTCGCTGCCCCGCTGCCGAGGGCATTGGGAAGTTGAACGATCGACGTTTCGCATTCAAGTAAAGTGTCGGGTGGGTGGGAAACACTGAAAATAAATTCCAGGCACGAACCGGAGGAATCGTCCCGTTGCAAAAGATACAGATCCAATAGAGATGTATCCAAGCAGAAGATCCTTCCTACTCCAAAGCAAGCAATGGGCGTGCGATCAATGAATAAGCAGTGTCGAATGTGGCGGCTGAATGATTTACTTCGGTCCAGAAATAGTCCTATCGAACGATCGACGCTTACAAGTCACGGTTGATCCGTGGCAACGTGCCCCCGGGTAAACGTGCCCCCGGGTAAACGTGCCCCCGGGTAAACGTGCCCTTGGATAAACGTGCCCCCGGGTAAACGTGCCCTTGGATAAACGTATGCCGGGAAAGTCCTGCGACCGTAGCAAAGTCCAGCGTGCGACAGTTAAGGTGGGAATCGCACAACCGGTCCCGCCCCTAAAATTCTGTATTAGCGGCGAAACAGCCACTTCCAATGTAGACAAATTCCCGTAAAAGGTCAATCTAAATCACTTAATCGCTACAAAAGGCCCGGGAATGTGGCATTCGCGTCGCCCCTGACCGCCAAAAGTCCGTAATCTCTAGCAATTCGCCCAGCCTAGCCCAGAGTCTCGGCCAGCAGTGGCCATTTGTTCAGTAATCGCTTCTCAGCTGCAATTCGCCAAACCAAGCCAGCCCAACCGCTTGCTAGCCCAACGCCCGCTGAAGCACACGCAACCGCGGCCTGAACCGGCTTGAAGAACCAAGGGAAACAACCGTTCGCATAGGCCCGCCAGCGGCAACTGTCCCTCACGGTGCCCGCGTGCCGGTGAGTAGATCCTGCTGGCTCTCGTTTTCCAGAATTCGCGAGAGTCCAAAGTCTGTGATTTTCACCGAACCGTCTGCTCCCATCAGAATATTTTCGGGCTTGATATCACGATGAACAACACCCTTGTCGTGAGCGTATTGCAACGCATCGCAAAGATGCGGCACAATCGCCCACGCGTGCGCGGGCTCTAGCTGACGTCCCGCGACCACGTCGCGAAGAGTCGAACCATCGACAAACTCCATCAGGAAGTAATGTGTGTCGTCGACATTGCCGAACTCGAACACCGACACGATGTTAGGGTGACTCAATTTCGCCAGTGTGCGAGCTTCACGCGTGAACCGCAACGCGAACTTGATGTCATGGCCAAACTCCTCCGGGAGAATCTTGAGTGCGACAACTCGGTCGAGTCCCTCTTGGCGCGCCTTGTAGACGGCTCCCATACCTCCGGCGCCAATGAACTCGATGATTTCCAGACCAGGGAACAGTTTTGTCAGTCGGGCAATCGTTGGTGGTTCGAACACCGCACTCCGTTTGTCAACTACTTTCAGAGCGTCGACAATCACTGTTGCATCTTTGGGAAACCGATCGATGTATTCCTGCTGGGTTGGTGTTTCGCCTCGCCGTCGCCGGTAGTCGATGTCCAGAACAATCAGTTCCGCCAGCAGAGCCTCTCTTTCGATGGGAGACATATCGTCACCGAGAACCGATTCGATGGAAGGCGTCTGGTTGGTCCGCCATTGCCGTTCAAACTCGGCGCACAGGTCGTCAATCCGTTCTAAGGCCGGGATCGATAGTTTTCTCTGGCTGATGTTCATGGTGTTCGACCAATTCCTGTTGACATTTCTCTCGGATTAAGTGCAGACGGCGTTCAATCGTCCGTTCCGAGCAGTCAAAACGCGTCGCGAGTTCTGCGTTTGAATACCCCTCTAGCTTATCACTCGCTAAATCTCTGAGTTGCCCAACACCTAAGTGCGAAAAAAAAAAAATTGCTAGACAGATTCCTGCAGCATTAATACCATTTCAGGTGTGGGCTCGTTTCCCATCACTTCAATGAAGTTTTCGTTGTCGTTAGCTTGATCCAAGGAACGGATTTCGACGTTACCACCGCGTCGCTACCGCAGATCATGCCGCCGTTTATCGACAACTTTTCTAGCTGACATTCCAAGTAGAAGTCGCCAAAGATCGTCTGGATCGGACAGGTCGGGAAAACGACCCTTTGCAACCGCGATGTAGAAGCTATCGAACACGCTGAGAACAATATCTTCTTCATCCGAAACGGCTCGACTCTGCCCATGCAATTTGTGGCGAACCGCACGCACCAGTCGGTCGAAGTAGTGTTGCCAAATCTGATTTGCAGCCACGCTGTCACCATGTTTGAACATGTTTGACCAGGTTAATCCAGTGGCTGACGGGTTCGCTATTTGACATGCGGGGCACAACAACACTTTGGGGACGACCGAGCGCTTTGCTGAGCCGCGGTATTAGGCGTTCTTCAAGCAATAGTGACTTATAGTATACCATCTCCTAGCAGCTGTCGATTCCGGCAAACGTGCGACAGGTCGTCGAAAGTATGCTGGAAAAACAAGTCCGAGGTCGCATCACTGACGCCGCATTTTTGGAACGTCAATTATGGGTAAGTCAAATGTCGACGACGCGCACAGATCTTCAAAGCGGTCTGTTCCAATGGATTTCAAGGGATACTTTTCAAGGACGCGATGAAGCCTGTTCCTTAATCAAAAGTACCGTATTTTGAAAGACTTCCCTTCTCCGGAACCGAAGGGTATTTCGCTTTTTGGATGCCTGGCACCTTTTTTGCCTCCATGTTTTACAGCAAGTCGCTTCGCCGTCGTTGACGGTAAATCGAAAGTGCCAGGCCAGGCTACAGCGGCGCCTCCGTCTATCGTTTTCCGCAAACTGGGTAAGGCACCTCATTTGTCGGCTTAACGGCGGTTGGATTCCAATGGCCGCAATTGGATGGGAGTGGAATCCGCTTCGATTTTGCCGATGGTCTTTTTGAATAATTCGATTTGCTTTGTGTCCTGATCGCTCAGTTTCTTTTTACTTTCAATCTTCTTTAGAAGGGATCTTAATTCAGGTAAGGTGTCTTTGGCGGCGCTACCAAATTCCTGTAAGGCCTTTAGGCAATCGGGCATCCTGCGAGCCGCACCCCAACGATCGGTTTCCATCACCGTCAGGCATAACGGCAACGCTTCCTGGATACGGTGTTTTGCCAATATTTGTAGCCCTGCCAAACGAATACCGTCCGCGAACATGATTCCGCTGGGAGCCGGTTCAATGACGGACCGATAAATCACTGGCAGCAGTGGTTCGATCTGTTCGTAGGACAGCTGTTTGTAAACCGAGGCTATCTCGGACCGTGCTCGACCGTCTTCGTTCTGCAGTCCTGCGGTCACCGCTTGATACAAGGCGTCTTTGTCAACGCCATCAAGTGACCCGCGAAGCATTCCGTTTCTCGCATTAAACAATGCCGAACATAGGAAACGTTGTTGCATCGCGCGGGGATCCGATGTTCGATCGACCTGTTGCAACATCGTTAGCAAATCGGGGATGGCAACTTGAGCCGGTTCCCCAATCGCAGCCAAGGCTTCGGCGGCTTTGATTCGCAGCCACAAATCTTCGGCTTGCAACGTGCGGCGAAGCGCAGGTACAGCGTCACTGACGCGATTTCCCAAACGAGCCAACGCCAGGCAACTTCCCAATCGCGAGTCAAGATCTTGTTGCAACATCTTGATCAATTCGGGCGTAAAGTCGCCTTCACGTTTAGCCAAGGCCGTAGCGGAGCGTTCACGAACCACGGGCGACCAGCTGGCAAGCCGCTTAAACAATTCGTCAGAATTCAGATCGGCATAGATCTCATTTTTCAGGCGATGACTGTAGCCTTGGCCGTCTTGGATTAATGCCTGAGCGCCAGAAACATCCAGCTGCGCCACGAAGCCAGTTTGCTTTCCAGTGATATAAAGTTTTCGCAAAGGTTGCGCGTAAGCCAATAGATACGCTCCGGTCGCATCCCAGTTGTTGTAACTGTCCGTCGCTGGTTCAGCAGGTCCTTGGTGTTGATAAGTTCCGTCCCACTGGCGAGCTAAATCGTAGTACCAACCGAATTCGTCCATCCATTGTCCAGCGGCGTTTGATCCCGAAAGAGCGACGCCCGGCATTGCCCACAACATATTAAAGAAATTGCCAGTGTGCCCCATTTCCCGTTCGGCTCCGTGGGACGCGACACTCATTCGTGAAAAGTATTCGGCCGCAGGTTGGTCTTGCAACACGTTAAACATCACGGCAGCAATTCCGTTCTTGCCGTTGTCGTCATGGGTGTCCATCCAGGGTGCATGATCGCCGTAAGGCACGCAGCCCTTGCCGACATAGAATCGCATCAGCCGCACACTCTTTTCAATGGCTTCGTCCAACCGAGGATTCGAGACGCCCGCCTTTCGAGCCAGAATCAACGAAAGGGTCAGCGGCAAACCGGGGGCGTTCATCATGCCATAACCGTTGAGTCTGCCGTCAGTTCGGGCAAAGCGATGGCCCCACGAACCGACATGACTTTGACCGTCGACAATCTCCATCGTGATCCGTTCCAGGTCAGGAAGATACGTGCGATCTCCCGTCGCCAATGTGTACTCGGCCAACAGCAAATTCGTCGGTCCATAGAACCAACAGCATAGTGCTCGGCCTTGAACGTCCGAATAAGCAGCCGCTTGTTGCACCTGCTGTTGAACGATAGGTAAGAACTCGTCGCGTCCGCTGGCCAGCAAAGCCAGAGTGTTGTAAGCCTGAACAATTCCGTTGCCGGCCTTGGGATTCTTGGTCATCCGTTTGGCAAGTTCATCACATCCTTGGCGGAAGATCGCAGCCGACTTGCGACATTCAAAAGGCGAGGTTTTCGCATAGCTGCCCAGAACCTTCAAGGTCATCGTGACATTTTCGATCTCGCCGCCGCGCCATCGTGACACCATCAATTGGCCCGACTGGGCTTCCGCCAGAGTGATCGCTTGACCCAGTTCGGTGCGCGGATCCAGTTGGAAATCTTCACCGGCAACACCCAGCAGTACATCGTTCGCTTGCAACACACCATCCGCGGGAGAACCAGCAGCAACCTGAGTGATAAGAATCTGCCGAGCCTGCGTAGTTTCCAATCGATTGCTGTAGATCCACCCTCGAGCACCGGTGGGACCCAGGTTCCAAATGTGCGTATGGCCCTGAGGAATCACGCCGCCCCGAGTGAAATCGGGAATCGACTTGTCTTGCCCCAAAACACCTTCGCCAACAAGTAGCAGATGCAGCATGGCGAAGCACAGGACGGTTAGAAATTGCGGGCGAGTAAAAGTCACGTCAGTTCCTTAAAGTTCGACAGTTCAAGACTTACCAGTTCGGGTTGGTTTGCTTGGTTTGCTTGGTTTATAGATTGCTTGGTTTATAGATTGCTTGGTTTATAGATTGCTTGGTTTATAGATTGCTTGGTTTATAGATTGCTTGGTTTATAGATTATCGTGCCACGGCTGTTCGCTTCGGAACGCCCATTGGATCAGGTTCGATGATGGAACCAATTTAGAACCGCGACGACTTCGCGATCCGAAGTTCGGCGTCAAAATTTCGTAGAAGCACGACAAGTAGTCCGCGATTTCTTTTGTCTTGACATCTTTTACTCGCGGGGTTTCCTGCCCGGTATTCGCTGGATGGTGGATTCCAGTATTGTGCCCAACGTTAGCGGCTAATATAGACGCCCAGTGGCATGGGATTGTGTTTATTTGCTCTAGTTTTACGATGTTTTTCTTTTTGCTTTCCAGATTTCGCTTTCACGATGGGGCGACAATGTTGAATCCAGGTCGCGTAATTTCGATGCTCAATGGAACGCGGGTAGGCTCGCCAAAAATCTTCCGCTGCGGCAACGGTTTGGTCTTTCGTAGTGCGAACCATGAACGTGTTGGAGCGGTTTGGGTGCGAGGTCGGCGCGCCGGTGGTCGGTCGTGAATGGGTTTGATTCAGCCGCGAAAAACACGAAAATGCGAAAGCGATCGTGACCAGAAATTCCGGTTTTTTTTCCTGGGATTGACTCTTTGCTAGTGGAACTCTGAGAGATTACAATTAAGCCGAGCGATTAGTAGTATCCTTTAAACCATTCTTTAACCGCCCAGCACAGCCATTGCAAGTTTTGGGGGCAATCTCTTGGAGAATCGTCATGCGAGTTCTTTTAAATTCAGATCGTTTCCTTGCTTTGTGCTACCGATATGCTTTGGCTGTCGCTCTTTCTCTTTCGACCTTCGGCGCGCCGTTGATCGTAGCTCAGACACCGGAACAAAAACCTGCGTTGCCGTCGCTTGTAGAAATCGCGACAACGCCTGATCACATTCCACCAAAAGATATTGTTCCTGCCGTCCTTGGACAGCCATTAGAAATCGATTCCCGAAATCTTCCGCTATCCGAAGTGTTGGATATCTTGCGGCAAGAACTAAAATTGACGGTGTTGTTGGATGAAGTGGCGTTGCAGAAACGCGATGTCCTGCCCAGCGATCCGGTCTCGCTGATCGGTCCATTCGAAACGGGATATGCGCTGTTGGAACAATTGGCTAAATTCAAGATTGGCTGGTACTTGGACGGCAATGTTTTACATCTGACTGACCTTGACGAAGCAGACGCCCACCTCATGACCGTGGCCCATAACATTGGCAAATTGCTAGATGAAAAATTTGACGCCAGTAACTTAGAGCTGCTAGTTAGGAATTCGATCGGTGGGAACTGGGAAGGGAAAGATGGGAGCCTGATTCGGTTAGGTGACGTACTTTTCGTTCGTCAAAACATGACGATTCAACTACGAGTGAAGGCGCTATTGAAGGCGTTGGAACTACCGGCACAACGAGTCATGTTGATGCAATCGGCTAAGAACCAACAGTTGAGGCAGTTGCTAACCAAGAACGTTAGTGTTTCATTCGCTTCCCTTGCGTTAGATAAGGCGATTGCAGATATCAGTACACAACTGGATACTCCAATCGCTTTGGACAAGGATTCGCTGGAATCTCAGCGGATTCGTTCGAATCATCCGGTCAGTCTTAATGTTCAGGATCGCTCTGCGCGGCAAACCCTTCAGTTTCTGTTGACTCCCTTGAAACTGGCGGCCATCATCAAGAATGATCAAATTATCATCACGTCCGAAGACCTGGCGATGCAACAAGCGGTAACCGCTGTATTCGATGTGCGCGACCTTTGTCGTGACCAGGACGAAACCCTTAGCTTGCAGGACGCATTTAAGGAACAAATGAATCTGGGAGCTATCTACTTTGCGAAAGCAGGCGTCGTTGTTGTCCGCGAAACCGAATCGAATCTGGACATTGCTTTGAACATGTTGAACAATTATCGCGTCGCATTGAAAAGTTCTAAACCGCGCACCGATGATCTACCCAACGATCAAGATATTCTGACGGTCTATTATTGCATGCCCACTGAGATGGCAAATTCAGTGAAAGAAAATCTTGCGACACTGGTGGGTGCCAAACACTGGCAGGAAAACATCGAAGCCTCGGAGCCAGAGACCGGACTCAAAGCAGGTACCGTTTTGCAATTGACCTCTGCGCCCAAGTTGCTGACGGACGAAGATCAACTTTCTGATTCCGCTTTTGTCGTTCCTCAGTCAACATTGGTCATCACTCATACTCGCGAAATACATAGTAAAATTGTGGATTGTCTGCGTGCGATCCATCACGGCGAAGACAATCAATGGCAAGACACCAATTTTCCCGGTGGCGGTATGGGCGGCGGTATGGGCGGCGGTGGATTCGGTGGCGGAATGTTTCAGGTCCCCGTTGGCAAATAGCATTCCATGCGGACGGCAGTGAAAACTGTTATTCTCTACACTCGGGCGCGTCGCTTGATTCTGCATTCTCGTAACGGTAAAAGGAACGTATATCGATGGTTATGTCTTCTGGATGGTCAATCAGAATGGTTTGGGCCGCTGCCGCGACGATTGCCGCGTTCGCTGTTGCGGTACCCAATGATTTGGTTGCGCAGACGGGTGTGAGTGTCAAGCCGATCGAAGGTGCGGAATTGATTTTGGATGGCTCGCGGAAAATGCTGGATGAAAAATGGACCTATTGGGAAGGTCCACGATTGGGTAGCCAGTTGCCTATCAAATGGAAGGTGGTGAACGATCCGGTAGACGGTGGAAACGCGATCATGACCGATGACCCAGCAGCTGTGGGTGGTAAGTATGGTGCGGCTGATATTGTGACCAAGAAAAAGTATCGCGACTTTCGTTTGCATGTAGAATTCTTGATTGTCAAAGAGGGTGGAAATAGCGGCGTCTATTTGCAAAACCGCTACGAAATCCAAGTCTTGGACGGTGACCGCACGACGCACGGAATGGCCGCGGTTATCAATGAAGCGGCTGCCCCTTACGAAGTTTACAATGGCGTCGGAAAATGGAATGCTTACGATATCGTGTTCCGAGCCGCTCGGTTTGAAGGTCAGCAGCGAATAGAAAAGGCACGGGTCACGATTTATTTCAATGGTAAAAAAGTGCACGACAATGTCGCGATCAATCGTGTCTGGGGCGGGCCTAACTCAGGAATCAACGGCGACAATGATGAACAAGGTAAAGGCATCACCGATACACCTGGTGGTCTGAAACTGCAAGCTGAAGGTCACGATGTTCGCTATCGCAACATCTGGATTAAGGAATTGGATTTAGTAAAGGCAGAAACGGACTTTTGATCTTCTGTTGGTGAAAGTATTTTGAATTCCCCAATCATGAAGCCAACCTCAGCGAAATGGGTTGGCTTTAAGTTTTTGGTTCATACAATCGGCAAGATTTGCCGATCCTATTGTTGGTCTGGTTGACTATTTATCAATAGCTAGGGTGGCAGGCTTTACGCCTGCACTGGTTGAGCCTGCATACGAATTGGGAGTGAAGCATGGGGAAAGAATCTGCTGAAGATCGACCGAATTCCCTATCTTTTAGAAAATTTGCCGGCCTCCATTCCAAGCAAGCCGCCCAGCACAGCGCCGCGAATGCGGGAGGTTCCAGCTTCAAGGGCATGGCCGGCGCCGACGAAGTTCGAGTCAAATTGGGGGATGTGTTCCCATTGCTAATCGATGCTGTTGGTCGCGACCGTGCTTGGTTGCGAGACTTCGCGGACGACGAAATTTCTGTCTCGCTTGACCTGCACGATGTGATGCAAGCGTACCGAAGCTTTATCAAAGACGCCGCCTGATTCGGCTTCTTTCTAGCGAGAATCTTAGTGCCTGGCGGTATTGAATCGTCGCATATGGGACGAACCAACGGGCACCCCAAATCAGTATCGGGCGATAGTGGTGGGGAAAGTTCTGTGAATAGTTCCCGTAGCGGACCGTGCCTGCTTTGCGATGGCTAGCACTTCCCGTAAGGCATGAGTCGACCTGAAATATCGACCAGTCGAGTCCTACGCCGCCCATCTGCTGGCATCAATTCACGGGCATCAATTCACGGGCACTAGCGTTATCACGCGGTTGGCACGTGAATGCGGTGTCAATTTTTAGTGCTGGCTTTTAGCGACAAAAATCGACATCGCTTCATTTTTACTAGTTCGCTATGATCGCGCCGCAATTCGGTTTGCCGTTCATCTAATGGGCGTTCCGAATTCTTAGTCTTGTGGTGCAGTTCTAGATAAGCGGATTTCACGGATGATCAAACCAAAAAGTTGTTGCAGTTACAATTCGGGCAACCTTAGCCCAAGCAGCGTCGGATCGAATCCAAGAAGAAACGGTCGATCGCTATCGATACAGAAGTTTCCAAACTCATCATTCTGGCGGCCATTGTCAATCGCTTTACGATGGCGCAAACGGTTGTTAATTGCGATGACCATGACGGCGGTTCTGATCACTGGGCCGTCCTTGGGATTCGGGCAAGTTCAGTCTTCTCCGCGTCCCTATGCGAAATCCAGTATTCAATCCAGTTCTGCACTTCGTTCGACTCAGGTGAATACAATTCAACCTGGCCCACAAAATTTTGGCATGACGCAACTTCAGAATCAAAGCCAAAATCAAGTCGAGTCGGCGGACCCTAGGGTACTAACCACTCTTCCTTCGTTGCAACAAGCTCCTAGAGGGAACCGCTGGAGTCGCCTGCCGCCCAAGATTCCCGCAGCTGTCAACGATCCGCCTATCGTCGTGCAGGAATTTGCAATGAACGGCAACACCGCGTTGCCTGCGCTGAATCAAGCAGTCAGTGCAATGTCATCGGCAAGTTCATCGTCGGCGGGGGTTCCCTATTACTTGCAGCAAAATTCCTCGGCGCATTCTGGTTTTGCATATCCAGAGAATCAAGTCAGTTCAAATTTGGCCAATCAAAGAGCGATTGCCAATTTGCCAACCAAGGTGTGGATGCGCGGCGAGGATGGTTCGTGGGCGAAGACGATCTTGTTGCGAAAGTTGATTCGAATCGATTCGCCAATTTCCGGCACCGTTCAAATCGAAGGTGATTGCCCATTTGAACTGTTTTGCAATGGTCGTCAAATGGCCAGTGGCAACGCAGGTCCTGGTAACAACACCGTGGACGTCACCAATGCTTTACGAAATGGTGACAACGTGATTGCCGTTCGCTCCCAAAGGGTTACCGCCGAGTCACCAGGTGTGGGGATTCGATTTCAATACCACACCGCGCTAACAAAACAAACCATTGAGACGGATTCGACTTGGGTCGTTGCCCAGCGCGCGTTGCCGATGTGGAAGACTCATCTGTATTCGGATCGAAACTGGAACGAAGCGACTGTCGTTTCAACCGCCAGCGGATCAAAGGGTTCAGTTTCGGGTGGTTTACCACCTTCGACGCTGCCTGTGGTCGAAGCGACCCCCAGTGCATTGGCCAAGAGTGCAGCAAGCCAAGGTTCTTCACTTGCGACCGCGCCGCGTCAATTTGGGGGCGGCAACCAGTCAGCGGTCCCCGTGTCTGTGGGACCTGATCTAGGCAATGCAAGCGACGCGAGGGTGCGAAAGATCGGCGATTCCTCATCGACGGCGTCCATTGGCAAGTCGATGCAAAGTAACTCAAGCCCAGCGATCGAGTCCAGTCGCAAGGCGGAAACGGCATCGCAATTGGTTGCCACCGCTGACACGACGCAACCCGATGCCGTCGATGCGAAAGTTGAATCCAACGAAAATGTTCCCAAGTTAGAAACAGCATTGGCTTCGTTTGACTCTGCGGCTGCAGATTCGACTGCATCCCAATCTGCCGACATCTTGTTAATATCCGGGACGGAAGTCGCCAAAGCCGATGTCGCCGATGTCGATGCAGGGACATCCAGCGCAGGGATGTCTAGCGTAACGGAGGGTTCCATCGATCCGTCGATCAACCAAGAGGGTTCGCAAGCGGGCATCGCGGCGAATCACGGTGGTTCGGCCGTTTCGAATCAGGATGCCGATTCTAGCGCCTCCGCCAATTCACAGTCAACAATCGAAAATCAGCAGACAACGCTTGATTCACCAACGGTGCCTGGCACTGGTTCACTTCCTGGTTCACCCGTCAGTCCGTCTGGCACTGATATCCAGCTGAAAGTGCCAGAGAATTTTGTGGTGGAACCGATTGCCTCTTCCTCCATAGGTTCATTGATCGCGATTGAATTTGATGAATTCGGTCGCATTCTGGCTTCCAAGGAAGCGGGCGGCTTGATTCGCGTGGACTTGACGGTGCCGTTGGGCGATCCGGCACGGGTCACCGAGGTCTGCAATTTGGTCAAAGCGATCCAGGGTATCTTGCCTCTTAATGGTTCGATCTACGTCACCGGCTTAGGCGACCAAGGTTTGGGCGTTTACTTGCTGGAGGACAAGGAGGGCGACTTCTTTTATGAACAAGCCACCAAGATTTGCGGCTTTAGCGGGTCACCAGGAGAACATGGCCCACACGCTTTAAATCTGGGCGCCGATCGTATGCTGTATGTGTTGCTAGGCAATCACACTCAAGTGGAAGGTCAGTTAGCACCAAACAGTATGGTTAAACATTTTTACGAAGGCGATACGGTTGACCGTTATGAAGATCCGGGCGGACATGCCGTTGGGATTAAATCGCCAGGTGGTACATTGATCCGTATGACACTGGACGGAAGTCGCAAGGAAATTGTGGCCAGCGGTATTCGAAATGCTTATGATTTTGCATTCAATAGCGAAGGTGAAATCTTTCTGCATGACAGTGATATGGAATCGGATGAAGGCACCAGCTGGTACCGACCGACTCAGTTATTTCACGTGGTAGGCGGAGCAGATTTTGGTTGGCGAAGCGGTTGGGGTAAGTGGCCAAGCTATTATCCAGATACCGTTGCACCGATTGCGAAAACGGGTCGCGGATCACCCAGTGGCAGCGTCATTTACGATCATGTGCGATTCCCCGAACAGTATCGTGGTTCGATTTTCTTGGGCGATTGGACCAACGGTCGAGTGTTGGCGGTGAATCCCAAGCGTAAGGGTGCTAGTTACGAAACAACCGTGGAAACCTTTATGGAAGGTCGCCCATTGAATGTGACGGACCTTGCGGTGGGCCCCGAAGATGGCGGACTTTACATCGCTTTAGGCGGACGCGACAGTTCTGGTGGCATCTACCGGGTTCGCTGGGTCGGTGATGTTGCCCCGCAGCTAATCAGCTACGGAAGCCTTTGGGACGAAGTAATTCGAACGCCACATTTCTATTCCGCCGCTGCGCGACAACGAATTGCAACACTTCGGCTGAAACTGGATGGAAGTTGGGACACGACCCTACGTTCCATTGCGACCAACGAAAACAATGTTGATTCGTATCGAATCCGAGCATTGGACGTGATGCAGTGGTTTGGTCCATCGCCGGACACGGGAATATTGAGTGATCTGTCCGTCGGGAAGTCCGTTGTGGTTCGCGCCAAGGTGGCGACCGTTTTGGGCACTCGCCGCGAACCGATTTGCCAAATCATCTTGCAGAAGATGCTGTCGGATCCCGAACCGCTGATTCAAAGACTTGCTTGCGAAGGCTTGGTCCGAACAATGGCCAAGATTGAACCGCAGCAGATTTTGCCTCTACTCGCTTCAGACGATCGAAACGTATCATTCGCTGCTCGGCGATTATTGGAAAATCAGCCGGTGCAACAATGGCGAAGCCTCATTAGCACCACCCAGGACCCACGCGTCTTTGTTCAACTATCAATCGCATTGATGATCGCTCAGCCAAACTTAAAGAATGCCTATGACGTTCTAGTAGGTGTTAACAGTCATCTTGACCAAGAGTTGTCCGAAGATGAATACTTGTCGTTGATGCGGGTGACACAATTAGCACTACGGCAAGGCAATGTCGAGTGGGACAAAATCCCAGCGTTCAGAAAACGCATTGCGGACGATTTCCCAACAAACAATAGTCAGATTAATCGAGAATTGGTTTACGTTTTAACTTACCTGAAGTCGACGGACTTTGCTCAGCGTTATGTCGACTACTTGAAAGACGACAACGTCCCGTACGTTGACCGTTTCCATTTGGCGATTCACATGCAGCAAATTGGAACGCAATTAGATGCGCAGACTCGGAACCACTTCCTGCAATTCTTGGAACAAGCCAGGACGAAGCCAGGCGGCGGTTCGTACGAACACTATTTGATTCAGGCGTCGAGGGATCTTTCCAAAAGTATCCCAAGTGATCAAGCGACTGTGATTGTTGCAGCGGGTGACCAAATGCCAAACGCCGCGCTGATGATGCTGTCCCAATTGCAAAAGCCGATTCAATCTCAAACTCTGGATATGCTCCAAGTCTTGGAACAAAAATTGGCAACCAAGTCGGACGTGGCAAGTCGCGAATTGAAGATTGGTCTGGTTGCCGTGCTGGGTGAAGCTTTGAACGATAATCCCAGCGTTGCGGATCAATTAATCGAAATTTGGAAGAATGATCCCAACCGCCGCGAATTTGTCGCGTTGGCATTAGCTCAGTGTCCGCCAGCGAAGTTCCAAGTCGGGGCGGATCAATCCGACGTTCCTACTAGCGACACTGCAACCGATTCCAGTAGTACCAGTGCGGCGTTGTTATTGGCTAGTCAAAAAATCGGCAAGCCTGCCCAAGAGTTGCAACCCAGCCCGCCACTGGATTCTAAGTCGATTCAGAGCGTCGAAAAGTATGCCGAACAGCACTGGACGTATCTGATTGGCAGTTTACCTATTTTGTCGGGGAATTCTGCAGCAGATGTCCTAAGTAGTATGGCGAATGTCGATCGAACTTCCAGTCATCCCGATCATATTCGACAGGTAATCTTGCTGGGTGTGAAGTATCCAAATGCGGCATCCGCAGCAGCTAATCTATTGCAAAAATGGACGCAGCAGTCGGTTAGTTCTGAATCTCCTGGCAACATGATAGGTGCCTGGCAACAGTGGTATGCCGGTCGATATCCGGATCAATTGCCAGCGACGTTGCCCAATGAATCAGAGACTAGTAAGTGGACGATTGAAGAGATTCAAAAGCAGTTGAAACTGCTGGAAGTTGATTTAGAATCGGGCCAACAAATTTATACTCAAGTTCAGTGTGCGTCTTGCCATTCGATGGGATCGGGTGGAAGCAGTTTCGGCCCCGAGTTGTCTACATTGGCAAAACGATTCTCCCGTCGCGAAATCATTGAGGCAATTGTCCATCCGTCTCATACCATTTCCGACCGGTACCGTTCGGAGATCATTATGACCGACGATGGTAAGATTTACGCGGGTATTGTTAGTCAAATTCCAGGTGGGAAAATTGCGATCATTGATCGCGATGCTAAACGAATCGAGGTCGCAAAAGCTGACATTTTGGAGATGAAAACATCGTCCCAATCGATTATGCCTAGCGGCTTATTAGATTCGTTAAACGCCCAACAGGTGGTCGACTTGATTGGCTTTTTGGAAGCTGGCAAAGTGGAAACGATCGCCAACGCTCAAGGCGATGTTACCACCGATCGGTAGCAACAGAAGTTCGGTCGATTTCGCTAGGTTACTGTTTGTGCTGGTTGCAAAGGGGAGCGACGCGAGTCCAGTAAGACGAACAAGAGTTAACAGAAAATCGCATGGCACCTGGTTGTTAGTACCTGGGTGCCATGCGTATTTTTTTGTTTGTGGGGTAGAGTAACTTGAACACTAAAGAAGACTTGCCCATCGTTCATTTTTCGACGGACGGACGCATGAAAACTTGCAATGAGATCAATCCGTTCGACCGGCGTTTCCAGGCAAAAATTCGTGGTAAAGAGGGGCGAAGATAATCTGAAATTTTTTCGCGGAATTATGTTGCCCTGGCGTTTCGAAGCTGATATCTTGGTTCCTGGCTGAGTTTCGTACGTTTAATTTATTGTTTACGAACTGGTCGCCCTGACCACAAAGAATCTCGCGGGCAAGCTACTTACGGCAGAAAGTCGGAGGCAATACAGATGGCAGACATCGAGCAAGAATACGAAAGCGGCACCCTCTCAGCGGCACCCTCTCAGCGGCACCCTCTCAGCGGCACCCTCTCAGCGGCACCCTCTCAGCGGCACCCTCTCTCAAAAAGATTGAGAATAACTTCACCCGAATTTTGGGAAGATTTATCGTTCGTTTTCCTATATGGATTGATACCGTAGTACTGCTCTCGGCTGTCATTCTGAAGGCATGTTGGGTTTCAACTGATCCTTTCTGGGAAACTAAGACTCTAATTTCACCGCTTGTTTTTCTATCGGGAATCTCTGTCGAACTCTTTTGCGGCATACTCTTACTGCCTCCTTTTGCGTCTTACAGGGTTGTGTTAGGTGGTGTCGGTTCTTTTCATTTGGTGCTTTTGGCTATTTCTATTTGGCACCTACTCAACCATCAAAGCTGCAATTGTTTTGGAGGGTATGTGAGTACGCCGCTTTCCGCTCTTATCGTCTACAATCTGTTTTATTCGACATTTTATCTGAGTTTGTTCTTTGTCGGAGAACTTTCAAGAGGTCGCGTTTCGCAGGTGGTTCCCCAAAAAATCAGCTCTACAAGTATTGGAATACTTGGTGGGCTGTGTTTAGGTTTGTTCCTGGTTTTATTTAGCAGCCACACAATGGTTGGTGCTCGACTATTTAACCCTGGCAAATCAATGATTTATGCAGAAGAAGTAAGCTTTAGAATTCCTGTGGGCAGCAAGTTTCATGCAGGACAACTAAGAATCATCAATCATACCAACAAAACGTTTCGAATCGTTGGAGTGAAGGCGAGCTGTGACTGTGTTGTGTTGGGGAATTTTTCAGGTTCCATTGTGTCGCCAGGTGCAAAGAATATTGATTTTTCAATCGATTTAGCAAACAAAAAGCCCGGGGATGTTATTCGGCAAGAAGTTCTATTCTACATAGATTCGCCTTTGCAGTCATCTATTAGATTCAAAGTGAGCGGTCAGTTGTATTGACCGTCAAAATTTCCATATCTAGGAGTTTTCAAATGAGAAGCTTTTTAGTCACGTTGGGTTTGTGTGCAGTTTTTTCATCTGCAGTTTTACACCGTAATGTTGCACTTGCGGAAGGTCCAGGCTCGGGCGGCGCTGGTATCGGGTGCTGCAAGATTGATGGTTTGCTTTGTATACTCGATACGTCTAGATGCACTAATTGTCCGACTTTCCAAGCTTGTGGCAGCAATCCGACTTGCGGTTGCTGGTTGTAGGTTTGACAATTGTGAAGCAAGAAGTTGACTCATCTATTGAAACGGCGAATTCATAATCGCCGTTTCTTTTTTCCTCCTTTTCGTTGGACCGACATAATGTTCGATTTCTTATTTGTTTTGGTTCTGTTGCCATTCATGGATGAGGGAGGCGATATGAACGGATCGTTCTTAGAATTCGCAAAGGATCGCCATGTCCAATTTATGGAAGACTATTCCGAAGGTGAATTCGAAATGATTTCCAATACCAGTCAATCACGCAGTAGTGTCCTTAGCCGCGTCAAGGTACTTGGTAACCTTTATGTCGATCGTGATTTCATGTTGGTACAGCAGGGCGAAAGGATAAATAGCAAGCTATCTGAAGACCAAATACTACGTTGGCAAGACAGTGGAAAGAATGAATGGAATGGGGAATGGGAGGCTGTCGGAATTAGATGTACGTCATCCAAATACGACTTCGCCATTCGATTGCCCGCGCCAGGATCTACTCCCGGAACGGATGGACCTACGTTCGAACTTGAAAAGTTAGAAATGCTTGATGAGAAGAATTCGTTTAGCAATTCACAACGTAGGGGTGGCTACCATCTTGATTGCGTTGGAGCAATCCTAGGTGTCCCGCTGATAGAAGCTGTTGAAAAGAATCTCGTGAAGATATTGGAATGGGAAGAGAATGGTAGTGACGGCCCAAGGCTCTTGGTGGCTTACAACATAAATGGCTTTAGAGGCACAATGCAAGTGACGATCGAGTACTATTTTGACATGGCAACTAGACTGGTTCGTGAAGAAATTGAAAAGATTGGCGGATCTGAGTATAAAAGAAAAATTGAATACACTACTGGGAAGAAGCCCTGGATATCCAGGTTACGTTTTCAAGTTTTTGAAGGTGGCAAAGAGTTTGCGAGCTCATTAACGTATTGTGGTCCCTTTGCTAGTGTGCAAGTGGATAAAGAGGATTTCATGGTTTCCAGTTACGGTTTTCCCGAACCCGCAGTGCGTTTAAAGCCGGGTTATCCGTGGGGAAATATCTTGCTGTTCATCTTTGGCGCTTTACTAATTAGCGTTCCACTGGTATTCGCCTTCTTCAAGAGAAAAATGTCTTGAAGCTAAGAAAGATCGACGGCATTTGAGACCAAGTTTCGTCCCAGTAGCATCAACCATCAATAACCAACGGGATTTCTGGTGATGAATAAGATTGAACGTTGCAAGCAAGGTTTCACTCTCGTAGAACTCCTGGTCGTCATTGGCATCATTGCGATTTTGATGGGGTTGTTGTTGCCTGCGGTGCAGATGGCTCGCGAGGCAGCAAGGCGGACCAGTTGCCAGAACAAACAACGGCAATTGGGGCTGGCGGTGATGAACTACCAGTCGGCTCGTGGCTCCTATCCGGTGGGCTATCATAACTCGACCACCACCATGCAGTACTCCACTTGGCTGCTGCGAATCACTCCGTATGTGGAACAACAAAGCGTCTACGATCAAGCTCAAGCGGATTATCAGTCTAACCCCAATCCATTTGCCAACACCGCGCTACATCGCGGGTTCGCTCATACGTTAAACGATCTGATCTGCCCCAGTTTCCCACAAGCGGATGCTCCTTCGGAAACACCAGAATATGGAACCTCTGCCAACACGACTTATTTGGGAGTGTTGGGTACTGACTTCACCACGCGGGATGGATTTTTTGGAACGGATTTGAAACGTCGGCCCGCGAATGTGGTCGACGGTTTGTCAAACACGTTGATGATCGGCGAAAGACCGCCCAGCGTCGATGGTTACTTTGGTTGGTGGTACAGTGGCTACGGGCAAACGGGGACCAGTTGCCTGGATACCTTGTTAGGCGTTCGTGAGCGAAACCTTCACCAACGCGGCAATGCCATCTGCAGCGACGGTCCGTTTCATTTTCAACCGGGCTCGTCGGAATACCAATGCAGCAGTCTGCATTTCTGGTCGCAGCATCCCGGCGGAGCGAACTTTTGTTATGGCGACGGTAGTGTGAAATTCCTGTCCTATGAAGCGGACAGTGTGCTGCCAGAGTTGGCAACGGTAGCGGGACGCGAGGTTTTTGAATTGCCCTAGGCCGAATCCTTACGCGGAACAAACGGTCGCAAAGGAAACGAAGAATCAGTCAAGTCAAAGGTAACTACTCACACAAAGAATCGCCAAATCCAAGGGTTCAGTAGCCAGTGCTATGGCCCAGCGTTGAAGCCCGTTTGGGGAAGAGGGTTGGGTAAGATCAACATCAACAGGAGATTGGTCATGGAATCATCCCTACGTCCGATAAGTCGACCCCGCGTCCACGCCAGCGTCGATTCTGAAAACGATGATTCCTGCGCCCTTTGCTCGGAAACGGCCGGCTAAGCTGGCCAAAAAAACTTTCACGAATTATGTTGCATATTGGTTTTGCATTTGATAAAGTCGACCCAGAAAGGTTTTCTCGCTTACTAATTTCATGCAAATTGGAATGAAGTTAAAGGCCAGCAGCATGGAATTGAATTTTCATTCGAAACGCTGAAGACACTTATCGTGAAAACACTTTTTGGGCAGGCAGTTACTTTTTGGGCAGGCAATTACTTTTTGGGCAGGCAATTCAGGCCAATCATAAGTAGTGCCGTGAAGTTGGAAGGAAGCAAAAATGGCAGGCAATACCGAACATTCAGCCGAGGCGGGCAGCAGCACCTCTCCAGCAGCACCTCTCCAGCAGCACCGCTCCAGCGGCACCTCTCCAGCAGCACCTCTCCAGCAGCACCTCTCCAGCAGCACCTCTCCAGCAGCACCTCTCCAGCAGCACCTCTCCAGCAGCACCTCTCCAGCAGCACCGCTCCAGCAGCACCGCTCCAGCAGCACCGCTCCAGCAGCACCGCTCCAGCAGCACCTCTCCAGCAGCACCTCTCCAGCAGCACCGCTCCAGCAGCACCTCTCTAGATTGACCAAGGTTATTTGGTGGGTTGCGTTAGGGGAATTAAGCCTTCTCCTGGCTGCAGCCAGCTTGAAGTTCCTATGGTTGTACACTAATCCATTGTGGGAAGATTACTCTCAGCTTCCCTCTATTCTAGTAATCGCAGGTGTGGTGTTTGAAACTGCAATTATCTTAGAATTTATATTGGGGAAATGTCTTCGTCAGACTTTGCTCGCTTCTTCTTTTTTGCATTTCGCTTTTTTGGTGATAGCTATTGTTTTATGGTTCGGCGGAGCTCTAAATTGTCGATGCTTTGGTGTTTATCAAATGGATCTCCGATTGATGGTTGCTCTAAACCTGCTTCTGGTGATGGTCCTTGGTGCAGCTAGTTATTTCTCGGTCCCCGCCAGTGGAATAAGCAATGTGAAAGTGCTTGAGTTACGAGCCGGTGTAAAGGCTGGACTGTTGGCTGGTTTTTTGTTGACCCTGTACGTTACCGCGACGGCAAACGGTCGGCAATTTTTAGGTTGGAAGTCCGGCGCGGACGTTTTGGTTGCAGTAAGTGATCTAGGAACCGTAGAGCTTGGTTCAGAGGCACGTGCTCATGTCAGAATTCTAAATAATAGTGATCATTCAATAACTGTGATCGGTGGCAGCGCTAGCTGCCAATGTGTTGTAATGGGAGAGTTTCCGTTCACGATTGCGAGAAAGGCTTCAGCGGATCGTTGGCTGAATGTCAAAGTCGCAAGTGTAGGTGCAGACGGTATCTTCCGGAAGTCGTTTGTTTTCTACTTGGCGGACGCAGATTCTGCGTTCGTTAAAGGTCAGGTAGCAGCAATGGTGCTGAAACCTGATTCTGAGTAAGTTTTTTTGGAGTAGCGTAAGATGGTTTCTTTTTTTTCGGATTGCTGTAAGTCGTTTGGTTGCTGTATTGTGGTGCTTGCTGTTGTGACTCTATTGTCAGTTCAAGTTCATGCTGATGGCCCTGGAGGTGGAACTGCTCCTGGGTGCGACGGGGCGATCTGTAGCGTTGATTGCGAGATGGCTGCGGGTGCGGCGACAAACATCACTGAAGCCAGAGCAGTCTGTAGTCCCCGGAACTGTAATGATCCAGGAGGGACGTGTGATTCTTGCAAGTGTGTACCATTTTCAAATCAAGGCGTATGGTGGTGTTGGTGTCTGTAGTTGATTTAAATTTGGATTTAATACAGGGAAGATGGTGTTATGATGCGTTCGCCAGTCTTATGGACATTTTTCATTGTTACGAATCTCTTGTTGGCAGCAAAGTGCTTCGCTACGACGGACGTCGCGGTTGCTCTCGCGATTAAGGAGTATGAGCGAGAGTTTTTTTCAAGTGTCAATGGAAGCGTGCGTGTTTTGAGTCCGTCGGGTGAAGTGCAGCAAACAAGCGAGCTGAAATCGCTTCCATCTGGCTTTCTATGCTTACAGACTGATGCATTTGACCCGCGAACGCCCGGCCAAGTTGTGAGTTGCGTGAATCCCGAGAAGGGGTACGGGTTTCAACTAATTCAGCTTGATGATGCCAAGGGCAAGAGTTGGACGGTTAGGAAATTATTCAAGATATCCGATGGGAATATCCATGAGAAACTCATGCTTCATCAGAGGTCGCCATTGCTGACACCGTACTGTCCTACAAGTATTTTGAATATACCTGCAGCTGAATTCTTTTCGTTCGAATTTGTTCAGTCTAAGGTAAGCGATAGCACAATTGAGTTCGAAGTAGATGGGGCTGGACAGCACGGCGTTCTTGCGGAACTTGCATTTGCGAAATTAGTTTACGAAGATTCGACCTTCCAGAAACTGGTTTCAAAGGAAGTTCGGATTGGAGGATTGGACCTTCACTATTCGTTTGAATACCCCGAGGGCTTGCAGTTGCCGAGCAAGGGAGTGCTTCGACATTCCGAGGATGGAGGGGTTGTTTCAAAGTTTGAGTACAACTGGCAACTAGGCGGGTTACCGGCGAGAAGCGACTTCACGTTGACTAATTTTGGTGTTATTGAGCCAGAATGGGCTTCGAGCAGTGATCGGCATGGCCTATTCTTGTGGGGAATCGGGATTCTGGGTGCTTTGCTGATTGGTATAGGCGTAGCTGCGAAACGCTACTTCGTTTGAGCCATGAACCGCTTGAAAGGAATGCGAGTAAAATGAGAAGCTTTCGTAATCGCAACGCATTCACTCTCGTAGAACTCCTGGTCGTCATTGGCATCATTGCGATTTTGATGGGGTTGTTGTTGCCTGCGGTGCAGATGGCTCGCGAGGCGGCAAGGCGGACCAGTTGCAAGAACGTTTTCAATGCAATTGAAGCTGCGGGGAATTCACCTTCCCCCAGTCTAGCCAATCGGATGCAGAGTATGCGTCGGCCCTGGCGGTAAACGAAGCTTGGCAAAAGCCTGATAGATTTTATCTCTATTGTTAGTACTTATTGTTCTAATACTCGAACGGCATATATTCATCGCAGGCCTGATGTCGAAAATGGTGGATCAAAGTGAGTTAGATTTTGGCCGACGAAATCTATTTATCTTTTAGTGCTGATCCAAACGTTGGGTGTGGTGTGGAAAATTTGGGAAAGAGAAAGTTTCAGTAATTTGAATTGTCTGGTGTTGCGGGAATTGGACGCGTAATTTGTCTTGAGTCATTTTGATTAGCGCATAATTTTGTTCAAGGCAATTCACGCTGAGGACAGTACCTTGCCTTCGGTTTATTCCGACGCATACAAAGTATGCGTCGGCCTTGTGTTCTCGGTGTAATTTTTTGGCAATTGGGTGTTTTATGTTTCGATACATTTCAGCGCGGCATTCGTCGGTTGTGCTTTGGATCGCTATACGTTTCTTATTGATCCTGTTTCCTTGTCTCATGTCCGCCAGTGAACTTCGTGCACAAGATGAAAACGTCGAGTCCGAGTATCTTTTCGCTGCCTTATTTGATAATCACAAGAAGATAAAGTCAGGTGTTTTTCGCATTAGTGGCAGCTTTGATGATCCGGGTGGCGAGTTTGGTCCTATTTCCGGCCCGATCAAAATTCTGTGCGGTTTTGATTTTGAATCGGGAAAAATACGACTTGATATGCAACGCCCGGTACTTTTTAAGCAAGAAGGCCGCGTTGAATTGGTTGATCGTAAGTCGAAGTTTGCGCAGACTGGAAAGTTTGTTTTGTATTGGGATAACGTCAATGGGATCGTGTTCGTCAGGCCGTGGGACCGTTTTTATGGAGCAAATTCTAATTTTGATGTGCGTTTGTTAGGGTGGGTGAACTCAAGTACTTTTGATTCGTGTATCGCCGAACGGTCCTTCGATTGGGATGATTACTCGGCGACTCTAATGAAGGCTCCGTGTTCGGTAGAGTATCAAGGAGAGCGTGTGGTACTTTCAAGAGAAATGAAAGAACACAACGTATCAATAAGAAATGAATTAAACGCCAAGGGTGTGCCGGTTCCAAGAAAATACACCTTAAGTTCAGGCAATTGGGTGAGGGACACTATTGAAATGGAGTGGCAGGAAATTGACGGGATAATGGTGCCTAAGACCTATGTGCAAAAGGATTCCGATGTGCGAACGAAAACCGGTAGAACGGTCAAGTACTTTTTCGAATGGGAGTCATTGAACCAAGGGATACCGGATCACTACTTCGATATTGAAGAATTTGGCTTGCCACCAGAAACAGGCATTATTGACGAACGGTCTGACCCTGCAGTTAGCTTGGGTGTGATTGGGGAGTCCTTCATTCGGGATGAGCAAGTGGTGCGATCTGACTTCACATATCATTGGGTTTTTGGTTCTGTGACTTGCCTGTTGATATTAGGGGCAGCATTATGGTACTTCAGACGTTAGGCCAATTCGCAGTAAAGTTAGGTTATGAAAAATATTGGACGTGTAACTGGGTCTTCTCTCCGAGGTGGGATGACACTTGTTGAATTGCTGGTTTCGGGCGGAATTATTGCGGTAATGTTGGCAATACTATTGCCTTCGATTCAATACGCAAGAGAATCGGCAAGGGAGATGAACTGTCGGAACAATCTGAAGCAGTTAATGCTTGCGTTTCACGGATTTGAATCTGCTCACCAGCGATTCCCCCCGGGCACTTTGGGTTTTGAAAAAGCGTTTGACTATGAAGAACATTGGGACGATTCAAGTAGCATCTTTTTTTGGAAAAGAACGCAACACACTTCAAGCTTGGGACTAATGCTTCCATTTTTTGAATTTGAAAACGCTCGGCAAATGGCAGACCAATCCTTGTTCACCAGGGATCGTTTTTTAGATGAATTCCCAGATCGAAAGGGCCGTATAGTTGATTGGTACGGAAAGGCGAAAGGCTTTCTTGACATTGCGACTCTGGATGTTCCACTTTTTCGATGTCCTTCTGACTTAAGGGATGCGCCGCCCCGCATACTGGCAGGTTCACAACCGTGTATTGAAGAAGATGGAAAGGTTGACGGTTTTGGTGCGATTTACTTAAGCACACGATTGCCAGCTGATTATGGCCTGACAAACTACCTTGGCTGTGCAGGTGCATACTCAGGAGGACAGCAGATGGAACCAATTAAAGGGCCATACACCGGAGTAATGAGTAGTAGGGAAAGAGTGACATTTCGAAACGTAGTCGACGGTTCCAGTAATACAATCGTATACGGTGAGACAATTGGTTACGTAGTGGATGGGGAAAGAATTATAGCGAGCCCTTGGTTCATTGGTGGGTTGGCTCGAGGGCGGGGTGGAATCGACTGGATGCAAGGACAGAATCAGGCTTCGCCAACTTTAAGTCACCTGGGCAATTGGAATAATTCGCACGGATTCGGATTCGGTTCGCGGCATGCAGGCACTGTTAACATCACACTTTTGGATGGTAGTGTTAAGCCGTTATTTCGGGCGTTAGATTGGCGGGTGTTGTATCAGTATTGTGGGCGAGCTGACAGTTCGGCCAGCGAATAATAAAATCGAATTTGCATGGACGCGATGTGCAAAATCCTTAGTGGGCTTCTTTGTTATGCCGCGAATTTTCTTGATTAAAATGACTGGGTTAATCTTCAAGCTTCGTTAGTCCTCCGTTTTCATTTTGGAATTTAATGTTTCCGCCGACGATGGTGGTTAGGACTTTTGTTTGCTGGATTTTGTCCTCTGGGCAAGTCATGAAATCTTGCGAGAAGATGACTATGTCGGCAAGTTTGCCAGGTTCTAAACTGCCTTTGCTTTTTTCTTCGAAGGCGGCGTAAGCAGCCCACAGAGTGTAGCTACGCAAGGCTTCATCCCTGGTCATTGCTTGATCACCAAAGAAGACTCGGCCATCTTTCAGTTTTCGACTGACTGACGCATGCAAACTTGCAATCGGATCAATGCGTTCTACCGGCGCATCGGTACCGTTGGCGATGATCGAACCGCTGTCGATTAAAGAACGCCACATGTAGGCTCCTTCACCTGCGCGGCGATCGCCTAAGCGTTGCATCACGTAGACGGCATCCGACGGACAGTGGATGGCCTGCATCGCTGGGATCACGCCCATTTGGGCAAAACGTGGAATGTCGGCTGGGTCCAAGTGTTGAGCGTGTTCGATTCGCCATCGCAACGACTTACCCAATTCATCCAAATCCGACGTGTCGCTGCTGGTCACGCTACCGTTGGCAGCGTCATCCAGATGTTGCTGCCAGATTCGAGCGTATAAGTTCAACACTTCTTGATTCGCTCGATCGCCAATGGCGTGAACGCACAATTGAAAATCGTCACGAATGGCCAGTTGTGCTGTTTCCTCGATCGACTCGATGGTGGCAGTATTCAAGCCTGAACTTGATGGGAGATCCGCGTAAGGTTGCAGCAGCCAAGCACCATGGGCTCCCAACGCACCATCGATGGCCCGTTTGATCGCACGAACCGTCAAGAAGTTTCCTCCGTGATCAATCGTTCGCACTCGTTTCAGGTTTTGATCCATCATTAAGTTCGAATCTCGCACCATAACCCACATTCGTAAATCCAATTTCTTATCTGAAGCAAGTTGGTGGAATCGATCGATCGTCGCGATCGTGCTTCCAGCGTCTTGGAACGATGTGATACCATTTTTTAGGCAGTTAGCGGTCGCCTTATCAATGGCGTCTTGCCACTGTTGCCGTTTCTGCTGGTCGGTTTGTTGAATCAGAGATCGATTGTAAGCTGCCTGGACCAATGACGCGGCCGTTTCGCGAAAGACTCCGGTTGGGCGGACGTTGCCTGAACCGTCATTCGAAGGCAGCATCAAGATTTCGCCGCCGGGTGGATTATTGGTTTGGCCAGTTACGTTTGCCAATTTCATCGCGTAGTCATTGGCGAAACTCATGTGTCCACTGGCATGAGTCAACAAGACAGGGTTCTGGGGCGAGACTGCACTCAATGCGTCGTGAATGGGATAGCCTTCAACGTTGGGGCTTGGTTTGGTGCTCCATTTCTCTTGATGCCATCCGCGACCCACAATCCATTGGCCGGGTAATTTCTGGTCGGCCGCCTGTTTGACTTGTTGCACAATTTCATTCCAAGAATCTGCACCGGCTAGGTCCAACATTTGAAGCGACTGGCCCAGTCCCAGGAAGTGTCCGTGACCTTCGATCAATCCGGGCGTCAGAAGTTTTCCACCGGCAGAATACGTAACCGTTTTTGGGCCGCGTAGCTTTGAAATTTCTTCGTTGGAACCAACGGCTAAGATCCGATCACCGGAGATGGCAATTGCCTGAGCCCTGGGTTGAACGCGATTCATCGTGTAGATATCCGCGTCTAAGACCACAACATCCGCAACGACATTCTCTTGAGTGTTGTTCGAATCGTTCAACGCGCAGCGCGCCATCGTTTGAGTTTGCTGGCTTGAACAAAGAGCCAATAACAACAATGCAGCCGCCAACACAGTGAACGTCGATCGCGCGAGAGCTAGACCTAAAGTCGTCTGAGTTCTGTTGGGGGCAGTGATCCAGGACGGAATTAATCGTTGCATAGGATTAGGTTCTCAGGGGATTTTAGGGCTTAGATTTTACAGTTTCACGTTGCCGATATTGTAGTCATTGCCGCACGGGTTGTGAGCCACGGTCGTTCTTGGGTGTTCGTGTACTTGTGTATTTGTGTGGTTGTGTGGTTGTGTGGTTGTGTGTTGGCATTGCCGTGACTTGGTTGCCATGGCTGGGCAGATCTTTCGTCCGTGAAGCGTTTGCGATTTAAAACCAACCCAGCCAATTGCCGTCTCGTGCTGCTAGGGCCTGTCAGTACAATAAGCTGAATTGGCAGAGATCATCGCTGGTTTGGCGGAACGTAGGTATTTAAAAAGGCAAAATATGGGATCGCGATTCGAACATGTTCGACACAAACCGCCAACGCCGCTGGATCAGCCTCGGTCAATGATTATCGCTTGTCCGCCGTTGAAGAGTAACGTTAACCTCTCTCGGATGGTACGTTTGGCTGGTTGTTGCGCGATCGATCGCTTTATCGTTTGTGGGCAGGCGAAAGTGGACCCAAAGATTGCCCGAGATGGAGCGGAGACGGTGCGAATTGAAAGTCGCAATTCTTTGCCGCCAATCCTAAAGAAGCTGTCCCACGAAGGTTATCGAATTGTAGGTCTGGAACAAACGAATCTGTCGCAAGACTTGCACACTTACCAATTTACTCGGAAGACCGTGTTGGTTTTGGGTAGCGAGCGGAATGGGATCACGCAGGACGTTTTGGACTGTTTGGATGACACCATTGAAATACCCGTTTGGGGACTTCCGTATAGTTACAATATTGCGACCGCAACCACGATGGCGGTTTACGAATACTGCCGTCAATTCCCACGCGGCTAACTTCTGAATAGCCCAAGCGACCAAGGTGTCGTTGTGGATTCACTAAACTGTCCATTTATTCGCCGTTAGGATCCGGGATAACAAATGCAAGCGATTTTCACGATAAAATAGCTACGCAATGCTTACAAACCATCGCCGGCAGTTCTACAATATAGTCGAGCAAATAGCAGAAGCATTCATGGATCAACCCCTTTTTCTTTCTTTGACCCCATTGGAATCTCATAACGCCGCAGACAGCAAATCAACCAGGACAGCCCATCAATCGCAATCTTTTTGCTTGGTGGGTAGTAGGTCTGGGTTGGTGGCCGATGGTTTATCAGGTCGGGGTTTCGGGCAATCGAATCCCATTGGTTGGGTGCCACTTGAAAACTGATATTCGGATCAGCTGAAACCCTAAATCATCCCAAGCATCGTCATCCCAAACATCGTCATCCCAAGCATCGTCATCCCAAGCATCGTCATCCCAAGCATCGTCATCTGCGGTGGATCGATTCGCGATTCACTCGATTGTAGTTGCCGGGTGGTTGCGCTTGCACGAGTGGTTGGCCTTGCAGGGGCGTTTCGAATACCGGATCGTCCCGAGTTTGGGGCCATTTTGGGAATGGGATCGTTCAGTTGCTTTGGCCTTTCCGAGTAATGGGGAGGGCAGGAAACTGAGCGTCGTGCGTGGGATTAGCTACGGCTAATAACGGGGAAAATCGCGAAAGAAATTCGGGGTTTGAATTGAAATCTTTGTAGGGAATTGAATGCTGTGGAACTGGAACAGGTTGGCCCATTTCGAATTGTGAAACAACTGGGTAACAAGCGTCAGCGAGTCTTCGAAGCCTATCAAGATGAGCAGAGCCGTCATGTTGCGATTAAGCTGATAACGCTTCCGCCCGACGTGTCGCGAGACCACGCGCTACGAAGAATCCAAAAAGAGGTTCGCTACCTCCAGCGTTTGGAACATCCTCATCTTACAAAATTTTATGGCGCGGGGATTGTGGAAGATCGAGTCTTCTTTGCGATGGAATTGGTGGATGGCGAATCGCTGGCATCGATCCTATCGCGTCGTGGTCGGATTGCTTGGGATTTAGCGATCGACTACGCCATTCAGATTGCACAAGTTCTGGAATATTTGCATAAGCAAGAGTTATTGCACAGTAAATTGACGCCAGAGAAAATTCTGGTCAGCGGCGGTCAAGTCAAGGTAACCGATCTTCGCTTAAACCGTGCCAGGCGTCGTCGTTGGGATGCAAAAAAACGTGAAGAATTGGAAGTGGCCGCCTACTTGGCACCCGAGCAATTGTTGGGTGAAGGGGCCACGCACCAATCGGACCTCTATTCGCTAGGTGCAATTATCTACGAAATGGTTGCCGGCAAGATGCCTTACCCGCCAGAATCGTTAGAGCGAATGTCGGCGCGGAAGCGTCAGCAGAAGATTGAACCCTTGTCCCAAACGGTGGTCGATTGCCCCGTTTGGCTGGACCGAGTGGTCGAAGTGTTGATGCATCCCGTTCCCCAGCAGCGTTACCCATCGGCTCGTGCAGCAGAGTTGGCTTTGATCGAAATTCAAAAAATTGATGCCAATAAGACATCCACCGCGGCTCAGATGGCAGGTGGTTTTAATGCGTTAACCGCGGGGGCTGATAAGTCAGAAGCTAGGCGTCTGTTGGGCCAGAAGGAACCGACAGTCAAGCAAGTGGCCAAAAAGAAACGCCAAGCTGAAAACCCTATTTACTTGCAGACTTGGTTGTTGGTCATTGGCTTGTTGACTGCATCAACTGCTTTGGGCGTTGCGTTTTATTCGATGATTCCTTCGTTTGACGCCAAAATTGCGCAGGCCCAACGAATCCTGGACGATCCCAATGCATCGGTGATGGACATGCGAGATGCATTTAATGATCTGGAACGCTTGGTGCAGCGGCAACCTGAAGCCGATCCCGTCGATGAGGCCCAGCAGTTGATGGAATCGTTGCAGATTAAGCGTCTTCTACGACTGGCCAAAGGAGGCCGCGTCGGTTTGCAAGACCCACTGACTAAGAGTTTTATTAACGCGTTCCAAGATGATATCAATGGAAATTATCCAGAATCTTTGGCTGGCTTTCGCTTGGTGATTGGTGAGGTTTCGTCTTTAGATCCGGAGAACGGTCACATGTATCGTGAGGCGATTCGTCAGTATTTATCCGTGCAAAAACATTTCTCAGAAAATGCAAAGAGTGGACTGAAACAGGCGATTACTTTGGAAGACGATTCCAAAGCGTTAGACTGGGCTGTCTTGATCAAGCAGCAATTGGGGAATTCAGCCGATCACCAAGATTGGATCCAAGAGTTGACCAGACGGTTTCCGCAGATCGATAAAATCGATTCATTTCCGGCCATTTCAGAACCTTCGGCGTCAGAAGTCACGGATTCAAGTGCGGTACCGCCCACCGCGCCCACTGTGTTGGGCGAAGGGACGCCGGGCGCACTTGACGCGTCAGACAACAGCACCTTAGAAACAAGCTTTAGCCAAGCAACTACAGCTGCCGAGCAAAAAGCGGTTTCTGGCAGCGATGCACCGAACTTCGAGAAGGGATCGCAACGATCGACCGAATCAGATGCAGGGCAAGAACAACAGTGATCTTGAATTGTTGTTGTTCACAATCGCCCAGCCCAATTCTCTAGGGCTTCGGTGAAATGGTCAACGTGGTTCTCCCGATAATGATCTTAAGTTGGCATTGGGTGGCAATCGTGTCGATCATCGATTCTAGTGTTGCGTCCTTTACCTCCAGGTCAATCATCTTTTGTAATAGCTGCTCAATGTCGCCCTGGACAATGATTTTGCGTTGTGTTTGACCTGCAATGGCGTCAAGTATGTTTATCGCCGGCTGCTGGCTTACTTTCAACGAATAGAGTTTGGATCCGGTGGCGGGTGTGTCTGGGGAAGGGCTATCTTGTTGCAGTCGGTCAAATACGATTCCCAGATCCTTCAACTGACCGCTTAGGATTCGCTTTTGGGTGATGCCTGACTTATAGCTTAACGTCGGAAACTCTTGGCTCAGGTCGTCTTTCATCTTTTGCAGCGCGCTGTGCCAGTTGATGTCGTCAATCAAACATTGACAAAGCATTTCTTTGGTCAGATCTTCTAGCTGAATTTGAATCTCATCGGGTGGGCGTTGTGTGGGCGGCGGTTGAAGATCCAGTCGCTTGCCGAATCCGAAAGCCAAAATGGCCAAGCGATCAATCAAAGACAACGCGGGAAGCGACCCTTGGTCCCAAACGTCGTACGGCAGTGACTGTATCGCCGTAATCTTGTCCGCCAAAGGCGAGCACCAATCGCGAAACAGTTGGTTGGGTTGAACCAATTTCGGCCAACGGACCGCTTGTTCGACCGTAAAAATATTGGCAAGTTCTGTCGGTAACCTCGCGGCCTGGCGTCTTGCATCCGCTAGGACCACTGGCAGATCTGCCGCGTGTTGTTTGGGAACAAAGAAAATCACAGGCGAGTGAATCACAGCCACTGCATCTGCTTGAGCCGCCAGTTGTTCAAGGGCATCGGCAACCGTCAGATTCTTGACCGTGAGGTCGATCAGGCGTGCCGAATCGACTCGGCGGTCCAGCCATACCTTAATTTGGTGGGCTGATCCAATGTTCTGCACGACCTGCTTTAAGGTTAATTGACGCCACTGGGAAGTTTGAATGTCGGACAATTTCCGAGTGAATGCTTTCCCCTCTAACCATGTATCTGCGGCTGGCGTGATCTTCAAAGACGCCGTGGTGGCTGGTGGCTGGCCAAGGGTTGACGCCATCCAAAAGGCAGGCGAATCGAACATCCGATTGGGCAGTGTCCCCAAAAGCGATTGTGACTTTAGCAAATTTTGCATTGGATGCTGTGAATCAGATAAAACGCCTAGTTGGATTAGCGAGTATGGAGGGAAATCAAGCGAGTTCGACAGTTGACCTTTGCCGTCCCCTGCGTAGACTTCCCCTGCGAGGGACGCTTGGACCAGCCGGACGAAATTCAAGTTCGCGGGCAGAATCCAAAATATGGCCAAGGAAATGGCAGCGAATCGACAGCTTGGGTGGGTTATGCGGCCACGGCCGAGAAAGAAGACGTGTTCGGCCCGGCCTAGATCATTGTCATTCATGGTTCGTCCAATTACATTCAAGAGACCCAAGTACAGTTAGGAAGCCCAAATACAGTTAAGAAACCAGGGCCTGCGATCGGGATGTTTCTAGTTTTAGGAATGATCCAATTACTTTTGCCGGCGGCCTGGTTCCTTAGTTCGACATTTTCCTGGGCCATTTTCGGCCTGTCTGCTGGGCAAAAGTGTGGCCAGAAGCAGTTTGGCCAGAAACGGGCCAGACCAGGTACCGAGTTGGGCAAGGCTTAAAACGGCCTGCACTGGAAGATCCAGTTTTAGACAGTTCAACATCCGAATCAATACGTTCATATGTCCCGAAATGGCCTCAAGCCACCTGTAGGTTTTTGAAAGTTGAAGCCCTCGCAACGAAAACCTCGCAACGAAAATTTCGGCGATCGTTCAAGCTAAAAGTGGAGCATACCTAGTGTTTGAAGACAATGTGTTTGAAGACAATGTGTTTGAAGGCAATTCGTTTGAAGGCAATGCGTTTGAAGCCAATCAGCCGCAACGTCGCCCAGCGCTGGAAGCACTCTATCAGCTCTACCTGAAAAATGAAAATTCTGCAAGCTTTATCCGCTCGGTTGCGGATCATTACACCATTGGAACATTGGAACGTTTGACTGCGTTCGGGAAACGTGGCGGCCGACGTGCCGCAGCCTTGGCGTTGGGCTTTCTGGGTGACTATCAGTCCAACGCGGTGCTGGGTCGGGCCTTGCATGACAAAGATCGAGCCGTTCGCTTGTTGGCCGAACATGGGCTTCGTCAACTGTGGTTTCGAGCCGGGAATTCCGAACAATTTCTAGCGTTACACCAGTTGGTGCGATTGAATGACAACGGTCAATATCATGAAGTGATCCAGCAATCGACCCAATTGATTCACAAAGCGCCCTTGTTGGCAGAAGCTTGGAATCAGCGAGCGATCGCCCAATACGGTATGTTCGAATTTGAAGACAGTTCGATGGATTGTCACCAGGCTTTGGAGATTAATCCCTATCACTTCAACGCGGCCATGGGCATGGGTCATTGTTACCTGCAACTTGAAGACTTGGAATTAGCCCTGGATTGTTTCCGACGTGCGTTATCGTTGAACCCAAGCTTAGAAAACGTTCGCTTGCAGATTCGGCAGCTGGAAAAAGCGGTTGGCAAGGATCGGACCGAAGAGTAGTCCGGAAATTCAAGCTCGATTCCAGGCGTCTGCCTTTGGCCAGATCGTACGACCCACTGCCAAACTTCTGATCGGTCGGCCCCTCAAAATTGACGACAAGCATGGGGCTGTGAATTTTGAAACCGTGGCTTTTCATCCTTCCGCTTCCGTTGTGCCACTGTTGAACATGGAATCCCTGTAGACTACACAGACTCCCCGCTCTGCCAAAGCCTGCGTGCTTGTACTGCGGTACGTTTTCTTCTGCCGCTGGCCTTAGCGATATGGCGTTGGTCGAAAGCTATTGTTGGCTAAGATAGGCCAGCAAGTCAGCCCAGTCTTGATTCGACGCCTGGTCCATTAAGCCTGAAGGCATCAACGATTGAGTGCTTGGTCGGGAATCTTCAATTTCGTCCTTTGACAATTGCCAAACTTTTCCGGCAGCATCTTCTAAGATCACTGCGTCGGTACTGTTATAAATGGCGATGCCCGTCAGTAGAGTGCCGTCGACCTTCTGTACTAGCAGCGAACGGTAACGATCATTTACATTCTTGCTGGGCATCGTGATCGTTTCGATCAAGTCGGTTCGATTAAATCGCCGTGTGACACCCGTCAACGCGGGCCCCAGTCGTCCAGATTTTCCATGACAGCGATTGCAGTTTAGCGAGTCGTACAGTTTGCCGCCTCGTTCTGCATTTCCGGCGGTCCAATTGACCTCTTTCAAAAGTGTATTCGTATCCAATGCTGCAATCGTGCTATCACCTGGGGCCAATAGCTTTGCCAAGTGGTTCGCCTTTTGTTGGCGACTGTCAGCAGCAAACTGGTCAACCAGTTGTGGTAAATCGCCAAGGGAGCGCAGTGCCTTGGGGTTGAGCGTCCACATCTTCCGAGTGTCCACGATCGAAGCTAAAAAAGTTTCGTCAACATTGACTAGATTCCACTGGTTCCAGAGTTGGCTAAGTGTCTTAATCGCTGCCGCTTGATCCAGGGACGTTAGTAACTGCAACGAATGAATTTGGGTTGACCGTTGCCAGCGATTGGAGTTCTTCAATTGGAGGGTAAGCGTCGGATGATTGCGCAATAGCAGGCGACCGATCGCAGAAAATCTTTGTGACCAATTGGTATCAATGGAAACATTCTGCGCTGCCAAGGATTGGTCAATCGAAAGCAAGAAATCAAGGCATGACTGGTCGATTGCTTCGTTCCAAGGTTTGTCGATTGCCGCTAGTAAGACAAAGGCATTAATCTGATCGATCGGGTGTAGCGCGTCGGCTTGGTGGAACGCTTGCAATTGATACCACTGCTGCCACTGTTTTGGCAACGATGAAGCGGAATTGCCCAGCAGCAACTGTAGACGCAACATGGATTCCATTTCGAAAATCGCGGCCGATCGTTCTTTGAAATTGGCGGACGAAGATTTGGTTAAGCAGGCGTTCCATGCCGCCAAGAATGCTTGATTCACATCCGCGGTTTGCTGAGGGTTCCAGCCTGGAATGTACCCCTTGGCCATAAAATCCCAAGGGCCTGTCTGAGCGTCGTTGGGGTAAGGCGAATCAAGTGCCCAGCGAAATACCAGTTGCCAATCGGCAGCCGCCAGTGTGGGCTCTTGTTTCTTGGCGATCCGCTGCAGGTCGGCAAATAGAAGCGATGCGGTGGGTAGACCACCCCGTAAAGGCGAATTTTTCAGCGCCAAAGCTGCCAGTGCTTGGGTCCGAGTCGCAGTCATGGTCGTGTTGTCAATCTCCGACACCGCGGGCCTACCCGGATTCTGTTGTGCGGTACCGGATTGTGTTTGAATTTGATCCCAAAGTTGTTTATCGTCATTCATCGTCAGCGCCAAAATCTGTCCATGAATGGCAGACGCTGCACTGGCGACTGGATTGGCTTGAAATGTCCATGAACGCATGGCCCCCCAAATAGAAGCGTTCGCCATTAGCAATGACTTCTGCTTGGGACTGCCTGCCGCTTTCGACAGTAATCGAGTCACAAGCTGCGAATCGGGTTGTGCCGTGGTCAATAAATATCTTCTTAGGAGACTGCGTTGCAATTGGATACCTAGCAATTCTTGATCCCGAAGGTCGTTTTCTTTGGCTTGCTGTGCCAGATTGCGAAGGTAATCAAATGTCGATTCAATGGTATCAACTCCAAGGGCATTTTCGTTTGCGGTATCGGCCGGAACGACTGCTTCAAAGTGTTGGAGTTGGGTTACCAGATCGGTCAACTTGGCAAAAGGATCGTCCGGCTGGGTAAGCGGGTTCACCGCTGCGTTATCGGCGGGTGCAGCCGCGCGTTTTTGAACCAAATAGACCGCGCCCGCTGTGTCTCGCCCGCCAACGCTGATATAGAGTTTGCCACGTGAGTCGAATTCCAAATCGGTGGGCGCGAACGCCACATTGTTTTGGCTCTGAACCAAAATCATAGGCGGCACCGTGGCATCGGTTTCAAAAGCAGAACGTAGGTACACTTTGCCAAACGTCCAATCGGCAAAGACGCAGCCACCCAGCCAGGCGTTGCCCCAGGCCGGTGAATGTAAGCAAGCGACACCCGTGGGTGATCCTCGGCCGGTTTCCGCGTTGATGGTTGCGCTTCCAACGACCGAATCGGGTTGTTTGTAGCAGCGACTGACCCAGCCAATGTCTTGGCCTTCATTCGCCGCGAACAGCGTTGTGGGGCGATACCAGGGCATCCCGCTATCTCGTTCGTCATCGCTATCGTAGATCAAAAATGATTGGTCCAAGCCGAACGCAAAGTCGTAAGTGTTCCTCATTCCATCGACCAAGATCTGACGCGTTTTTCCATCGGGGCTGATCCGACCTAGCACACCGGCTCGGGGGTTCCCGATCGGCACAGCAGACGACCGCCAAGTTTCGTTGATCTGGGAATAGTTCCCGGCGATGAAGTAAAGGTAGCCATCCTGGCCACGTCGCAGCGCGTGGAAATCGTGTTCGCCACCGGTCTTGGGTAGGTCCAAGAATTTGAACGCAGGTTTCGGGTCAACGGTACTGCGGTCAATTTTCCAGATCGCTTGGTCGACTACAGCAAAGATAAAGTCCTGTTCGACCAGCAGGCCTTGGGCACCTTGTTTGGGTTCAAAGTTGATCGCATTTTTTTGATCGGCTTTGCCGTCACCGTCCCAATCCACCAGTTGGGCGATATAGCCAGGGCCTGCAACAAAAACTTCGTCGCTAGGGCCGACGGTCAAGCAGTGGATATCATGAACTAAAGAATCGTCAGCGAAACGTTTGAGTGTCCAGCCTGCAGCGACCAAAGGAAGATCTGCCACCGAGGCCTGATTTTCGTCTTGAACCGTGGTGTCGGGAGTGACGCGGCCGGCACTATCCTGAGTCGCACTATCCTGAGTCGCACTATCCTGAGTCGCACCGGTCAAGGCGTATGCCGTGGTGGGGCCAGTCCCTGCGGAAAAAGAGAGTCCAAGGGTCAGCATCCAAAGGGTTACCAGTCCTAAAGGTAAGTGTCTGCTTTCTTTTCGACTGCGCCCAATCAAGGCAAATCCCAGCAGCGCGACGGCCAAGAATCCGGTCAACACCAAGACGACCTTAAAAGTGTCAGGCGATGTAAGTTCGGTTTGCTGTTGCAGTTTATCTTTCAGTAACGCCAGCGACATCAAAATCGCATTGTTGATCGAATGCAAGATCACTCCGGGCACGATACTGTTACTCTTCAAACAGACCCAAGCCAGAACGCAACCCAATGTGCTGGTAACGACAAATCGTAACGGAGCAACGCTGCTTTCGACGATAAAGTGGAACAGGCCAAACGAAAGTCCGCTAATCAGAATGGCCTTCCAGAAACCGGCCCTCTGCCGCACGGTTTGCAATAAAAGCCCGCGGAAAAAGAACTCTTCGCAGACCGCGGGCGTGATTGCCAGGCATGGGATCAAAATCCATAGCGGGATATTGGCCCAATCGTTGATCTGGCTGGTCGCTAACGCAAGGACTCGTTCGGTCCACGATCCGTCTCCCGTTCCGCTTCCCATAGCGGCGGTGATTTGCCCTAGGCTCCACAACGCCAAACCCACAAAAGGCCACAAGCTAAGCCCCAGCAAAGATCCGCCGACTAAGTAACGCCATTTGGGGGCACGCAAGGCAAAGCAGTCGACAACTTGATAGCGTCGTAACAGGACCGCGATCAGGGGAACGACCAGGAACAGTCCAATCGTCGCGATCGCAATCGTGACCACCATGCCAAGCGGATTTAGCGTGTCTTTCAGACGCCCCATAAAGCCCAGCAAAACAAATTGAATGGGAAATAGAATGGCCAACACATTGAACGCGAACGCTGGGCTGGGTACCACTTGTTGACGGTTTGGGCGAAGTAAATCTCGCCAATTGCCTTGGCTACCGTACAAGACTGCGTCTGATCCAAACACATTCGCCGCCATAGATAACGCGGCAATCGCGTACAGTAGCGTGCTAACAACCGCCAGCGTGGCGAATACGGATTCCACATTGCCCAGCATCACATCACGGGCCAGCAGCACTAGGTTGACCATCGGAACCAAGGCCAACCACAGTCCCGACCCCAAGTTGGGCATCAGGCCCAGGATTCCAGGCGCTAAGCTGAAGACCATGAGCGGAATTAAGTAAGCCTGCGCTTCTTTGAACGAACGGGCAACACTGGTCACAACCAACAGGATCGCTGAAAAGAATAACGCGTAGAGTCCCAGAAGGAGAAAAATTTGAATCACAATCCAAAGCGTAATTCCATTTTCGCCTAACACCACTTTGTCCAATTGAAAGACCCACATCGTGGTAAGCATCGAAGCAACGTTCAGCGTAGCGGTCAGCATCGCAACCACCCACACCGCGATGTACTTGGCGGTCAGGACACCCAACCGAGAAATCGGCGCCGCGATCAGCGATTCCAATGTGCCGCGTTCACGTTCCCCTGCGGTCAAATCGATTGCTGGATAGACCGCTCCTGTGATGGTCATCATGATCAGAATTAGGGGCAAGAATGTGGCCAGGCTGTTTGCGGTTGAAGAAGCAGCGGTCACCTTGGTTTGGATGCGTGACACCATTGCAAGCTTGGGCGCATTCAGTCGAGCGTTCAATAAGTTGCTGCGAATCAGATTGATTCGTTCGATCCTTACCGCGATGAAATTGGCCGCCCGCCGCGAGTACTCGTCGTTAGGATCGTAGATCAATTGAATGGCTTTCCCCGAAAGCGGATCGGTTTGACGTTGTTCCGAGGGTAAGACTTCGTCCGTTTCGACCAGTTGGATTGCAATGTCCACATCTCCCGAACGCACCGTGTCCTCGATCGGCGCTTGGCCCTGGTAACTATTCCAAGCGTGTTTTTCGAATTCGATATCTTCGGGTGATGCAGGCAAGGCGACCAAGTCGGGCTTGATCAGGGCGGATGAATCCGTTGATTCGGGACGTGTTTCTGAAGGCGACACTGCTGTAGATGGATTTACAGCATCTGGATTCTGGTCCATTAGCGAGGCGAAATTCTTCCGCGTATCTAGGTTACTATTGATTCTGGCTTCGGTTTTCAACGAAAAGTCGGCTGCCATCAAAGGGGCCTTTAAAATTTCAAACGTCGCCTCAGAATCGAACAAAATTCTAAAGCCAAATTCCTGCTTGTCGCCGATGTTCTTGGGGATGAAATTTTGCATTAGCAGGCTCAGGATCGGGTAAACCAACAAAGGCATCAAGAACAGTGTGCCGATCGTCCGCTTGTCTCGTAAGGTCTCTCGCAATTCCTTCAGCAGCAGGGGTTTCCAACGCGTCCACGCACTTGAGCGAGATTTCATTGATCTTGTGGTTCGATTTTCGATTGCGCCCTTGGATGCCGTCGATTCGGATTCAGTGGTTGTCATCGTTACAGTTTCTGCGAAGGGCTTTGTTGTTCGGGAGAGCAAGGACTTGCTAGGGCGGCATGAGGAATGCTTGGCAGGGGCCTTTGGGCAAGCTTCAATCTCTGGGCAAGTGCAGGGCCGGATGGGGTGTGCGGTTTCACCGTTGACCTTCAATCATTGGCGTTAGAAGGTCTTCGCTTGAATGGGTTGCTTGGACGCCGGAATCTGATCTTGGGACCATTGAACAAAGATGTCGACCAAAGAGGACAATTGGGTTTGGGATTGAATTTGATTCCAATCGCCCAGCAACCGCATCTTTCCATGGTCCATCAGCCCAAACAGGTCGCACACGCGTTGTGCCTGTTCTAATCGGTGGGTGCTTAAAATGACCGCGCAGGATCGTTCCTTTAGCAAGTTCAGATAACCGAAGACGACTTGGCTGCCCAGAACATCCAGCCCAAGTGTCGGTTCATCCAGCAACATGATTGGCGGGTCGTGAATCAGGGCTTTGGCCAAGTTCACGCGTTGGCTTTGGCCGGTACTTAGTAAGCCGCAACGTTGGTCGATAAACGGCTTCATTGATAACTGTTCGGTCAACTCTTCAAGCCGTTGGTGAGCGAAGTCATCGGGAACACCGTAGATTCCCGCAAAGAACAGCAGGGTTTCCCGAGTGGTAAGCCACTGATACAGTCCCGTGTTAGCAGACACAAAACCAATCGCTTGCTTCACCAAATCAGGTTGCAAGTCAGAACGTAGCCCGTTGATTTTCGCGTAACCGCTGTCGGCGGCGATCAACCCTAAGATCATCCGCAAAGTCGTGGTCTTGCCGGCGCCGTTGGGACCCAGCAGGCCAAAGACCTGACCGCCGGTGACATTGAAGCTGATACCATCTACGGCTTTAATCGTGCGTCCGTCTTGCTGGAACGACTTAGACAGCTGGCAGACCTGGATTTCATTCTCAGTCCGGTCCGCGGCCTCAAGGTCCGAGCCGCCTAGCCGATCTGCACAGTTGCCCGTCGATTGGATTTCTATCATGTTGGAACAATCCCAGTCGGGTGACAGTTAATGGAGCCCGGACGCAATCGCAGAGAATACCTTCAGGCGACGCTGTAGTTTACCGTCAACTCTTCGGCAGATTCTCGAAAACCGATGCATCAGGTACTAAGTCGTTACCAAGCCAGGGCTGTGGCCAAGGGATCTTGCGGCTATCTGGCTGATAGAAAGCAGAAAAGGGCCAGAAAACCACTTGTAAATACCGATCAAGTTAAGCTAGACTACGCAATCCCGTTTCGGGGATCGGCTACCTTTGCGCCTGTGTCCTGCTTGACTGCATTCACTCTTTGCCGCTTGATGATTCCTTCCAAAGACATTGCACAAGTGTTTCGAGGGGGGGAACGAGTATTTCAGAGGTGATATGCACTTAGATGTGACCGGTGAGTAGAGGGCACAGGTTTTTAGGCGACGTAGGTTGTTTTAAGCGACGTAGGTTGTTTTAAGCGACGTAGTTTTTTAAGCGGCGTAGTTTTTTAAGCGATAGAGCACTCAAAACTTGGTTTTGGGCGTAAAGCCAATGTCACACGAAAAACTGTGTCACACGAAAAACTGTGTCACACGAAAAACTGTGTCACACGAAAAACTGTGTCACACGAAAAACTGTGTCACACGAAAAACTGTGTCACACGAAAAACTGTGTCACACGAAAAACTGTGTTACCGGAAGAATAGTCCAATAGCCTACCAATGCCGCCAAAGCATGCTGCAGGAATTTGCAGTAGAACATTGTGCGGCTGGCAAAAATAGTTTTGCAACCGGGAATCATCGGCAGCACGGTTTCAACAGCGTTGAAGACGTGGCTTAAGGTTTGGTCCGCCAAATTCAGCATATTTGTCCCGATCCAGGCATCATTTACCTCATTTGACCAATCGACCCGTTAAGGTCCTGAATCATGAAATCCGACGTACATCCTCGTTATCAACCCGTTGTTTTCAAAGATAAGTTGGCAGATTTTGCCATTCTTACCCAGTCGACTATGTCGTCCAAGGAAATAATTCAGTGGGAAGACGGAAACGAATACCCAGTGATTTACATCGATATCTCATCGGCTTCACACCCATTTTATACCGGTCGCCAACAATTCGTTGACACCATGGGTCGCGTCGAGAAGTTCCGCAAGCGTTTCGGCGACGGCTACAAGCCCAAAGCCAAGAGCTAGGGATAGCAGGTTTAAGCTGGGTGAACTTTCAGCAGGAAACTGTTTCCGTGAGTATCCAGCCTGCGGATTGTCCAAGTTCAGTTCCAGCGGTGCGTGGAGTGGTCCAGACAAAATGATTCTGGCGACCGAAAGTTTCGGCGCCTGGGATTACTTGAGTCCTCAGGCTTGTTGCGGGCAAAGGTCCGTATTGACGTCCCAGGTGATTCATCCCAGGTGATTCATCCCAGGCGAATAAACACTGGGGCGGCACTGGGTAGGCACTGCCCAGAGATCCCACTTTCGGACCAAAGTTCGCTGGATCAAGACCATTTGAATCTTTGAAAGCCCTCAGGTCAAAAGTACCGGGAGGGCTTTTTTTTGTGCCGTTTTTTCTTGTTGGAAAACCCCTAATTCCAGCCAATCAGGCCGTTTGCCAACGGCCGGTTCGAGGCCAAAACAAGCGTCTGGATCATGGCTAGGCAGTCGCATACCGCAGAGGCACTTGGTTCGCTTTTTTTAGTTAATTTTAGATTTTGTTGTTGACGCGGTGGTGTTTCGGCCGTTAAATTAAAAAATCTTAAAGCGAAAGTGCTGCTTCTCGGGGAGGAATGGTTATGGCCAACCAAAAGATGATTGACACGATTCAATGGTTAATCTTGTTCTGGCTACTAATTTCCGTTGGTACGAAAGTCTTTTTTGTTGGGTCCGACCCACTGTGGATTCACAAATTGCCGGTGGCTTGGCCCGTTTATATCACTGCAGTTGCATTAGAAATCTTTTTTTGTGCAATTGTCTTTATTGGCTTCATTCAGCCAGTATTTGGGAGCCAGCCACTCCCAGCCAGCCACTCCCAGCCAGCCACTCCCAGCCAGCCAGTTAGGCGATCTTCAAACGTTCTGGGGTTGGCTATTTTTTCTTGCTTTCTCACGACGCACGCTTTGTTGTGGGTTTGGGGTGAGAATTGCCAGTGTTTTGGGAATCTAATGGTTCCCCAATGGATCAGCTTCGCGTTTGCAGCGTTGGGCACTCTGTTTTTTGCCTACTGCGTGGGGTGTGATCGGATCAAAACCAAAGCATTCGCCTTCCATGGGGATCTGATATCGCCGATGTTTTGGACAATTGTCTTCTCACTTGGACTGGTTTTTGTTACGCGTACCGATGAAGGTAAAAGGTTCGTGGGGCGAGTTGATATTTCACACCTTGAAGTCATCGACGTTCAGGTCAAAAAATTTGATGACTTCCATGAACACGCTTTAGAAATAGTAAATACATCACTGACGCCGATCACACTTGTGTCAAGTGTTTCAAGTTGCAATTGCACCAGTACAGTGGAATTGCCTATGAAGATCAATCCAGGTGTAACACGCCTGGTACCTACACGAGTCAAGAAGCGTAGTAATTCAACTTACTCGGAAGTGTTGGCCTACTTCACAGACTGTCCTGAACAAATTGCTTTGAAGGTCAAAGTCGATGGGCAGTTCAACTAATTTTCAGGAGCATTCAAATGATCAGTTCCAGTGTGTTTGCGAAACTTGTTAAGCAGATAAAAATGCTAGGACTTTTGGCTGTATTCTTGGGGGCAGTGATGATTGCAGAAACTTCGTTTTCTCGACAACCTGCTCCTGGCTGGATTCAATGTAATGCGGCCTGCGATGTTGCAAACTGTACGATCGCGCCCGCAAACAATTGCGGGGCTTTTGCAATTCAATGTAGGGGAGATAAACAACCCGGAGGTGCTTGGCCCCCTGGATGTGCCTTATGTACTTGCACAAATGCGCAGTTTATTATTTGGTGTATTTGTTCTGAACCAGCACCACCTGGGCCAGGGATGTAAGTTCTGGGTATGAAAACTGGGTGTCTGTTTCACATGTTCGACTGTGGCATCGTTACCTTGAAATAGGTGTCACAGTTTTCTCCTTGCCTAATCCAAACAAGAATGACTGTAATGAATCGAAGAATCGTTTTGTACTTGTTACTGTTTACGTTACTTGCTTTCAGTCTCTCGGATGGGGCATTGGCCATTCAGACAACGCCGACTAAAGAAGAAATCCAGAATCATTGGAACCGAGTGTTTTCCAAGTGTGAGAAGATCACCAAATGTACGTTGGAACATTCATCGGCGAAAAATGGCGAAATCGTTCATCGAGATCGGCATGTGTTGGCCCTGAGTGGTAAAAAGCGGATGTCTTCAACCAGTCGGTATGGTGGACAGATGCAAAATAATCCACAGGGAATTCTTCGTGTGTTTGATGGTGTAGTTGAAGCTTACGCAGGCGCCGGGGAAGAGTTTACTGAACCGCAATCTAACGTATCATGGCAAATGAGCCATTTGAACACGACCGGGGCAATGGATTATCATATCGAAGGCTGGTATGCCTTGACGAAATATGCAGGGGTGGCGGTTACAAACTTCATTTCACTGGGTTACTTTGATTTGACCGCGAAGCATATCGAAGTGACAGATGTGTCTCTGATCATGGAAGACGGCAAAACGCTGTTTCGGTTGAAGTTTAACAATCATTTCGAGGACGTGAAGACGAATATTTACAACGCACGTTCAATTCAAAAAGGTACCTTCTGGGTGGATCCAGACTACGATTATCTGCCAGTCAAGGCAGAAACGGTCGATAAGGATGGTATCGTTTGCACCGACTATTTTCAGTATCAGGCGTTTGAGGGCACTTATTTTTTGGCCGAAAGCAATTCGGCGGTGACATACACGCCTGGTTCAAACTTAACCTTTACAACGAAGGTGACCCTGGTAACCGACCAACCGGTACCCGATCGAATGTTTGAACTTGGGACTTACGGTCTGATCCAACCCAAACGTCGATCTGAATCTTGGATTAATTCTTGGAGCCTGATATTGTTTGGGATCGTTTTGGTGTCAGGCGTTTTATTTTATCAGTGGCGGAACCGATCTTGATTCTTAGCTGGAGATGATTTTTATGGGTATCGCAAGATCACGTTTGCCATCGGGTTTTACGCTTGTCGAATTATTGGTGGTGATCGGTATCATTTCGATCTTGATGGGTTTGTTGCTACCCGCAATTCAGTCGGCTCGGGAAGCGGCACGGCGAGTCAGTTGTGCCAACAAGATGCGGCAGATTGGTTTGGCGTGCCATGGTTATGAATCGGCAAGGAATCGATTTCCCAACGGTTATATTCTAGGGCCGATGTCTCCCGATTTTTCCGCTCCGCTTGATCCGTCATACGGTCCGACGCCTTACATGGCATTATTGCCACAGTTGTTACCGTATCTAGGCGAAAAGGCCCTTTGGGATGAGACGGTCTCTGCTTATCGGAAAAGTTGGTTTCCTTTTGGCGATCCCCTGCACGTAGGGTTCTCAAAAAGCATGCCAAAGTTTATTTGTCCCAATCTGCCAGAAGCTGAGGCCGGAGCGGAATTGCGAGTGAACTGGGGCGATAAGGTAGCTTCAAAAGTAGCCTTCACGACGTATTTAGGTGTTAATGGAACGGACTACCTAGAGGAAGACGGTATTTTTTGTATTGGCAAGTCTCGACGGACTTCTGAGATAACCGATGGCCTTTCAAACACGTTGATGTTAGGTGAGCGTCCACCTGGGGCAAACGGCTACTTTGGCTGGTGGTACTGTGGTCTTGGAATCAATGGTACGTTGATGGGAACACGGGAAATTAGTTCACGAATGAATGGAACGGCATCCTGCCAAGACAGTCCTTATCACTACCAAAAGGGGGAATTAGACGATATTTGCAGTACATTTCATTTCTGGAGTCTACATCCAGGTGGTGCGAATTTTGTCTTGGCTGACGGTAGTATCAAGTTTGTTTCGTACGAAGCGGACCCGGTCCTACCCGCCTGGGGAACGATCAGCGGAAAAGAAGTTCCCACGCAACTATGAGCCTAGCGCTTATCTGTCGCCAGACGGCGATCCAAGGCAAGGTTTCGCAGGAATTTGTTTCTGTCCGCCGTCTGGTTTGTTGGACTAATTGGGTTTTGAATCTTCCTGGCTGACGGGCCCGTTTTTATCTTGAACGGGTGTGGAATGATTGTCTGCGTCTAAGGCAGGTGCAGGGTTGAAACCGGATTGCCACTGGGGTGGTATCGATCGGATATGCAGGTCCCGTTGTGGGAAAGCGATCTCCACACGGTGTTCCTTGAAAGAATTGTCAATGATTCGGTGCAAGTCGCTGATCGTCTTCAAGCGATCATCTAATTTGGCAACGTAGGCCCGCAAGATAAAGTTTAATGTGCTATCGCCAAACTCTTCAAACGTTGCCAAGGGTGCTGGGTCGCTAAGGACCAAAGGATGGTTGTTGGCAGCTGCTAACAGTAATTCAGCGGTCTTGCTGGTATCACTGCCGTAAGCGACACCCACGGGAATTAGTAACCGAGTCACCTCGTCGGACAGAGTCCAATTCAGAACGCGACCGGTGATAAACTCTTTGTTGGGTACAATCAATTCCTTCAAGTCCCAATTGCGGATCGTTGTCGCTCGGGCTCGAGTCTTGGTAACGATGCCCGTGACATCATCTATCGTCACAACGTCTCCGACTCGGATGGGTCGTTCAAACAGAATAATGACACCGGCGACAAAGTTGGCAAAAATCTCTTGAAGTCCAAATGCCAATCCGAACGTCAAGGCGGTTACAAGCCACTGCACCTGAGTCCAGTGCACACCTATGGCGCCTGCTGACCAAATGATACCCAGAACGATCACCAGGTAGCTGCAAACCGCGGTAATCGCATTGCGAGTGGAAGCATCGATGGGCAAGCGATTGAGTATCAAAATGTCGACAAGTCCAGGAAGATTTTGGAAGACGACAAACGTCATCGCCAATACGACAATCGATTGCAATAGATCGGTCGGAGTGATGTTGCGGATGATCTCTTTGGTAGTAATTTGATCACTGGCCAGTCCATCAGCCGCGGTGTCGGCAACAATTTCTGTGGTGGTCCATAGTGTCTGTTGGTAGACGACTCGCAAGGCAGGTACCACATCTGCCCAAATGAACCAAGTGCCAAACACAGCGACCATCAACACGACACTGTTCAGTAGATTTTGTGATTGTTTGGTTTGGGCACTCAGGCCGGCTGCCCATTCCTTACTGTTCCCGATCAAGGCCGCCGCTGCGATTTCGCTTTCTTCGGGCGAAGTTGTCGATGCCGCTTGGGCCCGACGCTGTTTTGCTTGTTCGATATACGTTCTGCGGCGGCCCACCAGAATCATCCGTGCAAGCAGTTCGCGGCCAATCAGTAGTCCAATGACCAGGCAAACCATGGTGTAAAGCCGAATCGAAAGTTGGCAGGCGGTGTAGTAATACCCCACAATCGCCAAAGTCGCTAGGAACACGGGGGCGAACAACGCCAATGCAAACCAGACATAGCGTAAGCGATCCAACCAGCCACCTGCATTGTTTGCATAGTAGTTGCGCAAGTATCCCGATCGCGGAGCCAACAAACGGTAGACGACGTAGGTCAAGAGCGCTGCGCCAGCGATAAAACAAATGCGTTCCAGTAGATCGTTTCCAAAGGCTGGGTCTACCACGTACATGGCACTGGTCACAAAAACCAATGGCAAGCCCAAGGAGATCATCAGGCGAATCAGTCGATTGATGGGCAATAGGGTTGTCGAGGACCAGCCAAAGTGCGCCGAACCCAGTCCCATTTCACGGCAAAGATGTCGCAAACATTCAAGTGGCAGTAACGCAAAACCCGTGGCACCCAAACCGATTGCAATTCCAAAAAAGTAGTCTTTAAACTTTACATCATCGGCCAGCAATTCCGTCTGAAAACTCATGCGCCAGCTTATGAAAAATAGCAGGCAGGCCCAAGGTAGCGAAATCATGGCCGTGTAGACCAAGGCTTGCCATGTTGGAGTGAAGGAAGAACAGGAACCGCTACTTGCCTCTCGGCCGGCTTTGGTAATACGCCGCCGGTATTCTAGTGCTTGGTACTGTGAAAAAATGAAGATGAAAACAAGGATGGCCCATAGAATGCTTCGCTGGGCCATGTCTAGCAAAAGCAACTGCCCAGATTCACGCCACACCAATGGGGCCAAAATCCAGCGATCGTTTTCCAGGTTTTCAATTTGTTCCGCGATAGGTCGACTGCTGGGTATCCAGAGGACGCGTTCGTCGATAAAACTGCGAAAATCACGGGTCAAATTGATCAAGCGATGTTGATCGGTATCTAGTTCCACCAGCGTATCGAAATAGGTGTCGTAGCTTTTGTACAGATTGTTCAAATGTTCGCGTTTCTTCTTCAGCAAATCTCTAGCTTCGGCCAGTAACTGACCCTCTTCTGCGGTAGCGTCTGGCCCATTGGCGGCAAGTTCGGGGAATAATAACTTGGCGGACTCGCCGTTGGGCGGAATTTCCGAACGGGCATCGTCCAACTGCAGTAGCTTTAACTGAGTTGCATTGATTTCGCCATCCTTGGGTTGTAAATCGCGTAGCGATGCCAGGGTAGGCAATTCAATCCGTTGTTTCCGAAGTAGAAAGCCGATCGCGTCGGTTAAGCCAACCTGCTTGGCTTTAGTCTTTGACTGCTTGTACTTTTCGGTCAGGTCTTCCAAGCGTTTGGCTGCTGTGTTTCGACGTCCTTGCAGCGTGGTAATTTTGGTGACCAGTTCGGCGAATTCTTCCGCCAAAGCTTTGTTCTGATCGGCTAAAGGCTGAAGGGGCGCAGCCACGGCTCGGCTTTCTTGGCTGGCTTCAACTACCGCCTTAGCGGCGACGGCTGCACGTTTTCGATTCAAGGCTTCATTGACCTTGGTCAACCACTTAGATTCTTCGACGACCTTGGCGGCCAAAGTGTCGCGTTCCAATCGATTGATGTCATTGGAAAATTCGGCCTCAATCCACTCGCGTTCCTGTGCCCAAATCGGTAGTTCGGTTTCCAGCACACGAATCTGCGTTTGCAGATCAGCTTTTCTGGCCTTGGTCAGTTCGCCCGGTTCGGATTCAGGCGCCTGTGCTTGTAGTTGAACTTTCAGTTCATTCAATCGATCGGGAGCGGCCGTAATCAGGCCCGGCAGTTCTTTTCGTCTGGTGGATAACTTTTCCTGTTCCCCGGTCAGGACGGTGATACGATCTTTGGCCTCACGCAAACGTAGTTCGGTGTCGGTCGCTTCCTTTTGGGCTTCGGCCAATGATAAGGCGTCAAGATCGAACCGAGCCTGTTCCACATTCAATGAACTGGAACTTTTCAACGCTTCGGCCCGTGCGACCGCGGTGCTGGTGCGTTGCTTTAGTTCGACCACTTTTTGGGCAAGTAAAGCTAAACGAGACAGTCGATCGGCAGCGGCTTGGTAAAAGTCGCTGATCTTCTTTTTCGTTTCCTCGTCTAATTCCGAACTGGCCGCCGCCTCCTTCTGCTGCTTGATGCTGTCTAGCGTTAGTTTCTCTGCGGCTAGAGGTTCGCCAATGCCATTGGGAATGACCGGAAGTCCCGGATCGGTGGAATTTTTCGGGTCTTGCGGCAATGGGTCTTGAGGCAACGGGGTTCCAGGCAATGGACTGGCCGGACCTAGCGGCGGCAAGTCTCCAGGCTTACTCTGCTGCAAACCAAATTCAGTTGCCGGGGGCGTTGCCGGGCCTAGAACTTGTTGCGCATGGATAAGTTGGCAACAGAAAACGAAGTTGCCTGACCCAATAAGAATGCTAGCAAGCAACGCAATGGACAGCCGTGAATGACTGGACCGATGATTGTTTTGACTGGAAGCGATCGATCTTAGCATGAATGCACTTGGCAAAGGAATTAGCATGAATGCACTTGGCAAAGGAAAAGGTGCGGATTAGCTGCAGCGATGGCCTGTTTAGCACAAATGGGTCGTTGTTTCGGGAGATAAACGGTAATTTGTCTTCAAAGGTGGCTGCCTGTTCAATCTAACAAACTTTGCCAAATGTTAAACACCATTGTGGTTGTTATTAATCTGGCAGGGCCAACGGACAGTTCAATGACAAGAAGGCGATCCACGGGCAGTCTTTGGCGTTTGGTGGAAGCTATCGCGAGATTGGCTGAAGCTTGGATTGGGTTAAAGCGTCGTTGGGTGATGTAAAAAACCATTTGTCTGCCATTGGATGGCTAGGATAGATTTCAAGGCGAATATACTAATTGGGCTTGCTTTGAGATCTTGGAATCACGACCCGTTCACCTTTTAGCTTAGGTTGTTCCGAAAGTTGACGTTTTGCTCCAGCTTCGTTTGGCAATTTGGTTCAGTGCCGTTAGGTTCAGTGCCGTTGGGTTCGGTGCTATTGGGTTCGGTGTTGTGCAAGTGGTCGTCGGTCATGGCGAATATTTGGTGGGCGAATATCTGGTGGGTTGGCATCTTGTGGGCTGGCGTGACGGTCAATAGCGTTACGGTCAACGTCATTGCAGGGATGGATGTTGCTGGGGCGCAAGTTTCGACCAAGGAATTGTCTTGGAATCACTTTCCGACTTCAGGAGCATCGGAAGTACGCAAAGCCTCTGCGGATGTGGCATTGGACGACTTGCGTGCTTGGGATGAACCCGTAAATTGTTCACACGATGCCAGGCAGCTAGTCCGCGGGATCGAACCTTCACTTCCCGACAAGCGGTCCCGTATCGCCAGCAGTCAGCACCGTTCCCGCAGTCAGCAAAAGTATTGTGTTTACCGTCCGTTGCCAACGTCGCAAGCGCGGGATGAAGAAAACACGATTGCCGTAAAAGCCATTCGGCCGAAGTATGATGGAAGTCGCGCGCCCCACAGTAACTTCGGTCAAGTGCAGACGGCGATGGGAGGCTACAGCTGCGTTAGTTTGATCCAAAATCGAGCATGGGTTCAGGGCAGTCGCGAATTTGCTTCGATGCACCGGGGAATTCGCTATCGATTTGCGAATCAACAGCAGTTGAATCTTTTCGTTAAGAATCCCAATCGCTTTGTGCCAGTGCTTCAGGGTGACTGCTTAGTTAGTTGGGTGCAAGGTGGTGTAATGATTCCTGGCAGTAGTCAGTTTGCCGCCATTTATCGCAATCAAATTTATCTGTTTAGCAGCCAAGATCATAAGCTGATGTTTATGCGGTCTCCCGAAAAATTTACCAACTCGCTTTCCCAACCAACGACCGGGCGATTGCATAAGTCTGGGCAAGAACCACTTAAAAATCAAGAAGCCGGCGATGGTGTGAACTTTTAAGAGTTGAATTCATTCGCAATTTGAGCGGTCGATCTTAATGGGGAAACCAGTCGGGCAGGTTGTTACCTTGCCATTGAATTGGGCGAAGTGGTTCGATGATTTCGATATCTGTGATTGCCTGGATTTCCTGCAGTAGCCCTTCGCTGCATTCAAGTTCAACCAGATGCAATGTGTCATGAAGCCATAGCATCTTAACGGTTTGGGGCGTTGTCATGCCGATTGTGGAAACCGCATCGGTTAACATCGATCGATCGTCCGGATAATCGACGGGAATCATGGCCGCCGTGATGTGCCCCGAGGTTAAGCAGTTGATTCGAGTGGCATTCTTGTCCATCTGTTGAACAACTTCGGATCGACAGAATTCCGCAATGCCGATACCGGCCGCGTTCCCTTTGCTGCTGGGGGTCAACGACCGAACACAGATCCGTTTGATCTTGGGGGTTTCTTCTGGTCGCGCTTCGTGGTCGTTAAATTTTCGCCCGACAATATTCGTATCCAACCCAGTGCCACTGATTTCTTTGCCGATTTGATTGACAATCAAAATATCTAATTCCTGGGTCGGCAACTTTGGCAACCACTGTTTGGCCTGGACCAGCAGTCGTTCTTCGCAGCGAACGAAATCTTCGGGGGCCACTCCTTCAATCAATGCGGTTTCTTCAAAGGCGTTCTCGAGGATCGCGAGTCCACACAGGATTGGCATTTTTGATAAGACGACACTGCCCACGGAGCGGACGATTTGGTCAAAGCTATAATTCTTAATCACTTGGTGGTACACAATCGCGCCTTCGTGTTTGCCGACGCCGATTAACATCATTTTCATCAGGCCGCTTTCCAAATTGCCTGCGAACGAAGTGTGCGGCTTGATGCGATTGGCAACAATCACATGGTCGGCGCTGGCGGCGATTCGATCAAAGTGGACCGGGAACCCCTCGGGAGCCTCGGCCACCACGACCGTTTCCATACTGGATCGAATCGGCGCCCCAACGGTTGTTTCGGTGATACCAAGGCCTGCTAGCATTTTTTGTTGACCTTCGGCGGTGGCCCCGCCGTGGCTTCCCATCGACGGCACAATAAAAGGCAACGCTTGATGTTGCTTGCAAAAGTCCACGATCGCTTTGGTAATTGCCGTAATGTTGGCAATGCCTCGGGAACCCACCGTAATCGCAACCGATTGGTTTGGTTTGATTTTGGATCGGAGGTCCAATCTTTCAAATTCACGAAATACCGCCGCCCGCGGGTCCGATTCTACCGGGCGAGTAAAGTTTTGCCGGATCCGAAAGAATCGTGGCATTTTGAAGGTGGATGGGTCGATCATGAAAACTAACTTTCGACTGTCCGTTACTAAGGTGATAGCTGGTGAAGATTGCAAACCGACTTTGCTAGCAAACTTACAGGAGATTTGACAAAAGCGGTCAACTTCCAGCCAGAGGTTTGCCGAATTTTGATTAGACGGATGAGCCCGGTTGATGGAAAGACCATCGATTGGTTTTTCGCCCGGATCCTCAGCAAAAAATTCGGCTTCCATGCCGGTTAGACTCAGCTTTGGGGCTGGAACTCAACTGGCAAACACCCCTATCGATTCAGCTCCTTCGTGTCGCGGGACTTCATCAGCGAGTTCTGATTTTTTCAGAACGTGCGAATTTTGTCCGACGAACTTCAGCTCAAATAAAATCGTAATCGTAACCGTCGTACGTCAAGCAAAGGATTGCATGACGGTTGAGAAGGTCAAAATATGCCGCAGTTTACAATTGTCGTTCCCTTGATGGATCAAGTGGACGCCTTTGAGTCGACCCTTGCAAGCGTTTTGCGCTACAAAGAGCAGGGGCTGCAAATCATTGTTGCTCATTCGGGCGCCTATGAAGACGTTCATGGAATTTTGGATGAAGTCCAGTCCGTGGTGATCCCGCAACGCAGCGGTACTTCGGTGCTGTCGATCGTCGCCCAGGCTTCAAATGAACTGGCCAAATCGCCCTGGGTCTCTTGGCTGGCCCCTGGTATCGAAGCCACTGAAGGCTGGTTCGAAGGGATGCACGAAAGTTTAGCAATGCCCGCGGAATTCGGTTTGCTGAGTCCGCGAGTCTTTGCAGGTGAAGATTTGCAGGATGTTCAGGCGGAACTGGGCTGCTTGGCCAGTTGTATCACCCACAGTCGCAGTTTTCACCCAGTCTATTTGGAAGAAGTGGTTGGCGAACAGTGGGACATTGATGACATCGCCCAATTGGGGCAGGCTGTTGGTCCAACCAGTTGGGCTGGGTTCTGCCGCCGACAATTGTTGCAGCAGTGGTCCGAATTGCCGATCAGTCGTCGCCTTTCAAATGGTTACGCCGAATTGTCATTGGGACTGTTCCTGAAACAAGAGGGGTGGTCGCACGAGATCAGCAATTCATGGGTTTCCGCCAACCCCGAGGCACAGCAAGCGATTGAATCGCCATTTCGACGTTGTGGTAAGTCAGCTTCACTAGTAATGGCGAATTACGAATCGGGTTCGGTGATTAGCAAAGTGATTCGCAGTATTGGCTATGCTGCGGCCGAAATCGCCAGCGGCATCGTTTCACCGTCGCAGATTGGGGTTGGTTTTGGTCGGTTGGGTTCTTTGTCTTTGTTGTCCCAGAAGGCGAAACGTCGTTCGCCTATTTTGGTCGAAGATTTGGATGCTTTTGACCAAGATGTCGAAGGTCACGAAGATTCCATCACACGGTTCCAGGTGATCGGCCAGCAAGATTCACGAAAACCTTCGACTCGGCGTTCCAGCACTGGTCGCAAATCAGGCTATGCTGCCTAGCCGCTTTCACCAGTGTCAATCGTCTTTCCAACCGTGTGCGGTTGTGCCGTCAATCGTTTATTTAGCCTGGTCTTTCGATTTTTGCCGCGTTCAAGTTCGTCCTAACGCAAGGTGACCGCTGCACGCGGGCCCCCAAGAGCGTTCTCTAGACTGGAGAAATCGTGGAGGTTCCGGTACCCAGAGGCTTTGATTTTTCCTTGCTTTGCGTACCGATCAATAGTCTCGAAAAAGGGGTGCGCGGTTCACATTCGCTTGTCAGCGAGTTTGGGTCGATTGAAAAATAGTTCGTAGACGGTTAGTTTGGATCCGCAGCAAGGTTGGATGATCCGTGCCGGCGACGGTTGCCTGATCTTTGGCATGAATCTAAGTGGGTTGCCATCAGACTGACGGTTTGCTTGGTCGGTCGTTCTGGGTTAACTCTAGCCGAGCGAGCCGATTTTGATTGCTTAACTCTTCAGAAGTAGAATTGAATGACCGCATCTTCCACGCCGTCTCCTAGGTATCAAATGCATCCGATCGATCAACGCGAACAAGGAATCTTGGCGGCTTACGCGATGTTCAGCAAAAATTCCACAGGCCGGAAACATGCGGAATCTGTTCATGCTTACCGAGGCCCGTTTCAGAGGGATCGCGATCGAATTTTGCACTCGTCGGCCTATCGACGCTTGAGTGGGAAAATGCAAGTGTTTACCGGAGAGATGGGCGATTACCATCGAACTCGCTTGACTCACACGCAAGAGGTCGCCACGATCGCCAGGACGATTGGTCGTGTTTTGCGATTGAATGAGGATTTGGTTGAAGCGTTGGCCTTGATGCATGATATTGGGCATCCACCTTATGGTCACTGCGGCGAGGATGCGTTGGCTGAAGTGATGGTGGATCACGGTGGGTTTTCCCACAATCAATTCGCTTTGACGATCGTCGAGGAGATGGAGTTTCGTTTCTATGATTACCCGGGATTGAATTTGACGTATGAGGTCTTGGCAGGGCAGGTTGATCGAATTGACAAGAACCATCCAGATCGGCAGCCTTTGTTGGAGGTGCAGCTAGTTGATGCTGCCGATAGTACGACCTACGACGCACATGATACCGACGATGCCATTAAGTTGCGTTTGTTGACATTGGAAGAATTAAGTTCCGTTGGTTTGATACGTCGTTGCATTGAGCAGGTTAAAGGTAAGTTTACGAACTTGAATCCTCAATTTCTAAACAAAGCCGTGGTTCACGAACTGATGGAACTGCAGGCGACCGATATGATTCAGTATTGTACGCAGCATTTGTCGGCCTGCGATTTTGCTTCGGCGGAAGAAGCGATGAACAGTCCGTTTGTGATTGGCCCTTCGTTGGAATTAGCCGAACAGAAGCAAGAGTTAGAGGACTTTCTATTTCAGCGAGTCTACCGGCACCCAAAACTGATCGCCATTCGGCAGCAGGCACATGAAAAAATTCAAACCATGTGGCGATTGTACGTCGATGACCCCGGCCGCTTCCCGAGAAAATATCAAGTTCGGGCTCAGCGAATCGGTGTTCATCAGATGGCCGCGCACTACATTGCAGGGATGACCGATCGATTCTTCGAAGACACCTACCGCCTAGTATCCCAGGCCTACTAATGGCGCTAGTGCAGGCAATCAATCCAGGGATTCTTGTAAACAAGTTTGTGCAGTCCTGCGGCTCTCTGCAGACAAAGCCCGTTTTATCTTTCTGTCAAGCGGCATCTGCCGAAAGATGGCCGGGGTCAAGGGTCTTGGTATAGGGTCAGTCCTGTCAGGTCAACCCGCTTTGGATTGCCCATGCGGCTTGCCAAGCGACTAGCAAAGTACCCGATTGTGAAGCATGTGAAAATGCCGCAAGTTGTGTACAAGTAGCCGTTGATATTGGTAAACTTCCACAGCCAGAACATTACGATGGTTCCACTAAAGGCACCTATTAGGGCGCCTGGCCCGTTTGCTTTCTTAGTCAGGAATCCCAGGGCAAACAGCCCGCCCAAGACGCCCATGAAAAGCCCGATGACCTTGATTGACTGGTCGAACAGCGATTTGATGCTGGGGTCGATAAACACAAGTGCCAGTGCCGTGCCCAGAATTCCCAACACGACGGTGCAGACCTGGGCTGCCCGTAGGTAGGCTAAGTCCGATCGAAAAAGATTTTTGGGTTTTAGAATATCGGTTACGATCGTGGTGGCGGTCGAATTAATGCTGGTGGAAACCGTAGACTGAGCTGCGGCGAAAATTCCGGCGACTAGAAGCCCTGCCAATCCGATGGGCATTTCTCGAGCGATGAACATTGGGAAAATTTGATCGGTGTGAATCGTGGGATCTAATCGCTGGGGATGTGATTGGTAAAACGCAAAGAGAGCGGTCCCTAGTCCAAAGAAAATCAGGGTCGTCGGAATGACGAGCAACGCATTAGCCCAAATGGATTTCGCGGCCATTTTCTGGTTCGCGGTCGTCATGTAACGCTGCACCACTGCTTGATCAGCGGTGTAAGAAGATAAATTTTGCCCAAGGCCGCCGATGACAATGACCCAAATCGCAATTTGGCTGTTGGTTGGATCCCAGTTCCAATTGGCGACATGAAATTTTTGACTCTGGTTGGCGGAATCAAGCAAGCCACGAAGCCCGCCGTCGATTCCAACAATCAAGATCAGCAACGCGATCATGGCGCCGCCTAGCAAGATGAAGGTTTGAATCGTATCGGTCCAGATGACGGCCTCGATTCCACCCAGTGAACAGTAGGCGATGCTTAGGCCGCCCATCAGTAAAACTGACTGTGTTGGCGAAAGCGGAGTCGCAATCGAAAGTGCCAGGCCCGTTAATGACATGACCACAGCCATGCGGAAGATGTGAAACAGCGAAAAGCTGAGGCTGCCGAATAATCGCGTGCCCGGATTGAATCGCTTTTCAAGGTATTGGTAAGCGCTAGTGGCATCGATTCGACGAAAAAATGGCAGGGCAACATAGACCGCAACGACCGCCACCACTGGGATCATGAAACTACCAATACTGTAAACCCAGTCTTGTGCATACGCTTTGGCGGGGATGCCCGTGTAGGTTAGCGAACTAAGCATGGTGGCATAAATGCTGCAGCCAGCTGCCCACCACGGAATAGTTTGTCCGCCACGAAAGAACTGGTCAGTGCTGTTATTTTTTCTAGCGAAATAGAGCCCAATACCCAGCATCGCCAACAGGTAAGTTGTCAGCACCATGTAGTTGACGAAGCCAAAGTCGGAAGTGTGAGGCTTCACGTGGATCCGCCAAATCTTTGGCGAACGCACACGCGGTCGTAACTCGCCACTAGGAATAATCACATCGCCATCCCACATTAAGGCGGTGGTGGTTACCGGGGTTTCAGGCGTTTGCCCGGCAGTCGTCCATGTGTCAGTGATGGTGTGGTAAAAAAACGCTGATTTGGGAAAACCTGGGTGATCGTCCTTCAACTGATTGGCCAGATGGAAGTTTTCCTTGCTGGCTGAACCTGGAAACAAAATGTGGCTTTGACCAAATCCAATGGCTGTGCCCGCCATCATTTCACGGGGTGCATTGGATCGTTGTCGCCATTGGTCGGTGCTGGGATTAAATTCCCAAAGGTCATCCAAGAAGCACGTTTCCAGACCGTCTTGGTAACGCCCACCGCAGACGTAGATGCAGTCGTGAAAGCCATTATGCTGGGTGGCCACCAGGTTGAACGATCGTGCAGTGCCCGGTAATGATTTTCGTTCTTTCCATTTAAAGTTCGGTGTGTTGGAACGCTGTTTGAGATCAAGTGACCACAGTGAATGGGTTGCCGACTCGAGAGCCAATCCCTTTTGGCCACATGCGACAAAGACTTCCGAGTTGACAATGGCGGCTTGGCCAAAAGCGACGGGAACGGGTAACGCGGGGAAGTCAATATGCTGGATTTGTTCGCCGTCGAAGCATAATAAGAACACGTCGGTGAAAACGTTTTCGGCATCGCACCCGCCAATGCAAAGTACGCCATCGGCGGTAGATACCGACGCCCCGTAAGCGATTGGCTTGGACAGTTTGCCGCCATTTATCCACTTGAAATCTTGGCCATTCTTGACCAACACGTGAATTTCATCCGTCCATTGTTTTGCATTTTCCCAAATGGGCGTGGGGAAGTTTGCCCCGCCTGCCACCAAAATCGCATCGTTGTGAATGCCAGCGAATGGCCCGGCAACGCCCAGTCGATTGGGTAAGTCAGGAAGTTGTTGCCAAGTCAAAGGTTCGTCAGCGCTAGTCGCCGGCGTTGCTGCTAGGTTGCTGAAGCAGGCGAGCAGAATCATGACGATGCGAATGGTCGACAACGCATAGCTTTTGGGCGGCGAGTGTTTCGAAGAAAAGTACAACGGTTTCTCCCAAAGGGATTCAAGTGATCAAAGCATGGATGGGGCCCAGATCCAAATCTAGGGCTCGCAAACCAGCCTTGATTCTAAATCCGACCTTGCATCGCGGGTAGTGTCTGTAGTGAGGCCCTAAGCGTATGTCGATCGCTGGCGATCAACGATTGTTGCGGTAAGCGGCAACTTCCCATTGCAAATCCCTGCATGCTGAGGATTTCTTTCATTGCCGAATGAAATGGGAACCGGTACACCAGGCGAATGAAATCGTTCGCTTGCTTCTGCAGGAATCTAGCGGTTTCCAGATCATGATTGTCCCAGGCACTGATCAATTGAAGATACGTCGGGCTAATCACATTGTAAGTGCTGCCGATCGCAGCGGTCGCTCCTGTAGCGATGGCCCCCAAAAGCATTTCATCGCAACCAAAAACAATATCCAAGGCGCCTTCGTGCAAGTTTAGGCAAGCTTGAAATTCGTGCAGTTTCGTATCCGTATATTTCAGGCCGACTAAATTTGGGATATCGTTCTTCGCTGTTTCCAGGAACTGGATAATGTCGATTGCTGAACCCGTCAAAGCCGGGATATGATAATAGTAAAACGGCAAATCTGGAGCCGCCGCGGCTAAATCGGCCATGCAATTGGCCAGCGTTTGAATGTCGGTTGCCTTGAAGTAAGAGGGGCAAGTTGCGGACAAAACGTCTGCACCCGCCGAGGCCGCATGAGCCGCCAAGTCCTTGGCATCGGCGACACAATTATGTCCAACCTGAACGATGACTGGGACCCGACCGGCGCTGGCATCGATAAACGCTTGAGTGACCGCTTTTCGTTCAGAGGTGGTCAAGGACATGCCTTCGCCAGTACTGCCACAAACGTACAAGCCCTGAATTCCTGACTCAATCAAGTGTTGGACATAGCTTGAAATGGGCTTCAAGTTTAGGCTGCCATCGGCAGACAGTGGCGTATAGGTTGCGGCAATCAAGCCACTTAATTTTTCATGTTTCATCAAGTGCATTCGATTCTTAGAGACGGGATGTCGTTTAGGTACAAGACGTGGGGCTGAGCAATTTCAAACGCCCACGATTTTCGTAACGCAAAATTCGTGTTGCAAAAAGTGGTGGTTCCATGTGTCTGGGGCGAACCTATGCTACTACGCCGTGAACCAAGAGGTACATTACGCCGTGAACCAAGAGGTACATTACGCCGTGAACCAAGAGGTACATGGCAACGTTGTAGCTAAAATCTTCATCCAGTTACAGAAAGGTGAGTTTCCTTCTACTAGTTAACCAATGTAGGCGCAAACCTGCGAACAAAATGCAAGCTAAGACCGTAGTCAACTTAAGTATTGAGTTATTCCCGATAAAAATAGACCCAATCGTTGGCAAACCTCAAGAAGGTTGTAACCGCAGTGAAAGTGCTGAGGTTCGTGAACGAGTGTTGTTTGTAACATTCGGACCACTGTAAGTAGAATGTTTTTGCCATGAACCCTATCACATGACGTCATCTATAGGACGTCATCTATAGGACGTCATCTATAGGACGTCATCTATAGGACGTCATCTATAGGACGTCATCTATAGAACGTCATCTATAGGACGTCTCGTCACTAATTGATTATCGCATAAGAGGGGGGCAAGGATCCAGCGTCCAGTTACGAATTTGGCAGTGGGTACTTGGGCGACGGATAGGTCGGTGGTGTCTAGGTTGGTGGTGGGCTACTTGATCAGGCGTTTGTTTAAGGTTTTGCAATGAATTTGGCGGACAAATCTTATGCCTACATCCGTAAGCAATTATTCAGCGGCGTGTTTCAGCCGGGAAGTCGATTGGTGAATCGAACTTTGGCTGGCGAAATCGGCGTCAGCGTGATTCCAGTCCGTGAAGCGTTGAATCGGTTGGCCAGTGAAGGGTTAGTGGATCAAATCGCAGGTGAAGGAGTGTTTGTCCGAGTTGTTGATTGTGATGAATTGGACCAGATGTATGTCTTGCGAGACGCATTGGAAAGCTGTGCCGCATCAGAAGCGGCTGCACAACACACCGATGAACATCTGTTGCGACTGGAAGCAAGTTCGGAATGTGTCAATGACTTTGAGACAACATGTTTTTGTAATTAGTGTGTGGTGTTGCATACGCTCGGGGGCCAGCCCCCGAACCCCCGGGATTTTCCAGGTATGGCTCAGGTGTTCAAAGGTTGTTTTGTGATTATGTTGTTGGAGTCCGGTGAAACG
>Ga0209491_10000222_pt1 | contig 110477 bp, 42 predicted proteins | sample BON02_FD_187213 | JGI IMG/M metagenome (GOLD analysis project Ga0209491, IMG submission 187213) | Freshwater microbial communities from Lake Bonney liftoff mats and glacier meltwater in Antarctica - BON-02 (SPAdes) (version 2) | ecosystem: Environmental > Aquatic > Freshwater > Ice > Glacier... | reverse complement strand
TCGAGGGAGAGCCAAAAACAAGGAGGGGAAGCAAGGGATGCTCAGGCGGCGGTTGGGGGAGGGGAGGAGGGGGGGCGGGGAAAGCCGGGGGCGTCGGCGTCGGCGGGGGCCCTTGTGATCATGCCCCAAAACCACCACCCTCGACACAAAAACGTAAACCATATCTTCAAACGCCCCGGGAAAAAGGCGCCAGGCGCATGATGCCGAGGCCCATCGCCACGACGGGGACCAGGCCGACGTGGCGCACGGCGCGCCCGAGGCGCCAGGCGGCTCCGATGGCGCCGCAAAGCGCGGAGACAAGGAGCGGCGGTCGCTGCTGCGGCGGCGCGGCATCGGCATCGGCAGCGGCCCCGCTGGCGGCCCCACGCGCCTGCTCCGCGCCTTCCGTCCCCGCCCGCGCCTGCTCCTCCCCCTCCTCCCCCTCCTCCCCCCCCGCCGCCCCCCCCGCCGCCAGCTCGGCCGCGCGACGACCGACGCCGTAGGCGTCGGGTGCGCGATCCGACAAGAAGGCGGCGGCGGCGGCGGAGGGGGGGGAAGAGGAGTAGGGGGAGGACCAGGCGGGGGCGGCGGCGGCAAGAGAGGAGGCGGAGGAGGGCGCGGCGAGCAGCAGCAGGGCGCCCTCGCCTCCGCCGCCGCCGCCCGACAAGGAGGCTCCGCCGTCGTCGGACGACGTGGCGCCTCCCGACGTGCACACCCGCAGGCGCGACCTGCGCCGGCACTCGGGGACCGCTCCGCGCAGGGGCGTGGCCACGAGCAGCGAGCCCAGGCGTCGCGAGGAGGAGGAGGAGGAGGAGGACGCGGAGGAGGGGCCGCCGCGCGAGGCGGAGGCGGCGGTCGCTGCAAAGACGGCGCCTAGCCGCGGCCGCGCCAAGCTCGGTCCAGAGCGGCGGGGCCCGGCGCTCGCGAGGCGCACGTCGAGCAGAGGCGGCGTCGGCGGCGGGGCCCGGTCCCCCGCGGCCTCCCCGACCGCCAGCTCCTTGGCCGGCTGGGCGGCGGCGAGGGCGGCCGCCACAGCGGCGGCGGCCGCGCTCTCGGCGACGGCGGCGGCGAGCGCCGCGGCCGCCTCCTCGGCCTTGCTTTTCGCCGCCGCCTCGGCCCGCGCCCGGGCCTCCTCCGAAGCCTGGAGCGCCGCCCAGAGGGCAACTTCGCGCCGCTGCGCGGCCTTGATCTCGGCCTCGGCCGCCGCCCGGCGCGCGCGCTCCCGCCCGGCGTCCTCCTCGGTCGCTGCCAGGCGCTCGCGCATGCGCTCCTCGGCCTCCGCCAGGCGCCCGCGCATCATGCGCTCCTGGGCGTTCCTCTCCTCTGCCGCCAGGCGCCCGCGCATCATGCGCTCCTCGGCGTCCCTCTCCTCTGCCGCCAGGCGCCCGCGCATGCGCTCCTCGGCCTCCGCCACGCGCGCGAGCATGTGCACCTCGGCCGCCGCCAGGCGCTCGCGCGTGCGCTGCTCGGCGTCCCTCTCGGCCGCCGCCAGGCGCTCGCGCGTCTGCTCCTGGCTCGCGGCGTAGAGGCCCGCGCACCTGAGGCCCGCCGCGAACGCGTCCACGAGCGCCGCCAGCCGGGCGGCGCGGTCGTCATCGCCGCCGCTGCCGCTGCCGCCGTCGCCAACGCCGTCGCCAACGCCGTCGCCGTCGCCGCCGCTGCTCCTGCCGCCGTCGTCGCCGCCCCACGGGCGCCCGGCCGCCGCCGCGATCCCGCGCGCCTCCATGACGGGCGCAGCGGGGGCCGCGGAGGCAGCCGAGTACTCCGGGGCGGAGATGGCGGAGAGGGCGGCGGCGGCCGGGTCGAACGCCGCCGCCGCCGGGCCAGGAGCGGCGCGCGGCGCCGCCGCAAAGGCGGCGGCTGCCAGCCCGAGCTCGGTCGGCGCGGCGCCAAAGTCGACCGGCGCGCCGAAGCCGCCCCAGAGGGCGAGGGGCGCGGCCTCGGGCGCGGGCGCGGCCAAAGCGGCGCCGAAGCCGCCCCAAGGGACGAGAGGCGCGGCCTCGGGCGCGGGCGCGGCCCACGTTGCGCCGCCGAAGCCGCCCCAGAGGGCGGCGGGCGCGCAGGGCGGCGGCGGCGGCAGGGCGGCGCCAAAGACGGCAGCTGCCCCGTTGGCGCCAAAGACGTCGGCGACCCAGCCGCCCGCCGCCGTCTGCGGCTCGGCCTGCTGCTGCTGCCACGGCTGCACCAAGTCCCGCCACCACGCCTGCCCGTGCGCGGGCGGCGCAAAGGCGGGCCCGGCCTCGGCGCCGCAGCCGGGCTGCTGCTGCTGCTGCTGCTGCGCCCGCCACGCCTCGAGCGGGGAGCGCGCGGCGGCGGCGGCGGCGGCGGCGGCGGCGGCAGCGGCGGCGGCGGCGCAGCGCTCGAGGGCCCACGGGCCCTGGCCCTCGGGCTCCTCGCCGTCGCCCAGCGCCCAGTCGGCCTCCTCCCCCAACCCGGCCTCCCGGGCCTTGCGCTTGCCCGCCGCCCGCAGCGCGGCGGGCAGCCACCCGAGCCGCCGGTCAAAGGCCGTCGGCCTGCTGCCTCCCTCCTCAGCGCCGGCGCCAACGCCCCCCTCCTCCTCGCCCCCCCCTTCCTCCGAGAGGCCCATGAAGCGCACGAGCCTCTCGAGCGCGCCCGCCTCCGTGAAGAAGGGGTGCGCGCGCGCCTGGGCGGCCGTGAGGCGCGTGGCCGGCGACGGGTCCAGCATCCCCGCGACCAGGTCGGCAAAGGGGCCGGCGCCGCCCGCCAGCACGCTGCCGTCCCGGTCGATCAGGGCGCGGCGCCGCAGCGCGCGGCGGGCGTCGAGCGGCCGCGTGCCGCGGTCGGGCCGCTCCGCCACCATCGCGTCCCAGCCGCCGACCCAGACCCCTTCGCCGTCGTACGGCCACGCCAGCTGCAACAGCATGACGCCGGCCGCGAGCACGTCGGCCGGCGCGCCGACGTCGCGGAACAGGCGCTCGTCCGCCCCGCAGCCGCCGTCGCCGGCGGCGACCAGCAGGCGCGGGGCGGCGTCGGCGACCTCGACGCTGACGTAGCCGGGCGTGCCGCCGCCGCCGAGCAGCTGGCAGATGGGCACGCCGAGCGCCCACCGGCGGTCGAGGCGGCCGTCGCCGTCGAGGCAGATGGCCATGCCGAGGTCCGACACGACGGCGGGCAGGGGCGCGCGCGCGCAGACGGGCGGGCCCACGGGCGGCGGCTGCTGGCCGTCGGCGCCGCCGTCGCCGTCCTCGTCCTCGTCCTCGTCCTCGGCCGCGCCCTCGGAAAAGGGCGTCGCCACGAGCACGTTGGCCGGTTTCAGGTCCATCGTGGCCGTCCCCCCGGCGTGCAGGCGCTCGAGCGCGTCTAGCACGGCGTGCGTGCAGCGCGCGCCCCAGCGCACGAGCTTGCGGCCCTTGGCGCGCACAAGGGCGCGCGCGCGCCGCGCGCGCCTGCCCGCGCGCGCGGCGCGGCGCTCGGCGGCCTCGAATTCCGCCTCGCTCGCGGCGCGCAGGCCGTCGTCGGCGGCCTCGCGCGCCCGCGCGAGGCGCGCGGCCCGGGCGGCCTCGATCATGACCTGCGCCGCCTGTTCCTCCTCGCCGGCGGCCGCTGCGTGGTCCAGCGCCCGGCGCACCTCGCCCCACGCCAGGTCAGACTGCCCCTCGGCCGACCCGCCCTCGTACAGGCGCAGCGTCACAAACAGCTCGGTGGGCACGGCCGCCAGGCCCGCCCACGCGACCAAGGGGCCGGCGCCCGCGCCCGCGGCCCTGGCCGCGGCCGCCATCTCGCGCTCGAGCTCGGCGCAAGGGACGGCCGAGCCGTCGCTGAGCGTCGCCGAGGCCGCCACCAGGGCCGACGCCGCGCCCGGGGCGCTGGCGTCCGCACGGCGCAGGAGCGACACCTCGCGCACGAAGCCGGCCGTGGTCCAGGCCGGGTGGCCGTGGGCCTTGATGGACTTGACGGCAAAGCGCGTCACGGCTGCCGTCGGCGGCGCCCGCTCGCCCGCGGGCGCGAGGCCGAGCCGCGCGCACACCACGAAGGCGGCGCCGTAGGTGCCCTCGCCGAGCGCCTGGAGCTTCGGCAGCAGCCCCCAGTCGACGCGGTCGGTCAGGACCTCCCTGTCGTCGTCGTCGGCCGTGCACACGACCTGCTGCCACTCGGCGACTGCGCGCCGCTGCAGCGCGGCCGAGGCCGCGTCGACCGCCCGGCGGAGCGCCCGGCCCGACAGGCCGAGGCCCTTGGCGAAGGCCGGCATGTCGAGCAGCGCGGCGGGCTCGAGGCCGCCGCGCGGCGCCACCAGCTCCCTCAGCAGGTCCACCAGGTCCAGCAGCAGGCCGTCGGCGTGGAGCTCGGCCGCGACGACCTCGGCCGCCCCGCCGCGCCGCTCGCACAGGCTCTCGAGGAGCGCGTGCGCGGCGTCGCAGCCGTCGTCGCCCTTCCTCAGCAGCGCCGCAAAGCCGAGCAAAAACTCGACCGCGCCCGCCCCGCTCGCCTCGTCGGGGAACAGCGCCGCGACGGCGTGCATCCCGACCGTGAACCGGTCCAGGGCGGCCGGCGACAGGGCGTCGCCCGCGCCGCCCCCGCCGCGCGCGGCGGCGTCCTGCACGGCGAGCGCCGCTGCGGCCGCCGTGACAAGGTCGACCGCGCGCGCCGAGCGCGCGTCGCCGCCAGCGGGGCCAAAGCCGGCGGCGGCGGCGGCGGCGGCGGCCTCGGGCAGGTAGCTCGCGGCGCGGAGGGTGTCGTGGCCGGCGGCGTCGTAGCGCGCGCTGTGGTGGCACGCGTGCGCGAGGCGCGTCGCCACGCAGGCGACCGTCAGCCGGGCGCCGGGCGCCTCGGCCCTGACGGCGGCGGCGGCGCCGTCGCCGCCGTCGTCGTCAGTGGTGAGGCCATAGACCACGTACCGCGGGTCGAGGCAAAGGTTGGCGACGCGCGCCTCTCGCCCCAACTCGAGAATGCGCACCAGCGAGGCGACGATGCTCAGTACGGTCCGGATGCGCAGCGCGCCGCCCTCGGCAAGGCGTGCGCCGACGGCGCCGCCGCCGCTCGACACGTCGCCAAACAGCGCGCCGGTCGTCGGCGCCACGCGGCTCGAGCGCACGGTGCCGTGGGCGTCCAGCAAGGGGTGGTGCTGGTTGCCGTCGCCGCGCAGGCCGATGAGGCGCTTCGCTGCTGGGGTGGCCGTCCAGGCGAGCCGCACTTTGGGCGAGATAGGCAGCGCCATCTCGTTCTCGTCGTCCTTGTCGTCCCCTTTTTTTTTTTTAATTGCGAGTTTTCTCGCTTTTTGTTTTTTTGTTTTTTCGATTTGTCTTCTGTTGCCGTCCTGGAGGATGTATAGGTGATTTTTATTGCGTTAGATTGAGCGAGAGGGGCGTACATGAGTGGGCAGGCTTGGAGGGCGGGGGTCGGGCGCGCGCGTGCGGTGCGACTACCGGCGAAGCGGGCGGGGGGGGAAGCGAGCGCGAGGGAGGCAGAGGCGAAATTGGCCGCCCGAGGAAGACGGGATGGCCGCGGGCGCGCAGGCCGGCGAGGGAGGCAGAGGGCCGCCACCGCATCGAGTGGGCGGGCCGCACCAACGACCGCAAGGCAGCGTCGCACGCGGGCCTGGACCGCGTGCTGACCGAGGGGGCCGACGCGGACGCGGGCCTGGCCCTGCTCGCGGCGCAGCAGCAGCGGCAGCAGCAGCAGCCGTCGCACCAGCAGCGGGCAAAGGGGGAAAAGGGCTGCTTCGCCCCAAAAAAGGTATCGGCGCGCGCGTGGGCTCCCCCCCAAAAGTCCCGCGCGAGCCGCCGCGCCCCGCGAAAGCTCGAATGGGGCCAAGCTACACCGCCGAAGCGGGCGATTGGGGCCCAAAAAGGGGGGGTGGAATGGTGCACCATGACCTGCGGCCGCCCTCTGGAGGACCTCAGTCTCGAGGCTCTCGGCACTCCGCTCGAGAGACGGGGCCTCTCTGGCCCCCGACGGCCCCCGCCCGCGCGGCCCCCCTGCGCGCGCCCGCCGCCCGCCGCCCGAGCCTTGACGTCCTGCGGCCCTCCACGCGCCGCAAAACGTCGCCAGAGGCCTCAAAGGCATGGGGGGCCTCGAGCTGAAAAAAGAGCTCTCTCACCTCTCCGTTCCGCAGCTCTTACTGTCTGCTGTCGCCTACTAGCTTGATGCGCGCGCGGGGGGACAATAAGCCCAGGTCCAGACGGCCTCTTCCACGCACACCGGTAGCCAAATAAGCGCGTAAGACCGACGCACGAGCCGTTCGTAGCTCAAAGATCCGCAAAAAAAACGGACCGGAAAAAAACAGCACTGGGCAAAAGTTGCGCGAGTCGAGTCGAGCGAGAGGGCGTAGAGTTCGCGAGGGTCGAATGTCGGAGCGAAAGAAGGCGTGTGTTCTTTGGCTTGCGCGTGTGTGTGTGTGTGAATACGAGCCAGGCAGGCGCTGCGGGGGGCTCAAGTAGCCAGACTCGGAAGGGGCAGGGCCATGGTCGAGGGAGGAGGGGGTGACAGGAGGAGGAGGAGCAGGCCCAGCGCGCGCGCGTAGAAAAAGTCCCTTACGCCGACAAGCCACCTCCCTATCCGAAACAAAAGGATCAGTCCGCGTAACTCTCCCCCGCGTTCGCCCACTCTCATTCGTCTCGCGGGGAATTGACCGCTTTGCCCGGGTTCGGCAGAGAAAAGGGTGGTTTGAGACCGCTGCGGTCTCGCGCGGCGGCGAGGGCCGCCCCGGAGAGCGGCCCCTAGACGACACGTCTTCAAACGCGCCCCCCTCTCGGAAAATAACGCCGCCGGGGCAGGCAAAGCCGCGCGCTCAAAGCGGGCCGAATCGCCTCGGGCCGCCCCCGAAAGACGCCGAGGGAGGTGGCTTGTCGGCGTGCTGGCGACTGAGCAGCCTTTCTCACCACGGGTCGCTCGGGGGGGTCAAACATTGGCCGCGGCGCCGCTCGGAAAAAGCGCTCGCGCGGAAGCGCGCGCGGTCGTTAGCGGCTGTCGGCGCTGATAGGTAGGCCGGCCGCCGCCTCAACCGACAGGAGAATTATCTGTTCTCGCCCCCTCATAGCCCTTCGCCCCCATTTTGCATCGCGGCCTGTTGACAAAAACCCACTACCACGACGGCCTTCGGAACGACTTGTACATTGAGTGAACGTAGCCCCATGTTTTTTTTCCCAACGACGCCGGCGAGGACGAGTCGCGGCCGACCCAACAAAGTTGGGCAAAATCAGCGACAAAAGCGGGCGCCCCTTCCGCGGCGTCTCAAACCCACCATGACAAAGAAGGCGATCGGCGGCGGCGGCGGCGGCGGCGGCGGCAGCGGGGGCAAACGCGGCAAGCGCACGCGCTGCGGCGGCGGCGGCGGCGGCCGTTGCGGCGGCGGCGGCGGCGGCAACGGCGGCGGCGGCGGCGGGGGGGGCGGCGCCGCCACAGCCCCCACGCGGTGCCGACGGTCACGAGCGAGACGGTTCCCTTGGCGGTCGGAGCGCTCGGCGCGCTGGTGATGTCACACAACGTCTTTCTTTACAGCCAGCTGATGGCGGGTCACCGCGCGGTGGTCGAGGCCACGGGCGCCCGCTGCGCCGCGCGCATCGTGAGCGCCGAGGCCGCGCTCGCCCTGGCGCTCACGTTCGCGGTCAACGTGGCGGCCGTGTGCGTGTTCGCGCGCGGGTTCGAGGCGGCGCGCGGCGCGGGACGGCTCGGCCTCGCCGGCGCGGGCGACGCCTTGGCCGCCCTCAAGCGCCAGCAACCGGCGGCCGGCGGGCGACGACGAGCGCGGGGGCGAGAGGGGGCGGGCGGGACGGGGCTCGAACGCATCGAGCGATGGCACACAGCGTCGATTTGACGTGCGCGCAAGGCAATGGGGTGGCAGGCGCTGTCGACCCCGACGGCCACGGCGGCGGCCGTGGGAGGAAGCAGCGAGCGCCAGCGTGCGAGCGGCCCGCGGCGACGAGGAGCAAGGACGACGCGGGCCGGTTTCTTTGTCGGCCGACGGCGGCGTCGGTCGTCGCGCGGCCGAGCTGGCGGCGTTGGGGGCGGCGGCGGGGGGGGAAGAGGGGGAGTGCAAGAAGAGGGGTACCGAGGAACGTTCGGGGAATGCATTCCTGACAAGATAACAGGGGCACTGAATTCTTTTAAAACGCGTCTCTCTTTTCTCTAATGGGGGGCTGCTGGGTTTTTTTTTTTCTGTGCTACCGGGGAAGAGGCGCTCTTTGAAAATGTGTTTGTTTCTCAGCCGAGCAGGGAAAAACTGCAAATGGGGCGGGCTGGCTGGGGCGTGCGCGAGCGCGTGTGGTCTCTCGAGCGCTCGATGGGGGAAAAAGGGGGCGCGAACGCTCTGCGTGCAGAGATTTTCGTGGGGGGCAGGGGGAGAAGCGAGCCCGCGAGGGGGGGCGGGAGGAGGACGAGTGCGCGCTGCGGCGGGGGTCGGTGTGATTGTTGTTGTCGTTGTCGTTGTTTCGAGTCGCGAACCGGGTCCAAAAGGCGGAGGAGGCCAAGGAACGAAAGGGTGGAACACCGGGGGGGGGGGGGTGCGGAATCAAAAATAGGAGGGGCCGCGTGAGAAAGAAATGAAAGAATCGCCGAGCGCGCGGCGTCGGGCGAGACAAGCAAAAGCGAGCGAAGGAACGAGCGAGAGCGGGCGAGCGCGGCGTCGGGCGAGACAAGCAAGCGAGCCAAGGAACGAGCGAGAGCGGGCGAGCGCGGCGTCGGGCGAGACAAAGCAAGCGAGCGAAGAAACGAGCGAGAGCGGGCGAGCGCGGTGGCCGGCCGCCCGAGAAGGCGCAGGGAGGGGGCCGAGCTGACCGGGTGCGCGGAGGCCAAACGCGGGCCGGAGGACGAGTGGATGCGGAGGAGGAAACAGGCCGCGCGACGGGAGGAGATCACTTGTCGCCGGCCGCCGCCGCAACGGCAGGAGCGGACGCGGGCGTCTCCTCGACCGGCGCGGCCGCGCGCTGCTCCTGGTGCTGCGGCTGCTGCGGCTGCTCTTGCTGCTGCTGCTGCTGCTCGCGCCGCCGCTGCTCCTCGCGGAAGTGACCGAGCGTCGCAAACGGCCCCTCCAGCAGCGCCTTGAGCCGCGGGTTCACCTCCAGGTGCCCCTCCTCGTCGGTCCCGACCCCGTTGGCCTCAGCGCCGCCGGCAGCGCCAGCGGCGCCGCCGCCCTTGCCGCCGGCCTTCCCGCCCCTCTGGTGCGGCAGCCCGTGGTAGTGGTGGAACGCCCAGAACTTCTCGAGCCCGTACAGCGACCCGAGCGCCTCGTAGTCCGTCAGCGTCGCCTCTTCAAAGTCGCGGTACAGGTCGGCGCGGAACCGCCGCTCGAGGCCGTAGCTGAAGAAGCGGAAAAGGCACTCCATCCCGTACATGTAGCCGCCGCTCCCGCCGCCGCCGCCCGTCGTCCCCTGCGCGTCCTCGAGCGCGTAGCGCCGAAAGTCGCCATACATGCGCTCATGGAAGTTGTCTCGCAAAAAGTAGGACCAGAAGCGGAAGAGCGTGTTCATCTCCTCACTCTGCCCGGAGCCCTTGGCGGCGCGGTCCTTGACGCAGCGCTCGGCGAAGCGGGCGTAGCGGAACTGGCGGAACGAGTTTTGCTCGAGCAGCGCGTGCGACGGGTGCTGAAACTTCGGCAGCGACGAGCCGCCGAGCGACGAGCCGCCGACGACGCCCGCGGCCGCGGCGGCGGCGGCCAGCGCAGCGTGGGCGCTGGCCGAGCCGGGCCTGCTGCCCCCGCCCGGCGATGTGCCGAGGGGCAGGTGCTCGCCGCCGCTCGGGGGCCTGGCGCGGGCGGCGCCGCCGCCGATGCTGCGGCCGAGCGACGCGGCGAGGCCGCCGAGGCTGCCGCCACCGCCGCCGCCGCCGCCGCCGAGGCCGCCGCCCGCGGGCGAGGCGCCGTACGCCATCAGCAGGCCGTTGCCGTCGTGGGCGCCCACGGCGGGCGGCGTGGCGGCCATGACCCATCCGACGCCGGCGCCCGAGGCGTGCGGGGGCGACTCGCCGGTGGCGCCGCCGAGGGGGCGCGCGCCGCCGCGGTGGCCGGCGACGGCGCCGCCGCCGGACGCGGCGCGCCCGCCGCCGCCGCCGCCGCCGCCGCCGCCGCCGCGCGGCACCGAGGCGCCGAAAAAGCCAAACGGCCGCGCGGCGGCGGGCGGCCGAGACGACCAGGACGACCCCGTCGGCGGCGTCACGCCCGTCATGCCCGACACGCCCGTGCCGGCGCGCCCGCCGTGCAGCTCGCGCGAGTAGTGCGCGAGCCCGTCCTCGATCAGCCGGTGCGCCTCGGGCCCGAGCTGCTGGCCCTGGCCGCCGCCGCCGCCGCCGCCCGCGGCCCCGCCGCCGCCGCCGCCGTGCCTGGCGCCCGCGCCGCCGGGTCCGTGCGCGCCTCCGTTGCCGCGCGCGCCGCCGGCGCCGCGCGGCTGCGTGACGACGATGAGCTTCTCGAGGTCGCGGTCGCTGAGGATGCCGGTGGCGGCGTGGCCGCCGCACGCCGACGGCGCCCGCGCGGCCGCCGCCGCCGCCGCTGCGTCTGCCAAAGGGGCGGCGGCCGCCGCTGCCGCCGAGGCGCCGCCCGCCTTGCCCTTCTTGCCCTTGGCGTGCTCCTCGTCCATGTCGAAGAGGTCGTCGTCCTCGTCGTGCTCGCCCGCCTCCTCGTGGTCGTCGGCGTCTTCGTCCTGGTGCTGCTGCTGGTGCTGCTGCTGTTGCTGCGGCGCCGCCGGCGCCCGGGCAGATTCCGCAGGGGCGGCGGCTGGGGGGGGCGGTGCGCCCTGCTGCTGCTGCTGCTGCTGCTCCTGCTGCTGCTGCTGCTGCTGCTGCTTGCCCTTGGGCGCGGCAGCAGCCGAGACGGCCGCCGCAGCCGCGGCGCCGGTCCCGGCGGCCGCGGTCACGGCGGCGGTCGGGGGCCCGGCGGTCGCCGCCGCCTTGGCCTCGCCTCCACCGCACGGCTGCTCCTCCTGCTGCTGCTCCTTCTGCTGCTGCTTGGGCGGCTGCTTGGTCTGTTGTTGCTGTTGCGGGGGCGTCGGGGCAAGAGGGGCTGGGGTGGTGCCCGTTGCCGCCGCCGCCGCCGCCGCTGCCGCTGCCGCTGCTGCTGCCGCTGCCGCCGCCGCCGCCGCCGCGGCCGCCGCCTTCTTCTCCTTCTTGGTCTGGGGCGGCGGCCCCCCGCCTGCTGCTGCTCCCGTTCCTGCTCCTGCTCCGCCGGCCGCGGCAGGCGCCGCCGCAGGCGTTACTGCCGCCGCCACCGCCGTTGCTGCTGCCGCGGGCGCCGCCACCACGGGCGCCGCCGCGCCCACCACCGTCGCCGGCGCCCCCGGCAGCGGCCACTGCGCCGGCGCGTCGCGCGGCCGCAGAAAGTCGCCCGCCGGCGACGTCTCGACGGCCGCGCTGCCGCTCAGCGCGTCGAGCACGAGCGCGGGGTCGGGCGTCAGCATGCGCACGCGGTTGAACGACGCCACGAGCGCCAGGGGGATCCACCCGGCCGCGTCCATCTTGCCGCGCAGGAAAAAGTCGCGCGACAGGTTGGCCGGCGAAAGGTAAAAGTTGACCTGCCGCCGCACTGCCTCGCGCACGGCGTCGGGCGTGGCCGCGCGCGCCGTGGCCGCGGGCCCGGCGGGTGCGACGCCGTACGCGGCGGGCGGGTAGTAGATGGCCTGCCCCGTGGGGGCGACGAAGAAGCCGCCGGCCGCGGCGATGGCGGCGGTGACGCTGGCCTGCAGGTGCGGGGGGGCGTGCGGCGGGGGGGGCGGCGGCGGCGGCGGCGGCGGCGAGGGGCCGCCGGCCTGCTGCTGCTGCGGGTGGGGGCCGCGGCCGTAGCCGCCCCCCACGCCGAGGACGCCCATGGGCCCGCCGGGGCCCGCGCCGCGCCCGCCCGACATGCCGTAGGGGGGCGCGCCGCCGCCGCCATAGCCCCCATACCCGCGCGCGCCGTCGCCGCGCCCGCCGCCACCGCCGCCGCGCGCTCCGCCTCCGCTGCCGCCTCCGCCGCCGCCCTCGCCGCGGCCGCGGCCGCGGCCGCGACCTCCGGCCGCGCCGGCGGCGCCCGGAGGCGCCAGAGCTCCAGGCGGCGGCGGCACATGGCCGTTGGCCGCGCTAGCATTTGCGGCCGGTGCCGAGGGGGCCGACGGCGCCCGCCCGCCCACGCGCCCACCGCGCCCGGCCTGCCACTGCTGCTGCTGCTGCTGTTGCTGCTGCTGATTCTGCTGCTGCTGCTGCAGCTGGCCCGGCGCCGCTGCGGGGGCCTGCTGTCCAGCTGGAGCCGCCACCACTGGAGCCGCCGCCGCTGGTGCCGCCGCCGCCGCCGCCGCCGCCGCCGCCGCCGCTTCCGGGTGCTCGCCGCCCTCGGCCGCCCCCGCAGCCCCGGCCGCCGGGGCACGCTGCTGCTGCTGCTGCTGCTGAGGCTGGTGCTGCTGCGGCTGGTGCTGCTGCGGCTGCTGCTGCTGCGGCGACGGCGCCGCCTGGTGCTGCTGCTGCTGCGGCGGCGCCTGCCCGCCGCTGTCGACCGACTGCGCGGCCCGCCGCTCGCGTCGCTTCTCCTTGGTGCTGTTCTGCGGCTGCTGGCCTTGCTGCTGCTGCCGGCCGCCCTCCTTGCTGCTGCTGTCCTCTGCCCCTCCTCCTGCGGCCGCAGCGCGCTGCTGGCCGCCCTTGCCGCCGGCTGCCGGGCGGCCTCCTGGGCCCTTGCCGGGCGTGCTGCTGCCGCCGTTGCCGCCGCCGCCGCTGCCGCTGGCGCCCGCACCGCTCGCGCCGGCCGCCGCTGACGCCACCGGCGGCGAGCCGCTGCCGCCGCCGGGCGAGGTCGAGCCCTTGGCCGGCTTCTTGCTAGGGTCCTTGGCGTCCGAGAGCGTCGGCCAGGCGCTGATGCCGGCCGCCTCTGCCGCCACATTCACGGGCGGCGTGGGCCGCTTCCACGCGGGGGCGCGCGGCGCGGCCGGGGCGGCCGGGGCCGCCGGGGCTGCTCCTGCCGCCGCCGCTGCCGCTGCTGCAGGCGCAGGGCCCGCCTTGTCCTCGGCGGCCGCCACTGATCCGGACCGCTCCTCAGCGGCCGGCTTGCTGCTGCTCCCGCCTGCTGCCGGCGCAGCCGCCGGAGTTGCCGTTGCGGGCGCCGCTGCGGCGCCCGCCGCCACAGCCGCCGCTCCGTGGGCAGCCGGCGACGCGGGGGGGGCTGCTGCCGCCGCCGCCGCCGCCGCCGCCGGGCGATCGCCCTTGGTCGGCTTGAGGGCGGCCGTCGCGCCGTTGTCGGCCTCTTTGGCGGCGGCGCGGCGGTTGTCGCCGTCGCCTGCCGGCGGCGCCGGCGCCGCGGCGGTCGCGAGCTGCTGCTGCGAGGGAGCGGCGGCGGGCGCAGGCGCGGCGGGCGCGGCGGGCGCCGCGGCGGCGGGCGCCGACGCGGACGGCGCGTCGGCCGCCGGCGCCGGCGACGGCTTGCCGACGGCGCTGCCGGCCGCCTCCCGCGCGCCCGATGCCGCCACGGGCGCTGCGGACGAGGCGCCTCTTGCTTCGTCAGCAGCCTTGCCAGAGGGAGGGGTGCCCTGCTGCTGCTGCTGCTGCTGCTGCTGCTGCGGCTGCTGCTGCTGGCTTTGCCCAGCAAACAGAGCAGCCCACGACTTTTTGGTCGGAGGCGGCGCCTGAGGGGTGGTTGTTTCGGGAGGTGGGACGGAAAGAACACAAGGGGGGGATTGGAGGCACGATGAGCGGGGGAGGTCGCGCGCGCGTGGGGGGGGCGCGAGCATCCCGCGAGCAGGAGCAGGAGGGGCGGGCCCGGCCGCAAAAACTCAAAAGTTGAGCAAGGGACAATCCAATCCGTGCGGAACGGCACTCACCGCCGGCTTGGGCGACGCGGCCGCGGCCTGGTCTTTGGGCGAAGACATCGCGCGCGTCACGTCGATGTCTGTCGCCAGCTTGGGCGGGAGAGAGAGAGCGCGGAGAGAGAGTCTTCCTCGAGTCGTCCGCCCACACTGCACTTGCTCCTCGGGCCCGGCCACGGGCTAACGCGCACCAGGACCCAAGGGCGGTCGGCGCGCGCTCCTCCTGCTGATCACGCCTGGGCGATTGCCTGGCCGGCGCGCTCGAGGGGGAAAGGCGACGTTTCCTCTTGCTCAACGAGAGAGATAAGGCCGCTAAGGTAGGGGGAGGAAGGGGTGGGCGGCGCGCGTGGGATTCGGATGCGCGGAGGAGGGGCGGGGGGTCCTAACTGATCGATGGGCGTGCATGTGGTTGCGGTCGGTTTCAATCACCACGCTTTTGGTCGGAGAATCTGAAGTGAACTGTTGAAGACCTGCGTGACGGCCGTCCCCTCTTTCAATCTCGTCGGCGCGCCATCAAACCCGAGCGCGAGCGCCGCAGGCGGCGGCCGACCGTCCTCGCCCCTTTGTTTCCCTTGAGTTGGGAGAGGCCGAAGAGGATCATTCGCCCAGGGGTGAGCCGCGGGGGATTCGATGCGGACAATGAGAACGAATAGAGCGATAACACGAAGTCAGAGGTGGGTCCTTTCCAAGATCCACAGGGCGCCGGCCGTCTAGTCGCCGCGCTCGGCTCCAACCCACCCCAAAAGAAACAAAATCGACGCCTTCTCCCTCTTCCCCCCCCCCTCCCGCATCCTCTCTAGCTCCGCGGGTCTACCCCGAGCAGCCGCTTGGTCGACTCGAACACGTACCACGAGATGCCCGCCGCCGGCGCCAGCTTGACCAGGTTGGGCAACAGCCCCTTGTACAGGCCGGGCCACCCCTCGTGCGCCAGCGTGCGCGAGAACACGTCGGCCATGCCGCCGTACTTGACGGGCCGCCCCGCCGACCCCTGCGCCTGCATGCGCGTGCGCACGAGCGCGAGCGGGTAGGACACGAACTGCGCGACGACCGAGGACGCCATGCCGGCGCCCACCAGGCACAGGTCGGGCATGGCGCCGCCGTGCCGCTCGAGCAGCTCTGCCTTCAGCGTCTCGAAGAGCACAATGTCGACGCCCGCGTAGGGGACGATGCCGCACATGCTGGGCACCAGGCCGCGGTACAGCGACCGCGGTCCCTCGGCGCGCCACATGCGCGCCGCCGTGCGCGCGATGCCGGCGTACTCGCGCTGCGCGCACACGGCGAGGCGCGTGCGCACGGTGTCGAGCGGGTAGACCAGCCCCTGGCCGACGGCGCCGGACACGCCGCCGATGGCGACGCGGGTGGCCTTGGAGAGCTCGGCCGTGTCGCGGTCGACGCCGCCGGCGGGCGGCAGCGAGGGGTCGCACGGGCCGCAGGGGGGAGGGGCGCCGCCGGGAGCGGCGGGGTGGGGCGCCGGCGCCGCCGCTGGGGCCGGCGCTGCCGCTGCCGCCGCCGCCGCCGCTGCTCCTGCCGTTTCTGCCGCTCGTGGCGGCGCGTGGTCCGCTTTTCGTCCTCCTCTTTCTGCTGCTGCTGTCGTCGCTGCTGCTGCTGCTGCTGCTGCTGCTGCTGCTGCTTGACCACTGTTGCTGTCACCCCCCTCCGTCGCCGCTCTTGCCGCCTGGCGCCGCCCCTGCTCGGCCCCCTCGCTCGCCGCCTCGGCGCCCGCCCCCCCGCGCCGCCCCAGGTCCTCGGCCCGCTCGCGCCTGCGCCGGTGCGACGACCCGAGCGCGTGCTTCAGGTGGTCGTTGAGCGCCAGCTTGATGGCCGTCTCGGGCGCGATCTTGAGCGCGTTGGTGCCGTTGCCGCGGAAGAAGGCGCGCAGCGAGCCCTCGGCCTGCATGCGGCCCCAGGCCTCGCGCAGCGTCAGCGGGCGGACCGACTCCTCGACCTGCAGCAGCATCTTGAGGCGGTCGATGGGCGCGGTGGCGGTGCGGCTGACGACGCCAGCGAGGCCTGTCGTGTTTTTTGGGGGGGGAGCAGCGGCGACGAGTGAGCGTCGGTGGTCGCGCGAGCAAGGGGAGAGGGAAAAGCGCGTGCGCAGGGGATGGACGGAGGATCCGACGCAGACGAGACGACGACGGGCGGCGCCGACGCCGCTCCCAAACCGCCAAGAACTCACCGCCAGCCGCGACAAACTTGTGCACGCGCCAGGGGTCCACCAGAGCCTCGCAAGGAGGCGCGCCCGTCGGCGCCCCCCCGGCCTGCCCGCTGCTGCCGCCGCGCGACCGCTGCGCGAGCACCCGGTGGTGCGGCACGGCCCCAGCAGCCCCGGCCGCCGCCGGCTCGGCCGCCGAGAACGCCCAGTAGGGCCGGTGGTGCTGCCGCCGGGATACAGCGCGGGCGACGCTCGCGGCGTCCGGCGGGTGCGCCGGAGCCGGCGAGGGAGCGCTGCTCATCCCGCGTCACTTGGCTCTAGACAGAGGGGGCCGAGCCAGCGGGGCCGCCGCAGGGCCGCCGCCGCCGCCCGCCGCCGCCGCCGCTCGCCGCCGCCGCCGCCGCCGCCGCGCAAGAGCGGTCGAATTCGGCGCCGGCGCGGCTAACTCTTTCTCTTTGCGTCTGGTGGGGACGCCGCCGGCCCGCACCGCCAGGGCGCGCGCGCGCGTCTATGTTATCCTCTATGCGCGCGCGCGCGCTGGAGTGCGTGTGTGTTGTGGGGGCGTCGGAAGGAAAGGCGGTTCTGTTCAGGTTTTGAAGAACCCTTCCGCGAAGGCGCCAAAAGTTGGGCGTCCGTGGGTAAACGAGGATGGTGCGTGATCGTGATGCCGAGCGGTGCGTGTGTGTCTGACCTGGGGAGATCCTTCGAGAGGGAAACCGGGTTCTTGTTGCGGGAGTGATGCCCTCCTCCTGGCCTTTTGCTTTGTCGTCATGCGCCGGGTAACCAACAACACGTCAAAACACAAACGCGCTGAAACACTGCGCGCATTCCAGAACACACACAATAATCCCCTCATACCCTTCATTCGGACACGAACGCACACCGCTAGCGCGCTCACAAACCAAACCCTCGCCGCTCGACGCGCGCGCCGGCCACACCCAATCGCCGAGGCGCCTCGGCGCGCAACAGCAATGCGCAGCTAGCGCATACACCCGAGCAGCAGTACCTCCTTGTTTGATCAAACATGGAGGAGGAGCAAAGGGCGAGCGCGCCGACTCCAAGCGCCATCGCCGACGGCAACGCTGCCGCCGGCGACGCTGCAGCGGCGGCAGCGGGCGCGCCGCCGGCCGACGCCGCCCTCCCAGGCCCAGCCTCCCAACAACAGCAGCAGCAGCAGCAGCAAGCGCCCCGCCGCCCCGGCGGCCAAGCAGCGGCGACGTCGACCTGCAACGACATCCCCTTTGAGGAGATCGTCGAGTTCTTCCAGCGCTTCCGCTGGGCCAAGGACAAGACAGGAGGGCGCAAGTGCGAGCTGCAGCGCCTGCGCGACCGGCTGCGGCGCGCGTCGGGCGGCCGCCCCGCCGCCGACCAATGGCCCGTCTACCGCCTGGTCCTGCCCGCGGAGGACCGGCAGCGCGGCAACTACGGCCTGCTGGAGCAGGCCCTCGCCGAGGCGCTCATCGAGGCCACGTCCGTCGGCGCCGCGTCGGCCGCCGCCGTCGCGCTGCGCGACTGGAAGGGCGCCAAGGCGGGAGGGCGGCGCGCGCACGCGGGCCAGTTCCCCGAGCTGGCCGAGCTCAACCTGCGCGTGTACTGCGGGCTGACGGACGGGACCCCCCAGGCGCGCGAGCTGACGGTCGGGGAGGTGAACGCGCGGCTGGACGCGCTCGCGGCGGCGGGCGGGGGCAGGCAGCAAAAGGCGGCGCACCTCCGGCAGCTGCTCGCGCGCGTGACGCCGCGGCAGCTGCGGTGGCTGCTGTGCATCGTGCTGAAGGACCTGAAGATCGGCCTGTCGTGCGAGGCAGTGCTGGGGCAGCTGCACCCGGGCGCCCGGCGCGCCTACACCTACAAGCGCTCGCTCGTCGACATCTTGCGCGACTACGCCAACCCGTCGACCGCGCCGCCCGAGGGCGGCGGCGCCGAGGGGGAGCTGTGTGTGGGCACGCACGTGCAGCCGACGCTGGCGCTGCCCGTGCAGAGCGTGCAGATGGCGTTCGACGCGATGGAGCGGCGGCGGATGGCGGCGGCGACGGGGGGAGGCGGCGGCGGCGCGGGAAAGCGCGGCGGCGGCAGCGGCGGCGGCGGCGGCGGCGGCGGCGGCGGCGGGGCGCGCGCGGGCACGGCGGCGGCAGGGCCCGGGGGCGCGGCCGGCGCAGGCGCGGTGGCGGCGGCGACGGCGGCGGCCGCCGCGGCCGCGGGCGGCCCCTGCTTCCTGGCCGAGCACAAGTTCGACGGCGAGCGCATGGTCGTGCACGTCTCGGGCGGGGACGAGCCCGTGCGCTACTTCTCCCGCAAGAGCATCGAGCACGGCGACAAGTCGGGGTACGGCGTCATGGACGCGCCCATCAAGGCGCAGCTGATGGCGGCGGCGGCGGCGGCAGAGGGCGGCAATGGCGGCGGCGTCGCGCGCCGCGCCATCCTCGATGGCGAGATGCTGGTGTTTAACCGGCGCATGCGGCGGTTCGAGCCGTTCGGGTCGCTCAAGACGACGGTACGGGCGGCGATCGAGCTCGCGGGGGAGCACGAGACGCTCGAGCTGCGGGCGGAGAAGTTCAGGCCAAAGTACCGCCCGGGTGGGGGCGGGGGCGGGGGCGGGTGGGCGGGCGGCGGCGGCGGCGGCGGCGGCGGCGGCGGCCGCGGCGGCGGCAACACGCCGCAGCAGCAGAAGTACCGCGGCATGAGGATCACGCGCGCGGGAGCGGACGAGGACGAGGAAGCCGCCGGTGGCGGGCGCAAGTCCCCTCGTGCAGCGGCCGCAGCAGCGGCCGCTGGCGCTCAAGCCGCCGCCGCCGCCGCAGCTCGCGGCGAGGGCCAGGGCGAGGGCGGCGGCGGCGGCGACGGCAACGGCGACGCCGCCGCCGACGCCGACATCGACCTGGTCGCCAAGGAGGAGGCCGCCGAGGTCGAGATCGTCCTCGTGCTGTTCGACCTGCTCTACCTCGAGGGCTACGGGTCCGTGCTCGACCGCCCCCTCACCGAGCGCCGCCGCCTGCTGCGCGAGGCGATTCGCGAGCCCCCGGAGGAGGGCTGCCGCCTGGGCCCGCGCGGCAGCGCCGACAAGAGCGCCGTGCGCGGGCGCGTGCTCGTGCTCGAGGCCGACAAGCCCCTCCCCCTGCCCTACTTCGACGCCGCCTGGCTCGCCGCACGCACGTGCCGCTCCGTCGAGGCGCTGCACGCGTTCTTCACCGGCGCCGTCGCGCGCGGCGAGGAAGGGGTGGTCGTCAAGGACCCGCGTAGCCGGTACGTGCCCAACGAGCGGGCGGGCAGCTGGCTCAAGCTAAAGCCGGACTACGCGCAGCGTGCCGAGCTGGACGCCGTCGTCATCGGCGTGCTGTACGGCACGGGCGTGCAGCGCGGCGGGCGGATCTCGGAGTACCTGCTGGGCCTGCCGCGCCCGCTCGGGCGCGGCGGCGGCGGTGGCGGCGGCGGCGGCGGCGGAGCGGCGGCGGCCGGCGCGGGGGGCTCGGCAGCCGCCGTCGAGTACGTCTCCTTCTGCCGCGTCGGCTCCGGCCTCACCGTGGCCGAGCGCGCCCACGTGCAGGACCGCCTGCAGGACAACCTGTGCGACGAGGCGCCGCGCTGCTACACCACCACGTCGACCGTGCGCGAGCGGCCGCAGCGCTGGGTGCGCGACCCGTCCCGCTCGGTCGTGTTCGAGATCAACGCCGACGTGCGCGCCATCCGCAGCCGCAACTACAGTGCCCAGTACTCTGTCCGTTTCCCCCGCGTCGTCCGCGTGCGCTGGGACAAGGACCCGTCGCAGGCCAACACCGAGGACGACCTCGTGCGGTGGGTGTACGACGGCCTGACGCGGCAGCAGGCCGAGGCGGCGGCGGCGAGGGCGGCAGCGGACGCGGCGGCGGCGGAGGGGGGCCGGGGAGGGCCGGCGGCCGTTGGCAGGCGCAAGGGCGGGGCGGGCGGGGCGAAAGCAGGGCGGCGGGGCGGCGGCGGCGGCGCGGGCGCGCTCGGCGGTGGCGCGGCCGCGGCCGCCGGAGCAGCTGGCGGCGGCGGCGGCGCGGGCGGCGCGGCAGCCGGGGGCGGCAAGAGCGGCCGGCGCCAGGCCGTCGGCCAGATGCTCGGCGTGTTTGTTCCCCCGGACATCGGGCCAGGGAGCGTGCAGCCGCGATCCGACGCGCTCGCGGGCGTCGTCTTGCACCTGCTCAACGTCTACCCCGAGGGCGGCAGCGAGGCCGAGGCGGCCGCCGCGCGCGAGGCGGCGCACCGGGCGGCACGCGAGCTCGGCGCAGAGGTGTACGCGTCGGCGTCGTCGCTCGCCGTCAAGCTGCTGGTCGCGGACCACTGGGACTCGCGCGTGGCCACGTGGACGGGCGCGTTGACCGCGGACGGCGTGCCTACGACGACCGCCGCCGCGGCAGCGCCTCTCCCGCCCGCCGCCGCCCTCGCCGCCGCCGCCGCTCCCCCGCCGCGCGCACGCCCTGCCCCCGCCGCCGCCAAGGCCGCCGCCGCCAAGGCCGCAAAGGCCAAGGCGGCCGCCCCGCCCGAGCGCGACGTCCTCACCCTCGCCTGGCTCCTCGAGTGCGCCGCCAAGAGCGAGCGCATCCCGCCCGCGCCCCGCCACTACCTGCACATGTCCGGCGCCACGCGGGAGAGGCTGGCGTCCTCGGGCGAGTGCGACGCGCACGGCTGCCCGCTCGAGCCGTCTGAGCGCCGCCGCCTGCACCCGGACGACGTGCGCGCCCTGGTGCTGCGCGGCCTCGACGGCGGCGGCGGCGGAGGAGCCGATGGACCGCCCTGCCTGATGGACGAGGCAGTGCTGCGCGAGTTTGGCGCGCGCGTGGACGCGGCGGGAAAACGAGCGCGCCGCGCGTCGAGGCGGGCGGGCGGCGGCGCGGCGGGCCTCGGCGGCGGCGGCGGCGGCGGTGGCGTGGGCCGGCGGCTCTCTGTGGGGGCGGGCTTGTTGCCGCGCGCCATCGTCGCGCCCTACGTGTCGTCGCGCGACGTGATCGCCCCCCCGTCCCTGGACGATGCCGTGCAAGAGGCCCTCGAGCGCATCCGCCGCGACTGGGCGGCGGTCCCTCCCGACGGCTCGAGCGACCCGTTGGCGGGGGCGGCGACGGCCGGCGCGCTGCTGCTGCCCCCGCAACCCGCCCCCGGCGCGACGGAGCCGCCCCTCATGCTGTCCTCGCTGCCGCTGCCCGTGCTGCACGAGGTCGTGCGCGCGCTGCTGGGGGAGGGCGACGTCCCGCCGACTGGAGACGTCGACGGCGACGCCGAATTCATGGCGGCGGTGTTGGCGGCGTACCGGGACGACGATGGCGGCCTGGACGACGGCGACGGCGAGCAGGCGGCGCTCGAGCGCTGGCGCCTCGACGAGCGCGAGGAGGACGACTCGCGCCGGCTGCGCGGCTGCCGCCTCCTGCTGCTGCGCTCGCCCGCGCTGACGGTCGTGCTCCCGGCCAGCGCCACGACCGCGCGCGAGGACCAGGAGGAGCGCGCGCGCCAGGAGCGCGAGTTTTACGCGGCGTTTGACAGCGCGCCCGCGTTTGCGGCCGGCGCGTTTCTCTCTTCCTCCTCAACCCCTCGCCAGCAAAGCCCCCAGGACGGCGCGCCGCCTCCGCTCGAGTATGCGCTGGCGGCCGCGCGCACCGCCGCGCACGCGGTGGCCGCGGGCAACGAGCTGCGCCTGCGCATGCTGCGCACGCGCGCCATCCTGTGCGGCGCCGAGGTGGCAACCTGCTTTGACGACCGCGTGACGCACGTGGTGCTGCTCGAGGGGCCGGGGACGGCGGCCGGGTGCGCCGTCGGCGGCGGCGGCGGCGGCGGCGGCGGCGGCGGCGGCGCGTACGGGGGCGCGGCGGCGGCCGCCTCTCACCAGCAGCTCGACGGCGGCCGCCTGCTCGAGGCCCTGCGGCGCGCCGCCCCTCCCCCCGCGTCTAAGGCGTCCTCGATCCTGCGGCGCGCGCGCCGCGGCCTTCTGTCCGGGCGCGTGCACGTCGTCGGGCACCGGTGGCTCGAGCTCGCGCTGGCGGGCGCGGGCCTCGGCGGCGGCGGCGCGGGCGGCGGCGACGAGCAGGAGCGGGAGGAGGAGGAGGGGGAGGAGGACGGGGGCTCGGGGCGCGGGACCGCCGCCGCGCGTCCGCCGTGGCCAGGTCTGCCCAGGGCGCGCGACTTGGCTCCCACGTGGGCGCTCAGCCCCGAGGGGTGGCCGTGGCTGCGCTTTGGCGTGGAGGAGGAGCGCCACTTTGGCGGCGGCGCGGGCGGCGGCGGCGGCGGCGGCGGCAGCAGCAGCAGCAGCAGCAGCGATGACGACGACGGCGGCGGCGGCAACGGTGAGACGGGCGTTGAAACGGCCGCCGCCGCCGCCGCCGCCGCGGCCGCCACGGCCGCCTACATTTCTGCCGCTGCTGCCGCCGCCGCTGCGGCGGCGGCGATGCCCCCGCCCCCCGCGAGGGGCAAGCGGGCGCGGGACGGGGCGGGCGCGGGCGGCGGCGGCGATGCCCCTGCTGCCGCCAAAAAGGCGCAGTCGGGGCGGCGCGCAGCGGCGACGGCCGAGGCGCGCGAGCGCGCGGCCTGGCGGCAGCCGCTCATGTTCTTCGGCGAGGACGACGAGGACCCCGAGGAGCGGCGGCTCGCCCTGCTGGGCAGCAATGCCGCTTCTGCCGCTGCGGGTGGCGGTGACAAAAAGCCGACCACCCGGCCCCGCGCGCGCGTCGGCGCCGGCGCTGCGCCGCGCAAGCCAGCGCCCGCGCGGCAGCGGCAGGGTCGAGGTGTGGCGCGGACGCCGCCGGCTCCTGTCGACGTTGATGATGATGAGGAGGAGGACGAGTACGACGACGACGGCTACGCGGTGCCGGCCAAGGATGGACCCAACGACCGTGCCGAGGGCGACGGCGACGGCAGCGGCGAGGAGGAGGACGCGACGCAACCGATCCAGCGCGACGAGGACGAGGAGGGCGGCCCGCAGCTGCTGCAGCAGCAGCAACTGCAGCAACAGCAGCAGCAGAACGCCCCGCACGCGCCTCCGCCGCCCGCCGCCGCGCCTCCGCCAAAGGTGTCCATCCTAGACTCCATGCTGATGGGTGGCGACTTTGACGACGAAGACAAAGATTTCATGTAAATGCTTTTGCTTTTGGTCGCACGATCGATTATGATTATTTTTCTGGGGCGTTTGTCGGGAGCGACTCCCACAAGCAGCAAAAAGAAAAAGACCTCTCCTCTCACCTCTTGCCCCCGCCCGCCGCCTGCTCTTCCTCCTCCTCCTCCTCCGCAGCCTCGCACAGCAGCCGCGCGACCGTCGCCCGCCCGAGCCCGCGCACCGCGTCGTCGCCGCCGCCCTCGATCGCGGCGACGCGCGGCGCCACGCGCGCGTGCTCGACCATCAGGCCGCCCGCGCACCACATGACGTCGCCCTCGGCCACCAGGGCCTCGACGTCCTCGTCCGGCAGCGGGTCCATCCGGACCACGCACACCTCGAGCGCCTCGCGCCTCGACGGCCGCGGCGCCCCCTCCCCGCCGCCGCTGTGTTCCTGCGGCGGAGGCAGCCTCGTGACCACCACCGCGCCGACCGTCGAGGCCGGGGCGTCGCGCGTGTAGCCGCGGATCATGGCGCGGGCCTCGTCGGCGCTCTCGGGCTTCTCGAGGATGACGCCTTCGTGCACGACCACCTGGTCGCACGTCACGAGGTACGACGATGTTTTCGAGGGCGCGGACGCCGGCGCGCGCGGCTGTTGCTGCTCGGCGGCGCCATTGGCGGCGCCAGCGCCGTCGCTACCCGCCGCCGCCAGCTTGGCAACGATCGCGTCGGCCTTTGCGTGCGCGAGCGCCGTCACGAGGCGCGCGGGTTCGGGGTCGCGCAGGGCCTTCTCGTCGATGTCGGCCGTCACGACGCGGTACGACAAGCCCGGGAAGGCCGCGACGAGCTCGTCAAAGATGGCGCGACGCGAGGACGACGACGAGCCCAGGATCACCCGGGGCTTGGTCGCCGCGAACCGCGCGAACCGGGCGGCGAGCGCCGCGTCCGGGAGCGCGGGCATGCTTTCGTTCGTTGGCTCGTGTCGGACCCTGATTGCGGTGGTTGGGAGTTACAGGGGAGGACCTCTTGTTCTTTTTTGAGGGCGGCGGCGATCGGCGCGTTGTCGTCGGCCGGTCGTCGCGTCGCGAGCGCTGTCCATCGTCATTTCCACAAAACATCCTAATCCTCCTCCTCCGCCCCCTCATCGTCTGCGTCCACGTCCAGCACGGCGAGCCGCTGCATGTCGGACAGCACCAGCGCCAGGCCGCGCGCGCGGCTCACGGCGAGCGGCGCGACCGCCGCTGCAAACCCGTCGAGCCGCGCCGCGCGCACGGCGCCCGCCCCGGCGGCAGCGGCCAGGTCGGCCGCTCCGACGACGGCGCCGCGGGCCAGGCAGGCCTCGAGCGCGCTCGTCGTCGTCGCCGCGGGGGGGTTCGTCGCGCTGGTCGACACGCTCACGTCGACAAAGGGGGCCGACGACAAATCGAGCAGCGCCAGGACGGGCGGCGGACGCGGCTGCTGCTGCTGGTGTTGCCGCCGTTGAGGGGTGGCGGCGGCCGAGCGCGCCCCCTCCTCCTCCTCCTCGTCCTCCTCATCCCTCTCCGCCGCCCCCCCGACCGCCGCAGATGACAGCACGGCCAGCTGCCCGCATTTGTACGGCACGGCGTCGACCACGCGCGCGCCAGGGTCGCCGCACACCAGCACAGCGCTCAGGCGCAGCTCGAGGCCGGGCGCGGGTCCTCGCATCCCTCCTCCCGCCGCCGTCGGCGGCGGCGGCGCCAGCGCAGCCGCGACGACCGCAGGAGCGGCGGCAGCGGCGCGCACCCTCACCACCAGGATGCCGTCTGCTGCGGTCGCCGCATCTCGGTCGTCGACGTCCGCCGGCGGCGCGATCGCGGCCAAGCCCGCCGCGGGCACGACCACGCAAATGACGACGCCGTCGTCGGGACTCCATCCGTCGCCGCCATCGCCGTCGCCGTTGTTGTTGTCGCCCCCGGCGCCGTCGTCCTCCTGCCGCCGCCCGTCCCCCGCGGGCGCGACCGACACGCGCGGCGGCGGGGGCGGCGGCGCGGCAGAGGGCCCTGCCGAAGGGCAGAGCGCGGCCGCGGGCGCCAGGCAGACGGGCGCGCCGACCGTCAGGCGCGCGCTCACCGAGGACTGCGGGCCCGCGAGCGCCTCGTCGCAAGCCTCGGCCAGCGCCGCGACCTGCCCCGCCAGCGACAGGGACGAAGCAGGGCCGCCGCCGCCGCCGCCGTCGGCCTCGCCGCCGCCGAACGCTGCACCTCCCGCCATCGCGACCGCTGCCGCCGCCACCGCATTTGAGCGCTCGGACTGGTAAAGTATCCGCAAGACGCGCGTCACGACCGCCTCGGGCCCCAGGGCAGCCTGCAAGGCCCCGCCGTCTTCTGCCGCCGCCGCCGCCCCCTCGGCGTCCCCCCCGCTGAAAGTGCCTCCTCCGTGCAGCCACCGCGCCGCCGCCCGCCGCTGCGGCGCGTCCAGGGGCCCGTCACGCTGTCCAAACTCGACCGACAGCGGGTCGCACGCCACGGGCCCGCCCTCGTCCAAAAAGGGAAGCAGCACGTCGGACAGCGCCGCGTCGGGCCCCGTCGGCGGCTCGGGCGGCGGGCGACCGAGCGAGGCAGCGGCGGCGGCCTGGTCGGCGGCGTTGTCGCCCGCCCCGGCGGCCGAGGCCGACTCGAGCTGGCGCGTCGTGCGCAGCAGCCACGTAAACAGCGCGCGGTGGCCGGCCGCCAGGTCCCCGACCGCCACCCGCACTTGCTCGGCGCGCACGACGGCGCGCACGGCGGCCGCCTCGAGCGGCTCGAGCGCAGGGGCGCTCAGGCCCAGCAGGGCGCCGCGCCCGCCCGGGCCGGCGGCGGAGCAGCTCGCGGCGGCCAGGCCGCGCAGCTCGCCGAGGCAAAAGGCAGCGCGCTCGAGGGCGGGCAGGCACGAGCGCAGCAGCAGCGCGTGCGCGCGCTCGAGCGCGGCGTCGACGGCGCGCGCCGCCCGCTGCACGCCGGCCTCTCCGAGCGACGCGGTCAGCCACGCGTGCACGCCGGGGGTCGCCGCGCCCGTCGCCAGCAGCAGCATCAGGTCACCGCGCGGGTCCTGGCGCTTGATGGCGGCGGCGATCTTGGCGGCGTCGTCGTCTGCATCGTTTTTGCCGTCTTGGTCGTCTTGGTCGTCGTCGTCGCCGTCGATCGCGTCGTCGTCGCCGTCGTCGATCGCGTCGTCGTGCGCAGCGAGCGCCTCGGCGAGCTCGTCCAGCACGCGCTTGCGCACGGTGGACGCGGCGGAGGCCCACTCGCGCGCGGCGGCCTTGAGCGCCAGGTCCGCCGACTCGAGCAGGCCCCTCAGCCGCCAGTGCAGCCGCGCCCACTGCCGCACCTCGCGGCGCGCGGCGCGCAGCGGGCGCGTGGCCATCGGCGCCGCCACGAGGCCGTCGCGGTACCCGCCGCCTGTTGCTGCTGCCGCTGCTGCTGCTGCTGCCGCTGCAGTCGCTGATGGTGGGGGCGGGTGCCAGGCCACGGAAACGCACGCGCTCTGGTCCACGGCCGTGCACAAGGCCACGAGCGTGGCCGCGGGAGGCGGGGCCGGCGGTGCTGCTCGCTCGCCGCCGCCGTCGCCAGCGCCGCCGTCGTCGGCGGCGGCGGCAGCAGCGGCAGCAACCTCGACCCGCGGCGCCAGGCCGGCCACGTCGCCGATCTGCACGCGCCCGGCCCCGATCCAAGCGCTCAGGCATCCGCGTCGATCCGCCGCGCACAGCAGGTCGAGCGGGGGGCACGACACGGGCGCGTCCGCGGGTGGGAGCACTTCCCACGTGGCGGCGGCGGCTAGGCCGTGGTTGTTGCCGCCGGCGGCGGAAGCGTCGCCCCGCGCGCCGGCGGCCAGCGGCGGCGCCCCGCGGAACAGCTCGGCGTACGGGTCTTCTTTGTTGCCGCTGCCACCGTAGCTTGGGCTGCCGCCGACGCCGCTGGCCCCTGCCGTCAGCAGGACCAGGCCGTCGGGCGGGAAGAGGCGCGCGTGCCTGTCCTCAAACGCGGCCGCTGTCGCCGCGCTGGCCGCCGCGCTGAAGCGCAGACGACAATGGGCGGCGGCGGCGGCGGCGGCGTGGCCGGCCTCAGCGCCGCCGCCGCTCGCCATTGCCGCCGCCACCGCCGCCCCCGCTGCCCCCCAGCGGTCGTCGTCGTGGTCGATGCGCGCGCTGAACGGCGTCAGGGACCAGTCCAGCGCCGCCACGGGCGCAAAGTGCGCGCGCGCGTGCCGCACGACCGCCTCGCCCGTCTCGACGTCCCACACCGCGAGGCCCCCGTCCGCGTGCCCGGTCGCGAGCAGCTTGCCGTCCGGCCGCCACGCGAGCGCGGTCACGGGCGCCTCGGGCGCGAGCGCCCACAGCTGCTGCCAGTTCATGCGGTGCACGGCCAGCTGCCCGTCGCTGGTGACCGCCGCGCACAGGTCCATCGTCGGGCACCACGCCGAGAGCACCACCTCTCCTATGGACGCCTGCAGGTCGGCGCGGTGCACGAGCGCAAAGGCAGCGTGCACCTGGGCGGCGCCGTCCATGCCTTGTGGTGTTGGTCTCATCTTCGGGGGGGCTTGTGGTTTGACCGCGTCTGGGAATGGAGAGGGGATTGACGCGATCGATCGCTCTTGAACCAGCGGTCGGCGTCGGCGTCGGCGTCGGCGTACCGCCCCGCGACAGGCGCGCGCGACGCTCACATTTGAATCGGGGACGGTCGCGTTTTCTCGACCGCCGAGCTGATACTGTGCGGGCTTCAACGTGATCGTGACTCGTGTTCCACACACATAAAGCACGAGTGGCTGGAATTAAACGTACTAGCGCGCTAGCCCACGGAGAGATAGCAAACACTAGGCCCTGCCCTCTCTCTTCGCACGCTCCCCTCCTCCTCGAACGACGCCAGCGTCACGGGTGTCGTGCGCGTGAAGCGACGAGAAGAGGACCCGGGCGATTGGCATGGCGGCGGCGGCGGCGCCGACAGCAATAGCAGCAGAGGTCGCCGACGCGCCGACCGCCGCCGACGCCGCCACTGCCAACGCCGCCGTCTCCATCCCTCTCGGCGGCGCCGAGCGTTCCTCGTTCGCCTACACTTCTTGCTACTGCGAGGAGAACGCCTACCTGCTGATCAAGCGTCTCGTCGAGGAGGAGGAGGAGGGTGCAGAAGCTTGGGCCGTCTTTGTCTCCAATCGCGAGCGCGTCGTCCCGATCTGGCGGCAGCGCGCCGCGCGTCGCGACCCGGGGGGCGCGCCCGTCCTCTGGGACTATCACGTCTTTGCCGTCGCGCGGGGGGCCGCCAACCCCCCCCCCGAGCAGCCCTACCGCGTGTACGACCTAGACACGACGATCGAGCCCTTTCCCGTGGCGTTCGACGACTACCGGCGCCAGGCGCTGCGGCCGTCTGCCGCCGCCGCCTCGCCGCCGCGGCGGTACCGCGTCGTGCGCGCGGCCGACCTGCTCGTGCGCTTCTCGTCGGACCGCTCGCACATGCGCGCGGCGGACGGGCGCGGGTGGGCGTCGCCGCCGCCACCATGGCCGCCGATCGGTGGCGGCGACAACAACAGCAACACGCTGCCGCTCTTCCTCGACATGCGGCGACCGGACGAGGACGGAGACGATCGCAGCGACGGACGAGGACGCGTCATGACCGAAGACGAGTTTTACGAGTTTTTTGCAGCGCCGCTGCCGCTTTGACGAGGTTGTGCATTTGTTTTTTTTGAACATTTTGTCGTACGGTTGAGCGTCGCCCTGTCGTTCCTCTTTGCAAGTTGGCGTCCTTTGTTTGGCGCTTGGCCCCTTGTCGTTGTTGACAAACGGCGGTACGGCTTCACGGCCGCCCCTCAGTTTGATCAGGCCCCCCTCCCCCCAGCTCCCCCAGCACCGCCAGCGACGACTCGGCCGCCAGCATGCGCCGCTCCAGCTGCCGCACGAGCGCGTGCAGCGTGAACGGGTCGGAGTGGCTGTGGGCGGCGACGGCGGTGAGCACGGCGACGTAGTCGGGGGGGGCGCGGGCGGTGGCCGCGTCGCCCGCGAGGGCGTAGCACCCGTCGGCAGCGGCGGGCGAGACAGCAGCGGGCGGCGGTGGCGGCTGGGTGGCGCTGTCGGCGCCGCCATCTCCACCGCCGCCCCGCCGCCGCGGCCGCCGCCGCTTGGCATGCCGGCGCCGTTTCTCCTCCTCCTCGTCCTCCTCCTCCTGCTCGCCGTCCGCTCCCTCCTCCTCCCTTGGCCCCTCCGCCTGCCCGTCTCCCCCCTCGTCCACCCGCGCCAGCATCAGCAGCACCCTCTGCACGTCTTCGAGCGCCTCGGGAGGCCCGCTGCCAGCAAAGGCGCACCGGCGTGCTGCGAGCAGAAACGCGCGCAGCGCCTTGGCGCCCCGCGGCAGCGAGTCGCCGCCCTCCTCTCCGGCGCCTCGAGGCTGGGGCCCCAGCCGCACGGCGCGCGACGCCCAGCACTGCCAGCCGCCCGCGGGGCCGGGCATCACTGATGCCGACGTCAGCTGGGTCCTTGGCCGGATGGGTCCTCCCGTGTCGCCGCCGGCTGGGTCCTCGCCCGCCGCCGCCCCCCTCGCTGCAAGGCCGGTCGGCGGCGGCCCCCCTTCAAGGCTCCCGTGCAGCAGCTTGAGCGCCACGATCAGCGCGGCGGCCACGGCAGCAAATGGATGCGCGTGCCTGCCGATGCCCTGGCCGACCCAGGTCGGCAGGCTCCCGCCCGCGCCGCTGCTGCCGACAGCGTCCTCGTTTGCTGCTGCGCCGGCGGCGCCAGCTCCCGCGGCCGACGCTGCTCCTCCTGCCGCCACGACCGCCAAGGGCACGCGCAGGAGCAGCGGCGCGCTCGCTCCCCCGGCGTGATATTGCTTGCCAGGCACGAGGACGGAAATCTGCTGCTGCTGCTGCGAAATGACAGGCGGGGGGGGGGGGCCGGCGCCGGGGGCCCAAGGGCCCCCCCCCCGGACGGCGGCCGCGTCGCGCACAAAGGCCAGCGCGGGCGTGCCCAGCAGGTACATGTCGTGCAGGTCGCAGGCCAGCGAGACGACCGCGTCGCAAGGGGCGCCCGAGCCATCCGCGGCCAGGTTTCGCGCCAGGCGCCGCAGCAACGCCTCGCCGTTGGCCGGCGGCAGCAGCGGCGGCAGCGGGCGCGGCGGGGGCAGGCTGCTGCCGCGGCCCAGCCGCCGGCGCCCCTCTTCGTCCCCCTCTCCCGTCTCGTCGTCCTCCTCCTGCTCCTGCTCCGCCGCCCCGAGCGCCCCCCGCCCTCCTGCCCTGCCGCCCCGAGCGCCCCCGGCGCCGACCAGCGCGAGCGCCAGCACCTGCTCCGCGCGGCTGGCCAGCTGCGCGGGCGAAAGCGTCACCTGCGCCCGCAGCGCGCCCGCCGCCAGCGCCGCAGCGTCCGCCCCGCTCTCGCCGCCGCTGGCGGCGGCCTCCGCGAGCAGCGGCCGCGCGACCGAGGCCAGCCCGGCGAAGGGCAGCCGCCCGTCGAGCGCCCACGCGAGCACGTCGGCGGGGACGACGGGCTCGCGCGCGAGGGCCAGGGCCGCAAAGGCGACGGCGAGCGTGGTCTGAGCCGGGAGGGCGGCCTCGAGGCGGCGCTGGAGGGCCTCGGGGCGCACCTCGACGACTGCTGCTGCTGGTGTCGGCGTTGTCGTGGCAGGTGCTGCTGCTGCTCCAACGCTCCCGCCGCCGCCGCCGCCGCCGCCGCCGCCGCCGCCGCCGCCGCCGCCACCGTCTGCTGCTGCCGATGCTGCTGCTGCCGCTGCCCCTCGGCTCCGCTCCACAAACTCGGGCTCCAGCAATCCGCTGGCGGCCACGGCCGGCAGCCACAGCTGCCGCACCAAGCCCTCGACGTCCCGGTGCGCCCCGAGCCGCTCGTGCAGCGCGCGCGCCTGCAGCCGGGCCAGCGCCTGCAGCGCGCGCGCGTACAGCAGCGCGCCGGCCTCGCCCCCCTGGCGCGCCGCGCGCTGCCGCTGCTGGGCGACCGTGTCCTCCGGCGCGTCCGTGGCCGCGGGGCGCGCGGTGCGGATGGAGCGGCGGGCGCGGCCCTGGGCGGCGTCGGCATACTCGGTCTCCTCGAGGAGGGTCTGTTGTGTTTGTTTGTTGGATGACGGCTTGCGACGGCGAGCTTTGAGATAAGGCGGGCGAGCGAGCGAGCGAGAGAGCGCGGCGGACCGAGGCGTCGGGCGGCAGCTGCGGCGGCGCGCGTCGAAGTGACGCAATGGCCAGCAAGCAGAAACGACGTCGTACCTGGGCCTGCGTGCCGCAGTCACCGCACGTGAGGAAGCCGCTCTGTAGCACCAGGTTGTTGCCGTAGCAGGTCGTGCAGAGGTTGGCCTGCGACATGGGGTGGCGCGGACAGGAAAAACTTTTTCGGAAGACGCGATTCTTGCAATGATTCACCCGCGCCTGCCCCCGCTCGTTTCGCCAGCGCGGAGACTTGTGTGTGTGTCGCTCATTAATGTAGTACGAGGGGGGCGAAGCAGGGCGATGCGACGTTTTGCCTTGGGGCGGCAGGCCCGGGCGGCCAAACACGAGCGGCGCTCGCTCGCTCGCTCGCTCGCTCGCGTCTCCGTACTTCTTGCTCTCCCGCGCCTGCCACTCCTTGCACCAATCGATCGCAGCCGAGACCTCATCCATCAAGCTCTCTGCAAGTTCCCTCATCGAACGGACACGCGCGCAAGGACAAACATGGTGAAGAGTGCGGACGCAGGAGAAGCAGGGGCACGCCAGCCATGTGGATTGGACGCGAGCGCGCGCTCAGAAGACCAGGCCGGAGGAGGATCAGCGGCATCTACATCTACTGCAGCAGCAACAGGCGACGCGCGAAAAGACGACGCCGCCGACGGTCCTTCCGCCGCCGCCGCTGCGCCGACGGCCCCGCCCGACCAGAACGACGACGACGACAACGACGACGCCCGCGTCCCCCCCGCCTGCTTCGTCGTGGTCTACAACCTCGCCAAGCGCCACAACGTCGGAAACCTGCTGCGCTGCTGCACCGCGTTTGGCGTCAAGGCCGCCTGTTTGGTCGGATCTCGCGACTTCAACACCTTTGGCGCCCACGGCGCCGCTGAGCACGTCCCGCTCCGCCACTACGCGACGCTCGACGAGTGCGTGGCCGACCTGCGCGCCCGCGACGGCGCGCGCGTCGTGGGCGTCGAGATCGACCCCTCGGCCACACCCGTCCACACGCACGCCGCATTTCAGGGGCCCACCGCGTTTATGCTCGGGAACGAGGGCCAGGGCTTGTCGGCCAAGCAGCTGCGGCTGTGCGACGGCGGCCTGGTTTACATCGCGCAGCACGGTCCCGGGACGGCCAGCCTCAACGTGACCGTCGCCGCCTCGATCGTGCTGCACCAGTTCTCGGTGTGGGCGCGCTACCCGGAGCGTGCGCGCAGGGACCAAAAATTCGTCGTGGCGCCGAGGCCGCAGCGCACGGCGCCGCGCGGGGTGGTGCCCGGGGCGAGGCCGGCGCGGCCGGACGCGGCCGAGTGCGCCCGGGTCAAGGGCGAGGGCGAGGCGTGGGTCGAGGAGCAGATGAACGCGGCCGGGTTGGAAGGGGCGCTGGCGCTGGCGTTGTAAAATGTAAAAGCGGACCACGGTCGACGGATGGAAAGGGAGGCCCGCGTGCAGGAAAAGAAGACCAGCGGACGGCGGCAGGTGGCCGACGAGCAATCGGCGGCAGGTGGCCGACGGAGCCGAAAAAACGAGCGCCGGCGCCGATTCATTGTGCGGGGGCCTCTGTCAAGAAGAGTCGCGCGCGTGGCCTAATCGTCGCATTCACACTAGTGTGAGCCCCGTCTCGCTTCTTGACAAATCCGATCACGACCACCACGCCTGCGCGCGCGTCCCACCGCGAGAAAAAGCCGCGCGCGCCCATCAAAAACGTTCAAAACGCGACTGACAACCAACTGCTCCCTGATGGCGACCGCCCAGCCATTCTAAGACCTTGCAAGCCAGGAGGCATCCCTTGACCCCTTGAGGGCGCCCCTCCGTTGTTTGTTCTCTCAGAGAGGCAGCGAGCCCTCTCGCGGGGAGAGGGAGAGACAGCGGAAATAAAACACCCGCCCGCGATGGAGGCTGCTGCGGTCGCGGCTGCGCCCGCGGCGCCTCCTCCGGCGCCCCCGCCACCACCCGTAGCGTACGCGGAGCTCGCGGCGCGCCTGACGGACCCGGACGCCGGTGAGTAGGCGCGGTGTTCCTTCTCTTTGCGCGCAGCGCGCGCGCGCCGCCGCCGCCGGGCCCGGCCGCCGCCTGCTCGGTTTGCCCCCCGGCGCCGCCACTTGCCGCCTCACGCGCCCTGCTTTCCCCTCTTTCCCTCGCCCGCAAAAACAATCAATCAACAAACTAAAAACAAAAACAGACGTCGAGGCGCGCCGCCGCGCGGCCGAGGCCGTGCGCGAGGCCGTCGAGGTGGTCCCGACCGCCGAGTACGCCGTCTTTCTGTCGTGCGTCGTGCAGCCGCTGCTGGCGGTGCTGGCCGGCGCGGCTCCGCCGGCGCCGCCGCCGCCGGCCGGGGCGGCGGCCGACGAGGCAGCGGCGGCGGCGCAGCAACGACAGGAGGCCGAGCCGGACGCCGACGACAACGACGCCGCCGCCGCCGCGCGCCACCGCCTGCGCCTCACCGTGCTCGACGTGCTCAGCCGCCTGCCCTTCAACGAGCCCTTCCGGCCCCACGCGGCCGCCCTGTGCGACGCCTGCCTCGACGCGCTCGAGCGCGACAGCCAGGCGGCGGGCCTAGTGGCCGTGCGCTGCTTCCTCGACCTCCAGAAGGTGTTCCGCAACGCGTTCGAGCCGCAGTTTGCGCGGTTCCTGGGGTTCGTGTCGTCCGCGTACGCCGGGTTCCCCGACACGTTCCGGGCGGCGTTTCCCGCGGCCGCGCCCGCAGCGGCGGCGGCGGCGGCCGCCGCCGCAGCCAGCGCCGCGGGCGCCGACCCGGCCGCCGTCGCCGCCGCCGCCAAAGAGGCCGGCGCCAAGGCCGCGGCCGAGGTGCCCGACCCTTTACCCGCGCCCCGCTACCCCAGCGACCGCTCCCCCGCGCGCCGCTCCTTCCGCGTGCTCGCCGAGGTGCCCCTGCCGCTCATGTACCTCGCGCAGCTCTACCCGGCCGTCTCGGCGCAGACGGCGCCCGCGCTGCTGCCCGTGCTGGTCGCGGCCGCCGCGCTCGAGGGGCCCTCGCCCGCCCAGGTCGCCGCCGGCGCCGCCGCGGCCTGCGGCGGCGCGGCCGTCGGCCCCCCAACCCCGGCCGCCCTCGCCGAGGGCCGCGCCGCCCTGGGCGACCTCAAGGCCGCCCAGGTGCGCACGCTCAACTACCTCACGGTCGCGCTGCGCAACGGGTGGGGGGGCGGCAGCGGCGGCGGCGGCGCGGGCGGCGCCTCGGGCGGCGGCGGCGGCGCGCCGGCCATGGCGCCCGGCCACCAGGACCGCGTGGTGTCGGCCGTGTTCGCGCTGTACCGCTCGGCGCCCGACGCCATCCTCGTGCGGCGCGAGCTCCTGGCGGCCACGCGCTACGTCATCACGGGCCCGGGCAAGGGCGCCTGCTTCGCGGGCAGGGTGGACGACGTGCTCGACGAGCGCGCGCTGGTCGGCGCGGGCCTGGCGTCGATGGACGCGCTGCGGCCGCTGGCCGTGCTGACGCTTTGCGAGCTGGTGCACAACCTGCGGCGCGGCCTGACGCTGGACCAGCTGGCGCGCGTGGTGCGCCTCATGTCCGGCTTTATCGCCGACCGCTCGCTGCCCTACGCGTCCCAGTCCACCTGCGTGCGCCTGTGCCTCAACCTGGTCGAGTGCCTCTACCAGGCCTTCAAGCTGCCGTCGGCCGACGTAGCCGCCAAGCGGCGCGCGCGCGACGTGCTGTCGCAGATCCTCGCGTGCTTCGTGGGCAAGCTGGACGCGCTCCGGGGGGACGTGCGGCGCCTGGTCCCCTCGGCGCACCGCGACCGCGCCGAGCGCGAGGCGCGCCAGGCGTGCATGCGCGACCCGGCGGTCCCGCCCGAGCGCGTCAACGCGAGCGCGGCGCGGTCGGCGGCGCGGCAGCTGGCGCGGCAGCGGCGCGAGAGGCGGGAGGAGGAGGCGGCGCGGCGGCAGCAGCAGCAGAAGCGGCAGAAGCAGAGGCGGCCGCCGCTGGCCGGCGAGGCGGCCGTGGAGGCCATGGCCGCGGCCGCCGAGGGACGAGCCGACGACGACGACGACAAGGAGAAGCAGCAGCAGCAGAAGAAGCAGGCCGGCGCCGGTGTCGGCGGCGACGGCGGCGACGACGGCGACGACGACGACGACGACGCCGCCGCCGCCAAGGGCAGCGGCCTCGCGTCCCGCCCCGTCATCCTGTACCTCCAGGGGCCCGGCGAGCGCGAGAAGGAGATCAACGACTGCCGCCTCATCGTGCAGAACGTCGTCTATGGCATGAAGACGCTGCTGTTCAGCGTGCTCTACTGCACGCGCATGCTCGCCGCGCTCGAGGCGCACGCGGCGGCGGTGGCCGCCGCCGCCGCCGCGGGCCAGGAGCCGCCCCCGCCGCCCATGGCCCCGCCCGCCGTCGGCATGCGCGACTCGGACCTCCGCGCCGTCGGCGAGGTCCTCGAGTACGGCCTCCAGTGCCTGCGCGTCGCCTCGTTCTTCGCCGAGGGCGCAAAGGATTTCTGCGAGCACTTTGCCGAGATCTTTGCGGTGCTCGACCCGCGCGACTTTGTCGACGTGTTCAGCAGCCGCATGCCGGCGCTCATGGCGAGCCTCCGCACCGAGCCGGACGCCCTGGCCGTCCCCGCCACGCTCGTGCAGGCGCCCCACGGCGTCGGGCGCCTGTTCGCGGCGCTGCTGGCGCGCCACCTGGCCGACGAGCAGCTGCACGCGCTGGCCGACCCAAAGTCGGCGGGCGCGCAGCTGGTGCAGCGGCTCTACCGCCTGGTGTTCTCGGCGCTGACCGCCGGGCCCGAGGGCGAGGCCTTGCTCGTGGCGCCCCTAGCCAAGACGCTCGCGGCGTGCGCCGAGGCGGCCGCAAAGGGCGGGTGCGACCCGCAGGGCTACCTGACGCTCGTGCGCGCGCTGTTCCGCGCGTGCCAGGCGTCGCGCGAGCCGCTGCGCGCCTTTTACGCCGAGTGCGTGCCACGCCTGCAGCCGCTGCTGCAGATGCTGCTGGTGATGGCCGACGGGCCCAACGCCGCGGAGCTGCGGCCCGTGCTGCTCGAGCTCGCGCTCACGCTGCCCGCGCAGCTGTCGTCGCTGCTGCCGCTGCTGCCGCAGCTCATGCGCCCGCTGTCGTGCGCGCTGCGCTCGGGCAGCGACGACCTCGCCATGCTCGGCCTGCGCACGCTCGAGTGCTGGGTGGACTCACTCAACCCCGAGTTCCTGGAGCCGGCCATGTCCGGCGTGGTGCACGAGGTCATGCCGGCGCTGTGGGCGCTGCTGCGCCCGCCCGCCACGGGGCCCGGGTCGGGCGGCGGCGCGGGCGCGCCGACGGCGCCGCCGGGCTCAGGCGCGTCAGCGGCGGGCGTCGTCGGCCCGTCGCCGCCGCTCAAGCAGACGGCCATCGTCGCCATGGCGCTGCTGGGCAAGCTGGGCGGCCGCTCGCGCCGCTTCCTCCTCAGCCCCCCGCCTCTGGAGTACCGCGACAACCCCGAGCACGGCCTGCGCCTAATCCTCACGTTCCAGCCCGCGACCTCGTTCCTCGTGCCGCTCGACCGCTGCGTGCAGCTCGCGCGGCAGGGGCTCGCGTCGCCCGCGCCGCTGCACCCGACCGACCCGCAGCAGGACCTGCACCACCGGCGGCAGGCCCTGGCCTTTTTGCGCATGTGCCTGTCGTCCGTGCTCAACTTGCGCCTGCCCGCGGGCGGGCGCGGGCAGGAGGGGACCGCCGAGCGCCAGATGGCCAACCTGCTGCTCGGCAGCGCGGCGGTGGCGCCGTGCGTCAAGGCGGCGCGGCCCGGCACCGAGGCGCTCGGCGTCAAGACCAAGACGCAGCTGGCGGCCGAGCGCTCGGTGATCGTGACGCTGATGGCCGCGGTGGTTGGCGCGTGCGGCCACGACCGCCTGGCCGCCGAGGCCGCGCCCTTCCGCGACGGCCTGTGCCGTCACTACGCCATGCTCTTTGCGTCGGGCGCGGCGGCGCCCCCCGCGGCGCCGCCCGCGGCCGAGTCGGCGGCCGGCGCCGCGCGGCAGCGTGAGCGCGAGCGGCAGGAGAAGGAGCGGCAGGCGGCTGCTGCTGCTGCTGCTGCTGCGGCTGCTGCTGCTGCCGCCGCGGCCGCGGCCGCCGCCGCCACCGCCGCCGCCGCGGCCGAGGGAGCAGCAGGAGGGGACGGGCAGGCGGCAGAGGGTGCAGCAGCAGCAACAGCAGCGGCGGCGGCAGCAGCAGCAGCGCCCGCCCCGCCGCCCGCCCCCGCTGCCGCGGCGCCGACGCCGGCCTCGGCCGCCCCGCAGCTCTGCGAGCTAGACGCGCACCTCTTTCTGGACGCGCTCGCCGAGCTCCTCGGCGACCCCTCGCCCCCCCGCCAGCGCGCCGCCGTCGAGGCGCTCGAGCTCTTTGTCAAGACGACGCTCTCGCTGCACGCGGCGCGCCGCGGGGCCGACGCGCGGCGGGCGGCGGCGGCGGCGGCAGCCAAGGGCGGCAAGCAGCTGCAGGAGCAGGTCGCGGCGGCCGTCGCCGCCGCCGGCGGGCCCGTCACGCCTGCCCCGCCCGTCGGCGAGCACCCGGCCGTGCTCGACGCGCTCGTGCCGCGCCTGCTGCACTGCTGCTGGGCCGACGCGTGGCCGACGCGGCTCGGCGGCGCCGCGGCGCTCAAGCTGCTCGTGTCGATGCTCGAGCCATCCTACCTGTCCCGCTGGACCCCCCATTTGGTGCGCGCCCTGCTGACCGTGATGAAGTGGCTGCCCGAGCACAGCGCCGCGGAGCACGCCGACGTGGACGCCACGCTCACCGCGCTGCTGGACCGCGTGTTCCCGGCAGAGGCCGTGGCGCAGGCGCGGCGCGAGCGCGAGCGCGCCGAGGCGGCGGCGGCGGGCGGCGGCGGCGGCGGCAAGGAAAAGGCCGCGGTGGCGGCGGGCGTCAAGGAGGCCGAGGCCGCCAACCCCAAGGGCGCGGGGAGCAAGGGGGGCGGGGCTGCTGCAGGTGCCGCTGCTGCCGCCGCCCCCGCCAACAGCGACGGCGACGGCAAACAGGCGGCGATGGAGGTCGACGGCGGGGGCGCCGCCGCGGCCGACCAGGCGGCCGCCGCCGACGTGGTCGCCGCCGCCGCCGCCAAGCTGACGCTCCCCCCGGGCCCCACGCGCGAGGCGCAGCAGGCCGCCGCCAACGCCGCCAACGCCGCGCGCCGCGCCTTGGAGGAGCGCCTGTCGCCGCTCGAGCGCGGGGTGTACGTGGCCGCCGACCTGCTGCTGACGGCCGCGCTGCACCCGGGTAGCAGCGAGCGCGTACGCGAGGCCGCCATGCGCGGCGCGGGCCTGCTGGCCGGGCGCGCCAAGGCCGAGGACGGCGTGCTCTGCTGGCTCAAGCCGCTGCTCGATTCGCTGTCGCCCTCGCTGCTGCAGCGCCGCATGATCCCGCTCAAGAGCGTTGCGCACGCCACGGGGCAGGCGCAGGCCTTTGCGCTCGTGCTGTCGCTCGACCCCGTGCCCCTGCCATGGAACGCCGACGCCTACGCCCTCGCGCGCGACGCCTTTGTGCTCGCCGACAAGGACGAGGCGCAGCTGCACGCGCGCCTGGCCGCGGGCGCGGGCCCCGCCCAGCGCGGCGTGACGCTCGACCGCGTGGTGGCGCTGCGCGTCGCCTGCATGCGCGTGCTGCGGGCGCTCATGGGCTGGCCGGCATTCCGCGAGTCGCAGGACCCGCAGGTGGCCGCGCTGCGCGACGACGCCATCTCGGCGCTCTTCCGCGCGCTCATGTCGCCCGACGCGCGCGTGCACGGCGCCGCGCGCGAGGCGCTCGAGCGCGTAGTGCAGGCGTCCAAGCTGCCCAAGCACCTGCTGCAGTCGTCGCTGCGGCCCATCCTGCAGAACCTGGGGTCGCACCGGTCGCTGTCGCTCCCCCTGCTGGGCGGGCTCGCGCGCCTGCTGCGCCTGCTGTCGGACTGGTTCAACCTGACGCTGGGCGAGAAGCTGCTCGAGCACCTGCGGCACTGGCTCGAGCCCGAGCGCCTCGCCGCGCTGCAGCAGCAGGCGGCGGCGGCGGTCGGCGGCGCGGGCGGCCCGGCCGTCTCGTGGCGGCCCGGGGAGGAGGTGAGCGTGGCCGCGGCGACCCTCGACCTGTTCCACCTGCTGCCGCGCACGGCCGTGCGCTTCCTCGAGAGCAGCGTGGCGGCGCCCGCGCCCGCGCCGGCGGCTGCCGCTGCTGCGGCTGCCGCTGCCGCTGCCGCTGCCGTTGCCGGTTCGGCCGGCGGCGGCGCGCCCGACGGCGGCAGCGGCGGCGGCGCCGCGGCGGCCGGCGGCGCGGCCCCCAACGCCGCCGCCGCCCCCATCGCCCCCGCCGGCAGCGGCCTCCCGCTCAAGCCGCGCCAGGTCGGCCTCGTCGTGCTCACCATCGAGCTCGAGGAGCTCCTCCCGCGCACGGCCACGCCCATGCCCTGCGCGCGCACGGCCGCGTCCCCCTACCGCGCGCCGCTGGCGCGCTACCTGGCGCGCTACCCGCCAGAGTCGGTCGCCTACTTCCTTCGGCCCGAGCGGCTGGCGTCGCCCGCCTACCTGTCGCGGTTCCTGGACATCCTGGCGATGGAGGAGGGGCGCCCCCTGCTGGACGAGCTCGCGTCGGACGAGGGGCGCGTGATGGCGCTGCTGGCGCTGCCGGCCGAGGCGCCGGCGCCGGCGGCGGCCCGCGCGTCGTCCGCTGCGGCTGCCGGCGCTGCCACCACCGCGCCCTCTTCGGCCGACGCCGCCGACACGGCCGGCGACGCCGCGGCGGGCAGCGCCGGCGCGCACTCTGTGCGCGAGGCCAAGGAGGCCGCGGGCGGGGACAAGATGGAGACGGACGGCGAGGAGCAGGGGGCGGCCTCTGGCGCGCCCGGGGCTGCGGCCTCTCCTGCCGCCACGGCCGCCGCGGCCGCGGCCGTGGCCGCCCCGGCGGCGATGCTGCCCACGTCGCTCGACGCCTCGTTCCAGGCGCTGACCCTCATCGACACGCTCGTGCGGCTGCGCCCGGACTGGCTGCCGGCCCACCCGCGCGTCTTCAGCGCCCTGCTCGCCCGCTGGCGCGACCCGCGCCGCGCTGCGCGCACCGCGCGCGACGTCGGCAGCGGCGGCCCCTGGGCCGCGGCCGCGGCCGCCGAGGCCGCGCGCGCCGCCGCCGCGCACGCCCGCGCCGCCGCCGCCGCCGAGGCCGCGGGCCAGCCCGCGCCCCTCCCTCCGCCCCCGCCCGCCCCGCCCTCCCACGCGCGGCTCATGGAGGCGCGCCACCTCGTGCGCGCGATGCTGTCCTACTGCGCCGCGCGCCCGTCCGACCCGCAGGCGGCGGCGGCGCTGGTTGACATGTGCGCGGCAGTGGCCGCGCGCCCGAGCGTCGACCTGGGCATGGCCGCGGCGTACGTGTCGGGCCACCTGGCCTCGTCCTACTCGCCCGCGCAGAAGCGCGTCGTGCTGACGGCGTGGGTGGACGCGTTTGTGGCCGGCGGCGGCGCGACGGGCCCCGCCGCTGCTGCTGCTACTGTCGCGGCGGCGGCTGCGGCGGCGGCGGCGGCGGCGGCGGGCGGCAAAATGGGCGGCGACGCCGCTGCCGCGGCCACCAAGGCGGACGACGGCGCGGCCGCGGCCGCTGGTGCCGCCGACGCTGACGAGGCCGCCGCCGCGCAGGCGCGCGCCGTGTGGGAGGCCACCGCGTGTGCCCAGGTTGCGTCGCTCGTGCTGCCGCTGCTGACCGACGCGCTCGAGCGCGGACAGGCGGGCGCCATCTTTGGCGAGCTCCCGGCGGCGGCGGCCGCGCCCGGTGGCGCTGCCGCCAAGCCGCCCTCGGGCGCCGCCGGCGCGGACGCCGCCGCGGGCGGCGCGCTGCTCGAGCGCATGGCCGCGCAGGTGCTCCGCGTCGGCGCCGACGACCCCGTGGCCGGCGTCAGCGAGCCCGTTCGCGTGCGCCTGGTGCAGACGGCCGCCGCGCTGTTCCAGGCCGCGCCGCTGCGCCTGACGGCGTCCGGGCCCCAGCGCGCGGCGCTGGCGCGGTGGTGCTGGCGCCACCTGCGCCTGCCGGACGAGAGCCCCTCCAAGGGTTACGCGTACGCGGCCGTCGCGCGCGCGCTCGCGCACCTGGACGTCTCGGAGGCCGACACCATCCGCGTCTTTGTCGCGCTGCTGAGGCACGCGCAGCCCGAGCCGCGCAAGGGCCTCGCGCGCGACGCGCTCGACGCGCTCGTCCCCGCGCTGGTCGCGGCGGCGGCGCGCCCCGGGCCGGCGGCGGCCGCGGCTGGCGGCAAGAAGCAGCAGCAGCAGGCCAAGCAGCAGCAGCAGGGGCACGCGGTGCGCTTCACGAAAAAGGCGCTCCTGGACGACCCGGCGCCGCCCCTGCCCGGCGACGACGGCGGCGGCGGCGGCGACGGTTCGGCGGGCGGCGGCGGGAGCGGCGGCTCGGCGGCCGCGGCCGCCGCCAGCGGCTCGCACCTCGTGCAGCTCTGGCAGCTGATGGTGCGCCACCCGGACCTCTTCTACGCCTCGCGCAGCCAGTTCGTGCCCCAGATGGTCAACAACCTGTCGCGCCTGGGCATGCCGCAGAACAGCAACATCGAGCAGCGCCGGCTGTCGCTCGACCTGGCCGCGCTGCTGCTGCGCTGGGAGGCGCGGCGGCGCGCGACGGCGCGCCCCGGGAGCCAGGAGCCGCCGCGCCCGCACCCGGCCGCGGAGGCGCTGGACGCCGCCGAGACCGCGTTCAAGGAGCAGCAGGCGGCTGCGGCGGCTGCGGCGGCCGCGGCGGCTGCCGCGGCTGACGCAACTGCTGCCGCTGCGGCCCAGCCCGCCGACGGCGCGGCCGCCATGGCCACCGACAAGGCGGCGGCGGCGGTCGCTGCCCCTCCCGCCGACGCCGCCGTCGCCGCTGCTCCCGCCGCCGACGCCGCCGTCGCCGCTGCCCCTGCCGCCGCCGCTGCCCCCACGCCCGGCCAGAAGCGCCCGCGCGAGGTGGACGACGGCGCAGCGGCCGCCGCGCCGACGGCGGCTGCCGCCGAGCGCGACGCCGCCGCCCCCCCGGCCGCCAAGCTGCAAAAGGCCGGCGGCGGCGCGGCGGTCGTGCCGTCTACCTCGGCGGCGGCGGCGGCGGCGGCCCTCAAAAAGGGTAAGGACGCCGGCGCCGGCGCCGACGGCCCCGACGGCGACGACCGCCTCGACGGCGACGACGGCTTTCAGATGTCGGGCGCCATGGAGGAGTCGCTCGTCTCGTTCCTCGTGCGCATGGCCTTTCTGATCGGCGAGTCGGCCGACGGCGAGATGCAGGCGCTGCACGGGCACGCGCTCAAGCTGCTCGACCGCGCCCTGGCGCTGAGCCCGGGCGCGGCGGCGGTGCGCCTGCCCTACATCCAGCGCCTGCTCGAGGCGCAGGCGTCGCGCGACCCGCCGCCCGCGCTCGTCACGGGCTGGGACGTGCTCGGGCGGCTCGTGCGCGCGCAGCCGCGCTGCACGCCCGTCACGGCCGGCGCGCAGTTCGTGCAGCTGCTCGGCCCCTGCCTGCACATGCGGCACCAGCAGCCCGTCGAGCTGATGTGCGGCGTGCTGCGCAGCCTGTACGCCGCGCACCCGCTCGGCGAGGGCGCGTTCCGCGTGCCCGAGGCGCTCGAGGTGCAGCGCCACGTCAACGGCCAGCTGCAGCAGCTGCTCGCGAGCGCGGCCGACCCGGCGCAGCCGCTGCTGACGACGGCGCCCTCGGGCCCGGGCGGCGGCCAGCAGTTTGCGGCGACGCCGCTGCTGCTGGGCCTGTGCTGCGCGCTGTCGATCCTGCGCGCCATTGACGGCATCGCCCCGCCCGTCTACGTCGCCGCCTTCACGCTGCCCGTCGTGCGCGTGCTCAACCGCTGCGCGCGCGAGGTCGCGCAGTCGGGCCAACAGCACCAGCAGCACGCGGCGACGGCGATGGCGGCGCGCAAGGCGGCGGCCGCCATGGGCGCACCCGGCGTCGTCGGTGGCGACGGGGGCCTGTCGGCCCTCAACGTTGCCAAGGCCAAGGAGGCGCGCCGCGCCATCAAGGCCGCGGCGCGTCGCGAGAAGCGCCTGCTCGAGAAGCCCGAGGAGGGCAGGTTCCTCGAGCCCGACAACGACGCCGACGACGCGGACGACGAGGGCGACGAGGGCGACGAGGAGGGCGACGGCGACGACGACGAGGCCGAGGACACCAACCCCGACGCCCAGCTCGAGCCCGAGTACGGCACGGTCGCGTGGGCCATCGCCGCCGCGCTCCAGCTGGCCGCCGGCCGCGCGCTCACGGCCAACGTCGAGGCCAAGCGCGTCACGCTGCAGTCGCTCATCCTGCTGCTGACGGGCAACGGCGCGCGCTGGACCGACCCGCTGCTGTTCGTGCGGCTCCTGGCGCTGCTGGACGAGTGGCTGTCGCCCCCTGCGGCGGCGGCCGCGGCGGTCGCGCCCTCGCCGGTCAAGGCCGCCGCGGAGGGCGCGGAGGGCGCCAGGCAGCAGCAGCACGCCGCGCCCGCGCCAGCGACCGAGGCGGCGGCGGCGGCAACAGGGGCGGCGGCCGCGGCGGCGGCGGCCGACGCCGCCACCGCTTCCTCTTCTGCGCCCGCCCCTCCTCTTGCGGCCCCGCCCCCGCCGCCTCCCCCGCCCCTCCTGACCATCAAGGAGGCCGTGCTGCTGCTCCAGCGCCTCGCGCACGTCGACCAGGACCGCGCCGTGATGACGTCGGCCGACCCCGCGCTGCGCGCGCGCTGGCACGCGCGCTTCGTGCGGCTGCTGCTGCGCCTGTGCACGACGCCCGCCCCCCCTCCTCGCGGCGCGCCCGCGCCGTCCGCCCCGCCCACCCACGCCGAGCAGCTGCGCGACGAGGTCTTCCACAAGGTCGAGCGCCTCTTCCTCGTCGGCCTGCGCGCGCCCGACCAGGCGACGCGCCAGCGCTTCTTCGCGCTGTACGACCGCCTCGCGCCGCCCGCCCTCTTCGAGCGGCTGCAGCTGGTCGTGGTGGGCCAGGAGTGGGGCGCCATGGCGCACCAGTTCTGGCTCAAGCAGGCGCTCGACCTCGTGCTGGCGGCCCTGCGCGGCGACGACGCCATCACGCTCGCGCCCAACTCGGCGCAGGCGCCGCCGCTCCTGCGGGGGGTGGTGCCCAACGTGTTCAACCCGGCGGCCGCCGCGCAGCAGCAGCAGCAGCAGCAGCAGCATGCGCAGGCGCTGGCGCAGGCGCAGGCACAGGCGGCGGCGGCGGCGGCCAAGACCGCGGCCGAGGCCAAAGCCAAGGCCGAGGCAGACGCCGCCAAGGCGGCGGCCGCGGCCGAGGACAAGCTCAAGGCGGACGCCGAGGCGGCCGCCAAGGCCGCCGGGGCGCCCGCTGGAGACGGCGACGCCACGGCCGCGGCTGTCAAGCAGGAGCAGGCGGACGCCAAGCCGGCCGAGGCGGGCGCCGCCATGGACGTGGACGGAGGAGGAGGCGGCAACAAGGACGAGCCGACCGCGGCCGCGGCCGCGGCCGGCGAGGCGACGGCGGCTGCCGCCGCCGCCGCCGCCACCGCCGCCGCCGCCGCTCCTCCTCCCCCTCCTCCCCCCGCCCCTCCCGCCGCCCCCGTCCCTCCTCCGCCGCCGCCGCTCGGCCCGGAGGACATCGTGCCGCTCACGGTCGCCGAGGCGGACGTGCCCGCCGCCGTGGCCGAGGCCGTCGCCGCGCACGCGCGCTTCCTCGAGGCCAACGGCGAGCTGCGCGTGAGCGACCTGGTCTCGGCCCTGCGCGAGTACGCCGCGGCCGACGCGCACGTGGCGCACCACCTCTGGGTCCTGGTCTTCCCCATCGTCTGGGCCACGCTCGAGAAGTCGCAGCAGGTCGCGCTCGCCAAGCCCGTCATCGCGCTGCTCGGCCGCGAGTACCACGCGCGGCAGGCCGTCGCGCGGCCCAACGTGGTGCAGGCGCTGCTCGAGGGCATATCGCTGTCGCAGCCGCAGCCCAAGGTGCCGCCCGAGCTCATCCGCTTCCTGGGCAAGGCCTTCGGCGCGTGGCACGTGGCGATCCCGCTGCTCGAGTCGCACGTGATCATCTTTCCCGACGAGGCGCGCTGCCTCGACGCGCTCGCGTCGCTCTACGCGGCGGTCGGCGAGGACGACCTGCTGTGCGGCCTGTGGCGCAAGCGGTGCGCGGTCGAGGCGACGCGCGCGGCCCTGTCGTTCGTGCAGTTCGGCGCGTGGGACAAGGCCGAGGAGCTGCTGGGAGAGCTGGCGCGCCAGGCGGCCGCCTCGCTCGGCGGCCAGCAGCCGCACCAGCCACCGGCGCGCGGCGAGGCGCAACTGTGGGTGTCGCAGTGGGTCAACGCCGCGCAGCAGCTCGGGCAGTGGGACGCCGTGGCCGAGTACGCGCGCGCCGCCGACAGCGCCCCCCTGCTGATGGACGCCCTGTGGCGCCTGTCCGACTGGGAGGGCGTGCGGCAGGCGGGCCTGGCCGCGGGCCAGGCCGCCGCCGCGCTCGAGCCCGCCAGCGCGCCCTCTTGCGCGCTGCGCGCCTACCTGTCGCTGCAGGACGGCGACGTGGTGTCGAGCGAGAGCCACGTCAACGCGGCCATGCAGCACGCGCTCGCGCGCTGGTGGCAGCTGCCGGACGTCGGCTCCGGCCCCCACAAGCCCCTGCTGCAGATGTTCCAGCGGCTGGTCGAGCTGCGCGAGTCGGCGCGTGTCTTGGTCGACGTGAGCAGCGGCGGCGGCGCGGCGGCGGCCGCCGCCGCCGCCGCGCAGGCCGCTGCCACGGGCGGCCGCAACCCGCTCGACCACGCCTACTCGGACGTCAAGGACATCCTCGAGACGTGGCGCCTGCGCACGCCCAACCCGTGGGACCCGCTGTCCCACTGGCAGGACGTGCTCGTGTGGCGCAACAACGTGTACAACGTCGTTATCCAGGCGTTCGGGCGGCTGGCCGAGGTGGCGCCCGCGCTGCACCAGATGGGCTACCGCGACAAGGCGTGGTCGGTCAATCGGCTGGGCGCGGTGGCGCACGCGCACGGGTGCCCGGACGTCGCGATCGCCGTGGTCAACTCGATGTACGGCTACAGCGCCATGGAGGTGCAGGAGGCGTTTGTCAAGATCCGCGAGCAGGCGCGCGCCTACCTCGACCTGCCGCGCGCCGACCTGACCGCGGGGCTCAACATGCTGAGCGCGACCAACCTCGACTACTTCAACGCGCAGCACCAGTCGGAGATCTTCCGCCTCAAGGGCCTGTTCCTGGACGAGCTGGGCGACCCGGACGCGTCCAACCTGGCCTTCTCGACCGCGGCCATGCTGTGGCGCGGGTCGCCCGACGCGTGGCTGTCTTGGGCGCTGCACTGCGACGCCATGTACGAGCGCTCGCCCGCAGGGGCGCCGCAGGCGGCGCGCTGGCTGCAGTACGCGGCGCACTGCTACCTGCAGGGGGTCAAGCTCGGGTCGCAGGGCGCGCGCGACCTGGTGCCGCGCCTGCTGCACCTGCTCGCGTTCGACGACGCGCCCAACGGCGGGGTCGTGGGCGACCAGCTGGGCGCGGCCGTGCAGGCCAACGAGGTGCCGCTGTGGGTGTGGCTGCCGTGGGTGCCGCAGCTGCTGACGGGCCTGTCGCGGCCGGACGAGGCGCGGCGCGCCAAGCCCATCCTGCGCGACCTGGGCGTGGCGCACCCGCAGGCCGTGTACCACGCGCTGCGCGCGCACCTGCTCGGGCAGCGCGAGGCGGCGGCGCGCAGCACGGCCGACTTTCAGCGCGCGCGCGAGCACGCCGAGCAGCAGCTCGCGCAGGCGCAGGCGGCGCTGGCGGCCGCCGAGGCCGGCGGCGGCGGCAAGGGCGAGGCCAACGGCGAGGCATACGGCGCCGAGGAGGCGGAGGGCGGCGGCGCTGACGCCGCCGACGCCGACGCCGCCGCCGCCAAGCCGGGCGCCGCCGCCCTCGGCCTCGCCGAGGCCGCGGTCGCGGCCGCGCGCGCCCACCTCGAGTCCCTGCGCCCGGGCAGCGAGCTGACCGCGTTCGAGGCCGGCAAGGAGGTGATGGAGCGGCTGCGCGCGGCGCACCCGACGCTCTGCGCGGCGCTCGAGGGCCTGCTCGCCGAGCTCGGCGGGCGCTTCGTGCCGCGGCCCGAGGAGCGCCTGCTGGCGGTGGTGACGGCGCTGCTGCACCGCTGCTACAAGCTGCCGCTGTCCAACGTGGCGCCCGTGACGCTCGCGCTGCGGCGCGAGCTGGCGGGCGTGTGTCGCGCGTGCTACAACCCCGACGCGGTCGCGCGCGCGAAGGCGGCGCAGGCGGTGGCGGCGGCGGCGCAGGCGCATGCGGCGGCGGCGCAGGCGTCGCAAGCGACGGCGGCGGCGGCGGCCGAGGCCGAGGCCGAGGCCGACGAGAAGCGCAAGGCGGGCGGCGGCGGCGACGCCTCCGCTGCCAAGCAGGCCCCCGCCCCTACTGCCCCCCCGCCCCCTCCTCCTGCCGCCCCGCCGCCGCCGCCCCCGCCAGAGGTCCGCGAGGCCTTCGTCGCCGACCTCGACCCGGACGGCGCCTCGTTCCCCTCGACGCTTGGCGAGCTGGCCGAGCGCCTCAAGGCGTGGCGCGACCGCCTGCAGGCCGACGTGGAGGACCGCATGCCGGCCACGCTGCGCCTCGAGGACGAGTGCCGCGCCCTGCGCGACATGGCCCTGGGCGACATCGAGGTGCCCGGCGGCGGGCCCCAGTTCCAGCTGTCGGGCACCAGCGGCGGCGCCGGCGGCGGCGGCGGCAACGACGGCGCGGGCCCGCGCGGCGACGCGGCCGTCTACATCGAGTCGATCGGCGCCGACGTGGCCATCGTGCGGCGGCACTCGACGTCCTTCCGCCGCCTCGCGTTCATCGGCTCGGACGGCCGCACGCGCCACATGCTCGTGCAGACGGGCCAGAACGCCACGCAGGCCAGCGCCGACGAGCGCACGGCGCAGCTGCTGCGGCAGATGAACCGGCTGCTTGAGCGCGACCCGCAGGCGCGGCGCCGGCTGCTGGCGTGGCACGCGCCCGTCATCGTGCCCGTGTGGCCCGCCGTGCGGCTCGTCGAGGACGAGCCCTCGCACTGCACCTACGGCGAGGTCTACGAGGCAAACTGCGCGCGCTTCGGGCGCGAGCCCGACCTGCCCGTCGTCGCGTTCAAGCGCCGGCTGGCCGGGAGCGACGGCGCCTACCTGCCCGACCCGGACGCCGCGCTGCGGCTGGCCGCCTTCGCCGACGTGACCGAGCGCATGGTCTCGGAGAACATTTTCTCGCAGTACGTGTACAAGACGCTCCCGAGCTGCAACCACCTGGCCGCGTTCAAGCGCCACCTGTGCGCGCAGGTCGCGCTGTCGGCGCTGCTGTGCCACGCGCTCAACCTGGGCGGCCGCTCGCCCAACAAGGTGCTGCTCGCAAAGGACACGGGCCGCGTGCAGCAGCTCGAGCTGCTGCCGCTGTACGGCGACCGCGGGCTCGTGGAGCGGGCCGAGGCCGTGCCCTTCCGCCTGACGCGCAACCTGTTCACATTCTTCACGGCGTTTGGGGTCGAGGGCGTCTTCATCGGCGCGATGGTGAGCGCGGCGGAGGCGCTGCTGGGCGGGCCCTGCGCCGTGCGGCGCGTGGCGGCGGGCCACGCGGCCGCCGCGCACGCGGCCGCCGCCGGGGGCGGGCCCGAGGCGGCGGCCGCGGCGCTGTCGGCGGCCGCCGGAGTCACGGGCTCGGGCAGCCCCAACGTGCCGCTGCTGTTCCAGCACCTGCTCGCCATGTTCTTCCGCGAGGACCTGCTCGCGTGGACGGGCCGGCGCACCGCCGCTGCGCAGGCGCAGGCCCAGGCGCAGCACGCGGCGGCCCTCGCCGCGCACGCCAAGGCGGTGGCGCAGGCCGAGGCGCAGGCGGCGGCGGCGGCGGCAGCGGCGGCGGCGGCAGCGGCAGCGGGCGGCGGCGAGGCCGCGCCGGCCCCGGCGCCGGCCGTCCCGCCCCCTCCGCCTCCCCCGCCGCCGCAGCCTTGGGTGCGCAACGACCAGCTCAAGGCGCTCGTCGCCAGCAACGTGCGCCGCACGCTTGAGCGCACGCGCCAGGCCGCGCCGCTCGTGCCGGGCGAGGACGAGCAGCCGCTGCCGACGGCGCGCCAGGCGCACGCGGGCGCGGCCGAGTTGGTCGAGGCGGCCACGATGCCGCGCAACTTGTGCCGCATGGACCCGACGTGGCACCCTTGGTATTAGGAGGAGAGAGAGGAGAGAGAGAGAGGAGAGAGTGGACGGATGGGACGCACGCATTACTCATCATCATTTTGACGGCTTTTTTCTATCAGTTTGCCTTTTGAAAGCGACGGGCGACGCCCACAGCGGCCGCCGCGCCTGCCTTTTTTTATTTTGCCCCCCCCCCCCCCCATGACGAATTGCGCTGGACTGTGAAATCCAATGCCATCGCACCACGACGATCCGCATTCTCCTTCACTGCTTGAGCACGCGCCCGACCACCCGGTACTTTGCAAACTTCTTCTTCCAGTCGGCGAGCGTCTTGAGCTGCGCCTCGGTCGCGCCGGCCATGTCGTCGGTGCAGCTGCCCTCGTCGATCTTCATGAGCGCCAGGGCGCGCGCGCACTCGCGCCCGGCGAACACGGCGTAGGGTCCGCCTTTTTTGGGGTTGTGTTCAAAGGGGAGGGGGCGAATGAGGTTGGTTTGGCGCGCAGGTCCAACGGCGGAGGAGGAGGAGGAGGACCGCAAGCGCACAACACGCCCTGCGACAGCGGCGGGCGCCTCTCCGAAAAAAACCGCGTACCTGGCCCGTAAAAGTTGCGCGATTCGCCGACGTCGTGAATGACGCCGTCCAGAGCCAGAAGCAGGGGTTTGTCGGCGTCGGTGCCGTCTGTTTTTGGGCGGGGCGGGCGGGCGGGCGGGCGTGAGCGGAACGAAGAGACGCCGGCGCCAACGCCGACGCCGACGCCAACGCCGAACGCCGGCGCCGACGCTGATGCCGACGCCGACGGCGTGCGCTTTTTGCTCGGCGGTCCAAGAGGAGAAGCTCACCATACTCCCTGAGCTGCGCCAGCGTCATGTCCATTGCGATGAGGCCCGCCGCGGAGGAGCCCGAGAGAGCTGCTGCTTTCGGAGTTGCTTGTTCCTCTTGGCTTGGAGGCTCCCAGGCCCATGCTTCGATGAGGAAGTCTCTGGTGATGATCGGCGGAGCAGGAGATGGAGATCGACGAGGGTGTGAGTGGACGTGCGCGTAAGTATAACATGTTTGGATCGCGCGCGCGTCGATCGCCGCCGGGGCGCCTTTTTTCGTGGACGCCGGGCGGCGGCGCTTTCGCCAAGCGTCCTTTAAGTGACGTAGAGACCGGTCAATCACTGCGACAGTGCTAACGGTTCGCGCTTTCCATACAATCCACCCACTCTGCGACGACCTCATTGCCGTCTCTCGATCAGTTCTTTGGTTTTTGTCGAATCGTGAAAAATTTCTCTCCCTCTCCCTCTGATTCACACGCAACAAATCAAAGTGGCCGCGCACAGTGCGACAGCCGTGTTGTTGGGCGCGCGCTGAACCACAGGACGCGACGCGTGCGTCGTTTGTCCTCGTGTACCGCCGTCGTCGTCGTCCGTCGTCTCGTCGCCACTCGTCGTCGTCGTCGTCGCCCTCGCTCGTCGCTCGTCGCGCCCTCGCGCTCTCGCCGCGATGGCCGACGATGCCGCCGCGGCCGCCGCGCCCATCAAGATATCGGAGAGGGCGTCCGACAGTGAGTGTATCTCTGTGTGTGTGACGCCTGCGCGACTGCGCGCTTCTGCGTTTGCGCGCCTCTTTTTCCGCCCGCCGCCGCCGTCTTTGTCGTCACCCTCGCCAACGCAAAATCGCCTCCCTTTCCCCCCCCGCCAACCCCAAAAACAGAGCTTGCGTACCGCCTGGGCGTCGTGGCCGAGACGCGCTGCGCCTCCCTGATCGACACCTACAACGCCTGCGCCAAGGGCCGCACGGTATCGATGCTGTGGGCGTGCCGCGCGGCCTACGCCGAGTCGCAGGACTGCGTGCGCGCGTACGTCAACCGCGCCAACATCGACGAGATGAAGCGGCGGTGGCTGGCGGGCGGCCGGCAGACGTCCCCGGACTGGGCGGAGCTGCTGCGGGGCCTGGTGCCGGACGAGGACCTGCCGACGGCGTCGTCGCCGGGGGGGTCGGCGGCGAGGTGATGAAGAAGAGAGAGGGAGGCGCGAGCGAGGCAAGGCGGCGGGCGGGGCCGGGCGCTCCTCTCTCTTTCTCTCCTCACGGCGACGGCGACGGCGACGGCTGGCGTCGCCGCGGCTCACGCTCCGCCCGCTCGAATCGAACAAGTGCGCCCCACACCTTATTTGTAATCAGCACAACTATCTCCGCGCCCACGATTCGATACAATCCGGCTCACACTGCGAGAAGAACAAGAAACAACGCGGCGGGAGGAAGAAGAACGACGGGACCGTCCTTTTGCTCACTTGCGCCCCCCACACGCGCCGTCGCGTCCCCAAAGGCGAGCGCCAGCAATCAATCGGAGACATTTCGCTGCTAGCGCTGCCTGGGGTGCCTCGTGCGTCGCTGCTGGAGGCTCGGGCGTTGTTGATAGGGGAGGGCGGCGCAAAATCTGGGCATCCCCCCGCGACCCTCGCAGACTCGGTCGCGCGCGAATAAACAGGCTTCAGGAGAGTCCAGGTGCACCATGAGCGGCAAGAAGCGCGCGCTCCTTTTCGACGGGGACGACGACGACAGCGGCGGCGGTGGCGGCGGCAGCGGCAAGGCAAGCGCCAGCGTGCCCGAGCGCGGCGGCGGCCTGCTCGACGCCGACGATGCAGGTGGAGATGGCGGCGGCGGCGGCGCCGTCCTCCTCGGCTTCAACCCCGAGTTTGCGCGCCGGTTCGAGCACAACAAGCGCCGCGAGGAGCTGCACCGCCTCAAAGAGAAGAACCCGCGGCTCGCGGCCAAGCTGGAGCGCGATGCGGCGCGCGAGCTCGCCGGCAAAGAGGCGGGCGACGACGACGACGATGACGGGTCTGGCTCCTCCTCGTCCGACGACGACGACGACCTCGAAGAGTTGGCGGCGCGCGACGACACGGATCGGGTATTGGCGGTGCTCACGGCTCTCAAGAAGAAGGACCCGTCCATCAAGCAGCCCGACGTCCGCTTTTTCGACGACGACGACGACGACGGCGAGGGCGACAAGGAGGAGCAGGAGGCGGAGGACGAGCGAGGCGCCGCCGGTGGCGACGACAACGGCGGCGGCCAGAAGAAAAAGAAGAAAAAGGACAAGCCCGTCTACCTGCGGCAGGTGATCGCGCAGCAGGCGCTGGACAAGATGGGCGTGGGTGGCGACACGGACGACGACGACGACGACGAGGAGGCGGCCGCGGGCGGCCGCGGGAAGAACAAAGACCCGGGCGGCGGCGGCGGGCACATCCCGCTGTACAACCAGGAGCAGGCCGAGCTCAAGCGCGACTTTCTGCGGGCGGCCGACGAGGCGGCGGCGGCGGCCGGGGGCGGCGACGAGGGCGGTTTTGGCATCGTGCGGGCCGGCAAGCACGGCGGCGCCGCGTCGTCCGCGGCGCAGGACAAGGACAAGGACAAGCGCGTGCAAAAGGTGAGAGATCTTTTTTAGGTGCGGGCGCGTGTGTGCAAGGCGGAGAGGGGCTGTGCTTGCTTTCTTGCGACGACGACGACGACCGACGCCCGCGGTGCTAAGTGATGAGGACATCGTACAAAGAGACGGGATGCCACTTCTTCCTTCTTTTGGAGGAAGGGGCAGGTGCCCGAGAACCGATCGATTACTTATGTCTGGACCTCTGATAGCTACGTTCCGGAGGCGAGACGGTCGATCGGTCGATCGGTTGACCGGCGAAAAAATGCTCGATCGATCGATTGATCGATCACTCGAGTCAGTCCTCGATCGATTGATCGACCGCGAGGCCGCATGATCGGTCGATCGGGTTGTCGGTCGGTCGGTGATGAAGTACATGATCGACCGGTCGATGATTTGTCGACAATCTGCCTGACCGCACGACCGATCGATCGATCGAGCGACGGCTCCGCCGCGCCGTTCGACTTCCACTGTCGATAGATCGACCTCATATTTTTTCTCTCTCTACTCACACCGGTCGATCGACTTCATCGTACTCCTGCCACCACACCCAAACAACAGATGCTCGAGGAGTACTTTGGGGCGGACGACAATCTCGACCCCGACGAGCGCTTCCTCAAGTCGTACCTGGCCAAGAAGGAGTGGCTCAAGGAGGACGGTGACGACGACGACAGCAGCAGCGGCGGCGGGGAGGACGAGGACGAGGACGAGGACGCGTCGGCGGACAAGGAGGCCGGCGCGGAGAAGAAGGACAAGAAGCAGAAGAAACCTGACGCCTACGCCGACGTCGAGGCCGACGAGGCCTTTTTGGAGCAGGCCGACAAGTTCGAGGCCAACTACAACTTCCGGTACGAGGCGCCCGGGGCCGCGCAGATCGTCGGGCACCCGCGCATCATTGAGGACGTCGTTCGCAAGAAGGACGACAAGCGCGCCCGCAAGCGCAAGGACAAGGCCGAGCGCCAGGCGGCCGAGGAGGCGGCGCGCCGCGAAGAGGTCAAGCGCCTGAAGAACCTGAAAAAGGCCGAGATTCAGGACAAGCTGCTGGCGGTGCAGCAGGTCGCCGGCGTGGCCGCGCCCGACGCCAATCTGGTCGACGCGCTGCTCGAGGGCGACTTTGACCCGGACGAGTACGACCGGCGGATGGCGGCCGCGTTCGGGGCGGACTACTACGACAAGGCGGAAGAGGAGGGCGGCGACGTGGTCGAGGACGCGCAGGCGGCGCGGCTGCTGCGCGACGCGGGCGCGGTCGGCTCGGACGACGAGGCGGAGGACGAGGTGCCGATCGGCGCCAAGTCGACGATCGATCGATCGACTGGCAGAAAGGGTGGTGCGGCCAAAGCCGCCCCCCCCGTCGACGAGGCGGCCGCCGCCGAGGCCCGCGCGCAGGTCTCGCAGCTGATGGAGCAGTACTACAGCCTGGACTACGAAGGCACGGCGGGCGGGATGAAGACGCGCTTCAAGTACCGGCAGGTCGAACCGTCGACCCTCGGCCTGACCATCGAGGAGATTTTGCGACTCCCCGACAAGTCGCTCAACCAGATCGCGAGCCTCAAGCTGCTCGCGCCGTACCGCGACGGCCCCAAGCCGCGGCCAAACTACAAGGCGCTGCAGGCGGTGCGCGAGGAGCAGATGGCAGGGGGCAAGCGGCGGCGGCCGTCGGGCGGCAATGCTGGCCTGCGTGTCGAAGTCGAGTCCCTCGAGCCGAAGCCCTGGCACGACAAGTGGAAACGGCCGCCCCAAGAGCACATGGACAAAGGGGCCGCTCGCGCCGCGTCGTTCGCGCCCTTGTCTTTGAACAAGCCGCAGTCGCAGTCGCAGTCGCAGCGGGGAGCGCCGCCGCCGAAGAAGGCCAAAAAGGACATGTCGGCAGGAGGACCTGGAAGGGGTGAGGGAGGAACAGCAGGAGCAGGAGGCGAGCGCGCGGCTGCGCTGACCAAAGCGCAGAAGAAGAACCTCAAGCGCGCCAGCAAGCGCGCGGCCGAGCGGCAAAAGGCGTGAGAGTCGGCGTTGGTTGCCCGATCGACGAGGTGGTCGACCGATCGACGAGGTCGATCGATCGATCGATCGATTTTTCATTGTAAAGTATTCGATCGATCGATCCTCGAGCGAGTTGTATGTGGTCTGGACCGATTGATCGATCGTCGAGCGGCATCATCGCCGATCTTATGGAGTGCGGGGCGGGCGGCAGCGGCGGCGGCGGTGGCGGCCGCGGCGGCGGCAGCTCGAGCGGGGAGTATCCCCTCAGTCCCAAGACTACCCGCCTGCTCGTACCATCCACCCGATCTCCCCGCGCGCGCGCCGCCACGATATCATCGATTCTCCATTTCAAACGCATCGTCCGCCCCTCCGCAAACACGAATGTGCATCCTCAGTCGAAGAATCCGTCCTCGGCCTCGCCAGCAACGTCGCCGCAACAGCTCCGCACGCGCGTGGTCCGAGGGGCTGTCAGCGTGGGCGGATTTCCGACGAGCAGGCCGCCGCATCATGCGCTGTTTTCGCCTCCCCAAAATCCCGATTCGCCCCATGCTGCTGCAAACGCATCCCCCGCCCGCCGAGTCCGCCATCAAAGAGTTCAGCTCGCCCGCCGCTACCCAATCAGGAGCGAGATCAAGAAAAAAACACAAAAAACGAGAGAAAAAAAACGCGCGGCGGGCACCGCGGCGGCGGCGGCGGCGGGGGCGGGCGGCCGCGGCAAGAAGAAGGCCGCCGCCAACTCGGACGCCTCGTCCTTCGAGTCCGAGTCGGAAGACGACGACGACGACGACGACCTGGCCGTCCCGCGCAAGGCCTTCCAGCACACGGGCAGGCTGAGCTGGGTGCAGCATCAGGAGCGCGCGGCCGACGCGGCAGCGGCGGGGGCGGGCGGCCGCGGCAAGAAAACGGCGCAAAGTCTGGCGTGGCGAACCACGCCGCTCTTTTTCTTTCGTCGCGAGTCGCAACCCTTGCCTTTTTTTTTTCCGCTCTCCAACGCGCAACTCAAATACGCGCATGTCCACATCCGTGCACGTCCACATCCACCCTGACGGCGCCTCGTCCTTGTCCTCGTCCTCGTCCGCCGCCGCCTCCCGCGCGCCCCGCCCGTCCCTTTCGACGCCGACACCGACGCCGACGCCGCTGCCGCTGCTGTCCCGCCCCTGCCGCCCCTGCCGCCGCCCTCACATGCACTCGTCATCCGCGAGCGGCGCCAGCAGGCCCGTCGACCACGTGCGCGCCGGCTCCCGCCCGCCATGCGCGAAGGCGTACGCCGACGCGAGCTCGGCCGCCCGCAGCGCGCCGTGCACGCCTGTCTTCCTCCCCCTCGGGCGCGTTGGAGTTGCCGGCGAGCACGGCGGCGGCGGCGACGCGGCAGCTCCCAGCGCCGACGAGTCCGCCGCCGCGCGCGCACCCCTTTTTTGCCCCAAACGCCAAAACTGTTTGGTTTGGCGACCGACTCGCCCGAAAACGGTCCGAGGGTGTCAATATTTCCACGCGTTATCAGGGCCGCCGCTTCGCGGGCGAATAAACGCCTTGTAAAGGCCGCGGGCAGTAAAAAAAGGTCGAGACGCCGCGCATCTGCTTTTGCGGCGGCGGCGGCGGCGGCGGCGGCGGCAAGGCTGGGAGGCTCGGCGGCGGCGGCCGCGTCGACCTCTCCCCCCTACTTATCCCCGCCGCTTCCCCTCTCCCCCCTTCCCCACAATACACTCTCACAAACAAAACAGCAACGCCTTCGCAGCAGCCGACCTCATCATCCGCGACACACGCTCACGCAAAGAAAGAAGACAGAAGAAGCCTCTTCCGAAAGCCTCTTCGGAAAGACTCTATCACTCGACCTGCCCGTTAAACGCACGCGCGCGCGCCCATCCGACCGCCCGCGAGCGCGCCGGACGTGCCGAGCCCTTATCAATGACTCCTTACGTTCGTATGGTGAGTTCCAAGGAGGGCGGGCGGGAGAGAGCGCAGCGCGCTGGGGGGGGGCGAAAAAGGCTCTGCCGCGGAGGGTTCAAACGGGTCCCGCGCAGCCTTCTCTCCCCCCGCCCGCCTCCCCTCCGCACGCTCACCCCCCACCGCCGCCAAACCCACGCTCACTGCGCCCAACAGGACGATTTTCTCTGCGACCCTTATAACGCGGCCTTGAGCCGCGAAAACCGCATCAACCTCCAGCCAACGCTCGAGGCCGGCGCCGCCGCCGCCGCCGCCGTCGCCGCCGCCGCCGCCGCGCCCGCCGCCGACGGCGAGGGCGATCACGAGGGCGACGTGGCCGCCATGGCCGCGTTTGACCCGCAAGATGGGGCCCTGGAGAGCTACGACTCGCTGTGCCGTAACGCCGTGCAGGTTACGCCGTGGGACTCATCGGAGCAGGTCCAGACATGGGGCAACATGCTCTTCATCGACGACGTCGAGGCCGCTGCCGCCCCTGTCGCCGCCGTCGCCCTTGCGCCAAACAGTTTGGCCAAACTGCCCCCCCCGCCGATTCGCCTGCCGTCGGCCGCGGCACACCCCAGCTACAACCTTCCCGCCTTGGGCAACAACGCGAGCCGCCCGCTCTCGGCTCTGCCGCCCCACACGCCTGCTCCGCCGCCCGGGGCCGCCCACATCCCGGCAAGCCCGCCGACGCTCACGCCCTCCAAGCCCGCGGCCGCACACGACGCGAGCCAGGCCGACAGGCGGCCGCGCCAGGGCGCGCGTCCTGGCCGCGCCCGGCCGGCCCGCGCACGCGGCGTGAAGCGCGTCCTAGAGGCCGCCGCCGATGACTACCCGGCCCGGCTCGCAGCCGCCCGTGCGTCCGCCTTCGCCCCGGTCTACGGCCAGCAGCAGCACACTCCCCCGGACGGGCAGCAAGCCCACACCAGCCCGCGCATCGCCCTCCTGCGGCATCTGGAGAAGCAGCAGGAGCTGCAGCAGCAGCACCAGCACCAGCAGCAGCAGCAGCAGCAGCAGCAGCAGCAGCAGCTGCAGCTGCATCACGCCCACGTCTCCAACCTCGGCGGCGCGGGCGCGCCGGCACCGCCGACGCCGCCCCTGTCGGACGACGCCGCGGCCGACTTGGAGCGCCCGCGCAAGAGGGCGGCGTGGGCGGTCCTCGACGAGGCGAACGCCCCGCATCCGCCGGCTGCCGCGACGGACGACGGGGACGGCGGCGGCGCCGCTGCCGCTGCGTGCTCCGCAGCCGCCGACCAGCAGCACCAGCAGGAGCAGCAGCAGCAGCAGCAGCAGCAGCAGCAGGCCGCCGCCAACATCGAGGTGGTCACTCCCACTGCCGCCTCGACCTCGCCCTACCGGTTTGCTGGCGCCGCCGCCGCCGTGGGCGCGGCGCCGTCGCTGGCCGCGCCGCCGGCCGCCAAGCTCGCCCCGGCCTCCGCCAAGGCCAACCGGGCCGACGCGCTCAAGCCCATCTCCAGCGGCTTCAAGATGTCGGTGCCGCGCCCGTACTACAAAGTGAATGTCGGCTTGGCCGAGGAAGCGGAGAGGCAGCTCGCCGTGGCGGAGTTCCAGCAGATGGAGAAGGAGGATGCCGCCGCCGCAGAGGCGGCCGCAGACGCCGCCGCTCAAGCCGCCGCCGACGACGACGACGACGACGACGACGACGGCGACGGCGACGGGGGGCGACGCCTGCATGGAGACGGAGGTGGTGGAGGAGGAGGGGGAGGACTGCGACCTGCTCCCCACCGAGGTGCTGGGCAGCGAGTCTGAGCAGGAGTAGCGGCCGGCGCCTTTGTTGTCGAGCTTGTTTTGCCACGACCGCCCGACTGCCGTCGCCGCCGCTAGCGCCGCCCTTTGCGGGCGTGACGGCCACCGACGTCTTTGTCTGTTTTGTTAATATCTATTGCGCGCTCATCCCTCCAGCACCTCTGTCAAAACCGCTCGCAACGACCCGACCTCAACCTTGTCGGCCCAGCTGCTCGCCACGCTGGTCGCAAAAACCCGCGCGAAGCACTGCACCAAAAAGGGCGCGGCCACGTCGCCGAGCATGCGCGCCGCTGCGCGAAACTGCTGCAGCTCGCCCGGCGGCAGCGGGTGCGAGTGCGAGAAGGACACCATCGCGAGCGCGGCGCCGTCCAGGCTCGACTGCAGCGCCTTGCCGCAGAGCCCTTTCGAGCTCCACGTCGCGCAGTGCCTGTGCTCGTTGAGCGCTGCGAGCACGCCGTTGACGTAGACGGCCACGGGCGGGTGCTCCATGAGCGCGGCGGGCGGCACGAGCACGTCGCCTGCTGCGCCCGCGTCTGACGGTTCGTTGGTTTCAGCGCGAACCCCGCCAGCCGCCGCCGCCATTGCCGCCGCCTTTTGCCGGCTGCTTGCCAGGGCGGCCGCGGCGGCGCTTGCCGACGCCGACCCCGACGATGACGACAGCGCGATCCACCGGTGCGACTCGAGGCGCGCGCGGAAGGCGTCGCCCGCCGCGCCCAGGTAGGCGCCAAACAGCCTGAGCGAGCACGCCTCAAACACGGGCGCCAGCTGCGCGGTGCAGTCGGCGCCGACGCGCCCGAGCGAGGCGCCCGCGTAGGCGCAGTGCTCCATGGTGGAGGCGAGCGAGGCGCCGTCCGACACGTGCGGCAGGGCGGCCGCGAGGCTGTCGACAAACTCGCCGACGCGGTACGCGAGCCAGCTGGGCAGCACGGCGCCCGCACGCGTCGCGGCTGCTGCTGCTGCTGTCGCCGTTGCTGCGTCTGCGCCTGCTGCTGCTCCCGGCCCGCCGAGCCTGGACAGAGGCGACGACGACGACGGCCCGACCGCCGCGTCGCTAAACACCGCCCTGTACTGCATGACGATGTCGAACAGGTGCAGGCGGTGCAGGTCGATGAGGCGCTTGACGTACTCGGCGGCGCGGCCGCCAAACGGCTCGTGGTTGCAGGTGTTGCCGCCGCCGCCGCCGCCGCCGCCGCCGCCGCCCGCCCCTCCTGCCCCTCCGCCTGCCTCTCCGCCCGCCCCCACCCCGGCCGTCGACGCCGCCGATGCCGTCTCCATCTTCATCTCTAGGTCCCGCACGAGCCCGGCCAGCCAGTCGTCGCGGCACCGCAGGAACCGCAGCCGCAGCTCGGCCTCGCCGCCGAAGGTGCCGCGCGGCGCGCGCCGCAGGTAGCCCACGAGCCGCAGGCACTCGGGCAGCGTGAGGCTCGACGAGCGCAGGCGGCCCAGCAGGCTCGCGAGCATCTGCGCGTTGACGTCGTCCATGCGGCGCTTGAGCGCGCGCGCCACGAGCAGCTCCGGGTGCAGCATGGCCAGCCGCGCCACGAACGCCTGCAGGTCGAGCGCCTCGTCGTACGCGCCGCCGCGCACGCACGACGCGGCGAGCGACGGCGCCTCGAGCAGGTCGAGCAGCGTCGACTGGGACGCGAGCAGCGCCTTGTTTGCGGCACCCGCGGCGATGGTGTGGGCGGCCGTCTGCGCGAACTGCTCGCACGCGCCGGACAGACCCGCCACGCCCCCGGCCAGCAGCTCGTCCAGCTGCGCGATCGACTGGCGCAGCGACGCCTGCGCGGCCGCGAGCGCGTCGCTGCCGTCGATGAAGGCGCGGTGGTTGTGCACGGCGACCTGCTGCGCGTGGCGCTCGAGGCGCGCGGCCTCCTCGGCCAGGACGCGCGGCTCGCTCTGCAGGCGCTCGAGCGAGTAGGACAGCAGCTCGCCCATGTAGCTATCGACCTGTGGCGCCGTCAGGGCGGTTGGGGCCGGCAGCGGCGGCGGCGGCGGCGGTGCCGAGGCGGGAGCGGGAGCGGCAAACGGCGGCGCGCTCAGCGTCGACGCGGATGATGCCGCATTGCCGAGGCCGCCGTTTTGGTGATGGGTGGCCGTCATGGTATTCTTGGTCGGACGAGACCGAAAGAGACTATCGCCCGGTCGGTCTGCGCGTTGCGCGTCGCACGTTTGTGTGGAGAGTTGCGAATTCGTCGCGCGCGAACGTTGTTCGTCGTCGTCGCGCGCGCCCCGCCACAACGTGGGGTCGTACGCGAGCGCGTTGATTGGTAGGGACGGTGTCTTTCGAGTCGTCTGGGTCGTCACTGCTGTCGATGGGAGGTCGGAGCGAGCACGATATCCAGTCGAGGAACCGCGCCGACCTCCGTCCGCCGAGACTGTTCGCGCCTCGGGCGTTCGTTCGTCCGCCGCCACGACATGAGGCGCGCGGCGCGGCATCAATCAAAACTCACAGTCAGGCATTCGTCTCGGTTTATTTTGCATCACACCACTCGTTCAGGCCCTGCTGCAAGACCGCGGCAAATCGGGACGCATCACGCGAGCTCTATCTGCCGTCACTACTCCTCCCGAGCCACCGTCGCCTGCGACTGCTCCAGCAGAGTTTGCGTCCGCGCCGTGGCTGCCGCCTCTGGCCGCTGCTGCTGCTCCCGCTGCTGCTGCTGCTGCTGGTCGAGCGGCTGGCTGTCCATGCGCCCTCCGCCGCCGCCGTGGTCGCCCTCGTCCTCGCATTCCACCATGGCCGCATCGCGGCGGCGCTCCGGCAGCAGCTCCGACGCCAACGCGGCCTCGGGCGGCGGCGGCGGCGCGGTGCTGTGACGGCGCGGCGGCGGCGGCGCCATCTCGCTGGCCGCACCTGCCGCCGCCGCCCCGCCCCAAGCAGCAGCAGCAGCAGGAGCAGCAGCCGGCCTGCGCAGCACGGCAGCGGCCACCGAGCGCGCAAACGCGGCGCTCGCGGCCGTCGGCGGCGCGTAAGTCACGGTGCACCCGGACCCAGCCTTGACCAGGAAGGCCGGCGCGGTCCACTGCGCGCGGCTGAGCGTCACGGTGGCGCCCACGGGGGGCGGCACGGGCGCGGCGGCGGGAGGCGAGGCCTGGGACGGCGCCCTGCCGCGGCCAGGGGGCGCCTGACTTTGCTGTTGCCGTTGCTGCTGCGAGGCCGCCGCCGCCGGCTCGCCCGTCGCCGCCATCTGCCGCCCGAGGCTCTCGAGCACGGCCGGGTCGGCGACGAGCACCTTGGCGACCGGCGGCGGCGGCGGCGGCGGCGGCGGCGGCGGCGCTGCCTGCAGCGCGGCACCACGAGGCGCCGCCGTTGCCTGCTGCAGCAGCGCTTGCTGCTGCAGCTGCTGCTGCTGCTGCTGCCGCTGGTGAGGGTGGTCCTGGTCCTGCGCGGAGGGCGCGTTCGACAGGAGCAAGATCAGCACGGGCTTGCCAAAGTCTTTGGTGAGGCGGGGGAGCGCCGACAGGACGCACCCGTGCACGGCAGACGCGGCAGGCGGCGGCGGCTTGGCGGCCGAGGCGGCGTCGCCGACGCACGGCGTCGGCCGCTGCTGCGTCTGACTCTGCTGCAGCTGCGTGCCCGGCGGGTGCCACCGCGGCTGGCGCGCGCGGGAGAGCGCCTCGGATACCGACGCAAAGCTGGGCAAACCCGGGGGAGCATGCGCGGCGGCGCGCGACGCCGCGGCCGCGGCAGCCGCGCGCGAAGCCGCCGTCGCCGGGCCTGCTGCTGCTGCTCCTGCGCCGCGCTCGCCGCCGCGCCTCTGCCCCCACCGGCCTGCTTCCTCCTCCTCTGGATGCCAGCTCACCTCGCCATCCTCCTCCTCCTCCTCCGCGCGCGTGGGAACGCCGCGAATGCGAGGGCCCAGCGGCGCGGCGGCTGTGGCGACGGCGCCGTCGACCGGGCCTCCTAGGCCTGCTCCACCTCCTCCTCCGCCGGCCACGCTCGCCACGGCCGACGCCGCAGGGCGGGGCACGCCGCCGCCGTTGCCGCCAGGCCGCCGCCGCGGGTCGCCGTCGTCTCGAGGAGCAATGGGCTGGGAGGCGGCGGCCAGGGGCGGAGGGGGCGGCGGCATCATGACGGCGCCGGGAGCACCGAGCACGTGCACTTGCAGCAGCGGCGCGTCCGCGGCCGGAAGCGCAAGGAGAGGAGGACATCCGGCGCCGGCGCCGCCGTCCCTGCCGCTGCCGCCGCCGCCGCCGCCGCCGCCCGGCGACGACAAAGGAACTACGGCTCCTGATGCTGCCGCCGGCAGCGCGCCGCGGGCCACCAGTGCAGCGTAGAGCGCGCCGTAGGCGTCGCGCAGAGGGTTGACGCCGCCTCCGGCGGCGGCCGACGCCGCGCCCGGCCGCGCCCGCAGCAGCGCGTCGAGGGCCGCGCGCGCAAACGGCAGCGCGGGCGCGGCCCAGTCGGCGCCGGCGGGCCCGCCCTCCTTGACCAGGCGGCGCAGCAAGGCGAGCGCCGCGCGGGACAGCGAGCGGCGCGCCAGCATCGCGCGCTTGCGCGTGTTCGGCTGCGCGGCGGCAGCCGCCGCGGCCGCGGCGACAGCGGCGCGCGCGGCGGCGCCGGCCGACCCCGGCGCCGACGCCGCCCACTCGCCGACGCTCTGCGGCACGGCCTCGGCGCGCCCCGTGATCGTGAACAGGGCGTGCTCCGAGCTGGCGGCGCCCCCGCAGCGCAGCGGCCACCACGCGGCGTCCGTCTCGGCCAGAGAGATGGGGGGCGCGTACGAGGGGTACGACGCGAATGGCGTTGCCGCGGCAGCAGCAGCAGCACAAGCAGCGCCGGCCGACCCGGGCCCGTCGCCGTCGCGGCGGCGCGGGGCGATGGCGAGCGCGACGCGCTGCAGGCGGAGCAGTCGGTCCGGCGAGTACGAGGACGAGGCGGGCCACGGCGCGCCGCCGCCGCCGCCGCCGCCCACGCCAAACCCGCCAGCAGGCCCCGTCACGTCGGCGGCCGTGGTGGTGGCGCAGTCGACGGCCGTCAAGCACCAGCGGACGGCGACGTGCAGCAGCGCGCGCTTGGCCGCGTCGAGCTGCGCGGGCGCGAGCGGCTCGCGGCGGCGGAGCGGGCCGTCGATGCCGCCGCCGCCGCCGCTGCCGCCGCCAGTGGTGCCAGCCCCGATGCCACCGCCGCTGCCGGCCAGGGTGCGCTGGCCGGGTCGGGGCGGATGGACGGGAGGGTGGCGCCAGAGGGAACCCCGCCACCGCCGCCGCCAGCAGCCCCAGCTCCTCCTCCCCCTCCTCCTGCGCTCCTCGTCGCCGTCGCCGGGCGCGCGTCGGCGCTCTCCCCGAGCAGCAGCGCGGCCACAGCACCCAGGGCGCGTCCAACACGTAGCGGCAGTCCTTTGGGGTTCCGAGAGCCCGGCAACAAGCCGCGCGACGGCGGGCGTCGCAGTCGTACGCCGAGCGCTGCCGTGCACGACGAGGACCGCGGCGCGCCTTCTGTTCGCGCGAGACAAGATCCTTCTCATTTCGGTGCACAACCCCTTTTCGCTCTCCGCACATATACAGAGAGACGCGTCGCGCGGAACATGAAGCCAGCCGATCGGACGGACAGACATCTCGAGCGAAAGGAGCCCTCTCCTCCTTCGCAGCAGCACCCCGCCCCCCTACCCCCCCCCCTTTCCCAAGGCCAGGCCTCGCCGCGAAACCTGATCGCGGCCCCGCCCGGGTGGGTTGGCCACCGCACGCGACCTCGTGCCGCGGGGGGCGCTGCATATAATCTGTCGGCGCTCGCCCTGTCGGCGCTCGCCCTGTCGGCGCCGCCCGCCGCCGCCCCGGGTTTTCCTTCTCCTCTCGCACGCATGTCGTCCGTCCCGCGCACGCGCCGCGAGCTGTCGCGCCGGAGCAGCTCCTACAGTTACACGGTCGTCAGCGACCGCGTGTCACCCTTGCCGCTCTCGCCCGAGGCCGCCGGCGCCGCCGCGTGCCCCGCCGCCGCCGCCGCCGCCCTTAGCGCCGCCGGCGACAGCGACCTCGAGGCGCCCCTGCTCGGCAGGCCGGCCCCCTTTTTTGCGTCGGCCGAGGCGGCGGCGGCAGGCGGAGCAGAAGCATCACCTGTTGCGGGACTCTCTGACGCCGCCGCCGCCGCCGCCGCCGCCGCCGCCGCGGGTGCCTTTGCGTCGCCGGCGCGCTCAGCGTTCGGCGCGGGCCCGCCGGCCCCCGCGCCCGCCGACGCCGCGCTCCGCCGCCGCCTCGACCGAGCGCTGCTTTTTAGCTGGATCGTCAACCTGCTGCTCATGGCGGCCAAGGCGTGGGCCGTCGTGACCTCGGGCTCCAAGGCCGTGCTCGCGTCCGCCGCCGACTCGGCCGTCGACCTGGCCTCGCAGGCCGTGATCGCCTGGGCGGAGGGCAAGGCGCGCCGCCCCGACCCGCGCTTCCCCGTCGGCGCCGCGCGGCTCGAGGTCGTCGGCGTGCTGGTGTGCGCGTGCATCATGAGCGCCGCCTCGTACGCCGTGATCGCCGCGTCCGCGCAGGACCTGTGGCGCGGGCTCATGCTGCGCGTCCTGCCCGAGGTGGAGATGGGCGCGGCCATGTACGCCGTGCTGGCGGCCGCCACGCTGCTGAAAGCGGGCTGCTACCTGCAGTGCGCGGCGCTCCGGTCCGGCTCGGACGCCATGGTGGCGTTGGCCGAGGACCACCTGAACGACGTGGCGAGCAACGTGATGGCGGTGGCGACGGCGCTGGCGTCGCAGGCGCCGTGGCCGTCGTGGCTGCCCGGCGCGGCGGCGGCCGCGGCCGCGTCGTCAGGCGCGGGCTCGGGCCAACCCGCCCGCCTGTGGTTTGTCGACCCGCTCGGCGCCGTGCTCATCTCCCTCTGGATCGTGTCGCGGTGGCTGGAAATTTTCCGCGATGCCGTCGACAAGCTCTGCGGACGCGACGCGCCGCTCGATTTTTACCTCGAGCTGCAGCGCCTGGCGCGCGAGCACCACCCGGGCCTGGTCGAGCTCGACGTCGTGCGCGCCTACTCCGTCGGCGCCCGATTTTTGGTGGAGGTCGAGGTGACGATGCCCGAAAACACGATCCTGCGCGTGAGCCACGACCTGGCGCTGGCGCTGCAGCACCGCATCGAGGCGCTGCCGCAGACCGAGCGCTGCTTCGTGCACGTGGACTACGAGGCGAGGGGCGCGCTCGAGCACAAGGCCGAGCGCGCGCTCTTTGGGGACAGGGCGGGGGCCGAGGCCGCGGCGCTGGCGATGGGCGGGGCGCAGCGGAGCGGGAGCCTGGGGAACGGGAGCACTGGCGGGGGGAGGGGGAGCGGCGGCGGCGGCGGGAACGGGAGCAACGGCGGGGCGAGGAGGAGCAGCGGCGGCTGACACTGGTCGTCGTCGTTGTTGTGTTTTTTCCTTCTCGGCGCGCCGCAGCCCTCTCGCTCGTCTCGCTCTCGCTCTTTATTCCTTTCTTTGTGTCCCTCGCTCAACAATCTGCTCTCGGCACCATCATATCACGTTATTGCAAATCCAAAAGATTCCCCCCCAAGCCCGCCGCTCGTCAAACGACACCTGTCTCAGCGACGGCGGCCTGCGCGCTCCCGGCGCCGTCCAAGATGACGAGCTCGAGGGGCGGCGGCGCGTCAGCACCGCCGCCGCCGCCGCCGCCGGGAGAGGCGCAGACGACGCGCGCGCGCACCAGCCGTCCCGCCGCCCCGGCGCCGCCCCCGTCCCCAGCCAGCTCGGCCAGCGGCCGCAGCACCCACCGCCGGAGCTGCCGCGCAAGCGGGCGCGCGCCGCGCGCAGGCGACCAGCCCTCGGCCGCGAGCCACGCGCGCGCGCCCTCGTCCACCTCGAGCACAACGCCCAGGCGCGCGGACGCGGCCCCGGAGATGCCGGCCAGGCGCGCGTCCACCAGGCGGCGCATGGCCGCGGGCGAGAGGGGGCCCAGGGAGACGACCTCGTCGACGCGCGCGGAGAGCTCGGACAGCGCCTCGGCGGCGCCCGGGTGGCGGCCCGTCAGGACCGGGTGGGGGACGGGCGCCGACGCCGACGCTGCTGCCGATGCCGATGCTGCCGCTGCTGCTGAAGATTTGCCGGGGGAGGACCGCGAGGGCGAGGGGGCTGTGCCGTCGCGCTCGTCGTCGTCCCGCTCGTCGTCGTCCGAGGCGCCGAGTGCGGCCGCGGCCCCTCCTCCTCCTCCCACGCTGCCGCCGCCGGCGCTGAACGCGCGCGCCTGCGCTGCTGCCCCGCCGCCGTTGCCGCCGCCTCCGCCGCCCGCGCGCTGCCGCGCCTGCGGCTTGCCCCCCGCCGCCGCCGCCGCGGCCGCTGCAGGCGCCGCCGCTGCCGCCCCCACCGCCGGGGCTGCCGCCGCCGCCACCTCGGCCGTGAACACAAACGTCGCCGACGCCAGGCTGGCGCTGTGCCCCGCGCTGTCGCGCAGGCTCCCCTCCTCAAGCGCCTGCAGCAGCAGCGCCAGCACGTCCGGGTGCGCCCGGTGCGCGTCGTCCAGCACCACCACCGAGTGCGGCCGCCGCCGCAGCGCCTCGGTCAGCAGGCCGCCCGCCCCGTAGCCGACGTAGCCGGGAGGCGCGCCGATCAGCCGCGCGACCGAGTGGCGCTCGCCATACTCGCCCATCGGCAGCACCAGGCGCGCGGCGGGCTCCCCCGGCAGCAGGGCGGCGGCCAGGGCGCGCGACAGGGTGGTCTTGCCCACGCCGTCGGGGCCGAGCAGGAGGAGGGTGGCGGCGGCGCGGCGCGACGCGGCATGCGACGCGGGCGCGGGGAGGGCGCCGGCCGGGCCCGCGCGCGCGGCGTCGAGCGGGGGCGCGGCGGCGCTTGAGAGGCCGCCGGCGCCGGCTCCGTCCGCCTCGTGCTGCAGGCCGAGGCGCGCGAGGTGCAGCGCGCTGGCGACGGCGTCCACCGCGCGGTCCTGGCCAAAGACGACGGCCTTAAGGGTCTCGGCGAGGCTTGACAGGGAGGGGTCGGACGACGAGGAGGAGGACGACGGGTGCTGCTCGCTGTCGTCGCCGGCGGCAGAGGACGACGACGACAGCGCGTCGCCCCCTTGCTGCCGTTCCCGCCGGAGAGCGGCGACGACGGCCGCCAGGGGGATGCCCGTAGAGGAGGCGACAACATCGAAGATGTCCGAGGGCTGCAGGGCGGGCCAGTCCGCGAGGGCGATCGACGAGGAAGAGGAGGAGGCCTCGGCAGCGGCGGCGTCCGCTTGCGCGGCTCGTCGCTCCTCCTGCCGCCGCCGCCGCAGCAGCTCTTCCTCCTGCTCGGCCGCCGCTTGCGCCGCCGCCGCCGCCGCCGCGCTCGCATCGTGCTTGAGCGCCAAGAGTGTCGCCTTGCCCTCCACGTGGTCGAGGCCCGCGGGGACGCTGCTCGCCGCCGCCATAAAGCCCCCGCCCGTTGCTGCGTCTGCCGCCGCTGCCGTCGCCGTCGCCCCCGCCGCCCCGCGCTCCTCGCTCATCTCCTTGAGCAGCACGGTCGTGCCCAGCGCCAGGCGCTCGGCGGGCACGTTGAGAAAGCGCGCACTGCACGACGGGCACTGCAACCGCACGCTGCCGGGCGGCGGCGCGACGAGCGTCCCGCAGTGCGGACACGACTTGGCGACGGCTCCCTCGTGCGCGCCGCGCGCTGCGGCGTAGGCGGCCGTGCCGCCCCCGCCCGCATCCGGCGTCTGCGGCGGTGAGGGCAGAGGCATTGCCGGTGCGGGAGGCACGAGCGGCGGCACGCCCCACGAAAAGGCGGGCTCGAACGCGGGCGTGCTGCCGCTGCCGCCGCCGCCGCCGCCGCCTCCCCCTGCACCCGGCCCGCCGCCCGCCCGCCCATCCTGCTCGCCCCACCGCTCCGCCGACGCCCGCAGCGCCACGCGCGCCGCCCCCTCGTCCATCAGGTCAATCGCCGAGTCCGGCAGCCTCCGGTCCGACACGAACCGGCGCGCCGCCCCCACCGCCGCGCGCAGGGCCGCGCGCCCGATCGCCACCCGGTGGAAGGCCTCGTAGCGCGGCGCCAGGCCCGCCAGCAGCGCCTCGCAGTCCTCCGGCGACGGCTCCTCGACCAGCACCGGCTGGAACCGGCGCGCCAGGGCCGGGTCCGGCTCGATGTGCTTGCGGTACTCGTCGGGGGTGGTCGCGCCGACCAGCTGCAGCCGGCCGCGCGCCAGCGCCGGCTTGAGCAGATTGGCCAGGTCGAGCCCGCCCTCGGCGTTGCCCGTGCCGACCAGCGTGTGAATCTCGTCGACGAAAAGCACGACGCCGCCCTTGGCGGCGTCGACGTCGTGCAGCACGGCGCGCAGGCGCTCCTCGAACTGGCCGCGGAACGAGGCGCCGGCGACCACGGCCGAGACGTCGAGCTGGACGAGGCGCTTGCCGCGCAGGGCCGGCGGGAGCGGCGGGAAGGCCGACGCGCCAAACGCCGACGCCGACGCGGACGAGCGGGGGGACGAGGCGCCCGTCCTCCTCCTGCCCTGCCCGGCGTCCGGCGCGCCAGACGCCGCCATCATCTGCGCCAGGCCCTCCGCCACCGCCGTCTTGCCCACGCCCGCGTCCCCGAGCAGGATCGGGTTGTTCTTGCTGCGCCGGCAGAGCACGGTCAGCGCGCGGCGCAGAACATCGCCGCGCCCGAGGACGGGGTCGAGCAGGCCCCTGCGCGCGTCCTCGGTGAGGTCGCGGCCGTAGCGCTCGAGGGCCGGGACGGCGCGGTTGCGGGAGGGCGTGCCCGTAGGCAGGCGGGGGGAGGCGGTCGGGGCGGAGCGGTCGGCCGAGTGCCCAGGCGACGAGTAGGAGGAGGATGAGGAGGACGGTGCGGCGTCGGCGTCGGCCCCGCTGCTGCTGGCGGCGGCGGCGACGGCCGCGAGGTCGGCGTCGGCGGGCGACGCGTCGGCGGCGAAAGGGGCCCTCTGTATGCGCTGTGCGTTTGCACCGGCGAGCGCGGCGCGCGCGGCCTGCCAGCGATGCAGCAGCGTGCCGCCACTCATCAGCTGGTAAGCGGCGGACATCCTCCACTTGCTTTGTTTTGTGGGGCAGAGAGACAACAACTGAAATGAAATGCGCCAACCTCGCAATTGGGGGTGAAGGGTGCGGTCAATGGGCCCGAGGTATAGATCGGGGAGCTATCAATGCCGGCGAGGGCTCCTGTGTGGAGGCCGCAGAGAGGGCGGCAGGCGCTCAATGACGGCAAAGACGACGGCGCGAGCGCGCTCGCAAAGGCGCGTGCCGGCGACCGGACGCCGCCAACGCTCGCCGTCGCCCGGGCAAACCGCGTCGGGATTTGCAGCCCCGACGCGGCGGCAGCTAGCAATCACCACACGAGCTTGATCTCTCGATGACCATCACCCCCACTCATCTCACCAATACCTTGCAACCGGACCACACCACCACCGACCGACGCTCGTTCCGGAAGCGAAAATGGGAGGAGAGGAGGCAGCAGGAACGGCCAATGGCGCGGCCAAGCGCCAGCGACACACGGGCAACGAGGGCCAATCGACCGTGGTGATCCTGGACTATGGGTCGCAGTACAGCCAGCTGATCACGCGCCGCGTGCGCGAGATCGGCGTATTCTCCGTCATGCTGCCCGGCGACGCCGACATGGTGAGGAGAAAGAAACAACGTGCGCACACACGACGTGTTTGCCATCGCCGCCCGCCGGACGCCTCGACGACACATCCTTCCCCCTCGCTCGGCGCGCGTGTCGAGCGTCAAGCACCGCCTTCGGGGTCGTCGGCACCTCCCTGCGCCGTCGGCTGCTCGCACTCGACGACGCGGAGAACCGCGTCGGGTGCTTTTTTCGATGCAGGTGGTGGTTTTCCCCGTGATCATGGACGGCTCACGTTTGCTTTCATTGGTAGCCGCGCCCATCCGCCGTCAAGCAGCAGCGGGGCGAGCGGAGCAGTCGACCCACCTCCGGCCTAGCTTGCCGAGCCGCCCGCGTGCGAGCCACGTCGATCAGGAGCGGCGCACGGACGTTTGCGATCAAAACAAGACGAGGACGCCGACGCCGACGCCGACGCCGACGCCGACGCCGAACGCGCTCTGTCGCTCTCTCTCCGTCTCGGCTCGCTCACTCGTCCCTCCCCCTCCCCCTAATAAGACCAAAAACCACCGAGCTCCAAAACCAACGAACAAAACAACAACAGGCCCGCATCAAGAGCCACGACCCGAAAGTCGTCATCCTCTCGGGCGGGCCCAACAGCGTCCACCTGAAAGGCGCGCCCTCGGTCCCCGCCGACTTTTTTGACTGGGCCAAGGAGAGCGGCGTGCCCGTCCTCGGCATCTGCTACGGCATGCAGCTGATCGTCCACCTGCTCGGGGGCGAGGTGACCGCGGCCGAGAACGGGGGGGAGTACGGGCGCATGCCCATCGCCGTCGAGGAAGGGGCGTCGCTGTACGCGGCGCAGGCGAAAGCGCCGGGAGGGCTGGCGCCGCAGGTTTGGATGTCTCACGGCGACGAGGCCGTGCGCCTTCCCGCGGGGTTCTCGTGCGTCGCGCGCTCGCAGCAGGGCGCCGTCGTGGCCATCGAGGACCCGGCGCGCCGCGTCTACGGCCTGCAGTACCACCCCGAGGTCGGCCACTCGGAGGGCGGCACCGACACGCTGCGGCACTTTTTGCTCGGCGTCGCCGCCCTCGAGGCCGACTGGTCGATGGCCGGCGTGCTCGAGGCGCAGCTCGCCCGCGTGCGCGAGGTGGTGGGCCCGACCGAGCACGCCATCTGCGCCCTGAGCGGGGGGGTCGACTCGACGGTCGCCGCCACCCTGGTGCACAAGGCGCTTGGCGACCGGCTGCACTGCGTTTTCGTGGACAATGGCCTCCTCCGGCTCGACGAGCAGAAACGGGTGATGACGACCTTCACCGAGCACCTGCACCTGCCCGTGACGTGCGTCGACCACTCGGCGCAGATGCTCGCCAAGCTCAAGGGTGTCTCTGACCCGGAGGCCAAGCGCAAGGCCATTGGGGCCGAGTTCATCGCCGTGTTTCAGGCGTTTGCCGACGGCCTGGCCGCCGAGCTGGGGCACACGCCGCGCTTCCTCGTGCAGGGGACCCTTTATCCGGACGTGATCGAGTCGTGCCCGCCGCCGGGCAGCGACCAGAAGCACTCGCACACGATCAAGTCGCACCACAACGTGGGCGGCCTGCCCAAGGACCTCAAGTTCACGCTGGTCGAGCCCTTCCGCGAGCTGTTCAAGGACGAGGTGCGCGCTCTGGGGAGGCTGCTTGGCGTGCCGGCGCCCTTTATCGCGCGGCATCCGTTCCCGGGCCCCGGCCTGGCCGTGCGCGTGCTCGGCGACGTGACGGCGGGCGACGCGCTGCAGGTGCTGCGCGAGGTGGACGAGATCTTCGTCAACGCCATCCGCGAGTTCGGCCTCTACGACGAGATCTGGCAGGCGTTCGCGGTCTTCTTGCCGATCAAGAGCGTCGGCGTGCAGGGCGACCAGCGCACGCACTCGCACGTGGTGGGCCTGCGCGCGGTGACGAGCGCCGACGGAATGACGGCCGACTGGTTCCCCTTTGCGCCGGACTTTTTGCGCACGGTGTCGACGCGCATCTGCAACAAGGTGCGGTCGGTCAACCGGGTGGTGTACGACATCACGAGCAAGCCGCCGAGCACGATCGAGTGGGAGTGAGTGAGGGGGGGGCGATGGGAGCGCGCCCCTGTCGGCTCTTTTTTTTGGTCTCGGTCGGCAGGCGGGCGAGAGGGCCGCGGAGGGAGAGGCGAGCCGGCCGGCCGGCGCGCGCGCGCCTTCGCTCGCTCCTTTTTTGGTCACAACTGGACGTGCTCGTGTTCTCCCGCCCGCGCGCATCCGTCCGACCGCGTTTTGTTCACTCGATTATAGTTCGTGTCTTGGAAACGAAACGACGCAGCATCAGCGAGATCGAAAGCCTTTTCCAGCCTTTGAAGCGACGACTGCGACGATGGCGCGGCCCCGCCCCCCGTCCGACGACGGCGCGGGCCGCCGGTCGCCCTTGTGATACAAGGGCCGCTCCTCGCCTGGGCTACCGACGCCCGCGTCTCCCGCCACGACCACATCCTCTTGCAACGACCACGCTTCGACAACTCACGACAGCCGTCGCGCTCACCTCTTGACGGAACGAACCAAAGCTTTCTCGTCACGACGAGAGAACAACAGCACACCGACTCCTTCAGTCAATCGCGAAGCCTCGCCTGCCCGCCGTCGCCGTCTCCTGCGCGCCGCCCGCCCGGCGGCAGCCCGGTCTCCCGCTCGCATTGACCGTCCTGTGATTAAGCGAGGGCGGTGGCGCGTTGCTTTTGGAGGCGCGGGCCTCTCTCGCAAAACCGACTCGTCCTCACGACATCAAAGCGCTGGCCCTTCTCCCCCAACCCGCCTGCCATTCAGATTCGGCTCCCCCTTGGCCGGCGAATTGGGCACGGAGGCCGCGTCCTCTTCGTAGTACGCGGGCCGAAGGACGCTGGTTGGCGCGTTGGTCGCGGAGAAAGCACAGGTGAGGTCTTCAGTTTGCTTCGAAACGCCAACAACTCGCGATGTCTGCTTCCCCCCCACCCACATCCTTGCCGCGATGGATGCGGCGCGCGACAATTCTGGACGTTGCGCGTTGCCTGCCTGCTCGCGCGCACTCCTGCGTCCGCGACGGAGCCATGATTTGCACCGCCGCCGCCGCAGTCGCCGCTCCGGCTCCCCGTCCGCTCACGACGCTCCCTTCCCGCTCATTCGTCTGACGACAGCCAGAACAGAAAACAGAAACATGGATCCTTTCCCTTTGTTCGAGCCTTTCCCGGGCGCGGCGATGGACCCGTTCCCTGCGCTGGGCGGCAGCAGCGGCGCCGCGGCAGCAGCGACCACGGCGATCATGGAGCCTCTCGGCGAGCTCCCTCGGGCGCGCGCCAACGGCGGCGGGCTTGGCGCGGCGGCGGCGAGCGCGCGTCCGGCGCCGGCCCCGCCCCTGCCGCCACTGCCGCAGCAACGGCCGCTACGCCAACAACAGCAGCAGCACCCGCCGCTGCGCCCCCCGTCAACGTCGCCGACGCCGCTGTTCCTGCTGCCGTCGCCCGCGGCCCCTCCGGCGCAGCGCCAGAACCCGTCCTACGTGCGCGTGCCCGTCAAGTTTCACACCGACAGCGCCGACCTGGCGCGCGAGCTCGGGCTGCCTTCGCCATCGCGGCAAGAGGGCGGCGGCGCGGCGGCGGCGGCCGGCGGCGGCGGCGGGGCCGACGCCAGCAACAACGGCGGCGGCGGCGCGGCGACGCGGCCCGAGGTCCTGCGCCTGGTGCCGCCGCGCCTGGACGAGGTGCGGCTCGAGGCCGTGCGCATGTCGGGCGTGCGGCGCGAGGCCGCGGCGGCCACGGCGGCGGCGGCGGCGGCCAACGAGAACAACGCCGCCGACGCTGCCCTGGCCGCCGCCGACGCCGCCGCGCTCCCTCGGCGGCCGCCGACGACGGCGACGGCACAGGCGGCGGCGGCGCAGCGCCCGCTGACCCTCCACCGGCGCGTGAGCGCCGACCTGCGGCGGCACAGCGGCGACGAGCCCGCCCAGCTGGCCGCCCTCGAGGCGCGCTTCGCCCTCAGCGCGGCCGACCTCGCGCCCCGGCCGGGCAGCGGCGTGCAGTACCTCCTCGCCGAGGGCGCCGAGGGCCGAGACACGCTCGCGCGGCAGGCGGCGCGCCTCGCGCTGCCGCCGCAGCGGCCGCCGGGCTCTGGCGCGGCGGCCGGCGAGATCTGGACGCGCGTGCCGGTGCTGTCGGTGCCGTGCCTGGCGGTCACGTCCGTGCCCCTGTCGCCGCGGCAGGGTGGGTACTACCAGCAACAGCAGCAGCAGCAGCAGCCGCAACAGCAGGGGCAGCAGCAGCCGCCGCCGCAGCATCCGTTCCCGCCCCACGCCCAGCTCGTGCAGCTGCTGGCCCCGGGAGCGAGCGACCCCAACGGCAACGACGCGGCCGCCAGCGTGCGCGTGATGAGGCCCGGCGCCCGCCTCCCGTCGCGCAAGGACTTGCAGGCGGCGAGGCAGGCGTCCATGGGCAGCAGCGGCGGCGGCGGCGGCGGCGGCGGCGGCGGCGGCGGCGGCGGCGGCGGCGGCGGCGGCGGCTGCGGCTGCGGCGGCGGCGGAGCGGGCGGCGCCCCCGGCGGGCGCTCCTCGTCGTGCGAGTCGGGGATGGCGGCGGCGTTTGCGGGGGTCGGCGCGCAGGTGGTGGCCGAGGCTCAGGGCCAGCATCCGCACTTTCTCGAGCAGCGGCGCCAGCAGCAGCAGCAGGGGCAGGCGCTCCCTGCCTGTGCGCCGCCGGGCGCAGCTGCCGCCGCCGCCGCCGCCGCTGCCCCTGCCGCCGCCGACGCCTCGCTGACGCCGCAGCAGGAGCAGCAGCAACAGCAGCAGCAGCAGCAGCAGCAGCAGCGCCAGCGGCAGGCGCACCAGCGCGCGCGGCAGCAGCAGCAGCAGCAGCAGCAGCAGCAGCAGCAGCGCGAGCGGCACCGGGCCCTCATCTCCGATCTCGTGCGCTCCAAGTCGCTGCTCGAGAGCGCGGGCGCCGCTGCCGACGCCGACGCCGCCACCGCCGGGGGCCTCAACGCCTCCTCGACCCCCCCGCCGCCGCCCCCCGCGGAGCTGCTGCGCGCCGAGCTCGAGCGCCTGCGCCTGCAGGCCGTGACGCCGCAGGCCCTGGTCGACAGCCAGGTCGCGCGCGCCGTGCACCCGCTCGCGCGCCACCTGGGCGCGGGCGTGGCGGCCGCCGCCGGCGCGCTGCTCGAGCACTGGCGCGGCGTTGTGTCGTCGGCCGTGCAGCGGCAGCAGCAGCAGCAGCAGCATATGCAGCAGCAGCAGCAGCAGTTGCAGCAGCGCGTGGTGGTGGTGCAGCAGCATCAGCAGCTGCAGCAGCAGCGGGTGGTATTCCAGCTGCAGCGGCAGCATCCGCCGCAGCAGCAGCAGTATGCGGGCGAGGGGGGGTCTGCCGTGGGCGGCGGCGGCGGCGGCGCGGCGGCGGGCGGGCAGCGGCGGGCGCCGCGCTTTGCCGGGGCGAGCGGGGCGAGCGGCGGCGCCGCGGTCGCGCCGCCGGGGCTGCTACCGCAAAAGCGCGCCTACCACTTCAACCACCCGCAGCAGCAGCAGCGCGAGCAGGAGGGCCTGCAGCAGCAGCGTCAGGAGCAAAACGGCGGCCACCAGCAGCAGCACCAGCAGCACCAGCAGCACCAGCAGCTGTGGGGCACGCCGACCCCCCACCACCCGCCCTCCTCTGGCGGGCTCGGCGGCGGCGGCGGTGGCGGCGGGGGCTTCGCGGCGCCGCTCGATCCGGCGCCCGGCTTTGCGTTTGGTCCGGACGGCCCGGCGGGAGGCGGGCACTACGACTACGCCCTGGGCGGTCACCAGCACCTCCACCACCAGCAGGGCGCCGTCCTGGATTTCGGCGGCGGCGGCGGCGGCGGCGGCGGGGCCGGCGCGCCCTTTTTCTTCCACGGCGGCGGCAACGAGGGGGCGGCGGCGGCGAGCCCGTCGGCGTTTCCCCCGCGGGCAGCGGCGCCCTTTGCGCAGCAGCAGCAGCAGCAGCAGCAGCAGCAGCAGCAACACTTTCCGGGAGCGATGCCCGCCGCCTCCATCTTGGAGCGCAACCACCCGCACCTCGCCCATCAGCACTCCTCGGGCGCCAACAACAGCACCCCGTCCTCTCGCTCGGGCAGCCCCGCCGCCGCCGCCGCCGCCCCGAAAAAGCCGCGCAGGGCGCCGGCCGGCGCGGGCGGAGGCACCGGCGGCGTGCGCCTCTTCTCAAAGGCCGAGATCGACGCCTTCCTCGCCGCCCTCGCGCGCTACGGCCGCGACGAGGAGGCCGTCGCCCGCGCCGTCGGCACCCGCACGCCCAAGCAGGTGCGCAGCTTCTTCCACAACCACCGTCGCGCGCTGGGCCTCGACGCCATCCTGCTCGCGCACGGGCACGCCGTGCGGTCGCCGGGCGGCGCGGCAGGCGCGCGGCGGGCGGCGGCCGCTGCCGGCGGCGGTGGCGGGGGAGGAGGGGGGGGGACGGCGTCGGGGACGGGCTCGGGGGCGATGCCGCCGCTGCACTATGGGGGGGACGCCTACGGGGCGGGGATGGCGACGACGACGGCGAGCGGCGACGAGGGCGACGACGGGGACGAGGAGGAGGCGTGAGTCGGCGAGCGAGCGCGATCGCTCGCCGATGCTGCGTTTGGGGGGGAGGGAAGGGCGCGTCTTTTGTCTTTTTGTTTTTCGGTTGTTCGAGAGCACGCGCTTGCGCGCACACATGATTATGGCCTCTGGCACAATAGGCTGCAAGAGAGACAAGGCTGCGGCGGAAGGTGAGGAGGAGACGCCCCCTCTTGCCGGCTGTGTCGGAAAACCGACAAGCCCTTCTCTTTCTCAAACCCCCCGCTCCCGTCACAGCGTCACGGGCGTCCCGGGCGCCCACGTCACGCCCAGCTCGCTCATCTTGACGTGCGCGTCCGCGTAGTCCCTGAAGAAGAGCTCCTGGTCCCCGGCGTAAGCCCGTCCGATCCGCGCAAACGCCTCGTCGTCAAACACGGCCGCGTCGGTCGGCATGACGATCAGGTCCGGGTCCCCGCCGCCCTCCTTTTTTTTCAGCGCCTCGACAAAGTAGGCGTTGTCGAACCGCAGCCAGTCGACCGTCCAGGACTGCCCGCCGGGTGTCCCCGGGCCCTTTTCGGTAAACTTGGTCGACGCCTTCCCAAAGCCGGCGCGCTCGGGGTGCACGCGCCCGAGGCAGTGCGCGCCGCTCAGGGCGACGATCTCCGTGTCGCCCAGGCCCATCTGCCCCGTGAAGATGCGGCGCAGGTGGTCGGCGGGCGTGGCGCTGCCGTCGTAGAAGTTGCCGTGGCCCGCGGGCCCGTCCGCGGGCGCGGCCTCGGGCAGGTTGCCCGGATCGGCCGAGCCCGGCTCGGGCGCGTCGACGCGCCCGTACTTGAGCGGCAGCACCGGGCCGCCGGCCAGCTCGACGGCGACGGCGCTGCTCAGCTGGAACAGGTCGGCCCACGAGACGAGCGGGTGCGCGGCCTTGACGGGCCCGAGCAAGGCGACGGCGATGGGCAGGCCCGCGTTGTGCGGGTGCTCTATGTTTGCGGGAAAGTGGGACGCGCCGACGGCGCCGCCGCGCGAGGCCGGCGGGGCGTTCTTCTTGAAGGTGCCGGCGTCGTGGAAGGCGATGCGCAGCAGGATGGGGTTGCAGCTCTTGGAGGAGATGAGGGTGGCGAGGTCCTTTTTGGCGGAGAGGAGCTCGGCCTTGAGGGCGGCGGCGGGGTCGGCGGCGGCGGCGGCGGCGGCGGCGACGGGGGTCATGGCGTGCGAGCGGCGGCAGCGCAAGGCCGGGGGGAAGCGGTCGGCGCGGGAAGCGGCGACGGACGGCGACGATGGCGACAAGCGTGCGGCGCGAGTGGCTCCGCGGTGGGCGGCGTCGATCATGTTTTGATGCGGTTTTTGGTCTCGAGAAAGCTCTTTCGGAGGAGGGGTGACGCTGATGACAGAAAGTGCCCAGGGGTGTGTGGCGGCCGCGAAGAGGACGGGGGGGCGACGTTGACGTGGGCGTCAAATGGCTTGGAATGGATAGCGTTTGGTACACAGGCTAGTGGCGTGCTTGTGTGTGCTTGTGTGAAGCGCTTCAGGGAGGGCGGGCGGATGGAAAATTGTCACGTGTGCGGTCCTGTCGGATCGACGGCGCAGCGGTGCCGGCTGCGAAGCGGCTGTCGTCGTACCCTGCTGCGACGCCGCCGTCGCACTGTGTTGCGACTTTTCATGCTCACGTCCCTCCACACCCCCTCTTCACACAATCATCGCAAACTGACCACGACCTGGACAGCCACCCTTGGCTCGCCCCGCCAAAGGAGAGAGAGAGAGAGAGACAGAGAGAGCCTCTTCACAGGCCTTTGCTCCTGAGGGTTCGCGCGTGTGTGTGGCGCGCGCCTCCGCAGCAAAAGCAGCACGCGCACCAGCGGAAGGCATGCCCCGGCTGGCACCGGCCGGCCGCGTGCTGCGTCTGTTCACCGCCGCTCCGATCACAACTACAGCGACGACAGCAGCTGCAGCGGCAGCGACAACGTGCGCCGCGTCGTCGTTGGCGTCGCCGTTTGCCGTCGTCCTGCCGGCCGCGCCCGGCTCGCTCCTTTGCCCCCCTCCGCCTCCCCCGCGGCTGCGCCCGCCCGCCCACGCCGACAACACCCCCCCGCTCCCCCCGGCCCTGTGCGGCGAGCCCAAGAACAAGCTGTCCGTCCACCGCCGCGGCCACCGCCGCACGGCCTACCACCTCAAGCGCTCGCCGCTCTTTGCCCGGTGCCCGAGCTGCGGCGCCGTCGGCGGGCCGCACGAGTTTCTGCCGCGGGCGGGGGCCGGGGGCGCGTGCACGGGCGGGTGCCTGCCGCCCGGCGCGGGGGAGGTCGGGGGGCGGACGTACCGGCCAGAGTACAAGCCCCCCGTGTGACAACCATGGAGAGGCCACGCGCCGCCTCGGGCGCCGGCGGTTCGCGGGCCGCCGCCGCCGCCGCCCGCCTGCCGCCGCCGCCGCCGCCGCCGCCCCCGGCGCGCCCGACCGCCGCCGCTGCCGCCGTCGAGCGCATGGCCGCGCAGATCGAGGCTGACTACCCGGACGTCCGGCACGTGCGCCCGGAGTACGCCATGCGCAAGGGCGGCGCGCCGCTGCTGCTCGTCGACACGCGCACGGCCGCCGAGCGCCGCGTCAGCGTGCTGCCCGGCGCCGTGCCGCTGCGCGAGCTCGAGCGGCGGCTCGCACTCGAGGACGCCGAGGCGGGCGGCGGCGAGGCCGTGTCGCGGCCGGAGTACGTGCTCTACTGCACCATCGGCAAGCGGTCGTCGGACCACTGCCGGCGCCTCGCGCGGAAGCACCCCTCGGCTGCGGCGCGCCTGGGCAATTTGCGCGGGAGCTTGCTTGCCTGGGCGCACGCGTCGCTGCCGCTCGAGGGCGGGGCCACACGGCTGCACTGCTACGCGCGGCCGTGGGCCTTGCTGCCGGAGGGGGGCGCCTACGAGCCGGTCGTCTTTTCGCCGCTGGGCCTGATCGCAGCGTCGGTCTTTTCCTCCTAGTTTTGCTGTTCCTTAGCTGTGGGGCCAGCACGCAGCGCTTTCGAGGGACGCGTTTGGCCCACGGGATGTCGTCCGGTCGTCGGACCCGCCGGCGCCGCCGCCCGGACGAGCCGCCGCCGCCGCCGCCGCCGCCGCGGCTGGCTCTTCCCCCCTTCTTACCTGCCTCCCCTGCACGGGCCTCGCCCGCCCCACCTTTTTACACGTCCCTGACACCTGCGTCCGAGCCCTGCGCCCAACATTTGTCCGTCTTTGTTTCTCGAATCTGCGCTTTTCGCCCTCAAAATGGCACTCTCGATGAAGTCCGCGTCCGCAGTGCGCCCCACCGTACGCGTGCAGGCGGCCAAGCCCGGTACGTCGGGGCCCCGGTCGACCAGTCAACGCGCCATCTCGATCGCACATTGCCAATGCGCTCGCCCAGCGGGCGAGGAGACGACAAAAAGCGGATCAAAAGCAACACGGTGCAATTGTGGGAAGCAGGGGCACAACGTCGCAAACGCGCCGTCCCCCCTGGACCAAACCCTGCGGCGCCCGCGCGCGAGGATCTCGGGGCGGGCGCGTCGCGACCGTCTCTTTCCGAGACCAATGTCGATCTGGCCGTTACGGCGCCGGACTGTGCGCTGACACCCCCCTTTCTCGACGCTCTCCCTCCACCCCCTCTCTCCCCCTTCCCTCCCAACCAAAAAATTCAACAGGAGTCTCGGCTGGCCTCCTCGCCGCCATGGCCTCGGCCACGCTGCTGCTCGGCGGCGTGCAGCAGGTGCAAGCCGGCGTGGTGCTTTCGCAGCCCAAGGTCAAAAGGGTGCGTGGATCCGACGCTGGGGGGGGGGGGGCGCCCCCCCCTCGCCCGGTGGCGGCGGCGGCCCTTTTGGCAGGGCGCCCCGCTGCTGACCGGCGAGAGACCGCGAGAGCGAGCGATCCAGACGGCAGAGCGGGGCACGAGCGGCGGCCACCACCTTCGTCACACACACACACACACACACACACACACACACACACACACACACACACACACACACACACACACACACAACCCCGCCGACCCAACTCGAACAACAACAACAACAACAACAACAGGTCCTCCAGAGCGACGGCAGCCCGCCCAAGCCCAAGGAGGCCGCCGCGCCCAAGGCAAAGAAGACGCCCGAGCCGTCGGAGCAGACGGGCGGCCTCAGCGCGCAGACCGTGGCCCTGCCCGCCGCGCTGGTGGTCATCGGCGGCGGCACCTTTGCCATCTCCAAGCTCGACGAGGGCTTCTTCGAGTTCATGGAGACCACGTCGGCCAAGAACAGCGGCCTCGACGGCGCCGGGTACGAGGAGGCGCTCAAGAGCGGAGCACTCGCCGCCGGCACGGGCCGTTACGCCGGGAGCAAGAAGGGCGGCAAGGGCGGCGGCGGCGGCAAGAAGGGGGGCGGCGGCGGCGCGACCGCGTCGGGCGACGGCGGGCTGGGCGACTTGTTCAGCAAGTTCGGCAAGAAGTAGAGGGGCGCGTGCGCCGAGACTCTCGAAGCCGCGGGCGCGCGAGATGGAGAACCGCGCGCGGAGGGCCGCGGGGGGGGGGGGGGGGGGGGGGGGGGGGGAGGAGGCGGCGACAGGCGTCTCCCGCTTGTTTTCCCTTCATGCCTATTTTTTTCCCGGTCTGTCTGCCCTTTTCCCCCGCTCCCCTCCCCTCCCCTCTCCGCTCGAATCAACCCTCTTGACCGTTTGCTTCGTGTTAACCTTACTGTCTAGAACGGTTCGGCGTCTTGGTGGCGTCTTTCTTTCTACATTGCGACGGCGTCCGCCGCTTTTTTTCTCGAGTCTTGGAAACACGGAAAAAACAAACGACAAAAGCGTGCCCTGCCGCCGCTACCGCGCCCCCTCGGCCTCGCAAAAGTACAGCCGCACCTCCCGCGGCGCCGGCAGCACCGTCCGCTCCCCCAGGCAGTTGACGCACACCTGCTCGCCCGCCGCGCCGCACATCGGGCACGCGCACCAGGGCGTGCGCGCCGACACGGCGCCCGCAAATAGCAGCGCGTCGCCCGCGAACGGGTGGTGCTCGATCACGCGCGCGCCCCGGCACGCGGCGCAGCGCACGCGCCCCTCCCCCGCGCAGGACGGGCAGTCGACGGCGGTGGCGGCCTTGCGCCGCGCGAGGACCACGCGCGCGACGCCCATGCCCACCGAGCTCACGGCCATGGTGGCGGCGCCGAGCGCCAGCATAGTGCCCCCGGCCGTCAGGACGGCGCGGCCGAACGCGGCCGCGGCGGCCATCTTGGGGTCGTTTGTTCGTGTGCGCCCAGCGTCGTTTGCGGGATGGGATCGATGGGGGTGACGTCCTTCTCCCGACACCCGCGGGACCAGCCCCCCCTGCGCGCGAAAAGAGTGAGGGGCCGTGCTCGGCGTCTGCACGAGGACACGGCGCGTTTCACGGGGGTGATTGGGGAGCGGTGATTTGGCGTCGGATACTGATGCGCAGAGAGAGTGTGGGGGTGTTTCAATTGCGTGGCTGGTTCTTGTGGTTGCCCGCGCGCGCTGTGGATGCGCGCGCACCAGTACAAAAACGGCTGGAGCGACGCTCCGCGTCGGCGTCCGCGCCGCTAGTCGCCCCGCGCGGGCGCCGCCGTCACGACCTCGACCGGCCAAATGGCGCCCTCCTCGCGCACGCCCCGCCCCCCCCGATCGCACCCTTGCCCCTAACCCAACCATCAAAACAACCTCACCCCCAAACCAGCCCCTGAACTGGCCCGGAAATTCAACGTTTTGGTCTTAAAAACGGTCCTCTTCCTGATCGAGGTCCGCCCGATCCACAATGCGGCGGATGTGCTGCTGACACGACCGGCATCATGGCGTTGCGGCGTGGCGGCAGGCGTCCGCCGCCGGGGGACCACGCGCCCAGTGAGAAGCAGCACGATCCTGCCATGACCGAGCGCGCCCGGCCGCCGGCGGCGCCTCGCGGGACGACAGCGAGGGCGGCGGCCGCCGTCGCCCGCTGGACCGGCCTGCCGCCCGACGCCGCGCGCCTGCTGCTGATGGCCGCGCTCGTGCGCGTCGCGCTCATCTGCTGGGGCGAGGTCCAGGACCGCCTCTCCCCGGACGTCAAGTACACGGACACCGACTACGGCGTTTTTACCGACGCGGCGCGCAGTATCTGGCGCGGCGACGGCGACGGCGGCGCGGGCGGCGGTGGCGCCGGCGGCGGCGAGGGCGGCGTGGGCGGCGCGGGCGGCGGCGGTGCGGGCGGCGGCCGCCTCATGCGCGGCACGCCCTTTGCGCGCGCCACGTACCGCTACTCCCCCCTGCTGGCGTTCGCCGTGCTGCCCAACTTGCTCGTGGGCGTCTTCGGCAAGGTGCTGTTTTCGGCGGCGGACCTGGTCGCGGGCGTGCAGTGCTACCGGCTAGCAGAGGCGGCGATGGGCAACGGGCGCGCGGCAGGAGGGGCAGGAGGAGCAGCGGCGCCGCCGTCGTCGTCGTCGTCGCCGTCGTCTCCTTGTCGCGCGCTCGTGCTGTCCGCGGCGGCCGGGTGGTGGGCGGCGGCCGCGTGGCTGTTCAACCCGTTCACGGCCACCGTGTCGACGCGCGGCTCCTGCGACTCGCTCGCCGTCGTCATGCTGCTCGGCCTGCTGCAGCTGCTGCTGGCGCTCGGGCCGCCACCGCCGCCGCCGGCGCGCGCAGGGCGGGCGGCGGCGACGGCGGCGGCGGCAGGGCCGGCGGCGTTCCTCGCCGACGTGCTGCGCGACCTGCCCGGGTCGTTCCGCGCCGTGGCGCCCGCGGCTTTGCTCTACGGCCTGGCCGTGCACTTTCGGATCTACCCGATCATCTACGCGCCCAGCACGGTCCTGTTCCTGGCGCGGCGGCGAGCGCGGGCGGCCGAGGAGGAGGATCGCGAGGCTCGAGAGGCGGCAGCAGTGGCGGCGGCGGCGGCGGCAGCAGGCAGCGGCGGCGCGACGCCGCTGCGGCAGCGGCGAGGCGGTCGCGGCGAGCCGACAGCGGACCCGCCACGAATAGTGCCAACGCCGCCTTGCCGATTCCCCGGCAGCAGCGCAGGTGGCGGCGCCCGCGGCGGCGGCGCCCGCGGCCCGCCCCCCTTTTTCCTGTCGCGCCCGTTTCTGCGCGGCCTGCTGACCGACGGCGCCGCCTTTGGCGTCGTCTCGGCGGCCGCCTTTGCCGCGCTCGGCCTCGCGTTCTACGGCCTGTACGGCCGCGAGTTCCTGCACGAGGCCTTCTTGCACCACCTGGGGCGCCTCGACCCGCGCCACAACTTCTCGGCCTACTTTTACCCGATCTACCTGCGCCACTTTGGCGGCTTGGGCAAAGCGGGCCCCGGCATCGCTCTGTCGGCGGCGGCGGCGGCGGGAGGAGGAGCAGCAGTGGCCGCAGGGGCCGGCGCCGCGGTCGACCCCGCGCGCTGGGCGGGCCTGCCCCAGGTCGCCGTGCTGCTGGCCGTCGCCCTCGCCCTGCACGCCCACCTGCCGCTGGCCTGGCTCCTGTCCACCGTCGCGTTCGTCGCGCTTAACAAGGTGTCCACGGCGCAGTACTTTGTCTGGTACTTTTGCCTGCTGCCGCCCGCGCTGCCGCACCTGCTGCGGTGGCGGGGCGGCGGGGAAGGCGAGGGGGGCGGCAACGACGACGGGGGCGGAGAGGGAGGGCGCGGCGGTTTTGGGGCTGGCGGTGGCGGTTCAAGAGCGGCTGGCGGACGAGTCGGAGCGACGACAGGAAGGCTAGCAGGGAGGGAAGCGGCGGGTGGTGGCGCAGACGGAGGAAGCAGCAGTGGCAAGAGGAACGGGGCGGACGTGGCCGCCGCCGCCCTCGCGCCAGTCTTGCCGCCGCCGCGCCCCAGCGTGCCGCGGCCGCTCCAGCTCGCCGCCGCGGCCTGGGCGCTGCTGCAGCTGCACTGGCTCGCGTGGGGCTACGCGGTCGAGTTCGCCGGGCGCGGCGCCTTCCTGGGCCTCTGGGCCGCGTCCGTCGCCTTTCTCGCGGCGAACGCGGGGCTCGCGGCCGCGCTGGTGCTGTGCTACCGCCGGCCGCGCAGGAGCTTCCTGGCGCTCAGCCTCGAAGTCCGGCGGCGGCGGCGGCCGTCCGGGCGTTGAGAAAAACACACGCGCGCGTGCTCGGGCTCCCCTCGCTTGTTTCTTTGTTGTTGGATGTTCGGGGGTTCCCATAAAATTCCTAGCACACAAGCTCTATAGCTCGATTTCGCTCAAATCTCCTGCACGTGCGCCGCGGGCCCGTCCTCCCGCGCCGGCGCCGCCAGCACTGCATCCACGCGCGCGTCTCGGAGGATGGCGTCCAGCACCGCCACCGTTTCGGCCGGCAGCGCGAGGCGCGCGGCGCTAGCCGGGTCGCAGAACCCGCTGCTCTTGAGGGCGGCGCTGGTGAGCAGGAGGGCGGCCTTGAGATCGTCGGCGAGCTTGTCGCGCGCGGCGATCTCGTCCCGGTGGCGGAGCGCGGTGCGCACGAGCACGCTGGCGGCGGCCGACGGGCCCGCGGCGGCCGCCTCTGCGGCCTCTGCCGCCGTGTCGGCCCGCTCGCCTCCCCCGCCTCCGCCTCCCGCCGGGGCCGTCGTCGCCAGGGCCGTGCTCCCGCCCGCCGCCCGCCACGCCTCCAGCTCGCGCTCGGCCTCGGCCCGCCGCGCCTCGGCCTCCGCCAGCCGCTCGCCCGCCTCGGCGCGGTGCGCCTGCAGCTCGCCCGTCACCTGGTCGAGCAGCCGGTGGCCGCGGAAGGCCATCGCCTCGGCGCCGCGCCGGGCGCCGACGTAGTTTTGCAGCAGGATGTCGAGCGTGTGCGCGTGGCGCTGGGCGGCGGCGGCGGCGGAGGCCGCGGGCGACGGGGACGAGGACGGCGGCGGGGCGCCGCGGCCGGGCGGGTGGGCCCTGGCGGGCGCCGCCGTCCGCGGGCGCGCGCCGCCCAGCCGCAGGAGCGCCGCGCGCAGGTCGTCGTACGCCCGGCGCTCCGACTCGGGCAGCTCGTCGCTGTACAGGTAGAAGGACGCCGGCTGCTGCTGCTGCTGCTGCTGGCGCTGGGTGGTGCCGCGGTCGTCGTCGGCGGCGGCCGCGCCGGAAGCGGCCGGAGGGGGGGCGGGCGGCGGCGAGACAGCGGCAGAAGGGGGGAGGGCGCCGCCAAGGATGCCGCCGACGCCCCCTTTGGCTGGCCGGCCTCCGCCCCGCGCGGGCGTCGCGCCTTGGCCGGACGCTGCCGCGGGGAGGGGCCTGCGCGCGCCGGACGATGAGGGGGTTCGGCCCGCGGCGGCGGCGGCGGCGGCAGGGGGGCCGCGCCCCACGCTGGCGATACGCTGCTGCTCCGCGGCCAGCTGCTGCGCCCCGGGCAAGGGCCGGTCGAAGCCGTCGGCCCAATTGAGCGCGTCGTCGCCGTCGGCGTCGTCGGGCCTGCCGCCGCCGTCGCCGCCGCCGCCGCCGCCTTCTTCTGACGACGACAAAGCCGGCCGCGCGGCCTCCCCCGCCCCGGCTTCGCTCGCCTCCTCCGCGGCCGCGAGCAGGACAGGCGTGAGGTCGAGTCGCGGCACGCCCTGGAAGAGAGAAGCCGGGGGCGTGGCCGCTGCCGCCGTGTTGGGGGGCGCGACAGGCCCATTGGGAGCCGGGCTGCGGTCGTCCGCCCGACCGCCGTCGCCGTCGCCGCTGCCGACCTCGCCGCGCCGCAGCTTGGGAGGTGTCAAGGAGGACGATGCTGCCGCTGCGTCTGCCTTGGGCAGGCCGGACGCCGCTCCTTTGCCCAAGCCCACCAGCCGTAGCATCGCGCGGCTCTTGGCGGCAAAGGCCGCGCCGAGGGGGCTCGTGGCCGCCGCCGCCGCCGCCGCCGTTGCTGATGCCGTCGCCGCTCCTGCAGCGGGGGCGGCGGCAGCGGCGATTGGCCGAGGCGAGCGCTCGCGGCGGCGCACAGGGGGGGTCGTGGCGTCGCGGGGCTCGGGGCCGGTGGCCTGCGCGGCAGCAGACGCGCTGTTGCCTCCCGCGATTCGGCCGCCCAGCAGGCGCGGGCGAGGGGGCGGGCTGGGCAGCGTGGGCGAGCGCGGCTGCTGTCTCGGCGGCGGCGGCGGCGGAGGCGCGACCGCGGCGGCCCGGGCGGATGGAGCAAACACGCCGGCCGTGCGCGCCGTCGACTGCGACCGCAGCCATGTGTTGATGAAGGACAGTGGGGGCGGCGACGGAGATGGGGAGGGCGCGACAGACGGAGCGACAGAGGGCGCCGGCGGGGGTGCCCCGCCGTGGGGTGCCGCTGCCGCTGTTGCTGCCGCTGACAGAAGCAACGACGCCGACGGTGACAGAGGCCGCCGCTGCTGCTGCTGCTGTTGTTGCTCCTGCTGCTGCTGATTCTGGATCTGCTGCCGCCGCTGCTGCTGCTGCGCGCCGAGGCCCGCCGACAGCGGCGACAGCGACGCCGCCGCCGCAGGGGCCCGCCCGAGCGCCGGCTGCCGGAAGAGCGGCGGCGGCTGCACGGGGGAGCCGCGCGCCCCCGCGCCGCCCAGTGGCCGCCTGGATGCTGGCGGCGCGGCGTCGTCCGGCTGAGCCGGCACGGTCGCCGCGCGGCGCCGGACCGGCGGCGGCGGCGTTAGGGCGCGCGTCGTCGCGCCGGGGTCAGTCGTGCCCGCGCTGCCTCCGCCGCCGCCAGCCCCCCCCACGATGGATCGCCCAAACGCGACGGACGGGCGCGCCGCGGATGCGGAGGCGGCGCCCCCGCCGCCCGACAAGATGGACGACGGCGGGCGCGAGGCGCCGAGCGGCGCGGCAGCTGCGGCGGCGGCGGCAGGGGAGAAGGAAAAGGAGGGGCCGGCCGCCGACGCACGTCGCAGCGCCTGCGCCACGGAGTGGCTGCGCGCCTCGCCCGCCTTGCGCTCAGCCTCGCTGGCCAGGAGCGACGCGCGGCGCGCGGCGGCCGTGCTCGCGGCGAACAAGCCTTCGTCGTCCCTGCCGTCGTCCTCGGCCGCCTCTGCCGCCGCCGCCACGCGCATCCGCTGGTCTGCGCCCGAGCGGCGCGCGGCGGGCGATCCCGCGTGGCCCACGGGCGGCAGCGGCGGCGGCGGCGGCGGCGACGGGATGGCCGAGGGCGGGCGGCCCGAGTCGGAAACGCGTCGCGCCGCCAGCGCCGCCGCGAAACCGGGCGACCGAGGCGGGGCGAGAGCGGCGGGGCCGTCCGCTGCGGCGGCAACGGGCGCTTTGGTCGTCGACAGCGGCGTGCGCGGCGGCTGCGCAGAGACGCCGGGCAGCAGACCACGCGCGTGGTCCGCCTCACGGACGTCGACGTCCCTGGCTGACTCCTCCATCGCGAGCGAGAAAGGAGAAAGGAGCCTCTCCCCTCGCCAAGGGCGTGCTTCTGCCCTCCTGCGCGCGCGGCGAAGAAGCAGCGGCCGTGCGCGCGCGAAAGACAGAGGCTGCAACGCGCGCGCGTTTCGGCGGCGACAGCCAACGCTTGTCGGGCTGCTCGGTTTTCAAACGGTGAAACCGTGGGTGGAGCTCGGCAATCGCGAGAGGAGGGAGGCTGTACAAAGGTTGTGTGCGTGAGAGGCGTAGAATTGTAGACTAGGGGGGACGTTGCAGAGAAAACTGGTACGCATGTGAGACGGCGAGAGAAAAAACATCGAGCCGCCAAAAAAGGCGCCCGACTCTTTTTTCCGCGCCCGCCGTTTCCCCCCCTCGCCGTCTCGCCCTCTAGCCCTCTCGCCCCCTCGCGCCCCTCAACAAGCAAACAACCGCACCACCGCAGCGTCACCGGTGCGCGATCCGCGCCGCCACCGACCCCACGTGGTACTTCGCCCGCGCCCCCCTGGGCACCGCGGTCACGGCGTCCGCCTTGCGCTTGCCCGGCGCGTGCGCGTCGCGCTCCTCGGCCGTCGACCGGCGCAGCTTGCACGGCCTGTTGCCGATGTACCTGCCCTGCACCTCCTGCAGCGCGCGCGCAAACTCCTCGACGTCGGTGAAGGACACGAAGCCGTAGCCGCGGGACTTGCCCGTGCGCTTGTCGCGGACGACGCGCACCTTGGCGACTGAGCCGTAGGCGCAAAAAGCGCGCCCGAGCGCGTCCTCGTTCACCTCGTTCCCCAGGTCGCCGACAAACAGCCGGTGGTCGCCGTCAGGCCACTCGTCGAGCGTGGGGTCGCGCCAGCGGACGCCCGCGGCCTCGCGGAGGCGGCCCTTGCGCGGCTGCTGCTGCTGGTGCTGGTTGGTCGGATCGGAGCCGCCCGCTGCTGCCGCCGCCCCCGCCGCTGCTGCCGCTGCCGCTGGCCCCGCCGACGCGCCCCCTGCGCCGCCGCCGCCGCCCCCGCCTGCGCCGCCGCCGCCGGCGTGGTGGTAGTACGCTTGCGGCGCCTGCTGCTGCTGGTGGTAGTGCTGCTGCTGCGCCCCCGCCATGTAGGGCGGCGGCTGCCGCGGGGGGTGGCCGTAGGGAGGCGGGTGCATCTGCTGCTGCATCAGGTGCGGCGGGGGCATCATCATCATCGGCGGCGGCGGCGGCGGCGGCGCCATCGGCGGAGCGATGGGCGCCAGCGCATACTGCTGCTGCTGCTGCTGCATGGCGGCCGCTGCTGCCGCTGCTGCCGCCGCCATGACCGCGCCCGTGTTGACGGCGGGGGCGACGGCGGCGAGCGGCAGCGGCACGCTCGTCCCGGGGGCGGCAGGCGCGGCGGCGATGACGGCCGCGGGCCGCCGGACGACCGACGGCACGAGGCGAAAGGCAGGCGGCGGGGGGAGCGGGGGCGGGGGCAGGCGGCCTGGAGAGGTGGCTTCTGCTGCTGCTACTGCTGATGCTCCTGCTGCTGCTGCTGCTGCTGCTGTAGGAGGGGGGCCTGGCGGCGGCGGCAGGCGGCCGGGCGACGAAGGCGGCGCTCTTGCTCCTTCGTTGCCGTTGCCGTTGCTGTCGCCGTTGCCGTCGCCGTCGCCGTCGCCGTTGCCGGCGCCGTCGCGAGGCTGCACTTCCTCCCCGGCTTGCTCCTTGACCTCCTCCTCGACGGCCGCCAGCTCCGCCTGGAACTTGGCAAACTCGTCGTCGATCTCCGCCATCGCCGTTTCCTCTGTTGGGCGTTTGTCGACGTTCGGTGTTGCTTCTTTTCTTCCTCCCCTTCTCTTTCCTTCGGGTCGTTCGCACCGAGCTGCTGCCGCGCCAGGTCACGGTTTGCAGCGACCTTGTGTGTGTGAGACGAGATAGGGTCAGCGTTTTTTTTGCGTGACGGGTGTGAGAGTTGCTTACGGGAGCGCGGCGCGCTTGTCTTCCCGACGAGACGCGGCAACCGGCGGCGGCCGAACGCGGCCCCGGCGCTGCGCGCCGATTCAATTTTCCATCATGAGGGCGAGGCCACGCAATCAGCCATCCCGCCCCTCCACCCGTCAATTGTACTGTACAACATCCTGTCCTCATCCACCCGTCATCGGCCGACCGCATCGCCTCCTCGCGCAGCCAGTGTCAGCGCGACGTGCCAACCCCCGCGACCACGCTGGGCTCAGCGCGCGCGCGCCCCCCGACTGAGCGCGCCCGCCGCCCCCATCCCTCCGCATCTGACATGCCTGGTCTCCGCAGCAGCAGTTTCAGCAGCAGCAGCAGCATCCGGAGGGGCAAGCGCCGCGCGGCCATGGTCTCCACCGCCGCAGCGTCGCCCTCGTCGCCGTCGTCGTCGTCGCCGCGCGCGCCCGCCCTCGCCAAACCAAAACAGCCCTCCGTCTCCGAGGCCGTCGACTTTTCGCGCGTCGCCGCGCTGCTGCTCGACATCGACGGGACGCTGACCGACTCTGACCCCTTGCACCTCAAAGCGTTCCAAGAGGCGCTCGTAGCCCAGGGCTTCAACGGCGGCGCCCCGATCGACGCGCCTTTTTACCGCCGGCGCATCAGCGGCCGCCACAACCCCGACATCGCGCTCGACCTGCTCCCGCACCTGTCGGAGGCCGAGCGCGTCGCGTTTTACGAGGACAAGGAGGCCCGCTTCCGCGAGATGGCCAGGGGGGGCGGCGCGCTCGAGCCCATGCGCGGGCTGCTGGAATTCCTGGCCTGGGCCGAGGGGCGCGGGCTGGGCCTGGCCGCCGTGACAAACGCGCCCGCGCTCAACACGGAGCTGATGCTCGCGGGCATCGGCGTGCGAGGCCGGTTCGCGCACGTGGTGCTGGGCGAGCGGTGCGCGCGCGCCAAGCCGCACCCGGACCCCTACCTGGAGGGGGCGCGCCTGTTGGGCCTGGCGGACCTGTCGCGCGCTCTTGTGGTGGAGGACTCTCCGTCGGGCGTGAATAGCGGCGTGGCGGCCGGCGCGGTGGTCGTCGGGATCGCGACGTCGCAGACGCGCGAGGTCTTGCTGGAAGCAGGGGCGTGCTGCGTGGTCGAGTCGTTCGAGGAACTGCTCGAGGCGGCGAGGGCGCAGGGGGTTTAGCCTGGGCCGAAAATGCGCGCGCGAGAAGGGGGGGGGTGGAGTGAGGGGAAGAGCGAACGACCGACCAAAACGCTCGCGGCGCGAGAACGGCGATTTCAACACCCGCTTTTAGCGACTCGTTGTGACCACTCTGCAAACACACACACAGATCCTCATCCTCAAAACCGTCATCATCGAACGAATCACGGAAACGTCGCCCGACCGTCAGTGTGCGCGATTGCGAACGCAAAACAACAAAACCCATCGATTTCAAACGTTCTCCTGCTTCTCTTCCGCACCACCCCGCCCCACTCCTTGAGGTCGACACAATGGCAGAGGCCGACCCTCAGGTGGTCACGGAGCTGGTCGCGCGTTTCCCCAAGGCCGCCCAGCTCCTGGCGCTCATCAAGCGCAGCGACGGCGGCGGCGGCAAGGGCATCGAAGCGTTGGCCGCGCTCGCGACGGACGTCCTTTCAACGCTCGCGGGCGACAACGCCGCGGGCGCCGGCGCGGCCCGCAGCGCCCTCCTCACGCCCAAGGCCGAGCCGCAGCAGCCGCAGCAGCCGCAGCAGCCGCAGCAGCAGCAGCAGCAAGCCCAGGGCGCCGCCGACGCCGACGCCGCCGCCTTCGCGCGGTCGCTGGTGGTGCTAGAGGTCGTGCTGCAGGCGCCGCGCCACGCGGGAAAGGTCGACGTGGGCTTTGGGGACGACTGCCTGCGGGTGCGCTGCGCCAAGGCGCCCATGCTGACGGTGCCGTACAAGGACATCGAACATATCATCGTGAGTCGTTTTTTACGTCGTCCTTGTTGTTTGTTGTTGTTTGTTGTCGTTTGTTGTCGATTGACGACGACGCGCCAAACCCAAACACACCAACCGAAACACACCAACCCAAACACACAAACCCAAACACACAAACCCAAACAAACCAACCCAAATTCACCAACCCAAACACAAAAAAACAAAAAAACAGATCTTGGACCGCATCCCCCAGCAGCCCGAGGACCGCAACGGCGTCATGCTCGCCCTCCGCCGCGGCGCCTCCCTCGCGGGCGCGCCGCCCCCCCCGGCGAGCGCCTCTGCCGCGCTCAGCGCTCCGCCCGACACGGTCGTGTTCCAGACGCGCACGTCGTCGCTGCGCATCCGGGCGCCCGAGGTCGCGCGCCACGTGGGCGAGTGGCTCGAGGGGCCCGCGGTCGTGGTCATGTGCCAGCTGTTTGGCTGCCTCCTGCGCGACGCCGGCGAGCACACGTTCCTGGCCGCCGACGCCGAGCGCGGGTTCAAGAGCGCGCGCGGCCTGCCCGCGGTGTCTGCAGCCATCCGCGCCAACGGCGGGTGGTTGTTCCCGCTGCCGTGCGGGCTGGCCTACCTGGGCAAGCCCGCGTCCTTCCTGCGGCTGGGAGACGTCGCGCACATCGAGTACGGCCGCGCGGCGCAGGGGTCGTCCACGTTTGACCTGCTGCTGCAGGTGGACGACAAGGCGGGCGGCGGCGCTGGCGGGACCCGCGCCGTCGAGCTGGCGCAGATCGACACGTCCGAGCTGGCCAAGCTGCAGTCGTACTTTGCGCAGCACCAGGCGCTCGTGGGCGCGCTGCGCAAGCGGCGCGCGGAGCGGCAGCAGCAGCAGCAGCCGGTGGGGCCCGACGGCGACTGGGGCAGCGCCATGGCGCCAAAGGCGGCGTCGGCGCTGGCCGCGGCCGCCGCCGCCGACGCCAAGGCCGCGGCCGGCGAGGACAATGACGAGGACGAGAGCGACGACGACTTCGACCCAGATGCAGGCGAGGAGGAGGGGGAGGAGGAGGCGGAGGAGGGCCGGTCGGCGGCGGCGGCCGGCGGGCGCAAGCGCGCCTCTGAGGCGGCGCCCCCCACGCGCGCGCGGCGCGCCGCGGACGGGGCGGCGGAGCAAGGCGAGGGCGCGACGGCCCCTTTCTCCAGCAAGCGCGCGCGCCCGGCCGCCTCGGACGTCAACGGCGAGGAGGACATTGGCAGCGACGACAGCGACGACGACGAGAGCAGCGACGAGGAGGACGAGGACGAGGGCGACAGCGACGACGACGACGGCTCGGGCAGCAGCGCGCTCGTCCGCACGGAGGACATGAGCGACTAGAGCGCGTCGTGTGTCCTTGAGGAGAGGATAGGGAGGAGGGGAGGAAGAGGCGCGCGCCTCTTGCGGCCCACCACCGCCGTTGCTCGGATTTCAACTCGGATGGAGCGGCGTCTTTTCTACTTCAAGTCTCGAACGACGACGAATCCAACCAAAACGCTACGACGAAGCACGAGCTGTCTCCGCCACCACCAGCGCGCCTAGCCCGGCACGACGACCGCCCAATCGATCACCTCCGTCTCGGGCGTGAACGACACCACCACGGCGACGAGCGGATCCCCGAAAGCCAGCAGCAGCCGGTCCCTCACCGACGACGGCGCCTTCATCGGCGTGTCTTGGCTGTAGAAAACGTCGGCCTTGTCGACCAGCGGCGCGGCAAGGTCGACGCCCTGGGTCGCGCTGACCAGGGCGCTGTACCCCGCCGCTTCGAGCATCGCCGCGAAAACGCCCGGCACCAGGCGCGGGCAGAAGCCCCACTCCTCGTTGCGCAGGGCGACCGACGCGCCCACGTCCGCCGGCCGCGCCACCCGAATCTGGAGCGGCAGCGGCTTGCCCACGGACAGCGTGCGCGCGGCCTCGGCCTCGGCGTCGCCGACTATTTGGGGTTCGGACGCCAGCCAGTCGCTCGGCCAGGCCCCGGGCTGCTCCCCCCACGTGACCTGGAAGCCGCAGCAGTAGCCTCCCTCGGCCAGCCGCGCCAGCGCCGTCTCCAAGGCGGCGGCGACCGCGGCAAACGGGGCGACCGGGACGGTCGGCGACGACGACGACGATGAAGCCGCCGCCACCGCACGCTGCCGCCTGAGCGCGGCCAGCTCGTCCGCCGCCACCGCGCGGGCGAGGGCCCGCCCGCACGCCGCGTTATGCTCGGATCGCGCGCCGCCAACGGATTGCGACGGCGGCAGCTCGGCGGCGATTGCTTTGAAGAGGGACCAAATTGCGAAATCAAAGATGGGCGGCGGGACGACGACCGCCTCTGTACCCGCCGCCGCCGCTGTGGCCGATCCCGCGGCCGCCCTCGCTGCCGCTCCTGCCCCCGCCTCGAGCGCGCGCAGCAGCGGCTCCACCTCGGCGACGTACCGCCCTGGCGGCGGCGGCGCGACGTACCCGGGGCGCGCGCGCTCGCCCTCGCGCGTCGGCCCCTCGAACAGGTAGTAGCGATACTCGCGCTTGCGCAGCACGGCCAGCCGGTCGCGCAGAGACTCGCGCGTGGCTGCCGCTGCCGCGACCGGGGGCGCGCCCGCCGCGCCGCTCGCCAAGGCGCCGTCGAAGCCCTCGTAAGCAGCTGCCAGGATGGCGGACGCGAGGTCGAAGCGAACGCCCGCAGCGGCCGCGGGGCACGCTCCTCGGCCGTCGACCGCCGCTGCTGTCGCTGCTGTCGCTGCTGTCGCTGTTGCTGCTGATGCCCCAGCTGCGATGGCGGCCGGCGGGTGGGCGATGGCGGCGGCGGCGGGCGTCGAGGCGAGCGCGGCGGCCAGAAATAAGGCTTCCCTGCGCCGCAGCGTGCTCAATGGTGCGGCGGCATCTTCGCGAGAGGGCACGGTGGTGGTGATGGTGCGATCACATCCGGCGGCGCGGACTGATGGCACCTTGCCAGGCACCGCATTGGCATTGGTGAGACGGGGTCTCTGCGCTGTTTGTGGCCCCGGGGTAGCGAGAGACCTCATGGACTGCATGCGGTCTCGTTTCGCGCGATTTGGTGTCGAGTGCTCGCAAGTTGCTGTCGCATGGCGGCTGGAGGTCGGGTCGTGTGGCGCGTGAACGAACGTCTTTACAAGAGAGCGGCCGTCCGTCGTTCGTCGCTCGCGCCGCCATTGCCGCCACCGGGACAGCGACGGGCGCCAGCAACGCCGCTACAGGCCCCGCCCCCCGCCGCGCCCCCGCCCTGGGCCAAGCTTGAATCCTCCTCACCCCTCGCCCAACCACGCCTCGACGCGCGCGCGGCCCTCGTTGAGCCGCTGCCGCTTCCGCCTGCCCTTGTCGCCTCCCACGGCCAGGGATAAGCGCGCCGCCATGCCCGCCTCTACGCCCGCGCGGGGGGCGTCCTCGGCCGCGCGCCGCTCCCGCTCCCGCCCCGCGCGGCCCTCGGCGGCGCGCGCGTCGTCGCCCTGGCCGAGCGCCTCGGCCACCTCGCGGTCGGCGCGCGCCTCCAAGTCGCGCAGCGCCTGCTCGGCCTCCGCGGCCTCCCGCTCCGCCGCCGACAGCTGTTCGCGCAGCAGCACCATCACGTCTCTTGCGGGGGGGGCGGCGGCCGCGCTGGCGGCCGCGCCCTCGTGCTCCCCCTCTTGCTCCCCCTCTTGCTCCCCCTCTTGCTCCTCCTCATCATCCAGCCCGTCCAGCTGCCCCAGCTGATCCCGCAGGCGAGACGCGCGCGCCTCGGCCTCCTCCCGCCGCGCCTCGAGCGCGACCTGCTCCGCGGCGTGCCTGGCGCGAAGCTCGCCGAGCCGGCGCGTCTCGTCGGCAGCGGCGGCGCCGGACGCTCGTTTTGCGCGCCCGCTCGATGCTGTCGGCGATGACGACGACGAACGGAGCGACGAGGACGAGGCGTAGCCGGCCTCGTCGTCGTCGTCGCTGCCGTCGTCTTCTGGGGCGCGCGCGCGCTTCATTCTGCTGCGTTTCACGTGTCTTGGAGCCTCTGCTGGCGGAGATCGAGCGAGACGCGCAGGGCCAGCAGCAAGAGCTTCCCGGAATAGTGATTGGCGACGTGCGCCGGTGAACAAGTAGGTGTTTGCTTGACGCACGGATGGGTTGTGGTCGTTGTGACGTGTGCGAGAGAGAGGAAGAAAGTGGGTGGGGGCAGGTGAGACCGCCGCGTCTCGCGACGCGAGCGACGCCGACGCCGACGCCGACGCCGACGCTGACACCGACGCCGACGCCAACGCCAACGCCAAAACTCGACGCCGTCGCTGGCGTGCTGGTGCACAACGCCGAGATAGAGAACGAGATGGTCGGTCGCTACATTAGGAAATGACAGGCCTTGGACGAATCATGGAGCATCCGCGTCTTTTTGAACTTCCCCACGATTGAGATCCTGCCCTCCTCCTTCTCACCCGCCATGACCAGCTCCCACCGCGCCCGGCCCTGAGAGGGTCGTCGTCCCTGCGCACCACATGATGGTCAACAACATCCAACCCACCACCATCATCAGAGACGGCGATGGAGCCGCCGCAGCAGCAGCAGCAAAGACGACGACGACGACACCAGCAGCTCACCAACCGCAACAGGTTCTGCGCGTGCTGTGGCCGCGGCACCTGTGCGAGGAGCTCGCGCCAGTCGGGGAGGGGCTCCTGTACGGCTACTTCATCGCCCCAGCCAACCCGTCGCTGTCGCCCTACTGCACGGCGGTCGTGATCGGCGCCGTCGCCGCGCCGCCGCCGCTCGCGCGCCAAGCGCAGGCCGACGCGCTCGCGCGCCCGCACGTGCCGCCAAAGCACGACCAGTGGCGCATCCAGCTGCGCGTGCTGGGCACGTGGCACGCGACGGAGGCCGGGGCGGCGGCGGCCGCGGCGGCCGCCGAGGCAGAGGAGGCGGGCGCGGACGGGGAGGCTGCCGCCGCTCGCGACAGCGACGACGCCGCCGTGCTCGACCCGCCGCTGCTGCTGCTGCACGCGTGGGGCGGGCGGACGCACAGCCCCGCGGCCTCCAACTTTAGCGCGCGCGTGCAGCTGCCGGCGCTCGCCGACTGGCGGCTGCCCCGCATGCCTAACGGCGGTGGTCGTGGCGACCGCGGCGACGGCGGCGGCTCGTCCTCTTTTGCCGCCGTGGCAAGCAGCAATGGCGGCATCGGCAACGGCATAATCGCCGCAGCAGCAGCAGACGCCAGCGACCACCACCACCACCACACGCACCATCGCCGCCACCTCCCGGACCTGCAGCTCTTCGGCTACACCCTGCCCCGCGAGGGCCACGGCCACATCCTGCTGAGCAGCAACGCGCTTGGCGGCTCGGCCGCCGCGGCGCCCTGGCTCGCGCCCCGCCCGGCCGTCGCACAGCAGCCGCCGCCCGCCACGTGCTTCGTGATGGGCGACCTGGTGGCGCCGTGGCCGTGGCTTCAGCCCGTGCAAGGCGCCTCAGCGCTGGAGATGGCCGTCGCCTGCGCCAACCGCGCCGAGGCGGCGTCGCGTGCCGTGGCGATTGCGCTGCGGGGCTGCAACGACGGCGGCAGCGGCAGCAGCGGCGTCAACGGCGGCCGCAGTCGCGACGCGGCGCCCGCCCCTTGTGCAGTTCGCCACGCCTTAATCCCGTCCTTCTCGAGCAGCTGCTGGTGGGGCACCGACCGCGCCGCGCTCGAGCGGCGGCTCTGGTTCCGGCTGTGCAGCGGGGGCGGCGCCGGCTGCCTGGCGCGCCGGCCGCTCGAGCCAGCGCTCCTGAGCCCGCCGCCGGTCGCGCTCTCGGCGCTACTGCCGTGGTGGTGGCCGTGGAGGCGCCCGCAGCAGCCGAGTGCTCGCAGGCGAGGCGGCGAGGGCGCGGCGGCGGCGGCGGCGGGCGGGCTGCACCAGGAGCGACAACCAGACGCTGCGGCGGGCGAGCCGCTGTCGCCAGTGGCCGCGGCGGCCGCTATGGCTCGGTGGGCCGCGTCCCTGGCCGTCCACGCCAGCAGCACGGGCCGGTTCGCGGCGCGCAAGCTGCGCGCCTACCGGCGAGGGGCGACAACATCATCATCATCAGCAGCAACAGCAGCAACGGCAGCAGCAGCAGCGGCAGCAGCAAGAGCCCCCTTGCCGGCGCCGGCGCCGCCGCAGCCGCCGCCGCCGCCGCTGCCGCCGTTTGCGCTGACGGCCGCGCAGCGCTGGGACGCCGCCGCGCTCAACGCCGCGCGCCTGCACACCGAGCGCGACGTCTCGGCCGAGCTCGCGCAGCACGCCTGCGGCCTCGTTGCGGGCCTGCTGCTGGCGTGCTTCGCCCCAGCCCTCGGCTCGGCGCTCGCGCGGGCTTGCGCGCGGCTGTGCTCGCCCGAGGGCGGACCGCTCGCCGCCGTCGTCGCTTGGCTGGCCTCGGCTGCGCCCGGGGGCGTCAAGCTGCACGCCGAGCTCGCGCTGCTGCTGGGGGCCGCGGTACGCGGCGTCTTGGCTGCGGCCGCAACGCTGTACGCCTCGGACGCAGGGGCAGCGCTGCTGACGGCGACGGCCTTTGCCGTGGCGGCGGCGTCGGCCGCGTTTGGCTTGTCGGCGGGCCTGGCGGCCGCGGCAGACGCCGCGGGCCTCATGGCCTGGCCCGTGGGCCTGGCGTACGCCGGGCTGGCGCTGCTCTACTCCCTGCAGCGCCGCGCCATCGCCGTCACCTGGGGCCTCATGCGCGGCGCGGGGACGGCCAACGTGGTCGCGGCGGCGCAGGCCGTGGCGGCGCGCCGCCGGCGCCGGCAGCGCCAGCGCCAGCAGCAGCAGCAGCAGCAGCAGCAGCAGCTGCTGCAGCAGCAGCGGCACTCGCGGCAGGACGAGGCGGCCTCGGCCGGCGGCCCCGTCCTCACGGCCGCCGTCTCGTGGGATGAGCCGGCCAAGCGCGCCGAGGCCGTCGACGATGCGGCAGCAGCAGCAGCAACAGCAGCAGCCCCCCCCGCCCCGTCCCAAGCAGGCGCAAGCGCTGGCGGCGCGGCCGGCGGCGACGAGGTGGCGGCCGAGCACCTGATCGTCGGCGTGCTGCTGTTCACGCCGCTGATCGCCCTGCTGCCGACGACCGCGGCCTTCTACGCGGCCGCGGCGCTGGCGCACGGCGCGACGGCCGCCCTGCGGCTCGCGCTGCTGGAGCTCGCGCGGCAGCTCGTGCTCAACCCGCTCGCGTACGCGGCCGCGCGGCGCGCGCTGACGCCGCGCCTGTTCCCCGGCGACCTGTCGGTCGCGGCGCTCAGGCCCGTCGCGCCTCTCGAAGACGAGGCGAGGCGGCGGCGCGAGCGGGACGGGCGCCCCGCGCCCCGCTGCTACCTGCTCGGGAACCGCCCGCTGCACTACTCGCAGCTGCTCGCGCCCGCGCTCGGCGGCGCCGACGGCGCGCGGGCGCAGGTCGTCGCGGCGGGCGCGCTGCGCGCATTCGGCGCCGGCAGGCTGTCTGGGTTTCTGCTTTGACGAGGGAGAGGGGCTTTGGGGTTATTTAACGTTGTAAACCAATTTCGTTTTCATCACGACCCTCTCTGCTCTATCTGGGGACCATATACATAAGGCCGGGTCGTGCGTGCTCAGATCACGGACAGGAGGCGGCGGCACAAGGCCACGAGGGGGGAGGAGCATAGGCGGCGAGGGGGGATGAGAGAGAGAGAGCGCGTGCGGCAGCGGAAGGGGGTGGGGGGAGGGGCAAGGGGGGTTCAAACCAAGGGAGAAAGGAGGGGGCGCGCGGTGTCGAGGCGAGGTATGTGTGGGTCGGGGGGGGGCTGCTGTTGGCCCGGCGGGTGGGATGGAGGCAGGGTGCTGATATCAAAATGAGCTGGCGTGCATGGCGACGCGGATGCGCGGCCGCCGGGTCGATCGCCCAGTCGTCGCTTGTTTCTGCCAAGTGGGGAGAGCGGGCCGGCAACGGACGAAACCCGCGACAGAGGAAAGAGGAGGGGGGGAGAGCGGGCCGACCCCCCCCCTCCGATCACCGCATGTACCGACACGAGGGCGTCGTCGTGCGCGGGTCCGCGAGGTGGTGGTGCTGCGGCTGCAGCTCCTGGAACGGCTGCTGCTGCTGGTGCTGCTGCTGCCGCTGCTGCTCGGCAGCCGGCGAGAGCCAGGCGCCCCCGCCTGCCCCCCCTGCCCGGCGCCCGAGCGGCGGCGAGCCCGGCGTCGCCTCTGCCTCCTCCATCTCCAGGTCGCCGCTGTGGTGGTCGTCGTCGTCGTGGCCGCGCCCGTGCCTGCCGCGGCCGTCGCCGCTGAACGTCAGGCGCCGCACGGCAGGGGCGGCGGCGTCGTGGTGGTGGTGGAGGTGGTGCCCGCCGCCCCCCGCGCCCGCTCCCCCCGCCCCGCGCCCGTCGTCGTCGACGCAGGGGCTAAAGTAGCCCGGCGGCGGCGGCGCCTTGCGCGGCGGCGGCGGGCACACGAGCGGCGCGCGCCCAAAGCCAACGGACGCCGCGGGCGTGGTGCCGAGCGGCCCGGCGGCTGCGGCCAGCGCGGGCGAGGAGGGCGGGGCGAGCGCGCCCCCGCGCGGGGGGCTGCCGCCGAGTTGCCCCCCGCCGGGGCCCCGCAGCGCTGGGTGGCGGGGGCTCGCGCAGGGGTCGGCCCGGAGGCCGCCGCCGCCGGCCGCGCCGACGCCGCCGGCGCCTGCCGCCGCCGCGTTGGCGTAGTAGGGCGAAGCGCGCAGGGCCGAGACCGGGACGGCCGAGTGCATGATGCGCTGTTGGTTGTCGTGGTGGTGTTGTTTGGTTTTGAGGGTTGGTGTGTGAGCGAGCGAGCGGGCGGGGGGGGCGCGACGTTCGTCGCTCGCCGCTCGTCGCAGCCGCCGTCGCCGGCGGGACAGCCGCGCGGCACGCCGCTGCGCTCCGCTCTCTGTCGCGTGTGTGTCTCTCTCTCTCTTTCTTTGGCCCGGGACTCACCAATCCCGGGACGGGGCCTCGTCCCTCCTGCGCCGACCCGTTGTTGCGCAGGCACGACGGCGGGGGCACGCGTGAGTAGGTGATGCCGGTCGGGGACGTGAGCTGGTCGTCGAGCTCGGCGTTCCCCTCGTCGTTCTCGCCCCAGTAGAGCGAGGGAGAGATCATCGTGGCGGCCGCGCGCGTGCGTTTCCCGTGCGTGTGCGCGCGGTCGGGACCGGTACTGGCGGCTTGATGATGCTGCTGCTGCGGGGTGCGGGTGCAGGATGTTTTGCGTTTTCGTTTCGTCGCAACAGACTTTTTTTTTGAAATTGGCGCCCAAATTGCTAGGACAAACGCGCGTCTGGAAGGGGGGAGGGGGCGGGGAAGCTATTCGTGTTAAAGAACACGCGCTAGAGAATGGTGCGGGGCGAGAGGGGGGCCGCTCGTCCGTTGTGGGGCGGACGCAACCCTATTGGCAACAGTCGCCAAACGTCGCCGTCGCCGTCGCCAAAACGTCGCCACCCTCCGTCGCCAGCTGGTTGAAAAACCGCCTTCGTGTAATGCCACAGCCACGTAAAGCCACAGCCGCTGTGGCTCACACGCATAGCACACCCACATACAAACACCCACACGAACGGCCCCATTCAGCCTCGTAACCTTTACGCTCGCTCGCCCGCCAGCACTCGCCGACCGCGAAATCGGCGGCGCTCGGACGACGCCGCCCTCAATTCGAACAACCGCGCAATCGGCACCGCAAGAGCACACACATTCGCTGCATCTCTCTTGTAAGCAACCGGTGCAGGACACTATGACGGGGATAGTACCGCCGCACGCAATCCACGCGCTGATCGCCCGCGTGCACCACTAAAAACATTGAAAGGAGCGGGACGACACGCAAACGCCCCCTCCTACGAGCAACCAGAGGGCGAACAATGGTGGACGAGGTGGAGGACGAGCTCATCATCGAGGAGGAGTGGGACGCGGTCGACGAGCAGGAGCTGGTCCGGTTGCGGCGTCGGGACGCCGGCGGCAGCGGGGAGGAAGAGGAGGAGATCGAGGGGCGCGGCAAGACACAGGCGGAGCAGCAGGAGGACGAAGCGGCCGGGCCGCCGCAGGGAGGCCGGGGCAAAGGCAAGCAAGCCCCGAGCACCACCGCCGACAAGGACGACTTTACGTTCACGTTTGAGGAGCAGGCGGGCGACGACGCGGGACGAAACAACAAGGCCGCCGCCGCCGCCGCGCGCCCGCGCTTCTCGCGCTACCAGCGCGTCGTCGCGCAGCTGCGGCACCGCGCGGCGGCGCTGGCGCTGCTGGCGCAGGGCGCGCTGCACGACCGCGCGGCGTCGGACCCGCGCGTGCAGGCGCTGATGCTGTCGATCGTGCCGCCGGTGCTCGCCGAGGCCGCCTGCGATGGGGCTTCGGCCGCCGCCGCAGCGGCCGCCGTCGCCGCCGCCGCCGCCGCCGCCAACACCAACGCCAACGCCGCCAACGCCTCGCCCGCCGCGCTCCCGCCACCCCCATGGCTGCGCGACCTCGCGGCGTGGTTCGCGCAAACCTTTGTGCTCGACCTGCCCCTCGAGATCGACAAGTTCGACCTGACCGGCGCCGCCCCGCCCCCCTCGGTGCGCCGGCGCCTGAGAGAGGCCGCGCGCCAGCGCCGCAGCGACGCCTGGCTGCTGTGCGGGTGCTGGGTGGCGCTCTGCCGCGCGCTCGGCCTGCACGCGCGCACGGTGTGGGTCCTGGAGGCGCCCCCGCGGCGCGTCGAGGTGGCGGCGTCGATGCGGGAGTCGGTGGTGGTGGTGTCGGCGGCGGCGCAGCGCGGCGCGCCCCCTCTGAGCGGACCGCGTTCTGGGGCGGCGGCCGGCGGCGGCGGGCGTGGCGGCGGCAGCAGCGGCCACCGGGGCGGCGGCGAGGCGGGGCGCGGTCGCGGGCGCGGCAGCATCGGCGGCGGCGGCGGCGGCAAGCGCCCCCGCAGCGGCGGCGAGGAGGACGGGGAGAAGGAGACTGACGACAACGAGGTGGTGATTTTGGACGCGGACTCTGACGACGAAGCCGATGACCGGGGCAAGGATGGCAAGAAGCAGCAGCAGCAGCGGCAACAGCAGCAGCAGCAGCAGCCGAAGAAGAAGGCGAAAAAGGGCGGCGGCACCAAGAAGGCGGCGGCGGCTTCGTCGCCTCCCCCCTCGCCGCCGCCGGACGAGCCGATGGACCTGGAGATGCAGCGCGAGATGCGCCTGGCCATGGCCCGCTCGATGCTCGCGACGCAGCCGGCCGGCAAGCCGCAGCGGCGCGAGCCGCCTGCGCCGGCGCCGGCGCCGCCCCGCGAGCGAGGCGCCAGCGGCGTCGCCCGCGTCGGCAACGGCAACGGCGGCGGCGGCGGCGATGGCGGCTATGGCGGCGGCGGCGGCAAAAATGCTGCGGGCGGGAGCGGCCTGAAGAGCGCGGTCGACTACCAGCGCGACATGCCGTCCAACGCCTCGTTCCCTCACGAGCGCCGCGCCGCCGCCCTCGCCGCATCGACGGCGCCGGTCTGCTGGTCCGAGGTGTTTCTGGCGGGTTGCGGCGGCGCCGCCGCCGCCGGCGCCACCGGAGGCAGCAGCAGCAGCTGCGCCGCCGCCGCCGGCGGCCGCTGGGTGCACGTGGACCCGATCAACGGCTGGCTGGACGAGCCGCGCCGCGTCGAGGCCGCCACGGTGCGCGGCCGCGGGCACGAGCTCGCCTACGTCGTCGCGTACGACCACGTGGAGCCCCCTCCCACCGGCGACAGTCGCCGCGCGTCGACGCGGGCGTCGCTGCTGCTGCTGCTCGCGGGCGCGCGCGACGTGACGCGCCGCTACTCGTCCGACTTTCGGCAGGCGCAGCGCACGCACCGCGACGAGGGGTGGTGGGCGTCGACCCTGGCGGCCGTCACGACGGCGCCGACGGCGGCGGCGATGCCACCCTCTCGCGCGCTGCAGCACCAGCAACAGCAGGAGCACCAGCAACAGCAGCAGCAGGCGCCCGCCAGAACGGGACGAGGCGGCGGCGGAGGAGGAGCCGCCGCCGCCGCCGCCGCTGCCCCCTCCCCCCCCACCACCACCGCCGCCCGCACCGGCGCCGCCGCCGCCCAGCAGGCCGAGGACGCCGAGTTCGAGGCGGCGCGCGCCCGCGATCGCGCCGCCGTCCCCACCAGCATCGCCGGCTTCCGCGGCCACCCGGCCCTCGTGCTCGACCGCCACGTGCGCGCGCGGTACGAGGCGGTGCGCGCGGGCGCGAGGCCCGCGGGCACGCACGGCGGCGAGGCCTACTGGCGGCGCGCGGACGTGCAGCGCGTGCAGTCGGACGAGCGCTGGCGGCGCGAGGGGCGCCAGGTCAAGGCGGACGAGTGGGGCGCGCCGGCCAAGATCGTGGCCAAGCGCGCGCAGCCCGCCCCACCGGAGAACGGTGGGGGCGGGCGCGGCAGGTTCGGCGGGGGCAGGGGCGGCTCTGGGGGCGGCCGCTCTGGCGGCGGCGCCGGCCACGGCCGCCGCTCCCGCGCCGGTGACGACGACGACGACGAGCTCGAGGGCTTTGGCGCCGGCGGCTCGGGCGACGAGGGCGGCGGCGGCGGCGGGGCCAATCTGCCCGCGCCAGGGCAGGCCGTCGTGCACCTGTACGGCGAGTGGCAGACAGAGCCCTACGCGCCGCCCGGCGCTGTCGGCGGCCGCGTGCCCAAGAACGACCGCGGCAACGTCGAGGCGCCCCCGCTCGCGCGCGCCCTGCCGCCCGGCACCGTGCACCTGCTGCTGCCCGGGCTCGGCCCCGTCTGCAAGAAGCTCGGCGTCGACTTTGCCCCGGCGCTCACGGGCTTTGAGCGCCACGCCGGCCGCATGGTGCCGCGCGTCGAGGGCGTCGTCGTCTGCGCCGAGCACGAAGACGCGGTGCTGGCGGCGGCCGCCGAGGCCGACCAGCACAAGCGGCGCGAGGCCGCGCGCAAGCGGCGCGAGGAGGGGGCGCGGCTGTGGGCGCGCCTGCTGCTGGCGCTGGAGACGCGCGTGGAGCTGGACCGGCGGTACGGGGCGGCCGGCGGGCGGGGCGAGGAGGAGGAGGAGGAGGAGGAGCGAGCGGGGCACGGCCGAGGCGGAGGCGCGCGTCGCGGTGCGGGGGCGGCGGCGGCGGCGGCGGTGAACGCGGCGCGCGAGGCGGCGGGGAACGGCGGCGCGGCGGCCGCGTCGCCGTCTGGTGGAGATGGTCGTGGTGGTGCTGCTGCTCGCCCTGCCTCGCGCTCTCCTGCGGCGTGCAAGGATGTGGCGACCGAGGAGCAGGAAGAGGAAGAGGAGGAGGACGAGGCGGGCGGCGGCGGCGCCGCCGTAGGGGCGGACGGCGCCGGCGGCGACGTCGAAGAGTTTTGACGCGCGCAAGGCGCATCGCAACATTCAAGTGCACTCACGCATAGCACCACACTCACAGCGCAGCTTTTCTCGTTTCATTCTGTATAAAAACGCCCGGACCATCATGAGCTAGTCCCATCATCCCTCAAAAAGCGCGGACGCACGTGAAGTGAGGGTGCGCTATTCAAAAAGGGTGTGCCGCGCGACAGCAACTCCAAAGAACGCGATGCTGTCGCTCGCGGACGTGTGCTTGGATGCGCTGGACGTCGAGGGCCTGACGAGGTCATCGGTCAGCGCGGCGAGCGGCGGGCAGCGCGAGCAGTGGCGGCATCTCTTGCCGCGTCCGTCGCCTCGGCCGCTCCCATTGCCGACGGCAACGCGGCCGACGCCGACCGGGCAAGCAGCAGCAGCCGAGGCCGCCGCTGCAGACGAGAGACAGGACCACCACCAGCAGCAATGGCAGCAACAACAGCAGCAGCAGGAGCAGCAGGAGCAGCAGCAGGAGCAGGGCCGCCTCGCCTCGCGCTCGCTCGAGCCAGGCAGCGACGAGCGACCCGGCGGCGAGGGCCGCGCCGCCGCGGCCTCCCCGGCCTTGTCGTCGCCGGCCTCGCCCCCTGCCTCACGGCTCGAGGATGAGCTGCTGGCAGAGGCGCGCGCGATGGCGGGCAACCCGCAGCGCTGGCGCATGGGTCCCAAGCTGCTCGAGGTGCACGAGCGGCAGGCCCGCGCGGGAGTCAGCGAGTACTACACGGCCGAGCACCTCGCGCGGCTGTGGCGGCACTCGGCGGGTCGTCGGCGGCGGCGGCGGCGGCGAGGAGCGGGAGGGGGAAGCAGCGGCGGCGGCGGCGGCGACGGCGGCGCCAACGACTTTGAGGAAGAAGAGGATCCACTCCTGCTCTACCCGTCCGCGCGGGGCTCCAAGGTGCTCTGCAAGGCGGTGCATCCCGAGAGCTGCCGCGCGTGCGTCACGTGCCACTTTTGCCGCCAAAAGACGGTCGACGCCAAGACGCGCTGCGCGTGCGAGCTGGGCGGCGCGCGGCACCAGCCGGGCGGCGCGATGCGCGGCGCGTGGTGCGGTTCGTGCCTGGCGCTGCGGATGGGCGAGCGCCTGGCGGACGCGCTGGCCGACCCGGACTGGCGCTGCCCCTGCTGCCGCGACCTCTGCAACTGCAGCGGCGTCGGGTGCCTGCGCGCGCGCCGCGGCCTGGAGCCGACCAACCAGCTAGCCTCCGAGGCGCGCGCCTACGGCCACCCGAGCGTGGCGCACTACCTCGTGCTGACGCACCTGTGCTCGCGGCCGGAGCTGATGGCGCCCGTCATGGCCGACTGCGGGCGCAGGCGGGCGGTGTCGATCGACGGGGCGGCGGTGGCGGGGGCGGCGGCGGCGGCAGCAGCGCCTCCCCTCGCGCTGCTGGCCAGGGGGCGCACAGGGGCCGACGACGCGGCGGCGGGAGCGGCGGCCGCGGCAGCAGCCGCGGCGGCCGCGGAGGATGGCGCGGGTGGCGGCGACGCGGCCGCATCGCGGCGGCTGCTCATGCTGCGTCCCTACGACCTCGACGCGCTCGTCCAGGGCCGCCTGCGCGCCGTCCGCCTAGCCATCGTGCGGCAGGTGGACGCGCAGGTGGCCGCCATGCGCCTGGAGCTACCGCTGCCGCCGGCGCCGTCGGCGGCGGCGCCGACCGCCTCTCGGGCAGGAGCAGGAGCAGAATCGCCTCGGGGCTGGGGGCGCGCCGCGCGCGGGGGGGATCCTTGGGTCGGAGGCGCGCCGCCATTGCCGGCGGCGGCGCCGCCTCCGCCTCTGCGCCTCGCGGGTCGCGGGTTTTGCACGGGCATCCTTGACCTGGACGACGGCGGCAGAGGCGGAGGCGGGGACGACGACGAGGGTGACGGCGACGGTGACGATGATGATGAGGGCGCTGGCGCCTGGTCCTCGGCCGCCAACCCTTCGGCGGGCAGCTCGCTGTGCGCGCTGCTGACGAGCGCGCGGCGGCGCCGGGGGCGGGCGGTGAGGACGGCAGCCGAGCAGCGGCAGCGGCAGGAGGCGGCGGCGGCGGCAGCAGCGCCCGCGGCCGTCGCTCCTCCCATCTGGCCTCCCCCCGGCAGCGAGGTCCGGCAGCAGCCGACGGGGCAGGTGTACCAACAACATCAGCAGCAGCAGCAGCAGCAGCAGCAGCAGCGGCAAGTGGCCATCGCAGCGACGGCGGCCAGCGACGGCGACGGCGACAGGGCCAGCGGCGGCGGCGCTTGGTGGGTGCGCTCGGCGCTGTGGCGGGCCGGGGCGCCGACTCCGCCCATTGATGCGCGCCGCGCGCAGCAGCAACAGGACCAGCAGCAGCAGCAGCATGCCATGCACGGGCGTCCGGCGACGGACGATGCAGCTGCTGCCGCTACCAACGCCGTAACTGCCGACGCGCCGCCCGGCTCAGACGCGCCTGCGACACCGGTAACAGCAGCAGCAGCAGCGACGCCAGCAGCCCGCCCCTTGCCCCCTCCTCAGGCCCCTCCGTACACTTCGCTGCCCGCGGCACATGGCCGCTTCCAGATGCTCGCCGTCTACGTCCAAGGCCTGATCGAGACGGTGGCGCGGGCCGAAGGGGCGGCCGCCGCAGCCACGGCCGGCGCCGCTGCACGAGCACGCGCGACGGACGACGCCGCGCTGGCGGCCGCGCTGGCGCCGCTGGCCTCTGCCGCGCCGCCCGCGCCCCCTCCGGGCGCCGCCGCCTACGCGCGCGGTCAGATCGACGGCCTGATGCAGCGCGAATTTGCGTCCGGGTGGCTCGAAGACGTGGCCGTGTCCGACTTTGCGCTGCGCGGAAGCGGCGGCGGCGGCGGCGGGGCCCGGGCGGCATCGGCGGAAGGAAACGGCAACGGCGGAAACGACGGCGCGGCCCCCGCAACAGAGGAAGACGCGGCGGCGGCTGCCGCCGCTGTGCCGCCGCTGCAGCAGGAAGAGGAGGACGGCCATGCCGGCACCCAGCAGCAGCAGCAGCAGCAGCAGCAGCTGCCCCCCGCCGTTGCCCGCCTGTCGCACGGCGAGCTGCGCGCCGCCGTCGACCTGCTGCTGCTGGTGGCGACAAAGGGGCCGCCGCGCGCCGCGGCCGAGGCCGCCGAGCGCCTCGCGCGCCGGGGGCCCTTTGTCGACGTGGTCCGCTCGGACGCGCGGGCGCGCGCCGTCGTGCTGCGCGGCGCGATCGACCTGCTCATGCACGCCGCGTCCCTGCCCAGCCAGGCGGCCGCGACCTCTGTCCCCCTCGCCCTCCCCGTCGCCGCGCTCGCGGCCAGCGCGCTCGACGTGGTCGCCGCCGTCGCCGACGAGGCACGCGCGCTGCGGCGCCTGCTGGCCGCGCCGCGCGACCACACGGGGCCCCTGTGCCTGGGACCCGTCGACCTCCCCGCCGACCGCCGACCGGGCAGCGCCGCCGCGCGGCTCGCGCAGCTGGGCGCCCTCCTGCGCGCGGACGAGGAGCTGCTCGCTCTCGCGCTCGCGCGGCTCCAGGAGACGGCCGAGGCGCTCGGGCGGGGCGCGCGCGCCTTCATGCTGGCGCCGGGCCCGGGCGGGCGCGCGCTCGCTACGCTTTTGGACGCCGGGAGCGGCGGCGGCGGCGGTGCGCCCGCCGCGCCGCCGTTTGGCCGCGCCCTGCGCTGCGCGGCGCTCGCGGCCGCCTACACGGTGGTGGCGTCGGCGGCCCCGGACGTCGCCGACGACAGAGCGTGGCGAGGCGGCGGCGGCGGCAGCGGTGTCTGGCTCGGCCCTGGCGCGCGCCTGGCCGAGCTCCGCGAGCTCGAGCGCGCCGCCCGGCGCACGCTGCTCGCGCCCGTCGAGCGTCTGGTGGAAGCGGCGTACCCCGGTCGGCGCGGGCGCGCCGCGGCCGTGGAGGCCGCGCTGGCGGCGGCAGGCGGAGGAGCAGGAGCCGACGCGGGAGGAGGAGGAGCAGGCGGGGGCGGCCTCCTGGGCGCGGCGGCGGCAGCGGCACTGCAGGCGCCCGGCGAGCAGCAGCTGTCACTGCGGCAGCAGCAGCAGCAGCAGCTGGACGCGCAGGGCGTGGGTTCCATCGCCGTGGAGGTGCTGGCGCGCTTGTACGCCCTGCAGGCGCAGGCCCTGTGCGTCCAGGGGGGAGGAGTCCGAGGAGGCGCGGCTCCCGCTTTGCCGCAGACGCCGCCGACGACGACGCAAGTGGCCGCCGACGCCGATCCTTACACGTCGTCCCCCGCTCTTTCTTGGACCGTCTGCGTCGAGACACCCCTGCACGCCCCCTTCACCTCCCCGGACCTCTTCTGGACGCACTGCAGCTCGCTGCGCGCCCGCCACCTGGCCGTTTTTGGCGCCGCGCACGCGCTGGCCGCCTCGCCCTCTGCGCTGAGCCGCGAGGGCGTGGCCCCCCTCCTGCGGCTGTGGCTGCGCGGGCTGGTCGACTACGGGCGGCGCTTCTCGGTGGCGTACCTGACGCTCGTGCTGGCCGGGCACCCACGCACGGGCCTCGCGCTCTTTGCGGCCGCCCCGTCGTCCACTCGCGACCAGGCCGGGTCGGCGCGAGGGCGCGGGGGCGCGGGCGGCGTCGCGCTACCGGCGGCGGCCGCGGCCGCCGCAGCAAGAGCCCGCATCAACGATGGTGGTGGTGTCGACGACGAGGACGGCGAGGCCGCGCAGGCCGCCGCTGCCTGGTCCGACGTCGTGCGCGACGGCCCCGCGGGCGACCTGCGCGCGGCCCTCGCGCGCCGCGTGCTCAAGTCGCTGCTGTCGGCGCACGGGCTCCCCTCGCCGGGCTCGTCTGAGGCCGCCGAGCGCCTGGCGGCGCCCCACCCACTGCACGGGGGGGGCGCGGCGCCGTCAAACGCGCTGGACGGGCCCGGGTCCGTGCTGGCCGTCTGCGCCAAGCTCGTCGACGTGCTCAACGCGCGCAAGGCCGAGCTCGTGCGCGCGCAGGTGGGCGACGACGACCCGCGCCGCCTCCTGTGCTGGCAGCGCGCGGCGAGCGCCGTCGCCCTGGCGGCGGCCGACGCGCTCGCCGAGAGCAGCTCCGGCTTTTCTCCTCCTCATTCGTCCTTTTCATCCGGGCGGCCGCAGCAGCGTCACAGCAACGCGCGCGCCGCCGCGGCTGCGGCCGCGACCGTGCCCCTGCTGCTCGAGTGGGTCGCGCTCGCCTTCCGCACGGCGTTTGCCGCCGTGTGCTCGGCGCGCGCGCGGATGGTGGCCGGCGGCAGGGACGCCGCGTCGGCCGCGGCGGGGGCGGCCGGGATCCTGCCGTCGAGCGCCATCGTGCTTTACCTGCCCGCGCTCTCGGCGATCGGGCGCCTCGAGGAGCTGCACGGCTTCCGTCTGGCCGAGGAGGCGCGCCCTGCCTGGGGTGCGGGCGGGATGGGCGGTGGTTTGCGTGGCGGAGGAGGAGGAGGAGGAGTAGGAGGCGCGACGGGCGGGGCGGCAGCAGCGACGTCGCCTGGCCCCTGCCTGCGCCGCGCGCTGCTCGGCGCCATGTCGGCCGTGCTCGACGAGCCGTCCGCGCTCGACGACCCGCCTCATGCCGAGGACCATGCCGCCGTGCTCCACGTCGCGCGCGCCCTGGCGCGCGCGGGCGCCATGGACGCGGCCCCGGCGCTCGCGCACCACGCGCTGGGCGTGCACGTGCGGCTGGCACTCGAGGAGGCAACGGCGGCGGCGGCGGCGGCGGCGGCAACGGCGACAACGGCGACGGCGGCCTCGGCCCTGGCAGCCTCTTCGCCTTTGGCGGCGGCGGACCCCGCCGCCGTCTCGGCGGCGGCCGCCGGGGGGATGCCTGCGTGGACGTGGCGCCGCGCGGTCAACGCGCTGCGCCTGCTCGAGTGCCTGTTCTGCGAGCGCGCCGCCCGCGACCCGGCCACGCTGGCGCTGCTGGCGCCGTGCGTGCTGCGGCCGCTGGTCGCCCTGCTGTCGCTGCCGCCGCCGCTGCCGCCTGCTGCTGCTGCTGCTGCTGATGGCGGGAATGGGGCTTTCGCGGCCGAGGCGTACGCCCTGCGCCTTGAGCGCTACTCGCTGCTGCAGCGACGCGCCCTGGGTGCTGTGGCCGCGCTGCTGCTCGGGGAGAGCGCCGACGCGCGCCCGGCGACGGCGACGAGGAGCGCAGGAGGAGGGGGAGGAGGAGCTGGGGCTGCTGGCGGCGGCGGTGGCGG